>Ga0207646_10000316_pt1 | contig 65456 bp, 59 predicted proteins | sample KBSK5502metaG_FD_184343 | JGI IMG/M metagenome (GOLD analysis project Ga0207646, IMG submission 184343) | Corn, switchgrass and miscanthus rhizosphere microbial communities from Kellogg Biological Station, Michigan, USA - KBS K5-50-2 metaG... | ecosystem: Host-associated > Plants > Roots >... | reverse complement strand
GATCGACAGGCGCGCCACCCGGCCAGCCATCGACCTCGGAATCCCGCAAGTCCGGACATGACAATTCCGGGTGCTCAACCAGTAATGCCCGAAATGTCAAGTTCAGAGAATTCGTGCTCGTCGGCCTAGCCAACCACGCCGGATCGGACGGCACGGGCGCGTTCCCGTCAGTGGCCACGCTGGTCCCCTACACCGGGCTGTCGGAACGGACGGTACGCACCTGCCTGGACCGGCTGGCGGCCGAGGACATCATCTCGCCGTGCGACCCGGGCATCGTGGCGGCCCGGATCAAGCGAGCCGGCTGCCGCCCGCAGGGCTGGGACTTGAACCTCAGCCTGGTCCGGCGCGACCTTCACGGCGCCGCCGTTGCCGTCCTTGACTGTCGCCTCCTGGGCTGGGCGGCAGGCTTGCCGCGGCCGGGCGTTGACGGCCAGGCTGACGGGGTGCACTCACCGCAACCCCGCTGCCACCGGCGGCGAGGCTGTGGATAACTCGCCGGGCGGGGTGCCGCGGTCTGCGCACGCCGGTAATGATCATCCCGGACGGTGAGCGGACTCTCCCTCAAGACGCCCCACAAGGCAGGTGCCGACTCGGCGCGTCTCAGCACTGTGGTGACTGCAGGTATGGCTGCACCCAGATCGGCCACTTCTGCGCGCTCTTTAAGACCCTCCAGTGGGCAAGGCTCCGGGCTCGGGCTGGGCGGCTATTGATCAGCGGCGTACCGGGCGGCGGGGGTGCCGGGCGGGTTGTGCACACCGGGCACGGCGTCGGGGTTCTGGACGCACACCTCACCCTCCAGGCCGTCGGGGTCGCGGAAAAAGACGCTGAGGACGGGGCCGAAGTCGGTGACGAAGCGGTCGCTGGCGCCGCGGGCGATCATCCGGTCCCGGATCTGGTCGAACGCGCCGAGAGAGGCGGCTTGCAGCCCGAGGTGGTCGATGCGGCCCCGGCCGAACATCGGCGCCTGCCGGTCGGCTTCGGTATTTCCCTCGATCTGGAAGACGTTCAGTTCGGCGGTCTGGCCGATGCGGATGAAGGTGAGCCGGATGGCGCCGTCGAACTCCACCAGGTGCGCGCCGATCTCGGCGTCGAAGACCTCCCGGTAGAACGCCACGAGCCGGTCGGTGTCATGGGTCAGGATGGCCACGTGGTTGACCCCGTTCAGCAGCATCTGGGCCTCCTTCGCTCGTCGCCCCCGCAGGAGCGGGCATTAGTGGGTCACGCGCGCCTGCGCCGCCCGCAAAGCCGCTCCGCCCGCATGCGCGGCGGTGCCGGTGCGGGCTGCCGACGGGCCAGCCGGTCCCTGTCTGGCGGTGGGGACGGGGACCGTGGTGATCAGAGCGGTTCGCGTGATCAGTTACACCGAGTCCCGCGCGGGCGGCCTATACCGGGACGGTGCCGGCCCGGCCCAACGGTGATGAGGGAGCCGCAGGAAGGCCCTGATGAGGAGTGTAGGCAGAGAGAGGGCCGGTGATGCTCCGCCGGTCCTCTCTGCTACCCATCAAAAGCTGATCCCAAATCCTCTGAGGGCCCGGTTTGCCTGGGCGTAACTGGATGCTGGGCAGTGCGCCTTGTGCATGCGGTCCCAGAAGGCTCGGGCGCCGTTCAGGTCGGCGATGCCCTTGAGCTGGTAGCCGTTCCCTGAATCGTAGTAGTACTGCGTGAGCAGCGTCTGAATGCGGCCCGCCTGCTGCTGGCAGGACAGGGCCGACCGGGCAGTGTGGCCAGTACTGGCGCTGCCGCCGCAGCCCGCGACGAGCAGCAAGGCGGCGAGGACCAGCCCGGCGGGCCTGATCATGGCGGTCATGCGCCTCACCTCTTCCGCTGCGGGACGCCGCAGTCCACGGCGGGCAGCCGGATGTCGGCTCCGACTGTGTTGTACTCCCCCACCCAGCAGCGCGCCGAGCACAGCGATCCCTCCGAGTCGCCTCATGGCGATCACCTCCACTTCGCGGCCACCGCAGGTGGCCAAGCGCCTGGCCTGCCGCCTGGCTCGGATGGGAGCCGTAACCGGGTAGGGAACGGTTGTTCACTGGCGATGAACGGGACGCTGGACCCTGCGATCAGGTGCGCCAAGTGATCGGGGCTCGTGGATCGGGGGTGTAGGAGCAGAACGTCCCGGTGTGGATGGTCGCGTCGAGGTGGTCGGCCAGGGCGGAGCTGTGAGCGCGGATGCGTGCCAGGGCGGCCCTGATGGCCCGGGTGATGTTCACCCGGGCCCGCTCGGCCGCCGATCCGGCTCTGCGGTCCCGGCCGCCCAGGCCCACGGCCGCGGCCAGCTGGCCGGTCAGGAACTGCATCTCCTGGCGGGCTCTGGCCGCCCGGGCCGGGTCCGCCCACGAGGTCGCCTCGGCCAGGTCGTCCTCCAGCTCGCGCAGCCGCATCCGGTAGGCCGTCTTCGCCTGCTCATCCAAGATGGGCCCTATATCTGAGGGCCGGGCGTGATGCAGGTCGTCCTCCCGCGCCGGGCTCATCCGCGGGCCGCCTGCCCGGGACCCTTGCCCGGCCGCCGCGAGGTCCAGCACGTGGAATTCCCGGCCGGGATTGCGCAGCAGGTACGCCAGGTAGTGCAGGCCCTTGACGTCCTTGAGCCGGAACCCCCGCCCGGCGAAGGCGATCGACCAGTACTCACCCTCACGCCGGCACACCGACCACGACGCAACGCCGTCCGCTGCCCGGGCCGGCCGCGGCTGTGCCTGTCCCGGGTGGCTGTCCCCGCCGGCGGCGCGGGCGAGGACGTCCCCGGCCCGCTGCGTGAAGGCCGTCATCCCGAGCCGCCTGGCCGTGCCGAGCGCGGCCGCCAGCAGCTCGATTGCCCGCTCCCGGTCACCCGGCTGGTCGCGGGCCAGCAGCAAGGCGGCCAGGTCGGCCCGGGTCCGGGCCGCCCACGGCTGGGCGCCGATCCGGGCGTTCAGGTGGAGGGCGTCGCGCAGGTGCAGTTCCGCGGTTTCCAGGTCGCCAGCGGTCAGCGCCGCGAGCCCGAGGTAGCGGTCGACCGCGCCGGTGCTCGATTCCAGGGTGTCCACGACCAGGCCGCGGTAGGGGAGCAGCAGGGCGTGCAGCACGGCGCCCGAGCCGACGTCGCGGAGGAACCAGGCGACCTCGGCCAGGTGGCTCAGGCTGAGCAGCAGGTCATTGTTCACCGGGATGCCGCCGAACCGGTCCGTGGCCAGCTGCTCGAAGACGGACCGGGCCTGGTCCTCGTCCCCGAGCTCGGTGAGCAGCCGGGCGAGCAGGCAGCCGAACAGCGGGCGGGTGGGAAACTCCTGTGCCGAGCGGCGGATCGCTGGCTCCAGCTCGGCCAGCCGGCCGTCCTCGAGGCGGAGGGCGAACCGCTGCACCCGCGAAAAGATGACAGCGTCCCACGGCATGGAGCTGGCGCCGGACCGGAGCGCCGATTCGACCAGGGCCTCGGCGTCGGCGAAGCGTCCCTCCAGCAGCGCCAGGCTCGCCTGGACCACGGTGGCCATGAAGCGCGACGCCGGCAGGCGCAGCTCGGCGACCAGGCGCTGCACCGCGTCGAGGGTCTCCCCGTACTCCGCCATCCGGCCGGTCTCCAGGAACACCATGGCGCGGTGGTACTCGCCTGCGGATTCCAGCTCCTTGTCCTGTAGGGCACGGCCCACCGATCGCAGCTCCTCGGCGACCGCCAGCCGCCCCTGCGGGTCGCCGGGGCCCATCAGCGCGATCAGCCGACCGGTCAGGGTGTAACCCAGCGTCGGCGGGTCACCGCACGCCCGGGCCAGAGCGACCGCCTCGCGGCTGAGCGCATCGCGTGGCCCGCGGTCGGACTGGTCGCGGAGCGCTACCGCCAGCGCGGCGAGCACCCGCGCGCGGACCGGCCCTGCATCTTCTTTCTCCGCGAGCAGGGCCCGCGCGTCCTGCAGGAGGGGGATCATCTGCCGGTCGCTGGCGCCGCGCTCCCACCCGAACCCCGCATAGGCCAGCGCGGCCCGGCCCAGCTCCTCGGCCATCTGGTAGCGGCGCGCGATGCCGGCCGCCTCGCGGAGTTCTTCCCTGGCCGCCTGCCGCTCGCCCATCCTGGTCAGCGCATCACCCAGCGCGACCAGCAGCCGGCACCGCCTCTGGTCCGCCCCGGGCGGCCGGGCCAGGCTGAGGGCGGCCAGGGCCATCCGGAACAGCCGGACCGCCTCTTCGTGGGCCAACAGCCCGACGGCGCGGTGCCCGGCGCGCTCGGCGTAGCCGACCGCCTTGCCCGCCTCGCCGACCGCCGCGGCCTCGAAGAAATGGTGGGCCAGCTCGGCCAGGTGCGGGTCCAGATCCTGCTGGTAAAACGCTTCCAGGGCCTCGCCGGCTTGCTGGTGCAGCCGAAGGCGCTGCCCGGCCGGGATGCCCTCATATAGGGCGTCGCGGATCAGCGCGTGGCTGAACCGCAGCCGGCCGGGCGCGCCGGGAACCGCGGCCACCAGCCGGGCGGCGATGCCCACGTCCATGACGTCGAGCAGCTCGCCCGCAGAGAGTCCGGAAAGCTGTTCCAGCGGGGGCAGCGAGAACTCGCGGCCGAACATCGCGGCAAGGCCGAGGACCCTGCCGCATGGCTCCGGCAGACGCGCCACCCGCCGCCCGATGACCGCGCGGATCCCTTCCGGGATGGCCAGCCGCAGCTCCGCCGGGTCGCCGGCCCGCTCCAGACGGCCCTCGGCGGCCAGCAGCCGAGCCACCTCGCCCACGAACAGGGGGTTGCCCTCGGTGCAGCAGTGGACGGCCGCTACGACGCTTTCCCGCGGCACGACCCCGGTGATCTCCTGGATCAGGCAGGCCACGTCGGCCTCGGCGAGACCAGACAGCGGAACGTGCCTGGTCGCCGGTTCCCGGGAAAGCTCGGCGAGCGCGTCGGCCAGCGGGTGGCCGCGGTCGAGTTCGATGTCCCGGTAGGCGCCCAGTACCAGGACCCGGGCATCACCCAGCTCACGGGCAGCAAATCGCAGCAGCAAGATCGAGGGGGCATCGGCGGCGTGCAGATCATCAAGGACCAGCATCAGCGGCTGCACGTCCCCGGCGCTGCGCAAGAACGCGGCCACCGCGTCGAACAGGCGGAACCGGGCGCCCTCAGCTTCCATCGGCGGGGGCGGGCGGACATCGGGCAGCATCTCGGCTACCTCCGCCACGATCTGCGCGACGAACGGGGCGCCCGCCCCCAGCTGCGACCGGAGCTGCTCACTGTCGAGGCCGCGGACCAAGGCCCGCAGCGCCTGCACCCACGGCCAGTACACCGGTGCCCCGCCGGCCTCCCAGCACCGCCCCCACGCCACCTTGATCCCGCGATCCCGGGCCCGCGCCGCCGCCTCACCGGCCAGGCGGCTCTTCCCAATCCCCGGGTCCCCGGCCAGCAGGAACAACCGGCCGCTCCCGCAGGCCGCGTCGTCAAGCCCGGCCAGCAGCTCAGCCAGCTCGCTATCCCGCCCGACCAAAGCCGGTGCTGCCCTCAGCCGATCCTGCACCCGGCCCCCTTCTCCTGCCGCTAACCCCGATTGTGCTGGCGCCGTCGCTGAAGCGGAAGGGAGCCGGACGACGCGCCGCGGATACGTCGACTCGACCGCCCGGCGACCTGATCGCCCTCAGGCTGTCCGGGTGATCGCGGCCGCTTCCCGCACAGACAAGCGTCAGGCCATCAGCCGGCGCAGGCTGGTCCGGCCGGTCCGGCTGGCCGACCAAGGCGCCCGCCCGGTGGGCGGGGCTGCACTGCGGCTGCCAGCGGCGGCTAGCATGCGAACGTGTCCCTGCCCCTCACCACGAAGCGGCTGCTCATACGCCCGTTCACCCCCGCCGACTTCGAGGCCATCCACGCGGTGTGGTCCGACCCGGCGGTGATGGCGCCCATTCCCAGCCCGCCATACGACCGGGAACAAAGCTGGGCCAGGCTCACCGGAAAGCTCCGCCACCAGGCCCGGCACGGTTTCAGCAAGTGGGCCGTGACCATGGCCGCCAGCGGAACAGTCATCGGCGAGTGCGGCGTGCACTACCTCGAAGACGGCCCGGACATCGAACTGGGCTACAAGCTCGCCCGCGCATCCTGGGGGCAGGGCTTCGCAGCCGAGGCCGCCCAGGCACGCCTGGACTGGGCCCTGGCCGAGCGGCCCGAACGGGTCGTGGCCATCGCAGACCCCGCCAACACGCGCTCAGCCCGGATCCTCGCCAAGATCGGCATGACGCAACACGGCACCTTCTCCCGCTTGGACCACACGTGGGACTTCTACCTAGCGACCCGCGGCCAGGGTGCGTAGCCGCCAGGAAAGCACAGCAACCTCAGGCGGCGCTCCTCTGGTCCCTGAGTTCGCTCGCTGTGCTGTTAGCAGCCAGCCTGAGCGAAGCAGGCCCGTCACGGAATGTTTGCCGACCTGCGGGGCTGGTGCCTGACGGTCAATTCGACCAATGCTGGCGAAGGGGTGGTCTTGGCCGGCCGGCACCGCGGCACTGCGTGCCCGGGCGGGCCATCAGATCTGCGGATCCTGGTCGTAGTCGCGTTGCTCGCTGAGTTCCCGCTCGAAGTCGTCCAGCACGCGGTGCAGGTTCTCGGGGCGTTCTTCGGCGACAGCAGCGCGGCCTCCAGTATGCGGCCGGGTCATTCTGCCGGCGGCCAGGCGGGGCCGGCTGGCGGGACTGTGCCGGATGCTGTCGCGTTCTGGCTGAGGCCTCAGCCCGGGGAGTGCGGCGCCGCCTACCGCAGTGCTCACGCCCGTCTCGCGGACGGTCCCGGCCTGCCGTGAATGGTAGGGGCGCACGCTTCGGCGGCGTGCGCGGTTCCGTTCAGGTACGTCCGCGACGTCCCTGACCAGGTACAACGTGAGTCATCTCAGCGTGCCACCACACCGGTATGTCCGGAATAAAGCATGTGGCGGCAGGACGAGGCGGTGGCGGCAGGGATGTTGCGTGCCGCCCGGGTGCGGCCGGTCGGCACTGCTGCGGCAGCCGTGGCCCGGGCCGTCCTTTTGCGGCTGCGTGGACGGCTTTCGGCACTTAGTTAGGAGCCGGTGCGCGAGGCCTCCTTGAGGTACTCCAGGACAAGCGTCGTCGCGGTTGATCCCTCACCGACGGCAGCGGCGACGCGCTTGATCGATCCGCTGCGGATATCACCGGTGGCGAAGACGCCGGGCATGCTTGTCTCAAGCCACAACCGTGGCCGGTTGTCGGGCCATGTGCGCGGCTCGGCGTGCAGGGCGTCGGTCCCGGTCAGCAGGAAGCCGTGGGGATCGGTGGTCAGGACACCGTTGAGCCAGTCGGTGTGCGGGCGGGCGCCGGCGCGCACGCTTCAGCGGCGTGCACGGTTCCGTTGAGGTACGTCGGCGACATCCCTGACCGGGTACAACGTGTGTCATCTCAGCGCGGCACCACATCGATTTGTCCGGAATAAGGCATATGGCCGGGGACTCAAACTGAGACAGAAAATGAGACACACGCTGGCGATGTAGCGCAGCGCGCGAACGTGATTCAAGCGCGTCGTCGCAGGTCAGCGGTGGCGGAGGATAGGAGATTCGAACTCCTGAGGGGTTGCCCCCAACACGCTTTCCAAGCGTGCGCCCTAGGCCACTAGGCGAATCCTCCGCCGGACAGCTTACCGGTGCGAGGGCGGCCGGGGAGCAGCCCGTTGTACCGCGCGGGCATGCGGGAAGCGCTGCGGCCGGCGGTAGCGGCCACGGCCCTGGTCCGGCCCGGCTAAACTGGTCCGCAGACCCCTCGCACGGCGCTCATCTCGCCAACTCCCCCAGGGCCGGAAGGCAGCAAGGGTACGCGAGCTCTGGTGGGTGTGCGGGGGGTCCCTTCCCGTCCTGGCGAGGATCACATCATGGCAGGCGACGAGCCCGGCACCGCTCGCGAGAACCCGCCCGGCTCCGGCAACCCGCCCGCCGCCGCCCCGCTGGCGCTGTACCGCCGGTACCGCCCGGCGACGTTCGCTGAGGTCCGCGGCCAGGAGCACGTGACGGAACCGCTGCGACAGGCGCTACGCAACGGCAGGGTGCACCACGCCTATTTGTTCAGCGGGCCCCGGGGCTGCGGAAAAACCTCCAGCGCCCGGATCCTGGCCCGCTCGCTGAACTGCGTTCAGGGCCCGACGCCGGATCCCTGCGGGGTGTGCGAGTCGTGCGTCGCGCTGGCCCCGTCCGGGCCGGGCAGCATCGACGTGATCGAGATCGACGCGGCCTCGCACGGCGGCGTCGACGACGCCAGGGACCTGCGGGAACGGGCCTTCTACGCGCCGGTCTCCGGGCGGTTCAAGGTCTACATCATCGATGAGGCCCACATGGTGACCAGGGAGGGGTTCAACGCCCTGCTCAAGCTGGTCGAGGAGCCCCCGCCGCACGTGAAGTTCGTGTTCGCGACGACCGAGCCGGAGAAGGTCATCGCGACGATCAGGTCGCGTACCCACCACTACCCGTTCCGGCTCGTTCCCCCGTCGGTGCTGCGTGGCCTGCTGGAGGAGATCCTGGCCGCCGAGTCCGTGACCTACGAGCCGTCGGTGCTGCCGCTGGTGGTACGGGCCGGCGCGGGCTCGGTGCGCGACTCGCTGTCGGTGCTGGACCAGTTGCTCGCCGGCGCCGGCCCGGAGGGGCCTACCTACGAGCGCACGGTGGCCCTGCTCGGCTATACCGACGACAGCCTGCTGGACGAGATGGTGGACGCGCTGGCGGCCGGGGACGGGGCGGCCGCGTTCGGCACCGTGGACCGGGTGGTCCAGGGGGGCCATGACCCGCGCCGATTCGCGGCGGATCTGCTGGACCGGCTGCGCGACTTGATCATCCTCGGCGCCGTCCCCGGGGCCGGGCAGACGGGCCTGCTCGACGCGCCCGCCGACCGGCTGGAGACGATGGCCGGCCAGGCGGGGCGTTTCGGCCAGGCCGAGCTTGCCCGGGCGGCCGAGATCCTCAGCGACGGGCTCATCCAGATGCGCGGCACCACGTCGCCCCGGTTGCTGCTGGAACTGATGTGCGCGCAGGTGCTCCTGCCCGGGTCCAGCACCGGCGAGAAGGCCTTCGCCGCCCGGCTGGAACGGCTGGAGCGCCGGCTCGACGGGGTCGGGCCCGAGGCGGCGGCGCACGGGCCAGCCCCGGTGATGTCCGGGGCTACGGCCGCCGGGACCATAGCCCCGGCGGATCGGCGGCGCGCCCCGGCCGGTCCCGGGCCGGCCGACGAGGGCGCCCGCGGCGCGGATGCGGCCCCGGGCGCTCCCCCGGCGCGGGAGGGCCCCCCGGCACGGGAGGCTCCTCAGGCCAGGGGACCCCGCCGGGCCCGGGAGGCTGACCCGGCCCGCGAAGCCCCGCAGGCCCGCGAAGCCCCGCAGGCCCACGAGGCCGCCGTCGCCCGGGATGTCCCGGCCCGGGATGCCCCGGCCGCGGCAGGCCCGGCTGAGCGGGATGCCGAGGCCGGGGACGCCTCGTCATGGGACGATGCGCCGGCGCCCGCCGCCGCCCGGCCCGCGGCCATCGACACCGAGACGCTGCGCCAGTACTGGCCCGACGTCCTCGGCGCAGTGAAACAGCAGCGCCGGGTCGCCTGGATCCTGCTCAACGCCGCCTCCGTGGACTCACTGGAGGGTGGCGTGCTCACCGTGGCCTTCGCCGGGGAGGGCCAGGCGAAGGGCTTCGCCGCCAGCGGGCACGACCAGGTGCTGGCCGGCGTGCTCACCACCATGCTGGGCCTGAACGTCCGGGTGCGGGCGAAGGCCCATGGCGGGTCCGGCGCGCGCACCGCGCCCGCGGACCCGGTGCCGGGTGCCGGCGGGCGGGCCAGCGCGCCGAGCGGTGCCACGGACCGGCCGGGCGACTCCGTCGGCCGCCCCGGCGAAGGGGGCGCCGCATCGGGCGGCACGGGAACGCCGCCCGGCGGGCACCAGGCCGCCGCCGGCAAGCCGGCCAGGCCCGGCGGCACGGGCGGGCGGGGCGGCACGAGCGGGCCGGGCGGGCCGGGTGGCACGGGCACGGCCGGTGGCCCGGATCGGCGTGCGCCCGCCGCGCCGCGAATGCCGGAACCCCGCGCGGGCGCTGGGCACGCCGCGGCGCACGGCCCGGCGGCGCACGTGGCAGAGGAGTGGCCCGACGACGCCGGGCCCGCCGCGGACGCGGGCGGCCCGACCGGCATGGAACTCATCGAGCGCCAGCTCGGCGGCACCGTCATCGAGGAAATCGAAGAGCCGTAACCTTCGGCAGCGCTGGAAACCGGCCCGCACCACGCACGTATGTGGTTGCTGGTGCAACAACCACCAAAGAATGTGGGCGGCGTGCTGGTGGCCACAACTCGGCCATGAACCGGATAGGCCGGAGCACCCTGGACCGCATCATGGCCAGCGAGCCATCTGAACGGCCATTTCGTATGAAGAACCGTCCCTTGACGCCACCGGGCACCGCAGGCTCGTGAGCACGGATTGGCGCGGCCCGCGCGCGAGGCGGTGTGCCCAGCGCGAGGGGAAGGTCGTAGGCTCAAAACAGCGGGCGAACGCGCCCGTGTGCGGCCGGTTGGCAGGGGCGCCGCGCCGCATGGCTCGGCACCGGCGCAACCGCCGCGGATTCGATCAAGTGAGGCACAGTGGACCCAGAGGGCGGGATGGACCTGCAGCAACTGCTCGCCGCCGCGCAGCAGATGCAGGACCATCTCATGAGTGCACAGCAAGAACTGGCTGACGCCGAGGTCGAGGGCACCTCGGGCGGCGGGCTGGTCAGGGCCCGGGTGAACGGCCAGGGCGAGCTGGTGGAACTCACCATCAGCCCCGCGGCCATCGACGCCACCGACCCGGCGGATACCGCGCAAACCGTTGCCGACCTCGTGCTCGCGGCGGTGCATAACGCCTACCGCGCGGTCAATGACCTCCAGCAGGAGAAGATGGGCCCGCTGGCGGCCGGCCTCGGCCAGCCGGGCCTGCCCGAGATCCCCGGGCTGTCCGGGTTCTTCGGCGGCGCGGCCGAGGAGATCGGCACGCCCGGCCTGCCCCGCGAACCCGGCGGGCCCGGGGAGCCTGGCGGGGAGCCGGGGCCGCCCGCACCGTGACGACGTGAGGTACTGACGTGTACGAGGGAGTGGTTCAGAACCTCATCGACGAGCTGGGGCGGCTGCCGGGGGTCGGGCCGAAGGGCGCGCAACGGATCGCGTTCTACCTGCTCGGCGGGGACCCGGCGGACGTCAAGCGGCTCGCCGCGGTGCTGGTGGAGGTGACCGAGCGGATCAGGTTCTGCAAGATCTGCGGGAACGTGGCCGAGGAGGACGAGTGCCGGATCTGCCGGGACCCGCGCCGCGACCCCTCGGTGATCTGCGTGGTCGAGGAGCCCAAGGACGTCGCGGCCATTGAGAAGATCCGCGAGTTCCGCGGTCGCTACCATGTCCTCGGCGGTGCGATCAGCCCGATCGACGGGGTCGGCCCGGAGGACCTGAGGATCAGGGAACTCATGGCACGGCTCGCGGACGGCGGGGTCACCGAGGTGATCCTCGCCACGGACCCGAACCTTGAGGGCGAGGCGACCGCCACTTACCTGGCCCGTTTGGTGAAGCCGCTGGGGCTGCGGGTGACGCGGCCGGCCAGCGGGCTCCCGGTCGGGGGCGACCTGGAGTACGCGGATGAGGTGACCCTCGGCCGCGCGTTCGAAGGACGGAGGCTGCTTGATGTGTAGCGCACCGGCCCGGGGGCTGCGCGACGAGGGCTCCGGGGATGGCTGGCACCCGCTCGCCGAGCGGGTCGCCGCCCAGGCGCGGGACTTCCTCGACGGGGTGGGGGCGCTGGCCAACGGGCAGGGCGGTGACGAGATCGTGCCGCTCCTGCTGCTCGAGGTGTCGCAGATCCTGCTCGCCGGTGCCCAGCTCGGCGCCAGCCAGGACGTGATTCCCCCGGGCAACTGGGAACCTGACGTCGGTGCGGATCCCGACCTTGACCAGCTCCGCGCCGGCCTCGCCGCGCGGCTGAGCGACTGCGACGAGTACGGCGAACTGTTCGACCCGTACGCGGACACCAGGCCGACCGCGTTCCGCCTGTCGGACGACCTGGCGGCCGTGGCGGCTGACCTGATCCACGGGCTGCAGCACTACGAGGCGGGCCGCTCGCTGGAGGCCCTGTGGTGGTGGCAGTACTCGTACGTGAACCATTGGGGCACGCACGGGGGCGCCGCCCTGCGCGCGCTGCACGCAATCGTCGCCCACGCCCTGCTCGACGTCGCCGAAGAGGCCACCCCAGGCTGAGTAGGTACACTCAAGCCCGCCAGGACCCGCAACGGGAGGAGCGGCGCGCAGGTGGCGCTCGTCGTGCAGAAGTACGGTGGGTCGTCGGTCGCCGACGCCGACGGCATCAAGCGGGTGGCCCAGCGCATCGTCGCCACCCGGAAAGCGGGCCACGCGGTGGTCGTGGTCGTCTCCGCCATGGGTGACAGCACCGACGAACTGCATGACTTGGCCCGCCAGGTCAGCCCGCTGCCGCCCGCCCGGGAACTCGACATGCTGCTGACCTCCGGCGAGCGGATCTCGATGGCGCTGCTCGCGATGGCCATCGCCAACCTCGGCCTGTCGGCCCGGTCGTTCACCGGCTCCCAGGCCGGCGTGATCACCGACGACGTGCACGGCAAGGCCAGGATCATCGACGTGACCCCCGGCCGGATCAGTGGCGCTCTCGCCGACGGGGCGATCCCGATCGTGGCCGGGTTCCAGGGTGTCTCCGCCAACGGCAAGGACATCACCACGCTCGGCCGGGGCGGCTCGGACACCACCGCGGTGGCGCTGGCCGCCGCGCTGAAGGCCGACGTCTGCGAGATCTACACCGACGTGGACGGCATCTTCACCGCCGACCCGAGGATCGTGCCGACCGCCCGGCGGATCCCGGCGATCAAGTACGAGGAAATGCTCGAGATGGCGGCGTCCGGTGCGAAGGTCCTCCAGTTGCGCTGCGTGGAGTACGCCCGGCGGTACGCAGTCCCCATTCATGTCAGGTCCTCGTTCAGCAACCGGGCGGGGACCTGGGTGAGCGACAACCCACGCGAAGCGGAAAGGCCAGGCATGGAGCAGCCGATCATTTCCGGCGTCGCGCACGACCGGAGCGAGGCCAAGGTCACCGTCGTGGGCGTGCCCGACGTCGTCGGCCAGGCCGCGCAGATCTTCCGGGCGATCGCGACGGCCGGGATCAACATCGACATGATCGTGCAGAACGTTTCCGCCGCGGCCACCGGGCTCACCGACATCTCGTTCACCCTGCCGCGCGCCGACGGCGAGGCCGCGCTGGCGGCGCTGCGCGCGGTGCAGCAGGAGATCGGGTTCGAGAGCCTGCTCTACGACGACAGGATCGGCAAGGTGTCACTGGTGGGGGCCGGCATGCGCTCCCACCCCGGGGTGACGGCGACGTTCTTCGGCGCGCTCGCCGGCGCCGGGGTGAACATCGAGATGATCTCCACCTCGGAGATCCGCATCTCGGTGGTGGTGGACGAGAACGGGGTGGACGCGGCGGTGACCGCCACGCACCGGGCCTTCGACCTGGACACCAGCGAAGTCGAGGCCGTCGTCTACGGGGGGACCGGCCGGTGACCGGGCGCCCGGCGCTGGCCGTGGTCGGCGCCACCGGAGCGGTCGGCGGCGTCATGCTCGACCTGCTGTCCACCAGGGATGACGTGTGGGGCGAGATCCGGCTGGTGGCCTCGGCGCGCTCGGCCGGCCGCAGGCTCAAGGTGCGCGGGTCCTACGCCGAGGTCCAGGCGCTGTCCGCCGGCGTCTTCGACGGCGTGGACGTGGCCATGTTCGACGTGCCGGACGAGGTGTCCGCGCAGTGGGCGCCGGTCGCGGCGGCGCGCGGCGCGGTGGTCGTGGACAACTCCGGCGCGTTCCGGATGGAGCCCGACGTCCCGCTGGTGGTCCCGGAGGTCAACCCGGAGCAGGTGGCCAACCGGCCGAGGGGCATCATCGCCAACCCGAACTGCACCACGCTGTCGCTGATCGTGGCGATGGCGGCCCTGCACCGCGCCTACGGCCTCCACGAGATGGTGGTGGCCTCCTACCAGGCCGCATCCGGCGCCGGCCAGGCCGGGATCGACACGCTCTACGCCCAGACCGACAAGGTCGGCGGGTCCCGCGCCCTCGGGCAGCGGGCCGGTGACCTGCGGGCCGCGGTCGGCGATCTCGGCCCGTTCCCGGCCCCGCTCGCGCTCAACGTGGTGCCCTGGGCCGGCTCGGCCAAGCAGGACGGCTGGTCCTCTGAGGAGCTGAAGGTCCGCAACGAGTCGCGGAAGATCCTCGGGCTGCCCGGCCTCAAGGTGCACGCGACCTGCGTCCGGGTTCCCGTGGTGACCACGCACTCCGTGGCCGTGCACGCGCGGTTCGAGCGTGAGGTGACGCGGCAGGGTGCCCAGCGCGTGCTGGCCGCCGCGCCGGGCGTGGTGCTCACCGACGATCCCGAGCGGGCCGAGTTCCCCACACCCGCCGACGTGGTGGGTACCGACCCCACCTGGGTGGGCCGGGTCCGCGCGTCCCTCGACGACCCGCGCGCGATCGAGTTGTTCGTCTGCGGTGACAACCTGCGCAAGGGCGCGGCGCTGAACACGGCCCAGATCGCCGAGCTGGTGGCTGCGGAACTCTGACCTTGTCTGGGCTGGTGGGGCGCGGATCACTGACCCTGGCACCCGGCTAAACGCCGTCTGCCAGGCCCACCGATCCGCGCCTGCGCCGGGCTGCCGTCGAGTGTGGTTGGCGATCACGTGTCCAAGAAAATGAAACGATCAGTGATGCCTTGGTGACGTCATTCGGTGGGCGAATGTGGTGCCATCTGACGGCGGAGTGACGTCGTTTTAATGCTTGACTGATGTCATAGATGGTGTCATAATGACGTCATGGACCTCACTGAGTACACCGAACTGTTGCGGCGGGAACTGGGCTCGGTCACCCGGTTCGGCGGCGACGAGTTCGCCCGGACGGCCGAGATGCTGGCCGACGCGCTGGACTCCTCCGTGCGGCTGACCTTGCTCGAGGTCCTGTCCGCCGCGGCAGCCGAGATCACCACCCGCCTTGACGGCACCGTCATCGACGTCCGGCTGTCCGGTAGCGAACCGGAGTTCGTGGTGACGACCACGCCCGCCGAGCCGGCGGACGAGCCCGCCGGGGACGGCCCCGGCGAAGCCTCCGACGACATGACCAGGATCACCCTGCGGCTGCCTGGGCCGCTCAAGGCCAGGGTCGACGCCGAAGCCGCCGCGGCGGGGCTTTCGGTAAATGCCTGGCTGGTCCGCGCCATCTCCCGCGCGCTGGACCCGGGCCCCGGCAGGCCGCCGCGCATCCAGCGCGGGCCGGGACCCGGTACCCGGTTCACCGGTTACGCGCGCGGCTGAACACCGTCGTATCCATCAGTACGCCCCACACGAAACGGACTAGAACCATGCCTGACTGGGACTTTCCCGGCTCCGATCCGATCGACGTCTCCATTGAACTGGCCTCCGGGCGCGTGAGCCTGGACGCAGCGCCGGTGCCCGCCACCGCGGTGACCGTCGTGCCGTCCCGGTCCAGCCGGAACGCGGAAAAGCTCATCGACGAGATCCGCGTCACGTTCGACCACGGCCACCTCGAGGTCGCCGGGCCCAGGCGGACCGGCCTGTTCCGCGGCCACGCCTCGTTCGACGTGACGATCACGCTGCCCGAGGGATCGCGCTGCCGGGCGCGCACCGCGTCCGCCGACATCATCTGCCACGGCGACCTGGCCGAGCTGGACGCGCACACGGCCAGCGGGGACATCACCGCGGCCACCGTCACCGGCCGTTTCCAGGCGGAGACCGCCTCGGGTGACGTCCGGCTGGACGAGACCGGCCGGGCGGAGATCCGCACCGCCTCGGGCGACGTGCGCGTGACGCGCGCCCGCGGCGATGTCAGCGTGCGTACCGCGAGCGGCGACGTGAACATTGGCAGCGCCGTCGGGTCGGTCACCGGGACGACCGCCAGCGGCGACTTCCGGGTCGCCGGCGTGGCCCGGGGCAGCACCCGCGTGAGCACGGCGTCCGGCGACGTCGTCGTCGGCGTGAACCCGGGCGTCGGCGTCTACCTTGACCTGGCCAGCGCCACGGGTTCGGTGACCAGCCAGCTGTATGAGTCCGAACCGGCCGACGACGTCGCGCTCGAGGTGCGGTGCCGCACCGCCAGCGGCGACATCCGGATCGTCCGCGCCACACCGGCCCCCACCGGCGCCCCCGCCCCGACCGGTGACCCGGCACCGACCGGGGCTCCCGCACCGGCCGGCCCTCCCGCCCCGATCGGCCCTCCCGCCCCGATCGGCCCTCCCGCACCGGCCGGGTGACCGGCCCCGTGCCACCCCGGCCGCCCCAGCGCCCGGCCCCCTACGACCCTCCGCCACCAGGGAAAGGACACCCGCAGATGAACCCCTACGCCGCAGAACGGCTCGCCAAAGAGCGCATCGCCGAGTTCCAGGCCGAGGCGGCCCAGCGCATGCCCGCGGGCACCGCCGCCCGTGTGCTCCGGCACCAGACCGGCTGGGCCCTGATCCAGATCGGGCTCGCCCTGGTCACCTCGTCGGCGCGGCGCCAGCACGGCACGGTGAGCCCGGAACTGCCGTGAGCCACCCGGCCCCGCGCGGCCACGACGGCACCCACGCAGGTCTGCGGGTGCCGTCGTGGCGCTGTCTGCCCCGCGCCCGGGCAGCCGGGTGGACGCGCGGGGGAGTCTTCGGCAGGCTGTCTGGTGTGGACCGGATTTTCACGCTGGAGGAGGCACGCCTGCTGATGCCGGGCCTCCTGGCCAAGGCCGACGACGTGGTGGCTGTGCGGGCGGACCTGGTCGAGGTGCAGTCGGCGCTGAACCTCGGCACGGCCTCCGCGCTCGGGGGGCTGCCCGAGGCCAAGGCGCTCGAAGCGCGGCTCAGCGAGGCCCTCGGCTGGTTCACCGCCGAAGGCCTGGACCTCAAGGGCATCGCGCCGTTGCTGCTCGACTTCCCCGCCCGCCTGGCCGGGGACACCGTGCTGCTCTGCTGGCTGGAGGGCGAGCGCGAACTGCGCTGGTACCACAAGCCCGAGCACGGTTTCGCCGGGCGCCGTCCCATCCCCGGCAGCGCGGGCTGACCCGCGGGCCCGGCGGGCCGCCGTGGTTCACCTGCCCGGCCGCCCCTACGCTGGTGCACGTCCGGCAGGCTCCGCACGAGACCCGGAAAGGGGTGCACGTGGACGCCGCGAACGAGCAGGACGAGCCCCGGGTGCTGCCACTGCCGGTGGGCATCGCCGCCACCGGCACCAGGACCGAGCGGGACTCGCTGGGCACCGTGGAGGTACCGGCCGGCCACTACTGGGGGGCGCAGACCCAGCGGTCGCTGACCTACTTCAACATCGGCAGTGACGTCCTGCCGGCCGGGGTGTACCACGCCTACGGCTTCGTCAAGAAGGCCGCCGCGACCGTGAACGGCCGCCGGGGCCGCCTGCCCGCCTGGAAGGCCCGGCTCATCGGGCAGGTCGCCGGCGAGGTCATCGCCGGCGCGCTCGACTCGGAGTTCCCGGTGCACGTCTGGCAGACCGGGTCGGGCACGCAGTCCAACATGAACGTCAACGAGGTCATCGCCAACCGCGCCATCCAGCTCGTCGGCGGCAAGCTCGGCAGCAAGGACCCGGTGCATCCCAACGACGACGTCAACGCCGCGCAGTCGACGAACGACACGTTTCCTTCGGTGATGCACATCGCTGCGGTACGAGTGCTCGTGGCTGACGTGCTCCCCGCCGTGACCCGGCTGCGGGACGCGGCGGAACGCAAGAGCGGGGAGTGGGCGCGGGTGGTCAAGATCGGCCGGACCCACCTCCAGGACGCGACGCCGCTCACGGTCGGCCAGGAATGGTCCGGCTACGTCGGCCAGCTCGAGGACGCCGCGGACACCGTCCGCGCGGCCCTGCCCGGGCTGCGCCGGCTGGCTATCGGCGGCACCGCGGTCGGGACCGGGCTGAACTCCCCGCCCGGGTTCGGCGAGGAGGTGGCGGCGGAGATCTCCGAGCTCACCGGGGAGGAGTTCGTCAGCGCGCCGAACAAGTTCGCCGCCATGGCCTCCCTCGACGCCCTCGTCCGCGCGTCGGCGGCGCTGCGCAGCGTGGCCGTGGCGCTGTACAAGTTCGCCAACGACATGCGCTGGCTGGGCTCCGGCCCGCGCACCGGTCTTGGTGAGCTGGTCCTGCCGTCCAACGAGCCCGGGTCGTCGATCATGCCGGGCAAGGTGAACCCGACGCAGGCCGAGGCGATGCTGATGGTCTGCCTGCAGGTGATGGGGAACGACAGCGTGGTGGCCCTGGCCGGCGCCGAGGGCAACTTCGAGCTGAACGCGTTCCGCCCCGTCGCGATCGCCAACTTCCTGCACTCGGCCCGGATCCTCGCCGACACCTGCGACTGTTTCCGCGACTACCTGGTCGAGGGGGCCCAGTTGAACCTGCCGCGGCTGGCCGAGAACGTGGCGCGGTCGGTGATGATGGTGACCGCGCTGAGCCCGGTGATCGGCTACGACAAGGCCTCGGCCATCGCGCACCGGGCGGTGGCCGAGGACCTGACGCTGCGCGACGCCGCGCTGGCGTCCGGGGTCAGCGCGGAACTCTACGACGAGGTGGTCGTGCCGGAGCGGCTGACCCGCCCGGGCGCGGCCGGGGACGGGCCGGACCCCGGTTCCGGGGCCGGTCCGGGGGACGGGGCGCCCCGGGACGGCCCGGCGGGCCGGGGATGAAGGCAGCCCGGCTGCACGGGATCGGCGACCTGCGGCTGGCCGAGGAGCCGGTGCCGGACGCCGGGCCCGGTGCGGAACTGGTCCGGGTCACCGCGGTCGGGATCTGCGGCTCCGACCTGCACTGGTGGGACGAGGCGGGGATCGGGGACGCCGTGATCACCCGGCCGCTTGTGCTCGGGCACGAGGCCGCCGGGGTGATCGAGGACGGCCCGCGGCGCGGCACCCGGGTGGCCATCGACCCGGCGATCTCCTGCGGCGAGTGCCGGCCGTGCCGCGACGGCTACCGCAACCTGTGCACGCGGATCCGGTTCGCCGGGCACGGCGGCCAGGACGGCGCCATGCGCGAGTTCCTGGCCTGGCCGTCGGGCCTGCTGCACCCGCTGCCGGAAAGCGTGCCCGACTGCGACGGCGCGCTGCTGGAACCGCTGGGCGTCGCCATCCACGCCCTGGACCTCGGGCACGTCCGCCTCGGCGCCCGCGTGGCGGTCGTCGGTTGCGGGCCGATCGGGCTGCTGCTCATCGCGGTGCTGCGGGCCGCGGGCGCGGCTCACATCGCCGCGTTCGAACCGCTGCCGCACCGGCGGGAGGCCGCGCTGCGCTACGGCGCCGACGTGTGCCTGCGGCCGGACATCCTGCCCGAGGACCTGCGCGAACTCGCCGGGGAGGGGGCCGATGCGGTGTTCGAGATGGCCGGCACCGCGGCCGCCGTGACGTTGTCCGTGGCCGCGGTGCGGCCCGGCGGGCGGGTGGTGCTCGGCGGGATCCCCGCCGACGACCGGATCGCCTTCGGCGCCGCCACGGCGCGGCGCAAGGGGCTCACGATCGCGATGGTCCGGCGGATGAACGACGTTTATGGCCGGGCGATCGCCCTGGCCGCGTCCGGCCGCGTCAGTCTCGCCCCGCTGGTGACCGACCGGTACGGACTGGCCAGCGCTGGTCAGGCGTTCAGCATCGCCGCGGAGCGTAAGGGCCTCAAGGTGCTCATCGAGCCCGCGGCCTGACCGCGGGCGTGGCGCGGTCAGCTGCCTCCCCCGCCCCACTGGCCTGACGGTACCTGCCGGTAACATCCTCGCGTGACGGACAGCTTCTTCGTGCCGCTCGGCGAGGGCAGGTGGCTCGCCACGGTGCACACCACGGGGCCGTGGGACGAGCGCGCCCAGCACGGCGGGCCGCCTAGCGCGCTGCTCGGGCGGGGCATGCAGCGCCTTGAGCCGCGCGACGACATGATCGTCGCCAGGTTCACCACCGAGATCCTGTCCTCGATCCCGGTCGGCGAGGTCGAGGTGCAGGCCCGGCTGGCCCGGCCGGGGCGCAGCGTGCAACTGCTCGAAGCGGTGCTCACGGCCGGTGGCCGCGAGGTGGCCTGGGCGCGGGCGTGGCAGGTGCTGCGGACCGAGTGCCCGGGCGCCGGGCCGGGGCTGGCCAAGGCGCCGCCGCTGCCTGATTCGGGCACACCGCTGGCGCCCGGCGGCTGGGTGGACGGGTACCTGTCGGCGATCGAGTGGCGCTCGGTGCACGGCGCGTTCGGCGAGCCCGGCCCGGCCACGGTGTGGACCAGGATGCGCTACCCCCTGGTGCCGGGCGAGGAGCCGTCCGGCCTGGAACGGGCCCTGGCCGTGGCCGACAGCGGCAACGGGGTCTCCGGCGAACTGGACCTGCGCCGCTGGCTGTTCATCAACCCCGAGCTCAGCGTGCACCTGTTCCGGGAGCCCGCCGGGGAGTGGATCTGCCTGGACGCGCGGAGCAACATCGCCTCCGGCGGGACCGGGCTCGCGACGTCGGTCCTGTCCGACCTGGACGGCCCGGTGGGCGTGGGCGCGCAGGCGCTGCTGATCACGCGGCGGGGCGGCCGCCCCGGCTGACCCGCGACCGCGGGCCGGCGTGGTTGCGTGAACCCCTGGCCGCTCAGCCCGCGGCGCTCTCGCCCACCCCGGCCCGCACTGGCACGTCAGTGCCGGAGGGCACGTGTCCTACCTCACCTTCCGCGGGTGGAATACGCGCGCCGCCCATGGGGTTGCAGCATACGGTAGAGAAACGAGACGTTCCGTATCGTAAAGGTGTAGTCAAGCGCGATGTTCCTTGTCAACGAGCGCACCCGGCCAGCCCGGCCGGCTTCCCAGTCCGCCCACCGATGCCCCGGACCGGCGCGCCGATCCCCGCGGGCAGCCCACACAGCCCACGCGGCCTCGCTGCCCGCGGCCGCAGCGCCCGCGGCCGCTGCGCCCTCGGTCCCGCCGCCCGCGGGCTCGCTGGCCCCCGTCCCGCCTGCGGCCCTGCGGGCCCCCGTCCCGCCTGCGGCCCTGCGGGCCCCCGTTCCGCCTGCGGCCCCGCCCGCGGCCGCGGAGACCGCGCCAGCGCTGCCGTCCGCGGAACCGCCGCGGCTGCGCGGCATGGCGCTGGCCCTGATCCTGACCGCGGCGTTCATGGTGGTGCTGGATTTCAGCATCGTCAACGTGGCGCTGCCGTCCATCGAGGCCGAGTTGGGCTTCGCCGCCGATGCCGTGCAATGGGTCATCACCGCTTACGCGATCGCCTTCGGCGGGCTGCTGATCCTCGGCGGGCGCGCCGCCGACCTGCTCGGCCGCAGGCGCGTATTCATCGCCGGGCTGCTGGTCTTTACCATCGCCTCGCTCGCGGGCGGCCTGGCGCGTGACCCGCTCCTGTTGGTCGCCGCCCGGCTGGTCCAGGGCGCCGGGGCGGCGCTGGTCGCGCCCGCGGCGCTGTCCCTCATCACCACGGGGTTTGCCGAGGGGCCGCAGCGGACCCGGGCGCTCGGCATCTACGGTGCGACCGCCTCGGTCGGCTTCGTCGCCGGGCAGGTGCTGGGCGGCGTGCTGGTCCAGTTCACCAGTTGGCGCGCGGTGTTCCTGGTAAACGTGCCGGTCGGCCTGCTGGCCGTGGCCCTCGCCCCGTGGCTGCTCGGTGAGTCGCGCCAGCGCAGGCCGGGAACCACGCTGGACGGCGCCGGGGCGGCGCTGATCACCGTGACGGTGGCCGCGGGGGTATTCGCCGTGTCCCAGCTCGGCGTGACCGGCTGGGCCTCCCCGGTACTGCTCGGATCGCTGGCCGTGGCGGTGGTGGCCGCGGCGGCGTTCGCCGTGGTCGAGCGGCATCACCCCGACCCGCTGGTCCGCGGCGACCTGCTCCGGATGCCCGGGCTGCGCCGGGCCAGCACGATGAACCTGCTGCTCGGCCTGTGGAACGCCGGGGAGCTGATCGTGCTGTCGCTGTACTTCCAGCAGGTTCTGCACGACTCGGCGCTGGCGACCGGGCTTGCCATCGCGCCGCAGGGGATCATCGGGTTCACCGCCGGGGTGTTCGGGGCCCGGCTGTCCAGCCGGGTGGGCGTGTGCCGGGTGCTGGTGCTCACCAGCGCGGTGGCCACCGCCGGCTTCCTGGTGCTGACCAGGCTGCCGGCCAGCGGTGGCTACAGCCCGCTGCTCGCGGCGGTGATGCTCGTCGGGTTCGGCACCGCGGGGACCGCGTTCGGCACCATGGTGACCGCCAGCCACGGGGTGGCGGACGGCGACCAGGGCCTGGTCGGCGGCGTGATCAACACCAGCCGCCAGATCGGCGCGGCGATCGGGGCGGCGCTGCTGCCCGCGGTCGCGGGTGCGGTGGACCGGGGTGCGCACGGGACGGCCGCCTCCGGTGACCGGGCCGCCATGCTCGCCGGGGCGGTGGCCGCCGCGCTCGCCTTCGCCGTGGCACTGTCTGGCATGGCGCGCCGAGCACCGGAGCCCCGGAACGGCTGACCGGCCGGCCCCCAAGCCGCCGCCACCCAAGGTGCCGGGCTCCCGTGCGCAGACCGTGCGGGCCGGCGAACGGGGCGCTGGCCGGGCGCAGACGGGTGGCCGCGGGTCAGCGCGGCGCGGAGACCGTGTGCGGGACCGGGGCGGCGCCGTTGCGGGCGGACGGCCCGGCGGCGGGCAGCGTGAGCGTGATGCGCAGCCCGTGCGGGTCGTTCGGGCTGGCCGCGGCGGTCTGCGCCCGGGTCAGCAACCGGCCGGGGCTGAGCATCAGGTAGCGCAGCAGCCGGAACTCGGTCGGGGACAGCTCGACCGGGTGACCGGAGCGGCGCACCTCGTAGCTGTCCTGGTCCAGTTCGATGTCGGTGAAGGTGAGCACCGGGCCCGCAGCCGTGGCGCAGGAGAACCCGCAGGTCCGGCGGGGTGTCCGGCACTAACGCGCGCCGGGCCCCGAGACCCCGGCCGGGCGGGGCGGGACTACTGGCCGGACTGCGCCGCGGCGGCGAAGGCGGCCATGGACGGGAACTCCCAGTTCGGAGTGACGGGTGCCGGGGGCTCCGGGGTGGCGCCCCAGCCGCCCCGGTCGTGCCGCCGGTGGATCCAGACCGTGGGCAGCCCCGCCCGCTGCGCGGGCACATGGTCGTGGAACAGGCTCTGCGCCACGTGCAGCAGGCCGCCCGGCCGGATGCCCACCCGGGCCGCCTCGCCGAGCAGGGCGTCGAAGTTCCGCGGCGACGGCTTGTACGAGCCGACGTCCTGCGCGGTGATGACGCTGGTGAACTCGACGCCGAGCCGGGGATTCGAGCCGGCGAACGAGGCCCGGTCCACGTTGGACAGGATGATCAGCTTGAATCGCCCGCCCAGCGCGGCCAGCGCGTCGTGCGAATCCGGGAACGCCGGCCAGTCGGGCACCGAGCGGGCCAGGCGGGCCGCATCCTCCTCGGTGACCTCGGCGCCGAACGCGTCGCCGAGGAACCGCATGCCCCCGGCCAGGACGTCTGGGTACGGGTCGGCGGGGTGCTCCGCCTCCACCGCGGCCTCGATCCGCGCGTACGCGGTGAGCAGTTCCTCGCCGGTGATGTCCAGCCCGCGGGAGCGTGCCCAGGGGGTGAACACGGCGAGCAGGCCGGCCTCCCAGTCGATCAGGGTGCCGTAGCAGTCGAAGCTCAGCGCCTCGAAATCGGTGAGTTCCACCGCTCCTGCGTATCAGACGGCGCTGCCGTGCATGCCACGGGGGCGTCCCTCAGGCGCCCCCGCCGCACGCGTCATGCCGGGGCCGTGGAGTGCCCGCTGTTCCCGGGCCGCCCGGGCGTAAGCCCGGCGGGCCCGCGGGGTGCCGGGTAGCTCCGTACATGGCGTGCGCGGCCGGGCTTGACGTGCGACACTGCCACAGGGTGGTTGTTGGGCCGGCCGCAAGCCCGGGCGGGTTCCATGCCCGTTCGCGGTGCTTACGTGGAACGGTGGGCCGCCCTGGAGGGGAGCAGAGATGCCCGATCAAGAACGTCTGTCCTATGCCACGGCCGCGCCGGGTGCCGTCCAGCCTTGCTGGCTGTGCGGGATCCGGCTGCCCGCCGACCACATGGTGGCCGACGGTGGCAGTGCCTGTGCCGACGTTCGCTGGTACTGCCTGGACAAGCGGGGATGCACGGAGCGGTGGACCGCTCGCGCCGCCAGGCCCGCCGACATTCACCTGAGCACCGCCGGGATGCCGGACTCCTGGGGCTCGATCAGCTTAGAACCGGACGTCGCCAGGCGCTGAACCGCCAGGCGATGGCGGCGCCCGCCGCGGTATCGGGGCCCGCCGCAGGCCAGTGAACATGCCGTGCAGGGCGGCGGCGCCATCGCCCGCCGACCGTGAGTCCAGCACGAGTCCCGCCGCGCCGGCCTCGACCGTCCAGGTGGCCCAGGGGCAGCAGGCGGTTTCCAGGGCGGCCAGGGCGCGCAGTTCCCGTTCCACGCCCGGGTCCGGGCGGAACCGAAGCCGCAAGCCGTCGGCGGTCTTCGTGCGCCCGGTCATCGCCCGGGCCGCGAGCCGCACCCAGCGATCAGCCTGCTCCGCCAGGCGTGCGGGGGTGAGGGCACAGGCCACCGGCGGCAGGGCCGCGGTGTCATCGGCGGGCATCTGCGGCGCACTCATGGCACTTTCCTCCCGGTCTGGAGTACTGGGACATCCCGTCGTTCGCCATCGTTGTTGTTAAAGCCGGCTTGATGTCAAGCACCGGTGCGGGCCCGGACGGCGGCCCACGGGCAGTCCCGCGCCACCGCGCGCCGGGTTATCCCGAGCTGCGCGGGTGACAGTGGCGTTACTGCCCGTACTACCCGCCGTTACCTTGACAGCACGGAAGTGGCGAGGTACCTGTGATCCTAGGCAGAGTGCTCGAACGTTCAACCTAGCCATTCCCGGAACCCGCCCCTGTCGTTGGTGCCGTTCCCGGCCATGGGTCACGCGCGGGCACCATCGCAGGCGCGCCCGCCCGGGGGCCCAGGTGCCGTCGGGCTCAACCTGAGCCGGGCCTGACGGCACCTGCGCGGTAACCCCTGGCCCGCCGGCACTGGGCATGCCGGCGGGCCAGGTGAGTTCCCTGCGACGCACGCCGCCATGCCGGGCGGCGGCCCATGCGGCCGGCAGGGCCTACAGCGCCATGAAGCGCTGCAGTGCCATGCCGGGCTGCGCGCCACCCGCCCGGCTGGGAATATGGCTACCCAGACGGGTTAAGAGGAGTGGCATGCCAGCCAAAGTCGAGCTGATCGCCTACGCGGACCGTTTCGGCGGCGACCTGGCCGGGCTGCATCGCCTGCTCAGCGGTCCGCTGCGGGGACTGTTCGGCGGCGTGCACGTGCTCCCCTTCTACCGGCCCTACGACGGGGCCGACGCGGGATTCGACCCGGAAGACCACACCGAGGTCGACGAGCGCCTGGGTTCGTGGGACGACGTTGCCGCCCTGAGCGCCGATTACCGGGTGATGGCCGACGTGATCGTCAACCACGTCTCGTCGGGCTCGGCGCCGTTCCGGGACTGGCTGGCCAACGGCGATGCGTCACGGTTCGCCGGGATGTTCCTCACCTACGGCACCGTCTTTCCCGGTGGCGCGGCCGAGGAGACGCTGCTGCGGCTGTACCGGCCGCGCCCGGGCCTCCCGTTCACCCCGTACGTGGCCGGTGGCGGCCGCAGGGCGCTGATGTGGACGACGTTCACGCCGCAGCAGATCGACCTCGACGTCCATCACCCGGCGACCCGCGCCTACCTGCTGCGCATTCTCGACCGGCTGGCCGCGGCGCACGTCTCGCACGCCCGGCTGGACGCCGTCGGGTACGCGGTGAAGACGCCGGGCCTGACGTCGTTCATGACCCCGGACACGTTCAAGTTCATCGGCGAGGTCACCACTTGGTGCCACGAGCGCGGCCTGGAAGTGCTGGTCGAGGTGCACTCCCACTACCTGCACCAGGTGGAGATCGCCCGGCAGGTGGACCACGTGTACGACTTCGCCCTGCCGCCGCTCATCCTGCACGCGCTGACGGCGGCCGACGCCGGGCCGCTGCTCACCTGGCAGGGGCTCCGCCCGGCGAACGCGGTCACGGTGCTCGACACGCACGACGGGATCGGCGTCATCGACGTGGGCCCGGACCCCACCGACCGGGCCAGGCCGGGCCTGCTCAGCCCGGACGAGCTTGCCCGGCTCGTCGAGGCGGTCCACGCGGGCAGCGGCGGGACCTCGCGGCAGGCCACCGGCACCGCGGCCTCGAACGTGGACCTGTACCAGGTGAACTGCACGTTCTACGACGCGGTCGGCCGCGACGATGGCCGCTACCTGCTCGCCAGGGCGCTTCAGTTCTGGACGCCGGGCATCCCGCAGGTCTATTACGTCGGGCTGCTCGCGGGCGGCAACGACATGGACCTGCTGGCCCGGACGCACGTCGGCCGGGACGTTAACCGGCACCGCTACTCGCCCGCCGAGATCGAGGCCGCCCTGGCCCGGCCGGTGGTGCAGGCGCTCGGCCGGCTGATCAGGTTCCGCAACACCCACCCGGCGTTCGAGGGCAGCCTCAGCTGCTCGGGCGGCGCCGCGAGCATCGAGATGACCTGGTCCCGCGACGGCCACGAGGCGACCCTGCGTGCTGACCTGGCAGACGGCTCCGCGGAGGTGACATGGACCGAGAACGGCACCCGACGCAGCGCGCCGCTGGGCGCGCTGCCATGAGCGGGCGGCGGCGTATGACCGGCGACACCGCGGCCCCGCCCGTGACGGCGGCCCGCCGCGCGGCCGTGACCGCAGCCGGGCGCGCGACCGTGACCGGGGTGATGGCGTGACCAGCCCGCGGGCCGGCCGGCCGGCCACCGCCGCCGACCTCGTCGACGTCGCGAAGCTGGTCACCGCCTACTTCGCGGTGCACCCGGACCCGGCAGAGGCCGCCCAGCGGGTGTCGTTCGGCACCTCCGGGCACCGCGGATCCGCGTTCACCGCGACGTTCAACGAGGACCACATCGCCGCCACGACGCAGGCGATCTGCGAGTACCGGGACTCCCGCGGCATCCGCGGGCCGCTGTACCTGGGCGCCGACACCCACGCGCTGTCCGAGCCCGCGCAGGTCACCGCCCTGGAGGTGCTGGCCGCCAACGGCGTCCACGTGCTGTGCGACGCGCGCGGCGGGTACACGCCCACGCCGGCGGTGTCCCGCGCGATCCTGGCGCACAACGCCGCCGGGTCCGCGCGTCGCGCCGACGGGATCGTGGTCACCCCGTCGCACAACCCGCCGTCCGACGGCGGGTTCAAATACAACCCGCCCGATGGCGGCCCGGCCGGCACCGACATCACCCGGTGGATCCAGGACCGCGCCAACGAACTGCTGGCCAGCGGTCTGGTCGGCGTGCGGCGGGTCCCCTACGCGCGCGCGGCCGCGGCCGCCACCACCGGGCGCTTCGACTTCCTCGACGCTTACGTCTCCGCCCTCGGGCGGGCCGTCGACCTGGCAGCGGTCAAGGCGGCCGGGATCCGGATCGGTGCCGACCCGCTCGGCGGCGCCAGCGTCGCCTACTGGGGCGCGATCGGCGAGCGGTACGGGCTGGACCTCACGGTCGTCAACCCGGCCGTGGACGCGACGTTCCGGTTCATGACGCTGGACTGGGACGGCAAGATCCGGATGGACTGCTCGTCGCCGTACGCGATGGCGGGGCTGATCGCCCGCCAGCACGACTTCACGATCGCGACCGGCAACGACACCGACGCCGACCGGCACGGCATCGTCACCCCGGACGGCGGGCTGCTCAACCCCAACCACTACCTCGCCGTCGCCGTCGACTACCTGTACCGGCACCGGGACGGCTGGCCGGGCACCGCGGCGGTGGGCAAGACGCTGGTCAGCTCTTCGATGATCGACCGGGTGGCCGAGGGCCTGGGCCGCCGGCTGCTGGAGGTGCCGGTCGGGTTCAAGTGGTTCGTGCCGGGCCTGCTGGACGGCTCGGTCGCGTTCGGCGGCGAGGAAAGCGCCGGTGCGTCGTTCCTGCAGCGGGACGGGTCGGTGTGGACGACCGACAAGGACGGCATCCTGCTGGCCCTGCTCGCCTCGGAGATCACGGCGGTGACCGGGAGGACGCCGTCTGAGCTGTACCGGGGCCTGACGGCAAGGTACGGGGAGCCCGCCTACGCGCGCATCGACAGCCCGGCCACGCGGGAGCAGAAGGCGGCGCTGGCCAAGCTGTCCGCGGACCAGATCACGGTCGACCGGCTGGCGGGAGAGAAGATCACCGCGGTGCTCACCGAAGCGCCGGGCAACGGCGAGCCGATCGGCGGGCTCAAGGTCGTGGCCGAGTCCGGCTGGTTCGCGGCCCGGCCGTCCGGCACCGAGGACGTCTACAAGCTCTACGCGGAGTCGTTCCGCGGCCCCGAACATCTGGCCGCCATTCAGGAGGAGGCCCGGGCGGTCGTGGACGCCGCGCTTGGCTGACCCCGGAACCCGCCGACGCCCGGCGGCGGGCGGTCGGGCGGGGTTGTGGTTCTTGGCCAGCCCGGGAGAAGAGAGCTGATCAGGCGCCCGCGGGTACCCGTTCGTCCAGGAACTGCGCCCAGGTGCGGCGGCCCACCGCCCGCCCAGGAGCCAGGTTCGCGCCGGCCCGCACGGCGGCGGCGGCCTTTCCCGGCAGCCAGACCGGCACCAGCGGCCGGCGCTTGTGCCGGGCCCGCAAGTACCCGCGGAGCAGGTCGGCGGTGCTGAACACCTCCGGGCCGGCCACGTCTTGAGCCAGCCCGGCCGGGACGCCGAGCGCCAGTTCCACCAGGCGGGCGGCGACCTCGTCGGTGTCGACCGGCTGGAAACGGACCCCCGCGGGGACCGGGATCACCGGCAGCCTGGCCATCTGCTGGGCCACCATCAGGGCCAGGTCGTGGAACTGGGTGGCGCGCAGCGTCGTCCAGGGCAGGCCGGAGCCGGCCACGACCCGCTCCGCGGCCAGCTTGAACCCGAAGTAGCTGAACATCGCCCGGTCGGCGGCACTGACCACGGGGATGCGGTCGGCCCCGACCACCGAGATGAACACCAGGTGCGGCTTCCCGGCCCGCGATGCCGCCGCCACCAGGTTCCTGGTCGCCACGTCGTCGTCCTTGCGGCCCCCGGCGCAGTGCACGATGATCCCGGCGCCCGCCACCGCGGCCTCGATTCCTTCGTTCTTGAGCAGATCGCCGGTCACGTACTCGGCGCCATCCGCCGTGTTGCCGGCGCGCCCGTCCCCCGTCTCACGGGCGCGGCCGTCCGCCGCCTCGTGGGCGCGCCGGCTGAGCACCCGGACGTCATGGCCCGCCGCCAGCAGGCGCGGGACGACGCGGCGGCCGAGCGTGCCCGTACCGCCGGTGACCAGGATGAATGACGACATCGTTCCTCCTCGTTGACGCGGCCCGTCCGGCCGCGCGTACCTGGCACCTGCCGATGTCACATCCGTGGGCTGGCAGGTGTCAGGGTGGTGACACCAGGCGACGAGGGAATGTGACAGATGGCCGACAGTGACTGGCTGGGCGCGGCCTTCGAGGAGCACCGCGAGCACCTGCGCGCGGTGGCCTACCGGCTGCTCGGCTCGATGAGCGACGCCGACGACGCGGTGCAGGACACCTGGCTGCGGCTGACCGGCGCGGACGCCAGCGAGGTGGAGAACCTCGGCGGCTGGCTGACGACGGTCGTCGCCCGGGTGTCGTTGAACATGCTCCGCTCGCGCCGGCGCCACCCCGAGCGGCCCGTGGGCGACTCCTGGCCCGCGCCCGTGGAGGCGGTGGGCGCGACCGCGCCGCCGGGGGCCGGCGCGGCCGCCCCGCTCGGCGATCCGGAGGACGAGGCGGTGCTCGCGGACTCGGTCGGCCTGGCCCTGCTTGTCGTGCTCGACACGCTCACGCCGGCCGAGCGGCTCGCGTTCGTCCTGCACGACCTGTTCGCCATGCCGTTCACCGAGGTGGCGGGCGTGCTCGGCCGGACGACGGACGCCACCCGGCAGCTCGCGAGCCGCGCCCGCCGCCGGGTCCGCGGCGCGCCCCGCCCGGACCACGCCGGCGATCTCGCCCGCCAGCGGGAGGTGGCCACCGCGTTCCTCGCCGCCGCCCGTGGTGGTGACCTGTCGGCTCTCGTCGCGCTGCTGGACTCCGAGGTGACGCTGACCGCGGATGCCGAGGCCGTCCCGGCCGGCCGGCCGGCGGTCCTGCACGGTGCGCGGCAGGTCGCCACCGGGGCGGTAGCCGCCGCCGCCCTGGCCGAGGAGTCCCGGCTCGCCCTGGTGGACGGGGCCGTGGGCATCGTCTTCGCGCCCGCCGGCCGCCTGCGGAGCGTGCTGGCCCTGACGGTCGGCGACGCGCGGCGGATCACCGCGATCGAGGTGATCGCCAACCCGGACCGGTTGCGCCGGTTGCGGCTGGCACTGCTGCCGGACCAGGCCGGACCGTAGCCGGGCCGGGACGGCCGGTCTCGCCCGGAGGCGGGACAGGGAGCCCGGAGAGCCGGGCGGCCGTTTTTCCCAGAAGTCTGGGAAGTCCGGGCGGATCGTTGACCCCGCGGCGCGGCGCCGCCCATCCTGAGCAGCGAAACACGCACGGCACACTTGGCACGGCAGCCCCCGCGCGGGGTGGCACCGCGAGGGCGCGGGCAGCGCGCGCCGGGGTCCCGCACCGCCAACGTTCCCGGAAGGATTTGCCGATGGCTTACCGCGGTACCGCGGCGCGTGGCCCGGCCCCGCTGCAGGCGCGGAGCCGGCGCCGCTGGCTGCTGACAGCCGGGATAGCCGGGCTCTGGCTGGTCTTCCTGATCGGCTCCGGCTCCCTGATGGCGAGTTCCGCGCTGCTGCTCCTGCTGGGCGCCATCGCCGCCGGGCTGGTGGTGGTGCTGCGGGTCTACGGGTTCGGCAGGGATCACCCGTGGTTTCACCGTGCCGCCAGCCGGCCGTGGCGGGACGGGCGGGATGTCCTGCGCGTGGCCTTGCGCCACCTGTCCGAGGTGTTCATCGTGACCCCCCAGGGTTCCCTGCTGGCACCGAACGCGGTGGAACTGCGGATGCACCCGGCCGACATCGAGTCCCTGGCGGAACTGATCGACCTCAGCCTGGTGAACGCCAGCGCCGCAGAGGCGTACGCCGCCGAGGTGGCCTCGTGTTCCGCCCGGGTCGTCGCCAACGTACCGCTCGAGGTGTGCGTCGTCGCGGATGCGGCGGTCCCCCCGGGCCGGTACCGGCTCCGTCAGCGGGCGGCGGATGCCACGAGCCTGGCCGCCGGCCCGTTGGGGGTGGCTCACCCGGCGGGCGTGGCCCACGAGGTGCTCCTGGCAGGCCCGGCGGGCGCGGCCCACCCCGTGGGCGCGGGCGTCGGCCCGTTCCGCGACGGGCGGACCAAGTCCGAACTGGCGGGGGCCCCGACCTTCATGATGGGGCCCGCGACGGTCACCGAGCCCGCGGCCCCGGCCCCGCTGCTGCGGCTGATCACCAGCGGCGCCGTGGCCGAAACCCGGGTTTCCGGCGCCCGCGCCGGGCGGGGCAGGGCCGCGGAGCTCCAGTTGCCGGCGGAGCCCACGGTCTCCAGGGTGCATGCCACCTTCACCTGGACCGGTGGCGAGTGGCGGATCACCGTCCTGGGCCGCAACGGGGTGCTGCTGAACGGCATCCCTCTGACGGGCGAGCACGTCATCAGCGACGGGGATTCCATCCGGTGGGGCCAGCACTCCGGCGCGCCAGCGTCCGCGGTGGTCATCAGGTAAGGCCGCCCGGAAGCCCTCATTATCATCACTCACATGGCATCACCTGACGCGCGTGACTCCCCGGCCAGCCACGGGGCCTGCGGGTAGGTGCCGGTGGCAGAACTGGTGATCCTGCCCGCGGGGCGCAGCGAATGGGCTCTCTGCCCGCCCGATGAGATCACCTGGCTGGACCGGGCCACGCTCAGCGCCGGCCAGGACCCGACGCTGCACCGGTCCCCCCGCTGCCCGGGCCTGCGGCACGTGCAGCACCGGTGGGAGCTGTTCAGCCGCGATACCAGCCACGCGGTTTACCTGGCGCCCTACGCTGACGGGTCGCCCGGGCATTTCCGGGGCGTGCAGGCACAGGCCGTGAACACGCTCCCGCCTGCCCTGCCGCGGTTCGAGACGCACCCGGTGCAACTGGCCGAGGGCGAGTGGGTGGTCAGCGTCGGGAAATGGATACTGCCGCTGCGCATCAGCCCCGCGCAGGACGACCAGTTGGAGGAGCCTGCCGCCGCGGAGCCTGGCCCGGCCGGCGGCGAGAAGAACACGGTCGGGGCCGCCCAGGTGCCCGGGGCCGCCGCCTTGGCGCTGCCGGACGCGGTGTCCCGCGTGAACGCCTATTTGAAGCGGAACGGCGTGGCCCGCATGGCCCTGGCCTACTACTACCGGGACTACATACTCGGCACGGTCGCGCCGCAGGCCGCGGCCATGATCGACGTTGCCATCGCGCTGGACCTCAGCAGCGAGGGGACGGTGGGCGAGTTCAAGAAGGAGCTTCAGCGCCGCATCTGGAACGAACAACACCATCAGCGCCAGCTTGCTCAGTTCCTGCTCGCGAACGGCCTGATCGGCCGCCCGGATCTAGATCGTGCAATACGAGTGGCCGCCGCCAACGAGGCCTCGGGGCGCACCAGGCTGGCGCGGGAACGTCTTGGTTATCGCCACAGGAAGTGACCGGGGTTCCGGCCGGGCACACCCTTTGCCCGGCTTCTTGACCCCGCGAGCTGATTACCCCAGCGTTACGGTGGCGATCCACCGTTGGCGCGGCTCATCCCAGTGCAGGCCACCCTCGCCGCGGCCGCGACGCGCGTCACCGGCGTTACCCTCCAGCGCCCCGTCAGAACTCTGCGTCGAGCGGCAGGCGGCGGACCGCTGTGAGGTAACTGTCCAGTTCGCCGCTGCCGAACCGGCACATCCCGACCACGTGCCAGAACTGCCCGGCGATGTCACCCTCCTGCTTGTACCGGCCGTCGGGCGCGAGCGCGGCCCAGCCCTCGGGCAGACCCAGCAGCGTCAGCCTTAGCTGCGGCACGCCGCCGCCGGTGTCCCACAGCCCTACCGAGCCGTCGTCGCCCGCGCTGGCCAGCAAAGTGCCGTCGGGACTGTAGCTGACCGACCACACCCGCCGGGTGTGGCCGCTCAGGGTGTGGAGCGGCGCTGCGGTGCGCAGGTCCCACAACCGGACCGCGAAGTCGTCGCCCCCGGTGGCGAGGGTCGTTCCGTCCGGGCTGAACGCGGCCGACCAGAGCCGCCCCTGGCCGGCCTCCAGGGTGTGGATCGTCCCGCCCGAGGCGGTGTCCCATAGCCGTGCCGTGCCGTCGCTGCTCGCGGTGGCGAGGGTGGCGCCGTCGGCGCTGAACGCGACCGAGAAGACCCGGTCGGTGTGCCCGGTCAGCGTGGCCACGCACTCCTCGGCCTCGACGTCCCACAGCCGGACCGCCTGGTCGTCGCAGCCGGTGGCCACGAGGTTGCCATCTGGGCTGAACGCGATGGACCGGACCCGGCCGCGGTGCTGGGCGAAGGTGTGCACGCACCGGCCCGTCGTGCGGTACCACAACCGCACGGTGTCGTCGTCGTTGGCCGTGGCGATCACATCGCCGTCCGGGCTGAACGCCTCCGCCCACAGGTGATCTGTCTCGACGTCCATCTCACGTTCGTAGGCGCCGGACTGGGTGTTCCAGAAGTAGATGCCGCCGTCGTTGCTCGCGGTGGCCAGACGGTGGCCGACCGGGCTGAAGATCACCGAGATCAGCCGGTCGGCGGTGCCGCTGAATTCCCTGAGCCGCTGGCCGGTGCGCGGCTGCCACAGGCGCACGACGCCGTCGTTGCCGCTGGTGGCGAGGATGTCGCTCGCCGGGCTGAACCGGACACCGGTGATCCGCCTCCCGTGGCCGCGCAGCACCTGCCGGCACTGCCCGGTGTCCGGGTCCCACAGCCGGACGCTGCCGTCGTTCCCGCTGGTCGCGAGCTGAGCGCCGTCGGGCCGGAAAACCATGGGCCACACCGACGCCTTGTGACCGGCCAGCTGATGGCGGTCCTGGCCGCTGGCCGCATCCCAGAGCCGGACGTTCCCGTCGCTGTCGCAACTCGCGAGGAGATCGCCTCCGGGGCTGAACGTGACCCAGTACACCGACGCCCCATGCCCGGCCATACTGGCCGCTGCCCGCCCGGTCAGCGGGTCCCACAGGCGGATCCGCCCTTCGGTGTCGCCGCTGGCGAGCCGGGCGCCGTCGGCGGAGAACGCCAGCGTGTACACGGCCCCACCGTGGCTGGCCAGCTCGTGGCGCAGTTCGCCGGACGACGGATCCCAGAGCCGGACCCGGCCGCCGCCGTCGCCGGTGGCGAGCAGGCCGCCGCCGGGGCTGAACACCGCGCGGTACACCGGGCCGGGCTGGCCGGCGAGCTCGGCCACCAGGGTGCCGGCGACGGCGTCGTAGAGACGCAGTGTCGCCGTGTCGCCCACCGCGAGCAGCCCGCCGTCGGGGCTGAACACCGCGGTGTAGACGGGCGCGGTGTGACCCGGCAGCGTCCGCCGGATCCGGCCCGCCTGCACGTCCCAGACACGCAGGATGCCGTCGGCGTCGCCGGCCACGAGGGTGCCGCCGCGAGGGTTGAGCGCCATCGGCCACACCCCGTCGCGGTGGCCCTCCAGTACCCGCAGGCACTCACCGGTGGCCAGGTCCCAGAGCCTGACGGTGCCGTCGCTGGACCCGGTGGCCAGCATCCGGTTTCCGGCCTCGAAGGCTACCGCGTACACCCGCCCGCGGTGCCCGCGCAGGGTGCGCACGGGCTGGGCGGACGCTGTGTCGCAGATGAGCACGCCGCCGTCTTCGCCGCCGATGGCGAGCAGGCCGCCATCGCCGCCGTAGGCCATGAGCTGGGGTAGCCGGCTGGTCTGCGGGTGGAACCCGTAGGGAACGCCGATCGCCGCGGGGGCGACCTCGACCTCGACCGGCTGCCCCGGCGTGATCGCCGCGCCGTAAAGCTCGGGTGCGTCCGCCAGCCCGGGGTCGGCGGTGACGGCCACCAGCGCGGCGCGGACCCACCTGCTGCCGGTCAGCTTCACGTTGCGCAGGTCGGCGCGTGCCATCCGGGCCCGCCTGAGGTCCGCGCCGGACAGGTCCGCCCCGTCGAGCCGGGCCTCGTCCAGGCGCGCTCCGGCGAGCCTCGCGTCGCGCAGGGTGGCCCCGCTCAGGTTGGCCCCGACCAGCAAGGCGTCGGTGAGATCGGCACCGGTGAGGTCCACACCCGCCAGCTCGCGATGGGACAAGTCCTCTCCGGCGAGGATGACCCCGCGCAGGTCGGTCTGCACCGGGGTGCGGAGCCGGGTGGTGACCTTGATGGCGTTGGCGCGCGCCGCCTCGCTCGCGCCCGGGTCGGCGAGGGTCCGCGTGGCCCAAGCCTGGCACGCCTGGCTGCCCGCCAGGTCGCAGAGGAAGTCCACGGTGAGCTGGGAGAGCGGCCGGGCGGCCAGGGCGGGCGGGCTGCCGGGACCACCGCCGAGCTGCCGCCCAATCTCGGCCGCGACGAGCCACTCCGCCACCGACGCGTGGATGAAGCCGAACAGCCCCGTATCGGTCCGCACCAGCAATGTGCCCGCGCCCATGGCGTGCACGCGCTGTCCGGGCGAGAGCCGGCCGTCGGCCAGGCCGGACAGCGTGTCCGCGACCTCGGTGAGGGCGCTGAGCCGCAGGAACGGCTCGCCGGTCTCCCAAAGCCGCATGGCAAGCGTGGTGACCGCCTGCCACATGTCGCCTGCGCTCAGCCCGAGCGGCGCTCCCGGAAGGCTTTGGGTGCGCCGCTCTTCGTGACTCAGCCAGGCACGCAGGATCTCCTCGTAGAGCGCGGCCGCGCTGACGGTGTTCCCGGTTCCGGCGACGGCGCGCAGGCGGCTCTCGTCCAGGTCGGCGATGAAGGAGAGCATGCGTGGGTTGCGTGACAGGCCCAGCAGGTCCTGGATGCCGCGCAGCAGGTGCATCCGGGCGTCGGCGGCGTGTTCGTCGCCGTTGTAGCGGCCGGTGAGGTATGCGCGGATCTGGGCGGGCGTGAAGTCCTCCAGGGCGAACAACCGTCGGCTGGGCAGGACGCCCACTCGCTCGCCGAGAGCCGTCAGCACCTGCTCGTGGGACTGGAAGTGCTGCGTGCGGCTGGCTACCACGATTTTCGCCTTGCCCTCGGCCGCCTGCAGGAGCGTATCGAGGTGGTCGGCGGCGCGCTCGTAGGTGACTCGGGTGACCAGCTCGTCGAAGCCGTCGAACAGCAGGACGATGCGTCCCTCGCGCAGCATGTAGCGGAACGCCTTGAGGTCGATGAGGTCTTCCCCGTGGTTGGCCAGATGCGCGGCCACCAGGCCGTCCACGGAATGCGCCTTGTCCAGCGCGCGCAGTTCGATGAGCAGCGGGACGAGGTGCGGCAGCTCCACCGGGATCCGGCGGGCTACCTCGTGCAGCGCGAAGGTCTTGCCCCGGCCGAAGTCGCCCAGCACCAGCGCGAACCGGCCGTGGTCCGCCCCGACCTGCCGGAGCAGCTCCTCCACCAAGTCCTCACGCACTTCGGACGACGACCGATCCAGTTCGGTGAACCGCTGCGGCACGTAGAGGCCAGGCGGGTACAGGGGGTCCGCGGCGAGCCGGGCGGTCTGGGCCGCCACGTAGTCGCGGAGGTCGAGCAGGCCCTGGAACTCGATGAAGCTGCGCAGCCGGACACCGCGCCGCAGCACCTCCTCGCGGAGCACCTGCGGCGGCTGGGGGCCGTCGTAGACGAGCTCCGAACCCGGCTCTGGCTGCCCGGCGTGGATGAGCCGCAGGAACGCGGACAGTTCCTCGCGGGTGGGCTCCCCGACGTGCGCCGCGATCCGCCATTGGCGGACGAACCCGTCTTCCTGCTGGGTGATGAGCAGGTGGGGCAGGTCGCCGTCGATGCGGCGGATCTTGGCGCGCTCGTGCCGGGCCTCGCAAACCTCCTCGATCCGGTCGAGCAGCATGCTCACGGGGTCTTCGGGCCGGTCAGGCTCGGTGAGGGCCGGCGTGGCGCCGGCAAAGCCGTCGGCCCCCGCATCAGCGCCGTGCTGGGCGCCGGGGACCGGCAGCCTAGCCGGGAACGTCCCCGATGTCGCCGGCCATTGGCGCGGCAGCCGTTCGGCACGATCCGCGCCGTCTTGGCCGCCGTCCCGGCGTTCCAGGCCGTCGGGGCCGATCCGGAGAATCTGGTGCCGGCCCGCGGCCACGGCCGGCACCACCAGCAGCCCGGATGCAAGCTCCTCGCTGCGCTCCGCGCCCGGCCCTGGCCCGTGCAGCAGGAGGCTGAGCCGCGGCCCGAGCAGCCCGTCCAGGGTGGCTGTGTCACGCAGCAGCGCTGGCTCACGCGATGAGGTGCCGCCCAGGTCCGGCATGTGCCGGACCACGCCGACCCGGAGCCAGCCGACCTCCTCGAAGGCTCTCAACTGCTCAGCGAACCATGCCGCCTGCGCCTCGCCGATCCAGCCGTAATCGTCTTCCGGGCGGTGACTGCCGGCCATCGTCGAGTTCAGCCCGGCGAGCACGACGCGCAGGTCCGGCACGGTGAACAAGGTCCACGGCTGGGCGCCCTCGAACGCCGGGCCGTCGAGCCCCCGGTAGAACTCGGCGAACATGCTGGCGAAGTGGCGCCATTTCGGCCAGTACGGCGGCTGCGGGTCGACGTCGTCGGCCTCACAGGTGGCGAAGTAGGCGCGGCTGGCGGCCTTGGTGATATCCCGGTTGCCGGGAACGATCACGACCCGGTGCGGCTCCAGCCCGATGAGCGCGCGCAGCCCGATGAGGAACGCCAGCGCTTCGTCGCACTCGCGCAGGCCGCCGGATTCGGTCAGGTCACCGCTGACCACCATGAGGTCGGGGCGGGGCAGGCCCGCCGAGCGCAGCCGGGTGATATCGGCCCAGATCCGGGCCTGCAACTCGGCCGCGCCGAAGCTCTCACCCGCGGCGGTCAGCCCGCGGCCGAACCGCGGGCCCGCCACGTGCAGCAGGGTGATCTCCGGGCGGGCCTCGCTGACGCTGGGCAGGCCGGGCGGGTAGGACGGCGCGGTGACCGGCGCCCGGCGGGTGCGCGGCGGCGCCGACGGCACGATGTCCGGCGGTTGGGCGGCGGGAACGACCTCGCCCGCGACGGTCTTGCCGAGGAGCGGGTAGCTCACCTCGTGCTGCTTGGCCCTCCCGGCCAGCGCGTGCCCGATGCGGTCGAGCAGCAGCCGGCGCGCCTCGCCCGGGCTGTTCACTCCGACGAGGTCGATGTAGGTGATGGTGGCCAGCAGTCCTTCGAGCGGGCAGTCCTCGACGCGGACGGTAACTAAACGGCCGGGGGGATTGACGGGATCGGCGCGCAGCGCCGCCTGCCATTCCAGGCGTCCGTAGGTGGAGTTCAGGTAGCGCCGGGAGAGCACCGCGACGACCACGGCGGCCTGGCTGAGGCCGCGGTCCATGAAGTCGATGAAGTTCGTGCCGGGCACGAAATCCCAGGCTTGAAGCATGGTGTGGTATCCCGCGGCTTCCAGCTCCCAGGCTATCCAGGTGGCCCAGCGTTCGTCCGCGGGAGAATAGCTGATAAAGACCTGGATCGGATCGTTCGTCCCCGTGGCCCCAGTCGGCCGGTTCATGTGTTCAGTATTGCCCCCGGCGGCCTATCCCGGAATACCTTGTGGTGATCGCCGGCCCGGCCTCACGGTGATCGCCGCGGCCTCGCGGGAGCACCTCTGCTGTGCGACGATGACAGATGTGTCCGCCGCCGACCCTGACCAGGCAGTCCACTCCGGCGAGGCGGCGAACGCCGCCACGGGGCGTGGCGTTTTCCGGCGGCTAGCCATGGCCCGGCGGACGGGCGTGTTCCGGTCGGCAGCGGTGTCCCGGCGGCCGGTCATGGACTGGGTGGCTGGCGGTCTCTTCCTATTAGCGCTGGTTTTCGTCGCCAGCGGCCTGTTGCGGTATTCCGCGGCCGAGGCCACCATGAGGCGCATTCTGCCGCTGCTGCTGTTTCTGGGCACGGTCATCGTGCTGGCGGAACTGACGGCGGAAGCGGGTGTGTTCGACGTCATCGCGGTGCGCGTCGCCCGGCTCGGCCGAGGCAACTACCTGGCCTTGTTCGTGATGTGCGTGTTCTTCGCGGCCGTCACCACGGTGGTGCTCAACCTCGACACGACCGCCGTCCTGCTCACCCCCGTGATGCTGGCCCTGGCCGTGCGGACCGGCATCGCCGCGATTCCGCTGGCGATGACGACGGTGTGGCTGGCCAACACGGCGAGCCTGCTGCTGCCGGTTTCCAACCTGACGAACCTCCTCGCCGCCGGCCGCGTCTCGCTGCCCACCGCCGAGTTCGCCGTCAGGATGTGGCCCTCTGAGCTGGCCTCCGTGGCCGCGACCATGGTCTTCTTGTGGATTTTCTACTGGCGGCGCGGTGAGCGCGGCATGGACCGCTACGACCCGCCGCTGCCGCACAAGCCGGGTGAGCCGGCGCTGTTCTGGGTGGCCTGCCTGGCCTGCGTGCTGTTCATAGTGCTGATCGTTGCCACCACGATCCTGCTCGGCATCGCCTCCTCCATCGCGGCGGCGGTGGTCGTGGCGGCGTTCGCGCTGCGTAAGCGGGGGGCCCTGCGGCTGCGGCTCATACCGTTCCAGCTCCTGGTGTTCGTCACCGGGCTCTTCCTGGTGGTGCAGACGCTCAGCCTGCACGGGCTCGGCACCGTGACCCGCGCCCTCATCGGCGGCGGGAACGGGGCGGTCGCCGCGTTCCGGGCCGCGGCCACCGGCGCCAGCCTGTCCAACGTGATCAATAACCTGCCCTCGTACGTGGCGGGTGAGGCAGTGATCCCGTACGGCCATCACGAGCAGTTGCTGGCCCTGCTCATCGGGACGAACGTGGGCCCGGTCATCACGCCCTGGGCCTCGCTGGCGACCTTGCTCTGGTACCAGCGGTGCCGCAGCTACGACGCGGCGGTGCCGGTGCGCAAGTTCGCCCTGACAGGGGCCGGGCTGGCGGTCTGTGCTCTCGCGGTTTCGGTCAGCGCCCTGTTGCTCTTGGGGTGAGAGCCTTACCAGTCGGCGGGCGTCCGCAGCCGCGCGACCTCGGGTGCGATGCGCCCGGCCGCGGCGACCAGTGCCACGAGCCGGCCGATGTTGGCCGGGTGGCCCGCGACGAAGCTGCGGTCCTCGGGCCGCCGCCCGATGCGCCCGTCGAACCTGTGGCCGTCCAGGTCGCATACGGCGAGGCCGGCCTCGGCCGCGATGAGCGCACCAGCCGGGAGGTCCACCGCCTCGGCCCGGTACCCGACGATGCCGTCGATATCGCCGCGGGCCAGCATCACCCAGGCCAGCAGCGGCGCCCAGAGTTGGAGGACCCGGCGCGCGCTGGACTCCAGGACCAGTTTCAGCGCCCGGGCGGCGACGTCCTCACGGGCCACGCCGTGTCCCTGCGTCCAGGCCAGCACCGGGCGGTGCCGCTCTGGGCTGCTTGCGGGCAGCCGCAAGCGGCCGGTGGGTCCCAGCGCACCGCCCTGACGCACCGCCGACCATGTCTCCCGGCTCACCGGATCGTGTACCACGCCGAGAACAGGCAGGTCGCCCTGGCACATCGCGATACCCACCACGTAGGCCGGCAGCCCGATCGCCAGGTTGTTGGTGCCGTCAAGCGGGTCGACCAGCCAGGTGTAGCCGCCGGGGGCGTCGGCCAGGCCGTTGCGCCGGGCGCGCCCGCCGGTGCTGGGCGCCGCGCTGAGCAGCCCCGCCTCTTCCGCGATGATGTGATGATCCGGGAACGCGGCCCGTATCCGCTCGATGATCAGTTTCTCCGCGGCCAGGTCGAGGTCGGTGACGATGTCACCGCTGGCGTCCTTGACCTTCGTCCGCAGGCCCTGTCGGGGATGCTCGCGCAGCAGGGTGCCCGCTGCCTCGGCCACGGTGACCGCGAGCCTGCGGGCCGGCTCCAGGTCAGCCGGGACGGCGTCGTTCACGCGGCTGCCGCCAGCCCGTCGGCGACCAGGCGGGCGGCACGAGCGGTCTCCGCGGCATCGCAGCGCGCCCGCGTCACCGTGTGGCTGGGCGTGTCCACCGGGCCGAGGGCCAGGTCAGCGGCCTGCGGGCAACTCTGGCTCAGAACGACGGTCGCGACGTCACCCTCGGGCGCAACGGTGGCATGGAACTCCCCGGCAGGCAGGAGATACAGCGCCCCCGCGCTGTAACCGTGGTCGGCTTCCGGCCGGGACACCACCAGCCGGGGCGTGGCGCGCAGCTCATCCACGTCGCCATGGGAGCGCACCTCGAAGACCCGGTGCGTGGGGGAGCGGGGCTCGTCGTTCACGCTGATGTGCTGGTTGCGCAGCGACCCGTAGAGCACGTAGCTCGTGAGGTTCCAGCTATGCGCGTGCATCTGAGAGGTCATCAGCGTTTGCCCGACGCCCGATGTCCACAGGTGCACACAAACCCCGTGCCCGCCCCGTCGCAGGACGGGGAAACAGAGGAATCCCAGCGGATGCTTCACAGCGGTCATGGCCCGGCCCCCGCTCGCGATCTCGCGCATCATAGGCAGCGCGAGACCGGGAACGACTTCTGCGGCGGCACCGTGGTCGATGGCGTCTTTGATGCTCGCATAGTTCATAGCTAATAAGGGTTCTTGGCTTGCAGTGCTTTGCCGATTATCTCCGCGACGTCGCGGTCGGTAAATGACCGCGGGATCGGCAGATCGAGTTCCACGAACAGTTTGCGCGCCTCGTCCACCGTTGGCTCATCGCTGAGCGTGGTGCGGTTCAGTTGGCTGATCGGGACCTGCCTTGCCTGCCGCAGGCTGGCCATCAGCTCGCGGCCGTAGAACTCGTAGTAGTACCGTCCGGGCTCCAGCATCATGGCGGGGAACTGGGGGTCTTCCTGGGTGATGATCAGCCGGTGCGGCGTCATGTCCCAGCGGAACGTGGTCATCACCGAGGAAAGGCCCACCTCGATGGTGAGGAAGCTGAACCGCTGCCAGTACCAGCAAGCGGCCAGCACGGTCGCGTACGACTCCTTCCTCGTGCGCTCCACGGTCCAGATCTCGCCAGTGGCATCGGGCTGGTCGGACAGGGAACGGCGGAACTGCGCGTAGTCCTCGCACACCTTCTCATTGCCCGGATCGATGATCTCGACCTGCATGTGGACGGTGTGCTTCTTGCGGCGGGCGGTGTAGACGCACTCGCGCAGCGTCACCGCGCGCAGATATGTGCCAGTGCCGCCCTTGAAGACCCACCGGTCGGTGTTGCGCCGGGCCTCTTCGAGCGCCTGGCCGACCTCGGCGCCGTGCAGGACCCTGAAGTAGGAGTTCTCGTTCAGCATCCGCTGGGTGCTCTCCACGGTCCTTTCCAGCTTGTCAAGCCGGTCCGGCAGGCTGGTCAGCATTCGCTTGGTGTCTTGCAGCACCTCATGTAGCTGGTTGTCCATGGCCTCTTCGCGGGCCCTGTTGCGCAGCGAAGCGGCGGCGACGAGGCTGAGCGTGACCAGGATGGCGCCGTTGATGTCGTTTGTGCCCGCGATGCCGGCCCACGCGAGGACGCCCACACCGAGGGCGAGGATGAGTGCGAGCCCGCTGTCGGCGTACGTGCTGAGCAAGGCTGTTAACCGGGTCACTCGGCCCACCCCCGGGTGGTTGGTTCAGCTCATGCTAACGAGCAGGGCATGGCCAAGGCGACAGGCGGCGCGCCTGTGGCCCTGGAGCGGTGCGCTGCTCGGACCCAGCAACCGGTCAGCGCGCCAAAGGCATTCGCGCCCAGCAGGTAGCCGTGATGGACGAGACTCTTGGTAAAACGAACTCAGCCTTGCGGAACCGCGGATCATCAATACGCCGTGTGCGGGAAAGCCCCAGCTCAGAAGAAGGCCGAGGCCCTGGTACGGCAGCCGCCAATTGGTAGCTGACCAGGGCGTATTCGCGCTCTCTTGGAACCCCATTTCATCTCGCGCCGCGGCCCGGGTCACGGTGTGATCGCGGAAGGGCGCCGGCTCAGCGAGCCCGCGAGACGACGCGGGGGTGGTCGCGCCAGGCGGGCATCGTGGCCATGTAGTCGAGGGTCTGGCGTTCGATCTCCTCGCGCGCCGTGCCGGGACTGCGCCGGGCCTGCCAGGCGGTCATCGGCTCGAACCGTTCCTCAAACGCCTGGAGCTGGCCGCTCTCGTCGGTGCAGTAGCCGCAGTACCGGCCTGTCTCGATCGGCATGCCGCAGCTTTCACAGGTGGCCGTGGTCGTCATGAGCTTTCTCCTTGGGATGGTCCCGGTGCGCCGGGGCCTGCGGAATGAACCAGTGCGCGTAGCGCACCGAGGAGCCCGGTGACCTGGTCCGCCGGCAGCCGGGACAGCGCGCCGGCGAGCAGGTCCGTGCTGAGCACCTCGCGTTGGCGGCGCAGGGTGTCCCGCCCGGCCGTAGTCAGCCAGATCAGCGTTCGGCGCCGGTCGGCCGGGTCGCTCTCGCGCTCCAGCATGCCCTGGCGCTCTAGGTGGCTGACGATCTCGCTCACCACCGACTGCGCGCGGTGCAGGTGCGCCGCCGCCTCACCGATCGTCAGCGGCCCGGCTAGGGCGAGGTGCTCCAGCACCACGAGCGAGGCGTTCGGCAGCTGGCTGCGTGGCCCGTCCCGCCGGTGGAAAGTCAGGTACACCGCCCGGAAGAGCTCGGCAAACTCCCCAGCCTGTACCTCGTCGCTGCTCACCAGGACAGGCTTCCGCCCCGCCTATCCATCGTCAATCCCGATGAATATAGCTGCCCAGGTCGTTCCCGGCATTCGGGCGAGCCGGGCGCGCTGGTGATACCAGCGGGAGCGTGCCTGGTGACGGCGTCGCCAGCACGGCGTTTGATGTCAGCCCCTTGTCATGCCCGGGGATGCCGCGGGAGTATGGCGGTCAGCGACCGTAGTGGGAGAGATGCCGCCGATCATTTCCCGGGGTTTTGGAGGCCGCCGCCGCGGCGACGCGCCGCCCGGCCGGGTGCCGCCGGGCCAGTATGTGACCAGGGACTTTCCGGTCCTGTCCGCCGGGCCGACCCCGCGTACGCCGCTGGAGCGGTGGGACTTTTCGGTCACGGGGGAGGTGGATGAGCCGCGGCGGTGGACGTGGGAGGAGTTCCGCGCGCTGCCGGCCGAGGAGGTCACCGCCGACATCCACTGCGTGACCAAGTGGACGAAGCTGGACACCGTGTGGCGGGGGGTTTCGGTCGACACGCTGTTGGAGGGGATCGGGACGGCCGCGGGGTATGTGATCCAGTTCAGCGACGGCGGCTATACCACCAACCTGCCGCTCGCGGACGTCCGGGGCGGCAAGGCGTGGGTGGTGTTCGGGTACGGCGGCGGCCCGCTGGAGCCGCAGCACGGCGGCCCGGCGCGGATGCTGGTGCCGCATCTGTACTTCTGGAAGAGCGCCAAGTGGGTGCGGGGGCTGCGGCTCCAGGCGGCCGACGAGCCCGGTTTCTGGGAGGTCAACGGCTATCACAACTACGGAGACCCGTGGCGGGAACAACGGTATTGGGGCGACTGACCTGGCAGGCGGCGACCGTGGCCGGTGTGGCCGCTGAGACGCCGCGCGTCACGACGATCGCTTTCGACGTCCCCGGTTGGCCGGGGCACCAGGCCGGGCAGCACGTGGACGTCCGCCTGACCGCCGCGGACGGTTACCAGGCGGAACGCAGCTACTCGATCGCGTCGGCACCGGGTGGCACCCGGGTCGAGCTCACCGTGGTGCACATCGATGACGGTGAGGTCTCCCCGTACCTGACCGGCGAGCTGCGGCGGGGGGACCAGATCGAGTTGCGCGGCCCGGTTGGCGGCTATTTCGTCTGGGCGCCCGGTGACGGCGGCCCGCTGCTGCTGGCCGCCGGCGGATCGGGTGTCGCGCCGCTGATGGCGATGGTCCGGCTGCGCGCCGCGGCCGGAAGCGCGGTGGATACCCGGCTGCTGGTGTCCTCGCGCAGCTGGGAGGAGATCATCTACCGCGAGGAGCTGGAGCGGCTGGCCGGCGGCAGGCTGACGGTCGTGCACACGCTGACGGCGTCGGCCCCGCCTGGGTGGGCGGGATACGCGCGGCGCGTCGACGCCGGGATGCTGGCGCAGGTCGGCCCGGGCCCGGCCGAGCGGCCGCGCGTCTACGTGTGCGGGCCGACGCCGTTTGTGGAGGCCGTGGCGGAGGCGCTGGTGGGCTTGGGCCACCAGCCGCAAGCGATCAAGACCGAGCGGTTCGGGCCCACGGGAAGCTGACATGGACGAATTGATGCTCGACGGCAACGCGGCCGGTGGCGTGCTCGGCGAGGTGTTCGCCGTCGAGATGACAACCGCCACCATGATGTGCGGCGGGTGCGGCGCAGCCGGGCCGGTCGGGGCGATGCACCTGTTCCGCGGCGCCGGGATCGTGCTGCGCTGCCCCCAGTGTGACAACGCCCTGGTGAAGATCACCGAAGGCGGCGGGCGCATGTGGTTCGACTTCGGCGGCATGCAAACGCTGGAAATCCCAATGTAGAGACGACCGCCGCCACAGACGCCCATCCTGCTGCGAACGCATCCAGGGCCCGCGCTCAACGCGACTTTCTGTGACCCGTTCAGATCTGGCTCACGCGCGCGAACCTTTCTTGGGTGTCCGCGCCGACCCCCCTGAGATCGGCTCCCAAAATCGGACACCGCTGCTCCCGGAATCGGACAATTCGGACCCGCGCAGACCAACATAATCGCAGGTCAGAGCCCTGACCTGCGATTATCTGGTCGGGGTGGCCGGAGTTCCTTACATGAACCGGCGGCCTCTTCGTCCCGAAGCCAAGTCGCGGCACGCGCTGCCAGCGCTGTGGTGAAAGACCAGGTCCACGCCGTGCTGGCCAAGCTCGGCATCCCGGTCACCTGCACTGACATCTTCGGCACGCGGGGCGCGCAGTGGCTGGATGAGCTGGGGCTGCCCAGCCGTACGCGGGGGAAGTGACCTCGCTGCGCCAGCTGATCGGCGAGCTCACCACCGAGATCACCATGCTGAGCCAGGTCATCGCGGACCTGCTGGCCGGCCACCGCGGCTACCGCGCGATCCAGGAGCTGCCGGGCATCGGGCCGGTCCTGGCCGCGGTGATCGTGGCCGAGGTCGGCGACGTCACCCGGTTCAAGACGGCGGCCCAGCTGGCCAGCTGGGCTGGGCTGACCCCGCGGCACCGCGAGTCCGACATCAAGGTGGTCCGCGGGCACGTCACCAAGCAGGGGTCGCGGCCGCTACGGTGGGCGGTCATCGAGGCGATCCAGCGCAGTCCCGCCGCATCCAGGCCCGGCCAGGTCAAGGCGGCGATCATCGCCCGCCGCGGCAAGCAGGCTCGCAACATCGCCAAGGTCGCCGCCGCACGGCAGTTGCTCACCCTCAACTTCTACGGGCTGCGCGACGGGCACATCCGCTGCCTGGCCGCGCCGGCCGCATGACCACCTACCGGCCGCCCGCCGGGCGCGAGGCCGTCCGATGTCATGTCGTCCGGCCAGTCTGTGAGATGCCTGTGAGAGATCGATTTGCGATACTGGGGGGATCGGCCTGCCGCACCTCCTCACGGGTATCTGGGCTGGCGGGCAACGGCGGTACCGCATAGTGGAGGTAGGGTGTGCGCAAGCGCTGGTGGCGGCGGGCAGCGCAGCCGGGTCTTGACGCGGTGCCGACAGGCCAGCCAGTCCCCGATGTGGTGCCGCCGGACCTGGTCGCCTGGGCACAGGTAGTGGACGTGTCGCGGCTCTCAGACAGGACTATCCGGGCGGTGGAAGGCTATCTGCGCGGATACCGCCACATGACCCTGGCGGCCAGCCAGGAAGAGGGTTTTCGCCTGCTGGCAGCCGTTGAGGCCCAGGTAAGCCCTCCAGCGCCAGCCGACGCGCAGCCGCTGGATGTCCTCGCAACGGTTCTCGCGGCGCGCCGTAAGCAGCTCGGCAGCGGCTAGAGGGCTTGGGCGGGTGCGGAACATGGCGCGCTCGGACGGACTCGAACCCCCAGCCTTCTGATCCGTAGTGTGCTACACCACACCAGCTACCGGCTCATATACCCGCTGACCTGGTGGAACGCTGTTCATTTGCCCGCTGTCCGTCCGCCGGGCTGCGACTGACACCTCGACGAAGTGAACGATGGCGCGGGACGGCCCCTCGTTGGCCGTCCGCACAACGCCGCTCGGCGTGATGATCTGGTCGTCAGACCTGGTGGCCCGGTGCGTGGGGTGTCCTTGATGGGGCCGAGTGGTGGCAGGTCACGCGGAGAGCTTGCGAGGGCGCAGGCCCGCCAGCCGCCGGGCCCGGCCCGCTGCGGGGCGGCGGCGCCACCTGGGTCGCGCCCGGCGTGCCTGGGCGGCGAGACGGTGCTGGGCCGCATCCCGGCACAGGTCATCGTGCCGGGCTTTCATGTACCAGTAGTTCATGGCGGACTCCTTTCGGCTGGGGCTGGGTGGGTCCCGGCTGCCATCACCAACGGTGTCCTGCCCAGCCGCGGCCGTGGCAGAGAGCAGATGACCCCTTCGGCGGGGGTTGGCGGAAAGGGGTCATCTGACCCACGTCCCGCCGTCAGCCCGGGCCGGGACAGAGCCGGAGCAGGGTCGGCCCTGCAGGCCCTTACCTGGCAGGCTCCCCTGCGCGGCGAGGCGGGGGGGCAGGGGCCGGATCACCCCCCTGTCGCGGTCCGGGAAAGGGGCGGGTGGAATCAGTCACACGCCGGGAGCGCTGCAGCCTGGGCGGCCTCAGGAGCTAGACCAGGCCGGTGGTGAGGGCTAGGCGGGTCAGGTCGGCGCGGCGTCGGCAGCCGGTCTTGTCCCGGATCCGGTCCAGGTGGGAGCCGACGGTGCGCACGCTGATGTACAGCTGGGCGGCGATCTGGGCGTTGGTGTGGCCCCGGGCGACCAGGGTGACCAGTTCCCGTTCCCGGGCGCTGAGCTTGGCCAGCCCTGGCGGCGGGCCCTGCTGCTGCGGGGCGGGGGCGGTGAGCATGAGGGCGTACTCGGCCGCGGTGGCCAGGCTCATCGCCGCGCCGCGTTCGTCGGCGGCGCGGGACCGGGCGGGGCCGAGCGCCTGGCGGGCGGTGCGCAAGGGTTCCTCCTGGCGCCGCAGGTCTGCGGGCGCGTCCGCATATCCTCGCTGCCGGAACAGCGCAGCCGACGCGGCCCAGATCGTGACGGCCTCGGCGGGCCGCCCGGTCGCGGCGCACAGGTACCCGCAGGCCTCCAGGCAGTCAAGCAGCTCGCCCCCGCCGGTCCGCACGGCGACCTGGAGGCCTTCGCGCAGGTGCGCTGCAGCGTCCTCGATGCGGCCGGCATGCAGGTCCACGATCACCATCTGCGGCAGTAGCAACGACTGGTTGATCACGTCGCCGGCGTCGCGAGACCGGGCCAGCCCCGCCGCGCAGATATCGTCGGCGGCGGCCAGGTCCCCGGCCATGATCAGCGCGCCGGTCAACACGTAGCTCGACCACCTGACAATCGCTCCGGCGACGCCGGCGGTGATCTGCGCGGCCTGCCGGGCAAACTGCACCCCGCCGTCCAGGTCATCGCCGGACCTGGCGGCGAAGCTGAGGACGCCCTGGGCATGCATCTCCCCGGTCCGGTAGCCGATTTCCCGGGCCACGGCCAGCGAGCGGCGGGCCTCACCGGCCGCCTCCGCTGTCCGGCCTAGGTTCACCAAGGCCACCGCCCGCCCCATCAGGCCGTCAGCCATTGGCCGGGACGGCCCCCGGCCCGCGGCCGCGTCGCGCAGCGCCGTGGCGTGATCCAGTGTCCCGGCCAGGTCGGAGGACAACAGCGCGGCGAGCCAGATCCAAAACTGCACGGTGCACCAGCTGTCGCTGCCGGCCTCGGCGCGCCCGGCGGCCCCGCGCAGCAGCGCATACTGGCCCGCCAGGCGGCCCCGCAGCAACCACCACCATCCCAGCGCGGCCGCCAGCCGCGCGGCGGCAGCCGGGTCGTGTTCCATCGCCCAGGCCAGCACCTGCCGCATGGTGGCATCCTCGGCATCCAGCCGCCGCGCGGCCGCGACCTCCTCGGCGGTGTTTGTCTGCAGCCCCGCGGCAGCCTGCTCGGCCACCCGGACCGCGTACCAGGCCAGCGCGGCGGCGGCCTCCTGCTGCTCGCCGGCCTCGGCCAGCAGCCGGGTCCCGTAGGCGCGCAGCGTCTCCAGCATCCCGTACCGGGACCGGCCATCCGGGCCGGTCTGCGGCGGGACCAGCAGAGAGCAGTCCACCAGGCGCAGCACCGCAGGGCCCGCGCCAGCCCCGGCCACCGCCTCGGCCGCCGCCAGCGTGAACGGCCCAGGGAACACCGACACCAGCCGGAACACCCGCCGCTCCCGCTCATCCAGCAGCCGGTAACTCCACTCCACCGTGGCCGCCAGCGACCGGTGCCGCTCGGCCGCCAGCCGGTCACCACCGGCCAGCAGCGCGAACCTGTCATCCAGACGCTCCAGCAGCTCCGCCACGCCCAGCGCCTCTACCCGCGCCGCCGCCAGCTCGATCGCCAGCGGCATCCCATCCAGCCGCGCCACCAGCCGGCCCACCACCGGGCCGCTGTCCCCCTCCAGCACAAACCGCGCATCGGCACGCCGGGCCCGGTCCACAAACAGCGTCACCGCCTCCGACCCGCCCGCGTCCGCCGCCTCATCCGAACCCGGCACAGACAGCGGCGCCAGCCGGTACCTCGCCTCCCCGGGCACCGCCAGCGGCTCCCGGCTGGTCGCCAGCACCCGCACATCATCACAGGCCACCAGCAGCCCCGCGCACAGCCCCGCCGCCGCCCCGATCACCTGCTCACAGTTATCCAGCACCAGCAGCAACTGCTGCCGGGCCAGCACCCGCGCCACCGCCTCCGCCGCCGGCACCCCGGCCTGCTCCCGCACCCCCAGCGCCGCGGCCACCACCGGCGCGACCTGCGCCGGATCCCGCACCGGCGCCAGCTCCGCCAGCCACACCCCGTCCGCGAACCGGCCCGCCACCCGCCCGGCCACCTGGCCAGCCAGCCGGGTCTTCCCCACCCCGCCCGGCCCGGTCACCGTCACCAGCCGGTACTCCCCCAGCAGGCCCGCAACCTCCCGCACCGGGCCGTCCCGGCCAATGAAGCTCGTCAGCGCCGCCGGGACACCATGCACGCCACCCGCCACCGTGGCCACCGCAGGCCGCCCCACGCCCGCACCATAGCCCCAGCCCGCCGCCCCGTACAGCCCCGCCAGGCCAAAGCGGCACCCGACAGAAAGACCCCAGGCCCGGCGTCACTGCGAGCGGCCCGATTCCCGGTGCACGCCAAGCCGGCCATCGGCACTTCAGCCAGGGCTTCCGCCACCGGGCCGCGATCCTGGGCCGCCACCAGCCCATGCGGCCCACCTATCACGCATAAGCGGACAATCTGCGCACGGCTGCCCACCGGTCTGAGCCCTCAAGCAGCCGCCCCGAGTCGGCAGGCGGGCACGATCCCTTCCAGCACAAGGGGTCGGCTAGCGGTCGCGTTCGGCGACGACCCGCACAGAGCTGTCACCGGCCAGCTCGCGCGCTTCGCGCTTGCCGCCTTCGACGGCGCGTTCCTGGCCAGTCAAAGCGACCCCGACGTCACCTTGGAGCGATTGCTCCAGCCCCTCGTGCCCTCTCTCACCGCCTCCCGGCGGGAACTGCTGGCCGGGACGACGGCCGGGGCCGACCCGGCCGGAGGGACCAGCGGCGGGGCCCGGGAAACCCTAGAAGCCGGGTGCTCGCGATTGACGTGACCTGGGCGAGCGTCAACCTCGCCTGAAGCCGGCGGCGCGGTGGCCGCGCCCCGGTCCACTTCTGGAAGTCGTTGCTGGGCTTGAACTGCAGTTCGCCCGGGTTGATGCCGAGATACCCGGCCGCGTCGCCGAGGGATCCGCCGCGTGCCCACTGGACGAGCCGGACCGCTGCGGTCCGCCGCAGGAGTTTCGGTGCCGCGCCGCTGAGATGGGCGAGATGCCTGTCATACCAGGCTGTCTCCAGGAACGCCGCGATGTGTTCGGGCTGGTAGTCGCTGTGGAGCGGGGCCCTGGTGCCCTGAGGACCACCGATCTTGCGGAAGGTGCGGGTCAGTGGTTCGGCTGCGAGCCGTAGCCGTTCGGAGCAGGTGGGGCCGTAGCGGGCGATGCTGCGAGCCCAGAAGGTCCGTGAAGGCCGTCCTTCGAGGGCATTCTCGGCAAGCGTGGCGAGGGCAGCAGGCAAGTCGTCGTGTGCGAGCACTGTCTGCGGGGCCTGCAGGAGCCCGGCGCATGCGACCGCGTCGCGCGGCGGAGCGTCGAAGGCCCGCCGGCGCGAGACGTCTTCTTCGATCACCCGTCTGGTTCGGGTGTGCGCCGTCACCTGGCCGGCGAGGTCGGCGCCGGCCAGGTCGAGTCCGTGCGGCCACGACGCGGTGAGCAGGTTGCTGACCAGGCGGAGGTCGGTGAAGAAGCCCGCCGCCTGCCCGGTGTGGGTGGCGGGCGCGAGCTGGCGGAGAATGTGCTGCTGAAGGAGAAGGAGCTCAGGGCCGGGTTCCTGGCCGGGGACGGTTTCGAGGCGATGGCCGCACGCTCTGCTGCGTGGCCTGCCGTCGGCCGCGTTGGGGACGCTCCATCGGCACCGCCCGGGATGGATGGTCCGGTCAGCGGGCCGCTGGATCAGCTGTGCGGTGCGGTCCTGAGGGGTTCCGCAGCCCGGGCAGCGGTCTCGCAGGAAGGTGCGGTGCTCGATGCAGGCGAAGACCACGGGCAGGTGCCACTGCTTCTTCCAAGGGCCTCCGAGCTGCTGCTGGATGGGTGAACCATCACCGGCCAGGCATTGAGGGCAGTAGCGGGGTGAGCTGAGGAACAGCCATGAGTCAGACCATGAGGGTCCGCCGGCGGATGCGAGGGACCGCTGGATCGGGGGGTAGTGGCCCTTCCAGGACCCGAGGGTCAGGGAATGCGCCTCCCTCACGGTCAGCCTCGTCAGCTGGGCGAACGAGCCGGCGTCTTCCTGGCCGAGTTCCAGCAGGAGCTTCCGGCTCAGGTGGGCGAGCCCGCCGCGGCGTCCCTCCAGCCAGCCGGCCATACGGGCCAGATCCGGCGGGCTGACCGCGAGGCGGTGGGCCAGCCGCAGCAGGTAACCCACGATGGATTCGCTGGGGAGCGGAGCGAGGCTTCGGGGAAGCGGCTGCATGACTGGCCGCAGCTCAGGTGCCGGTCTGGCCGGCGGGTCCGCGGTCGTCGAAGACCGTGTTCCTGCTGCGGCGGCCGGTCTTCGCGGAGCTGGCTGGCCGCTCGGGGATCTCGGGAATCTCCCCGGCTCCGGCATCGCGGCCGGGGTCCCCGGTGAGCGTGATGGCGATACCGTCGAGAAGCTGCTCGGTCAGGCATTCTGCCCCGGAGTCGATGGCTTCCTGACAGCCGTCCTCGATCAGTCGTTCCAGAAGGCCGACGACTCCGTTGGTGCGCTCGTAAAGGTATTCGGGCATGTGGCCTGCGGTCAGCATGCCCGAGGGGGCCTTCAGCAGCCGCAACTGCTCTTCGACCCCGGCCAGGTGGCTGGCCCAGGCCGTGATCTGGGCCGGTTCGTCGTAGCGGAAGCGGTCCAGCTCGCCTCCTCGGGCTCAGCGCCCGCCAAGCAGCCAGATCCAGTCTCGGGGCGGCCACGAAGCCATAGCGGGTTCTGCGCCACTGCTCCCACCCCTCCAGGGTCTCCCGCACGGGCGGCGGCCCGGGCAACAGGAACGGAACGGAGCTGCCAGGACCGCGTCCTCCAGCAGCGGCTGTCATGCCGGCTCCGGATTCGGTCCCGGGACCGCTTCGTCCTCGTCCTCGTCAGGCAGGGCGAACACACTTCGGGCTCGTAGCGCGTCGGCCAGCAGGGGCGGCGGCTTAGGAGGTTCCATGAGGGCAGCCTCGCGGCGCCGGCGCCGGTCGTCGGTGACGGCCCGCCGGGTCTGCTCGGCCAGTTCAGGCAGAGCGGCGCCTGGCGGAAGAACCCGCGACGGTGCCGGCGAGGCAGGCGGGCGGTCGGCGGCGGCCTGGCGGGCCCGCGCCAGCTCCCGGGCCCGCTCGGTCTTCTGCTTCTCGCTCATCTGGGTCGGCCAGGCTTCGACAGGCGTCCGTGAGGCCACCAGGTCCAGCAGCACCGGCAGCAGTTCGCCATCCTCGCGCGGCTTGAGGCCGGACCGGGCGGCTTCCCGCAGCAGCTCGCGGACCCGCGCATCGGAGAAGGCCGGGACGTCGTCACCGGCAGGAAGCCCGCTCCAGCGCAGGGCATGCCAGCTGCCGTCAGCGGGATCCTCGAAGAACACCTCCCGGCAATCCCGGGGATCGCGGTTGATAGCCCACTTTCCGCAGTGCCGGCCACTTCGGCCAGATGGGCGGCCGCGGTAGGGGTCAAGCACGGGGCTGCCGCCCCCGTACCAAAGCCCGCCGATCTTCACCCCGCGACGCCGGTCGATCTTCACGAAGTGGGCAGGCAGAAGCTCGTAGTACAGACTCGGCCGAGGGATCTCCAGGCAGATCCCGTCACGGGCCGCCGCAGCGGCGAAGAGCGTGTTCGGGCTGTGCCGCCCGCCCGGGTCCCAGGCTGGCGCGTACTGGTCCAGGCGCCTGTTCTGCCACACCTTCACAATCCAGGTCGCGAGCAGGTGCTCCATCTCCTGCAACGTCCAGACGGCGTCGCCTTCCGGATCGGTGCCGCGGTCAGCGACATCGACACCCCGGTAGCCAAGCAGGAGTTCCAGCAGCAGCGACTGGATTCCGGCGAATGCCCGCTGCAGGCGGCCTTGTCACTCGGCCGCATCATGCGAGCTGGCAGCAAGTCCACCCCCAGCGCCTGGGCGACCTGGACGATGTGGTGATTCTTGTAGACGCTGCCGTGATCGCTGGTGACCGTCTCCGGGGAGAAGAACGGCCGCCCCGCCACCGGATGTCCAGCGAACTCCGCGACGAGCGCGGAAGGGACACCGGGGTAGGGCCATTCCATGTCCTCACCCCAGTCAGGCCGCATCGGCAGCGCCAGCAGCACATCCCGCAGCAGCATCGCCACCTCAACGGATGAGTCCGAGACCGGGGTGAGCCGGAACGCGACCAGCGAGTGCGAATGGGCATCGAGCGCAAGGGTGAGATCGACCGAGATCGGGGTGCCGAAGACATCATCGAGGACCTTCACCGGCAGCGGGGTCGTGTCCAGCACCACCACCTGCCCCGGGCGGGAGATCACCACCTTCGCCTTCCCGGTCTCCACCGCCGCGGCCGAGCGGACGTAGCGCTGCCGGGCTCCCTGCGACCCGAACCACTCCTTCCAGACCTTCGCCAAGGTGGTGTAGTGCGGGACGCCGGCCTCAGTCCCGAACTTCTCCCGCACGTACTGGTGGACCATCCTCTCCTTCGACTTCATGCTCAGCTTCGAGCGGTGCAGTGATTCCGCGTGGACGGCGCGGATCGCCTCAGCGACCTGCTCAGTGACCGACTTGTGCCCGCGCAAAGCCGGCGTCCACCGCCCGTCAGCCAGCCCCACCAGCCCGTGCACCTCGCGCAGGGCCGCCATCCGCTCCAGCGTGCGCTCACTGATCCATTCCAGCCCCAAGTGCCGGGCCTCCCGGCGGTCCAGCGCCTTCAACTCGGCGACTTTCGCCTGCCGCCGCTCGATCAGCGTGGTGCGCTCCGGGTCATACTCCGGCCGCGGCTCACCCGGCTGGGCCCAGAACGGACTCCCGCTGCGGTAGCCGGTCTCGGCCTCCAGCAGATGCGCCATCCGGATCTGGGCCCGTTCCAGATCATGCCCGGCCAGATCCTCGACCCGAGGCCTCTGCCGCCCGCCGGCCATCATGCCTTGCCCACCGGATAGATCCACGACGAGTCACCGAAGGGTTGCGCCAGGTCGACCGCTAGGCGGCGATGCCAGAGCAGATGGACGGCGTGGACGCGGGCCACCGCCGCGAGTGAGGTGCCCCCCGCGAGGTCGCCGAATCGGCGGGGACGGTCCCTCACCAGATCCAACAGCTCGCTATCGAGGCCGAGCCGGTCCGCGAGCGGCCGGCGCCGGGCAGAAAGCGTGTCCAGCCCCGTCATCACCTCGCGCCCCCAGCCAGTAACCACGAGGTACTGCCACCCCACCGCCGCGGCCGCCTGGGCGGCCGCGGCGAACTTCAGGATGTAGTCCTCCTTGATCAGACGCGCGGGCCGAACATCCAGCAGTAGGGCCGTCCCGGGCAGCAGGACCAGGAAGTCCGGCGTGTGTTCGCCTTTGCCGTCCGCCGAAGCGAACTTCAGCTTGAATGGCTGGGACAACACCTCCCCGGCGCCGCCCACGAAGTCCAGCGCCAGCAGTAACCGACGTTCGGCCAGACTCTCGAACCCGTGCATCCGCCGCGTGGAAACCATGTACTGCAACCCGGGGCGATGCCGCTGGCCAGGGCGCCAGGAGAATCCGCGCACCGGCACAGTCTGGCCCGCCGGAACTCCGGCCAGTTCACGAACCGGGCAGATCACATCGGCCTGCGCCGTCTTCCAGGCCGCCGTCCACCGCCAAGCCCACCCCGCCCCGCGCTCCAGCCGCTCCGCGATCCCAGGATCGATGACATACGAGGCGACCAGATCCTCCAGGATGCAACAGTGCGACCACACAGGGCGGACCCCGGCCTCACGCGACTCCATGCACCCAGCACAGCATCCGCGCAAGGAGCCCGAGAGCACTTCGCCCGAAGTCGGGCCATCTGACAACGGCAAGCACTACCCGGCTGAGCCGGGACGCGTTAGCCGGCACCAAGAGGCCGCCGTGACCTGGCCGGCTTGGGTTCGCTGAGACAAGCTCGCTGGCACCAACGGGTCACGCTACTTGCCACCAGGCGATGAGTTGTCAGCCCCCGATCGGCCTGCGGGACGCTCGGAGCGGCAGCTCGGAGACGGCCACGTTGTGACGGAACGCAACCGGGTTCCAATAGCGCCGCCGCGCCAAATCCGCCCTGATCTCGCTGCCGTTCTTACGGAGTGACCGGTCGTTGCGATGCGCCCGAAGGTGCTGATCTGCGCGTTGGCTTCCACGATGGCCGGGCTTCATTTGATGGTTGACGGTTCTTAGGCATCAGATCTGGTCAACCATGGGTGTGCAGATTGTGAGGCTTACCACGACGGTCTTGGTGGCCGCGGTGGGGACGGTGCGCGCGGCGGTGGCGGCGGTGGCAGTGCCGGGGCTTCTTCGAACGGATGTCCGCGGCGCGGCCGGTCGCCGGGGATGCCGCGGAAGGTCTCCGCGGCGGCTTGCGGGTCGAGTCTGGCCAGCTGCCCGGCGGCTTCCGAGCGGAGGCCATCATCAACCGTGTGGTCGCAGGCGACAGCCCGCAGCGCTTCCGCGGCGGCGCGCGGGTCGTGTCCGGCCAGCTGTTCGGCCGTGGTCATGGGGTCGCCATCGGTGTCGTAATCCATGGGTCTGGTGGCTTCTGTGCGAGCGGTCCGGTGTGCGGATTCCGCTGACTGCCTTTACTCGACGTCTTTGAGGACTTCCTGCACGTGGTCCAGCTGGTCGCGCCGCTGGGCGGGCTGCATGTTGATCTCGGCGGGTGACCTGTCACGAAGCCTGATGTGGCGGGAACTGACCGTGGCTGGAGCATCGTTGTCAGGTGTCAGGCGGTCTCGGCTTGCAGGATCTCGGCCACCGGGCTGCGGGCGCCGATACGGGCCGGGATGCTTGTCAGCACGGCCACGGCGAGGAGGGTTCCCAGCACGGCGGCGGTCAGCCACGAGGCCGGCGGAATGGTCACGATCCCCGCGTGGTTCGCCGCCGCGAACAGCCCGATGCCGAGCGGCACGCCCAGCAGGGCACCCGTCAGCGCGGGGATCACCTGCGCGGCCGAGATGCCGGCGGTGACCTGCCGCGGGGTCGAGCCGAGCGCTCGCGCCAGCGCCGACGCGCGCTTGGCGTCCAGCGCCGTCGCCCAGGCGGTGAAGACGGCGTTGAGGATCGCCAGGGCGACCAGCACGACCGTGAGGACCTGCAGCATCTGCTCGTCCCGGGCGGCGACGGGATTGGCCAGCCCGTGGGCTGCCTCGGAGGTTCTCAGGCCGACCGTGGTGTGGAAGGCCAGCACCGCGACGATCCCGGTGACCGTGACCGCGATGCTGGCGGCGCTCAGCACGGCGCGGCGCGGCCTGCGGGCGACCAGCCGCAGCCCGAGCAGCAGCGGCACCGGCAGCCGCGCCGAGATCGCGATCAGCGCGGCCCGGCGCCGTGGCGACCGTGCCGCGTTGGCCAGCGCGCTGACCGTGCTGGTGCGGGCGGCGCGGATGGCGGGCACGAGCGTGGCGGCCAGTGCCACTACCAGGGCCACGGCCACAACCTTAAAGACGATGGACGGGGTGAGCGACGGCGCGCCGGGGCTACCGATCAGGGCGGCGCCGGGATTGGTGATCAGCGGCGCAGCCAGCCATCCGGCCGCCAGGCCGGCTCCGGCAGCTAGTAGTGCTAGGACCAGGTTCTCGGCCAAGAGCACGACCGCGATCAGTCCCGGCGTGCCGCCGACGGCCTTGAGCAGCCCGATCCGCCGGGTGTGCTCGGCCATCCGGCCGCCGGCCAGCACGGCCACGCTGGCCAGCGCCAGCAGCCCGGCCAGCACGGCACCGGGCGTCAGGACCTGCTGCTCGTCCTGGATCAGCAGGCCGTCCGCGGCGGCGATGCTCTGCCAGGGAATCAGGCCCGACATCGTTATCCCGGCCGGGTTGCTGCCGCCGCCCGCGCTGGCGAATGCCTGGGCTCTGGCCGGGTCCTTGAGCTTCAGGTTCAGGACGTAGGACGGCGGCCCCGTGGCCAGGCTGCGGGCATCGGCCTGGGTGAGCCAGATCAGGCCGGGGCTGGCTCCCGCCGGGATCTGCGCGTTCGCCGTATCGAATTGGCAGCCGGTATTGCAAAGGTTCGGGTACGGCGGGTTAGCGGCGGTGACCGCGATCCCGGTGACCGTGAATGACCGGCCGTTCAGGGTGATCCGGTCACCGGTGCTGACATCGAGCGCGTCGGCAAACGTGCGCTCGATCACCACGCCACCGTCGCGTACCCAGCCGCCCTGGGTCAGCGCGGGCTGGTCGAGCGACGCCGATTTCGGGTCTCGCCCTTCCGCCATGACCTGTGCTGTGATGCCGCGTGTCCGCAAAACGGCCGCTGTGACCGGGTAGGGCCCGCTGTGGCCGATGACCCCGGACGCGTGGACCAGCGCCCTGACCTCGGTCAGAACTTGCTGCCTGGGGTTCACCTGCCCCGGCCCCTGGAGCCCGGCCGCCGGCCCGCCGAGCTGGGCCACCACGTCTGGCCCGTTGGTCGCCGCCCGGGTCTGCTGGTAGGGCTGGCTGGTGACGCCGTGCAGGGCGAGCCCGAGGGTGAGCACGGCCGTGGCGGCAGTGATCGCCAGCAGCAGCAGCACGGCCTGCGCCGGGCGGTGCCGCAGGTCGCGGGCGGCCAGGCGCCCCACGAGGAAAATCTTGCCCATCGTTCAGCCCTCCAGCCCGGCGAGCGCGCCGAGATTGCCGGTGGTGCCGCCGGTCAGCCTGGTCTCGTCCACGAACGCGCCGTCGCGCATCGAGATCAGCCGGCCGGCGGTGGCCGCGATCCGGGAGTCGTGCGTGACGATCACCAGCGTCTGCCCGGCCGCGTGCAAGCTCTCGAACAGCCGCAGCACCTCCAAGGTGGCCTCACTGTCGAGGTTGCCGGTGGGCTCGTCGGCCAGCACCACCAGCGGGTCGCTGACCAGCGCCCGGGCGATCGCGACCCGCTGCCGCTGCCCGCCGGACAGCGCCGCGGGCAGGAACCCGGCCCGGTCGGCCAGCCCTATCCGCTCCAGCAGTTCGGCCGCCCGCCGCCGGGCGGCGCGCGGCGAGCGCCCGGCCAGCAGCGCGGGCAGTTCGACGTTCTCGGCCGCGGTGAGCTCGTCCATCAGGTGGAAGGCCTGGAACACGAACCCGACGGCGTCGCGGCGCAGCCGGGCCAGCGCCCGCTCCCCCAGCCGGCCCAGGCTCTGCCCGGCCAGCCACACCTCGCCGCCGGTGGCCCGGTCCAGCCCGCCGAGCAGGTGCAGCAGCGTGGACTTCCCGCAGCCGCTCGGCCCCATCACCGCGACCGTCTCGCCGGCGGCGACGTCCAGGCTGACCTCGTCGACCGCCCGCACGAGCGCTTCTCCCTTGCCGTATTCCTTGCGCAGCCCGCGGGCGCGCAACACGGACTCGCCGTCGATCATGGTCATCACTTACTCCTTCGGACGGTCCAGTTCCGCTCGCAGGTCTCCAGCCAGCGCAGGTCCGCCTGCAGCCGCAGCACGATGCCCTCCAGCAGCAGCCCGGCGGCCGAGCGGTCCGGCTCGGCCATCGCCGCGCGCTGCGCATCGCGTAGCCGCCGCAGCAGTTCGCGGCGCTGGGCGTCGACGAGGGCCAGCGGGTCGGCCAGGCCGGCCGCCGCGGCCGCGATCAGCTTGAGGTGGAATTCCGCCAGGTCCGGCTTGGGCCAGCTCACCTCGGCCAGCCATCCCGCGACTCGCTCCTGGCCGGCCGCGGTCAGTGCGTACACCTTGCGGTCCGGCCGGTCCGGCAGCCCGGCGGCCTGCTCGCAGGCGACCAGACCCGCCTTCTCCATCCGGGTCAGCGTGACGTAGATCTGCCCGTCGTTCATCGCCTCGCCCAGCGGGCCGAGCGCCTGCCGCAGCCGGGCCCGCAGCTCGTAGCCGTGCGACGGCTCCTTGGCCAGCAGCGCCAGCACCACTTCCTGCTGCACGGGCCCGCCTCCCTAACGGTTATCCCTCAACGATAACCGTTATCCCCTCGCTGTCAAGAGCCGATTGCACCCAAACCACCTGCCCGGCCAGCGGGTGCGGCACCGAGTACTGCCGGCGCCGGCGCTACCGGCTGACGGACGGCATCACGGAACCTGTGCACGACGCGACTGGCAGATCAGGATGATCTGGGCGCAATCGGCGTGGCGGCTGCGCAGGCTGTTCTTGCGCCAGAGTCGGCAGCACGAACGTGCGCCGCGAACGCTTACGCTCCGTGACACTCGCTGCCCGACGTGACGGCTGTCACCCGGACAGTCCCGATGGCCACCATGGTCACGGGGTTGTCACCGCCGGTGAGAGGATCCCGGTTGGATGAACGGGGCAACACCCAGTGCCAGCCATCGTGGCCTGATTCCAACAAACGCGTCCCGGCTCACCTGCCTGTCACCGACGACTGATAGACGGCCCGGCTGCTCGACGAACCGCCAGATGGGCAGGATGCGACGACCGTAGTTGGCCCCTGACGACGACCGACAGTTGGTCTCACGGGGACCCGAAAAGGGCACTCCGTCGACGGTTGCACTGCTCACTGGCGTGGCTGAGACGCCGGGGCCATTTGCCGATCGATGGGGTCAACTATCGATCGGGGCACACTGCCCGCCAACTGAAGCACTAACTCGCCAACTCAAGCGCTCAGTCACAGCCCCACGGGACGGCGCCGGACTAGTGACCCGGTTCCGGAGGTGGCGTGCGTGCCGTCGGCGCCTGGCGGCGTCAGTGTGATAGACCAGGGGTACCGGTTGAGCGCGGACCACTACGCGCGCTGAGGCGCGAGGTCACGGGGGAAGGCGCTACACGGTTAGCTTGGCCCGGTCGATCAGCCTGGCAAGCATACTTAGACCCGCGAGCTGCTCAAGTGCCTCCTGCTCGCCGAGTTGGGCACCATGGGTGGCGAGGTTGCGGATCAGCTGGGCGCAGCCCATGCCGAGGAACCGCGCCCCCTCGTTCTGGCTGGTCCACCGCCGGGCGCAGCGGCAGGCTCTGCGCCTCCTCCCGGATCCTGGTCATCATCAGGATGTTGTAATCCTCGCCCAGGGCGAGCAGGAAGATGAACATCAGGAACGGCATGAAGAACACCAGGCCGCCGCTGTTACCGATCTTGATGAAGATCAGCACCGACAGGCCGAGCGCCGCCAGGTAGGAGATCCCCACCGAGACGATCAGGTACAGCGGGGCCACCAGGCTGCGCAGCACCAGCGCGAGCAGGATCCCGATCGCGATGATCGCGAAGGGGATGATGTGCTTGAGGTCGCCGTTGGAGATGCTGCTGATGTCGTAGAGGGCCGGTGCCTCGCCGCCGACGGCCGAGTCGGACACGCCGAGGGATTTGCCGACCGTCGTGGTCGCGGCCCGCACCGACGGCGTCGCGTTCATCGCCCGGGTGGTGCCTGGGTCGCCCGCTTTCAGGCCGGTCTCATGGAGCACGGTCCGGCCGTCGGGGCTCACCAGGTTGGCGGTGGCCCGGTAGGCGACATACGTGCCGGCCGGCACCGTGCTGCCGGCCGGTGGCACCGGTGGCAGCGGCTTGGCCGGGCTCAGCCGGTTGTGCAGCGCGGTGAACTGGGCCGGCGTCAGTGTGGTGCCGCCGGGGTTCAGCGGCCCAGCGACCTGGGTGAACAGCCCGGTCGCCGGGAGCTTGCTGGCCGCCGTGGCCAGCGGGGCCGGGTTCTGCCATACCGGGGCGGCGAACTTGAAGATCACCGTGGTCGGGTTGGCCGAGGACTGCGGGAAGTACTTGGTGAGCTGCGCCTGCCCGGCGGCGGAGTCGGTGCCGGCGGGCGGGGCGGTGTTGCCGCCGAAACCGGCCGCCGTGAAGCCGAACACCGCGAACGCCAGCCCGCCGAACACCACGATCCCGGACACCAGGGTCGGGACCGGGTGCGCCACGATGCGCCCGGCTATCCGGCCCCAGGCGCCCGTCTTGCCGCTGCCCTGGATGTTCCACGGCAGCAGCTTCGGCCGGCCGAAGATCCGGCGGAACAGCGCGCGCTTCATCGCCAGCAAGGACAGCCGGATGGACAGCAGCGCGGGCAGCAGCGTCAGCGCCGCCAGCAGGGTGACGCCGATGGCGATCGCGAACGGGCCGCCCAGGTCGGCGTAGAAGGAGAAGGAGGCAAGCAGCAGCGTCAGCATCGCCGCGATCACCGTGGCCGCGGAGAACGTGATGGACTCGCCGACCTTGGTCACCGAGCCGACGATCGCGTCCCGGGCCGGGCCCCTGGCGTGCAGGAAGTCGCGGAGCAGGCTCCCGCCCAGGCCGCGCGCGCCGGGGTAGCGCTCACCCGCGGTGGCGTGCTGCCCGGCCCGCAGCGGCTCGCGGACCCGGAACACCAGGAACAGCCCGTAGTCCGTGTCGGCGCCCAGCACCAGCACGATCATCAGGAACTGGGCGATGGGGGAGATCTGGAGCCGTGCTGCGCGGCTTCGGCGACCAGCGGCCCGGCGATGGTGATCGACAGCAGCGGCGGTATGACCGTCACCAGGGCGAGGGTGAGTGACCGGAAGATCACCACCAACAGCACGATGATGAAGATCAGCGGCAGCAGCTGGATCTTGTTCCCGGTGTTGCCCGAAGCCTTCTGCTGGTCCACCTGCGCGGCGACGTCACCGGTCACGTGCGCCCGCACGATCGCGGCCGCCACCGCGGTGAACTCCGCGACAGGCCAGTGGCCGCTGGCTGACCGGGATGACCACCAGCACCAGCCGGCTGCCGGTCGGCGCCACGCCCGAACGGGCCGCGCGGATCCCCGTCGACACGGTGGCGATCGAGGCCATCGCCAGTCCGATGCTCACGATGCCAATGGCACGGTTCAGCACACTCGTCGAGCACTTCGCGGCCCGGGCTGGCGCAGTCGGCCGCGGGCCGCGTTCGGGTGGCTGAGGGCTGAGTCGCCCAGCCCGGGCTCGTGCGGCCCGGCGGATGGGCTGCGGATCAGCCTCGCCTCCGATACCCCCTGCCCAACGTCGGCCGACCATCGCGAAGCTTCGGGTCAGTGCTTGTGCACGAGCAGATAGGTCAGGTACACGAGGACCACGGTCAGGGCCATGGTCACGATGCCAGCCAGGCTGGTGAGGAAGTCCCACGCCTTGCGCCACCAGCCGGTGTTCTTCGCCGGAGGTTGCGGGGTGGCCGGCGCGGCCACGGCTGAGGCGTGCTGGCTGTTGTGGTCGCCGACGTTGATCTGTGTTCCGGGGCTGGTGCTGACGCTGATGTGCGTGGACTTGCTGGGCTGTTCGGGCTTGAGCGATTCGGTCACATCGCCTCCGTGGTCGTCGTTGCAGTCGCGGCCCTTCGCTGTCAGCCTCGGCAGGGTCCAGCCGAAGTCAGCACCGTCGTCGGCCGTGACTCCCCGGATCAGCCCGCGCTCGGCCAGGTACTGCGCTTCCCGGGCCAGCTCGTGGACGGTGAAGAAGTGGCCGTGGAAGGTCGACCTCGGGTCGCGCAGGAAACGCACCCAGTTGTGCGGCGCGTCGGATGTGTTCTCGCGCTCGGCGAGCCAGGTGATCATGCCTCGGCGCAGCGCCTGGGCGCGCTGCCGGGGGTCGGCGCGGATGGCGGCGTCCTGCTCGGCGGCGGCGATGCCGTGCGCGGTCAAGGTCGCGGTGGCTGTCTGGCCGGAGGAGACGACGGTGACCAGCCCGTCGGAGGCGAGGCGCCCGGCCAGCGTTATGACCGAGTCGAGCGGGACGTCATGCCCGGCGAACCCGGCAAGGTCCACCGCCGTGCCGCCGGTGCCGGCCATCTCATGGATCCAGCGCAACAGCGGCTGGGCGAACCACTCCGGTGCCAACGGGGCCCGCACGAGCGGCGCGTCCGCCGGGGCGCTCGTCTGTGACCCCACCCAGGTGATCAGCCACTCCTGCGTGGCCGCCCGGGTGGTGCGGTCGATCGAGGCCACGATCTCGGGGGTGTTGCGGAAGCCGGTCCTGTCCGGGCTGGGCAGAAACACCTCGTAGCCGACGCCGATCTGTGTGCCGGCCTGCACCAGGGCGCGCCCGTCGGCCACCTGCGCCAGCCAGATCGTCCAGGAGGCCGGCTGGGTCAGGCGGACCAAACGCGGACCGTCATCGGCGTCGCCGGGGAAGAAGTGCTGCATGCGCTGGACCGCGGCCTTACTCACCCGCGCCTCCTCGGCGGCACAGAGGAAGGCCACCGACGCCGGAAGCTGGCTATCTTTGCGCTCTCCCACCGGGCCAGAGCCACCTACACTGTTCATTCGAGTCCTTCCTGCTCCACGTGGGATGGACAAGGGCGGCTCCCGTTCCAGCGGGGGCCGTCCGCCTTCGTAGGCGGACGGCACGCCGATCTCGACATGATGACCAGGGTTCCAGCGCTGGCGCCGTTAGTCAATCTGGAGAGAGATTCTCTATCTTCGAGAACTGAGGTATCCTTCAGTTGTGGAGCGGCAAGTAGACGCCTTGGGTCCGACCGGGGCAAGGGTTGGGCGGCGGATCGGTGAGCTTCGCCGCAAGCGCGGCCTGACTCTAAAAGATCTCGCGGCCCGGCTAGCGGAGCTGGACAGGCCCATCCTCCTGTCAGCGCTCTCCAAACTGGAGAAGGGTCAACGGCGTGTTGATGTGGATGATCTTGTCGCGCTAGCGCTGGCGCTTGATGTATCACCAAACTCGATCCTCCTGTCGGAGGAAGCGAGGCTGGATGTCGAGATAGGCCTGACGCCTGGGCGCGCTGTCGATGCAGCCTCTGCCTGGCGGTGGGCTACGCAAGACAGCCCTCCGCAACCAGTTAAGTCGGACGTGGACTGCTTCATCTCCTATGCAGGCCCCGACCGTAGGTGGGCCGAATGGATCGCCTGGCAGCTCGAAGATGTCGGCTTCACCACACTCGTCGCTGGCTGGGATTTTGTGCCGGGCTTGAACCTAGTCGCAGCGATGGAAGAGGGCATCCGCAGAGCCAAGCGCGTGATCGCCGTCCTGTCGCAGAGCTACGTAGGTTCGGCATATACCACTGAAGAGTGGCAAGCAGCCATCGCAGCCGACCCGGCGGGGACAGCGCCGAAACTCCTGCCCATCCTCGTGGAGGACTGCGAACTCCCGCCGCTCCTTAGACAGCTCGTTTACGTGGATCTCCGTCATGCCGGCGCTGAGGATGCGCGGGAACGCCTCCTAGAAGCGGTGCACGCGAGCCGGGCAGGCAGGGCGAAACCTTCCGCCGCACCTGCATTCCCTCATCAGGCCATCTCTGCCAGGGGGCATTCAAAGATGCCCGGGCGCGCCTACCGGTCCTAACGTCACATCGTCTCTCCGGAAGGCTGGCCGAGACACGAGGACGGGCTACCCCGGCATACTTCGGCTGATATCGCGCCCCATCTCGGTGATGCTGGTATCCAATGCGTTCGCCGCTTGGTCGATCGAATCCCTGACGCGCGTGCTGGCATCGGTGATCGAGTCCGCAAGCGCAAGCACCGCGTAAGCGACCGCCGCCGCATCCGGAGATGGGGCAAGCTGGCCACTCTCCCCTAGGAGGCCCAGTGCCCGCTGCCGCGCCTCTCCAGATCTCAGCCAGGTGCCGTCGGCGGTATTCCTATCTGGCGCCATGCGGGCAACTCTGCCAGCAGAGTGCCTATCCCGCGACTTGCCGCGGAGGAACATTGCCTGACCCGCCGGGCCCGGGCACGAGCCAGATCCTCCCAGCGGGCACAAGCCCAGGACTAGCGGCAGTGAAGGCACGAAGCGCAGCCAAAATGTCGCCTGCCACGCTCATGGGACCACTCTGAGGGGTTTTCTGCCACGAGCATGGGACCACCTGGTTGCCAGTGATGGGACCACCACCCGGCGTGCCGGCTTGGGGGTCTTGATCACTTCGGGTACC
>Ga0207646_10000315_pt1 | contig 65468 bp, 71 predicted proteins | sample KBSK5502metaG_FD_184343 | JGI IMG/M metagenome (GOLD analysis project Ga0207646, IMG submission 184343) | Corn, switchgrass and miscanthus rhizosphere microbial communities from Kellogg Biological Station, Michigan, USA - KBS K5-50-2 metaG... | ecosystem: Host-associated > Plants > Roots >... | reverse complement strand
CGCCCGGGTCCGTGGCCGCCCGGGTCCGTGGCCGCCCGGGTCCGTGGCCGCCCGGGTCCGTGGCCGCCCGGGTCCGTGGCCGCCCGGGTCCGTGGCCGGCCGTGGCACGCGCTCAGCGGTGACCCGCGCTCAGCCGGAGACCGTGACCTCCTTCCAGAGACCGCCGTTGATGTTGAGGTTGTTCCCGTTGGCCTGGCCTGGGCCGTGGTCCCCGACGTAGGTGTACAGCGGGTGGGCGTTCCAGGTGACCTGCTTGGTACCGTCGGTCCTCGTGGTCGTGCCGAAGGTGCCCGCGATGCCCGAGGCGGCTGACGGCGTCCCGGTCACCGGCGGCCAGTACGCCGCGCAGCTGCCGTAGCAGTTCGACTTGCCCGGGCTGTCCGCGGCGAACGTGTACACGGTGAGCCCCTTGGCGTTGGTGAGCACGGTCACGTTGCCGACCTTGCCGGTCTTCAGCGCCGCAGTCCCACCGCTGCCCGTGGCGGGCTGGCCGCCCGCCCCGGCGACGGCGACGAACAGCAGCACGAGGGCCACCACCGAGGCCGCGCCGATCGCCGGCCGCGCCAGAGGCACGTGGGCGAGCAGCTGGCCCAGGCGGCCGCCCCCACCACGCGCCGCCCTCGCCGGGGTGACAGCGAGCACGGCCAGCACGGCGAACGCGGCCACCTCGATGAGCCCGGCGACGATGCCCGCGGTGGTGCGGACCTCGGTGAAGCCGAACAGCCCGACCCAGATCGCCAGCAGGTAGCCGCCGAGGGTGGCCACGGCGAACCCCGCGCCCAGCGCGGCCACGACCGGGTTGCCGGTCGCCAGCACCGCGGCGGCCAGGACGAAACCGGCGATTACCTCGAGCAGGAACAGCCAGCCGATCGTGGGGATGGTCCGGTAACCAGTTACGTACAAGTCAAGGTGGGTCGCAGCGGTCGCCACCAGCAGCCCGGCCCCGGTGACCCGGAGCGCGGGCTGGAGCAAGCTCCGGCGCACCGCCACGTGTGTGCTCTCCATAACTTGGATCACGGTAATCGGCCGCACCCGGTTCAGCGCCCGAACCGCTACCGTCCCAGACCAATGGTGACAGGGCGGGTGCCCGGTTACCACCACCGCGCCGGACACGCTACGAAGAGCTACCCGGGCCCGCACCGGGGGATAGTGTCCGGAAGGTCATGGCCGGCCGGATGAAGGGATCGCGATGACGGAGCCGTCGGCGGGATGGGACCCGGCGTACCAGGACACCCCGCCGCCCTGGGACATCGGCCGGCCGCAGCCGGCCTTCGCCCGCCTGGCCGGCGCCGGGCTGCTGTCCGGCCGGGTGCTGGACGCCGGCTGCGGCACCGGGGAGCACGTCCTGCTGGCCGCGGCGCACGGCGCGGCGGCGATGGGCGTGGACGTGTCCGGGCTCGCCATCGCCAAGGCCCGCGCCAAGGCGGCCGAACGGGGCCTGACCGCGCGGTTCGAGGTCGGCGACGTGCTGCACCTGGAGCGGCTCGGCGAGACCTTCGACACGGTCACCGACAGCGGGGTGTTCCACGTCTTCGACGACGCAGACCGGGCCAGGTACGTCACGAGCCTGGCGGCGGTGCTGGAACCCGGCGGCAGCTACTACATGATGTGCTTCAGCGACAGGGAGCCGGGAGTGTGGGGGCCGCGCCGGGTGCGCCGGGACGAGATCGAGCAGGCGTTCAGCGACGGCTGGGAGATCGCGAGCATCACCCCGGACGAGTTCTCGGTCAACCGCATCGAGGGCACCACGTCGGTCCACGCCTGGCTGGCGGTCGTCCACCGCCGCTGACCGGTACGCTGCCGCCATCCACCCGGCCTGACCGCCCAGGTCATCAGGGCCGCCGCGGGTGGCTCCCCGGATGTCGCCCCGGCCCCGGCCCCGGCCCGCGGCCCTGGACTGCCGACCCATCGGGGTAGAGACTCACTCGACAGCAAGGGAACGGAGTGCGTGATGGGCGGGTACGCGGAGGCATACCAGCGGAGCCTGGCCGACCCCGAAGGCTTCTGGGGCGCGGCGGCACAAGGAATCGACTGGTACCAGGCACCGGGCGTCATTCTGGATGCCTCGAACCCGCCGTTTTACCGCTGGTTCAACGACGGGGTCATGAACACGTGCTTCAACGCATTGGACCGGCACGTCGCCGGCGGCCGCGGGGACCAGACCGCGCTGATCTACGACAGCCCGGTGACCTGCGTCACGCGCCGGTACAGCTACGCCGAACTGCTGGACGAGGTCGCCCGGTTCGCCGGGGTACTGACCGGTCTGGGCGTAGGCCGCGGTGATCGGGTGGTCATCTACCTGCCGATGATCCCGCAGGCGCCCGTGGCGATGCTGGCATGTGCCCGGATCGGGGCGATCCACTCGGTGGTGTTCGGCGGGTTCGCCGCGCCCGAACTCGCGGTCCGCATCGACGACGCACGGCCCGCGGTGGTGGTCTCGGCATCATGCGGCATCGAGGTCAGCCGCGTCATCGAATACAAGCCGATCCTGGACCAGGCCCTGGCGCTGGCCAGCCACCAGCCGGCCCACTGCGTGATCCTGCAGCGCCCGCAGGCCCGGGCGGCCATGACACCGGGCCGCGACCTGGACTGGGACGAGGCCATGGCCACCGCGCGCCCGGCCGGCTGTGCCCCGCTCGCGGCGACCGACCCGCTGTACATCTTGTACACCTCCGGCACCACGGCGCGGCCCAAGGGGGTCGTCCGCGACAACGGCGGCCACGCGGTGGCGCTGCGCTGGAGCATGGATGCGATCTACGACACCGGGCCAGGGGAGGTTTTCTGGGCTGCCTCCGACGTCGGGTGGGTGGTGGGCCACTCCTACATCGTCTACGCTCCGCTGCTCGCCGGGTGCACCACCGTGCTCTACGAGGGCAAGCCCGTCGGCACTCCCGACGCCGGGGCGTTCTGGCGGGTGGTCGCCGACAACAAGGTCAAGGCCCTGTTCACCGCGCCGACCGCGTTCCGCGCGATCAAGAAGGAAGACCCGGCCGGCGCGCTGGCCCGCCGCTATGACCTGTCCAGCCTGAACTACCTGTTCCTGGCCGGGGAGCGGCTGGACCCGGAAACGTACCGGTGGGCCGGCGATCTGCTGGGCATCCCGGTCATCGACCACTGGTGGCAGACCGAGACCGGCTGGCCGATCGCCGCTAACCTCCGGGGCCTTGAGCCCATGCCCACCAAGCCCGGCTCCCCCAGCGTGCCGGTGCCCGGATATGACGTGCGCGTCGTCGGCCCCGACGGCGCCGACGTCCCGGCCAGGGAGACCGGGGACCTCGTGATCCGGCTCCCGCTGCCGCCCGGCTGCCTGCCCACCCTGTGGCAGGACGACCAGCGGTTCATCGACTCCTACCTGTCCCAGCACGGGGGCGCGTACGTCACCGGCGACGGCGGCTACCGCGACACCGACGGCTACCTCTACGTGATGGGCCGCACCGACGACGTCATCAACGTCGCCGGGCACCGGCTGTCCACCGGCGAGATGGAAGAGATCCTGGCCAGCCACCCCGCCATCGCCGAATGCGCGGTGATCGGCGTGCACGACGCGCTCAAGGGCCAGGTCCCGCGCGGTTTCGCCGTCCTGAAAGCCGGCGTCGCCACCGATCCGGGCACCGTCGCCTCCGAACTCGTCCAGCTGGTCCGGGACCGGATTGGCGCGGTCGCCGCACTGCGCCGGGTGGACGTGGTGGCCGCCCTGCCGAAGACCCGCTCCGGGAAAATCCTCCGCCGGACGATGCGCGGCATCGCCGACGGGCACGAGGAGCCCCCGCCCTCCACCATCGAGGACCCCGCGGTGCTCACCGCGCTACGCCAGGTCCTGACCAGCCACGACTGACCGGCCACCGCGGATCAGGGCTGGCGGAGGATCGTTATGCCAAATGCCGCGTTGCGGTACCTTGGCACTGGCGCGGGAGGGCGCCGGCGGGTCCGCGGGAAGGACCGAGTCCGCCTCCGTTCGTCGCAGGTGCTTCGCTGCTGGACAGGAACGACCGCCTTCGGGCGAGCCGCAACGCGGGCCCAGGTTCGGTGAGGAGACGAGTCATGTCCCAGCTTGGCGGATCGCGGCGGCGGGGCTGCCCGACGAGCGGGCGCTGCGTTCCTGGCTGGCCGAACAGGGTGTCACGGGGTACCCCCAGGCGCTGCTGGTCTGGGAGCGTTTCGGGTACCCGGGCTTCATGACCACCGGCGCGGACGAACTGATCGACGCCCAGTACGCCGACCGCCCGCGGCTGCGGCCGGTACTTGACGCCGTGCTGGCGGCCACGCCCGCGCTGGGCGAGGTGACCGTTCAGGCCCGCAAGACGCTCCTCAGCCTGGTCGGCCCGCGCCGCACGTTCGCCGTGGTGCAGGCGACCACGAAGAACCGGGTGGACCTCGGCCTGCGGCTGGACAACGCGAAGCCCGGCGGGCGCCTGCTCGCCGCCCGCGACCTCGGCGCGGCCAACCTGCGGATTCCGCTGGCCGGGCCCGAAGAGTTCGACGAGGAGGCCGTCGGGTGGCTGCGGCGCGCCTACGACGAGAACGCCGCGCCGCCGCCACCACGCCGCCCCGCCCGGCGCCCGGCCGCGGTGCTCGGCACGCTCACCGTGATGATCGACGGCTACGACCTGCCCGGGCGCACCTGCCGGCCGGAGCCCGGCGGTGCTGGCCACACCAACGTGCACGTCGCGGTCTCCGGCAGGAGCAAGGACCGGCCCGCACTGACCGTGCCGGGCAAGCCCGGGCTGGCCATCGAGCCCGTGCCCGGGGACGCCGAATCGGCGCGCTGGGAGGTCCCCGTCACCGTGCGCCGCGAGCCCGACGGCTTCGACTTCACCGGGCCGTTCGTCGGGGGTGCCCGCGACGACCGCAACCTCGGTCTGGCCTGGGGTGATGTGCCTGGCGACGGAACGCTGCGGCTGTTCCGCGGCGCCAAGCTCCGGCTGGTGGATGTGGATCCCGCGGTGATCGAGAAGGCCATGCGCCCCGGGCACCGGCTCGTCGCCCGGGTCCGGCTCACCGATCCCCGGGGCAACCCGGTCTGCGCCCAAGTGCATCCCCCGGCGCTCGCCTGGTCGGCCGAGCCCGCTGACCGCTGAGCAACTGGCCATCATCGCCACCATCTTCCTGCCCCTGGGCTTTCTCACCGGGTTCTTCGGGCAGAACTTCGCCTGGCCGATCGCACATCTGTATACGAGTCTCAGCTATTTCATCTTCCTCGGCGTCGGCTCCGAAGTGGTTGCGATCGTGCTCTGATCTTCCTCTTCAGGCGGCGCGGCTGGCTCGGCGGACCCACAGCCTGATCGCCATCACGGCCCTGCGCGGGGCGGCTACTCGTCGCCGCGGCTGCGCCGCAGCCGCTTGATCTCCGACGTGTGCCGTTTGGCCGCCAGCCGGCGCTCGCGGGCCGCGCGGGTTGGCTTGGTGGGCCGGCGCTGCCGGGGCGGGGCGGCGGTCGCCTCGGTGAGCAGCGTGGACATCCGCTCCGCGGCGGCCTCCCGGTTGCGCAGTTGCGACCGGGTCTCGGACGCGGTCACGGTCAGGACGCCGTCGGTCAGCCGGTTCGCCAGCGCGCGCAGCGCCCGTTCCCGGTAGACCGGGGGCAGCGCGGCGGAGCCCTCCAGGTCGAAGGAAAGCTCGACCCGGCTGTCGGTGGTGTTCACCGACTGCCCGCCCGGGCCGGCGGACCGGGAGAACCGCCAGGACAGTTCGTCGGGCGGCACGGTGATGCCGCGCACGGTGACGTCGAGGCTCACGCGGGCTCCGGCCCGCGGGTCAGCGCGGCGAGCACGTCGCCGAACACCGCGTCGGCCCGCCCGGACAGCTCATCGTGGGTCAGCAACTGGACCGGGTGCGGGGTGTACAGCATCCGCGCGCCCGGCATACCGAGCAGGCGCGCCTGGGCCACGGCTTCGTCGGCGAACGGCTCGGTCGCGATGCCGACGGCCGGTATGCCCCGGCGCTCCAGGTGAACGAGGTCGCACACACTGCACGACGTACAGGAGCCTCAATCGGCGAGGGCCTCCACGACCAGCCCGCCGCCGCTGGCGATCTCGTCGATCAGCCCGAGCGCGGCGGGCTTGGAGAAGATCTCCTTGGTGACCCGCGCCGTCGCCGCGCCTCCGGCGGTGAGCAGGGCCTCCACCCGGTCGAGGAATTCCGCGCCGCGGTTCTTCCTGATGTCGAGCAGTACCACCCGGCGCCCGGCGACGCCCGCCGGGCGCGGCGCGAGCGGCTCGGCCGCCCTGACTCGCTCGTCGAACGGGCTCACGTAGTCAGCCGCCACGCGATTCCACCTCCCGGGAGACGATCCGCGACCCCATGCCGGTGCACGGGCCGAGAACAGCAGAGTAACGTCCGGCCTCGCCACCGGCCACGAGCAGCACGATGGCCTCCGGCGAAGCCCATTTGGGCACGAGCGTGCCCGGGTCGGCCGCGTGCACGGCCGGGGTCGTCTCGCCGCGGAGCAACAGCCTGGCTGGCTTGCGTACCGCATCGAACATGAATTCGCGCAGGCGCTGCTTGGTCCACCCCGCGGCGCGGAACATCTGCGCGTGCTCGGGGCAGATCACGTACACCGACGGCTCCGCCAGCGGCCACCAGTTCGTGCTCCAGGCGCTGGCCGCCGCCCAGGCCAGGACGTAGGCCAGGTCCTCGGGCGTGCGGCTGCGGTGGTCGGAGATCGACAGCGGCGCGTCGCTGCCGATCACCGTGACCACCGACCGGCCCGCGGCGAAACCCCGCTCGACGTGCAGCGGCTCCCACGGGGAGCCCTCCTCGTCCTCCGCGACGCAGAAGCCGAGCTTGCCCATCTGCCCGAGGGTGGCCCGGTCCATCGCGCCGGGCATCGCCCCGCCGGTGAGGCTGACCAGCAGCCGCACCGCCCGGCCGATGGTGAGGTTGGCCCGGAAGCCGGGGCCGAGCGCGCCCATTCCGCTGTTCAGCCCGATGGCCTCGCGCACCGGCCCGTTGACCACGACGAGCTGCCCGGCTGGCTGGGTGGTCACCGCCTGGCCGTGCAGGTTGAACGCGGGGTCGAGGACGGCCCGCGCGGCCGCGGCCACCACCGGGAAGTACGCCGGGCGGCAGCCGGCCAGCACCGCGCAGGCAGCCACCCGCGCCAGCGTTGCCTCTCCCATCGCGGGCGGGACCAGCCCGAGGGACTCCCCGCCGTCCCGGCCGTCGAGCATCGCCGCCACGCGCTCCGCGGTGGGCGGGATCACCGGCAGGCCGTCGGTCCAGCCGCGCTCAAACATCTCCTCCAGGTCGTCGCCGCCGCCGTCGGACATCGCCGCCACCAGGTCCGGGTCGATGGCGGCCTTGGAGGAACAGCCCGGCTTGGTCAGCGGCCCTTCCTCGGGCGGCACCGGCAGGCCCGCCCCGAGCCGCGCCGCCGCCTCGCCGAGCAGGCCGGCGACGGCGCGGCGGTCCCAGCCGGCCACGGCCCCGGCGACCAGCCCGTCGCGGCCGACGAGCACCGCGGTCGGCACGGTGGCCAGCCGGTAGGCACGCGACGCCGGGTACGGCGGTTCCTGCGCGGCCACCTGGCCGGTCCAGCCGAGCCGGCGGGCGGTGCGGATCGCCACGTCCAGGGGGTCTTCGAAGATGGCGATGGCGGTCAGCCCGGCGTGCGCCCAGGCCGCGCACAGCGGGCCGAGGCGGCGCAGCGCGAGAGCCGAGGTGGGGCAGTGCTCGGACACGAACACCAGCAGGGCGCAGCCCCCCGCGGTGAGGCCGGCCAGGGTGACCGCGGCCGTCCCGGTTGCGTGCACGTCCAGCTCCGGGGCCGGGCCGCCGCCCAGGCCACCGTCACCGTCCGCCCGCCATGCCGGCTCCATCGACCAGGGTCAACCGCGCGCGGTGCCGTGCCGATTCCCGGCGGCTCCCAGTGCGATTGTGGTTGGTGGCACTCCACCCATATTCTTCTGTGGGTGCTGCGCCAACCACCTGATCTCGAAGGCCGCACCGCTCCCGGCGGGGCGCTCGATGCAGATGGTCGTGGACGCGCTGAACTCGGCGTCACGCCGCTGCGTGGTGCCCTGGTCCGGTCACAGGCGGAAGGCCGCGGTCATGCTCGGGTAGCTGGCCGCCTTGCCCAGCAACGGCAGGCCGAGTAGTTGCTCGGCGGTGCGCAGCAGCGAGTAGTGGTTGAACAGCGTCGCCGACCGCGTGCCGGGCCTGGTGCTGGGGCTGATCACGATGGTGGCGACGTGGCAGCCCACGTCGGTCTTGTTGGTGGCGCACTTGGTGGCGGTCCCGCCTTCGCCCTCGTCCCAGGTGATGAACACCGCGGTCGAACCGCTCGTGTACTCGGGGCTCTTCAAGATCGTGGGCAGGTTGGCGGCCAGCCACTTGTTACCGTCGGCGATGGTGCCGTCGTGCATGTCGTGGATCAGGTTCGGGGTGATGAAGGAGAACGCGGGCAGTTTGCCCGCTGACAGGTCGCTGGCAAGCCGCGTGTAGGGCACGTCGAAGGTGGCACAGCCGCGGAGCGTGGTGAAATAGGGCGGCGGGTTGTGCCGGACCGCGTACTCTCCGGAGCCGGCTTTGTAGCAGTTCGAGGGCATCGACTCCTCGTACGCCTTCCACGTCTCGCCCTGGCCGAAGATGCTGGCCGCCGAGGTCACGCACCCCGGAACGGGGTTGCAGTCCCCGTCGAACCTCGCGATGGCGAGGTACCCGAGGCCTGAGGTCGCACTGACGTAGTTCGGCAGGCTGGGATGGGAGACGTTGTGATAGTTGGTGGCCAGCCCGCATTCGCTGGCCAGGGAGTTGATGTAGGGCGCCTGGGTCGAGCCGATGATCGTGTTGTAGCTGTGGTTCTCCAACCAAATCCAGATCACGTGCTTGTAGACGGGTGCCGTCGCCCGCGTGCCGCACGGCCCGCTGGCGGCCACCGTCGGGACCGCCGGGCCAGCGATCGCGGCCCCGGCGGCCGGTGCCCCGGCCAGCAGGGGCAGGGCAGCGGCCACGGCAAGCAGTCTGGTCCGCATCGAAACCTCCGGGTGATCGTGAGACTGCTGCCAGTCTGCGATCGCCCTCGCGGGCCGGGCCCGGATGCGGAGAAAGCCTTACCAGTCGCTCACCGGCTCTTCACCTACCGGCGAGGGCGCCCATCGGATCCCAGGCCGGCAGCACGATCGGCGGGGTGTCCAGCGCGGCCTGGAGGTCCGCGGAGAGCGCGGAGCGGCGCGCGGCGATTTCGAAGACGTATTCGCCGAACCAGGAATCGTTCATCGTGTAGAAGCCGTCCTTGCCCTTGTCCGCGCCCCAGCTGTTCTCCACCCGCCACTTGCGGGTGGCGCCGTCGAGCACGTCCACGCCGGTGAACAGCATGGCGTGGGTCATCTGGGTCTCGTGGTAGAGCAGCCGGTCGGCCTTGCCGAGGCTGAACTCGGTGTCGTACACGCTGGGGAAGTCGTACAGGCCGGCGTCCCAGACCCCGTACTCGTTGCTCATCATCTTGCCGACGTCGCAGCCGAACCAGACCGGCTCGCCGGCCTGCAGGGCCCGCGCGGCGATGTCCTTGATCAGGGGCATGGCGATGTTGAGGTAGATGACCGGCGGGGCGCCGAGCACGTTGCCGAGGTACTCCACGGTGAACGTGCGCCCTTCGGGGCTGGACGGGCGTGGGTCGTGGACCAGGCATACGTACTCGCTCAGGGGCAGGTCCACGTACCGCTCCGCGAACTCCCGCGGGGTCAGCATGCCGTCCCGGTGGAACTCGCGATCGGAGTCGGTCCATTGCCAGTCGAAGCGCTCCGGCGGGGTGCCGAGGTGGATGCACAGCACCCGGTAGACCACCCGGAGCACGTCGGCCTTCGCGGCCCGGGCGGCCTCGGCGCCACCGGCGTCGAACGCCTCGCGCACCGACTTGGCACCCTGGCGCAACAGGTTGCGCAGCATCGAGTTCATCGCCCCGGTGTCGCGGGAACTGTGCGTCTCCGGCATGAACGCCTTGGGCACCAGGCCGTGCTTGGTGACGATCGCCACGAACATGTTCCACTGCCCGCCGTCCTCGGCCGGGGAGTCGAGGAGGTAGGCGACGGTGCGGTCGCCCAGGTCACGGCCGGCCGTCTCGATGATCGCCTCGAGGAAGTAGTTGGCCCGCTCGATCTTGTCCCAGAACATGGCGTGGTTCTGGGAGAACTCGAACTCCTTCAGGCCCATCTTCTTCATGGCGCCCACGCGCAGCAGGTTGAGCCCGGCGAACAGCCAGCACCGGCCGCTGCGTTCCTGGTTGGTGACCTTCCAGTCGTCCAGCAGGGTGGACAGGAAGTGGTCGGTGTTGTTGACGATCTCCCGGTTGATGGCCACGTCGTCCAGGGCCACCCGGGTCACCGCGTTCTGCGCCAGCCGGTACGCGGGGTTTGCGGAGAAATTCTTGCGGAGCAGTTCCAGGTCGCCCGTGCTCAGCGCTCCATCCATACCCGGCATCTCCCGCTCTCTTTGCCCTTCCGCCCCCTACCGTCATCAAAGTACCCCAGCGTCCCGGGCCCAGACGCGTGCGGTCAGCCGCCGGCGGCGGGGGCCGGGCGCCGGACCGGCAGCGGGATCCGGGCGCACAGGAGGGTCAGCGCGAGCAGCGCGGTCATCGGCGCCCACCAGGTCCAGATGCCGTGCCACGCCCCCTGGGAGACGAACGTGAGCACGGTCGCGACCACGGCCGCCGGGACCAGCCGGGTCCAGCTCTCCGCGGCCACGACGAGCGCCACCGCCATCGCGGGCCACAGGTAGTAGGCCACGACCACCGGCTCGAACGCGCCGCGCAGCGCCAGCGCGAACGCGACCCACCAGAGCACGTCGCGGAGCGTCTGGCCGTCCCACCCGCCTGCGCGGGCCGCCTCAGCGCCGCGGGCCGCGTCCCGCTCGCCGACCGGGGCCGGGCGCCATCCGGCGGCGCGGGCCGCGCGCCACCGGCGGCCGGCGGCCAGCGCGCAGCCGCAGGCCACCGCGATCGCCACGATCCTGGCCGGCCCTGCCGCGATCGCCCCGCCGGCCAGGTGCGGGGACAGCGCCGCCCACGGGGTGGCGTGGTTGATCGCCGGGAAGTTGGGCTGGCTGGTCACCGCGGCGTACGTGGCATCCCAGTTGGCGGCGGCCGCGGCGCCCAGTGCCACCGCAGCGGGGGCGGCCGCCCGGGCCAGGAAGCCGGGCAGCCGCCGCGGCGCGATGGTCATGGCCAGCACCGGCAGCGCGAGCAGCACCAGGGGCTGGATGGCGATGGCCGCCCCGGTCAGCCACGCGGCCAGGCGCGGCCTGGCCCGGGCCAGCGCCAGGATCGCGTAGCAGAACAGGCCCACCGCCACGGCGTCCTCGGGGTGGCCCCAGCGCACCGACACGCTCCACAGGGCGACCGCTTCCGCGGCGGCGAGCGCCGCCCGCCGGTACCAGGAAATCCCGAGACGCTCGGCGAGGGCGTCGGCGGCGAACAGGGCCACGGCCGACAGCGCGATCTGGTACGGCCCGGCGAGCAGCCACACCGCGGGCTGCGGGTTGTGCGCGGTCTGCACGGCGAGCGAGACGCCCGCCGCGTCGCTGACCGCGACCGCGGGCAGCAGGATGACCGCCGCCCCGGGCAGCGTGACCAGCCCGGTGGGCTGGGTGTACAGGCCGCCCAGGTGCAGGTGCAGCAGCCGGTCGGCGGCGGCCAGCGTGCCCCACAGGTCGTCCGGCAGCGCCCACGCGGTCTTCCCGGCTATGGCCGGGCCCCACCAGGTCGTCGAGAGCATCCCGATGACCAGGAGGGCGGCCGTGGCGAGGAGCGGCAGCAGCCTGCGGGCGAGCCGTGACGGCGCCGGACCGGGCCCGGCCCCGGCCGTCCCGGCGCCGAGTTCCGCCAGCCTGCGTACCACCGTCACCGCGGCAAAGTTAGCGCACCGCGCCACGGACGGGCGAAGATGGCTCTTGTACCCGGCAGGCGGCGGAGTGGAGCGGAGCGGCGGTGACCACGCGAACCGTCACGTTGGCGCGGATGAACCGGTGGGCGATCCTGGCCGGGTACGGCCTGCTGGCCGGGTCGACCCAGTTGCTGTGGCTGTCCTACGCGCCGATCACCACGCAGGTGCACCGGGTGATGGGCGTCTCGGTGGGCGCGGCCGGGGACCTGGCCGGCATTTTCCCGCTCATGTACGTGGTGCTCGCCCTGCCGAGCGGGCGCTGGCTGGACGCCCGGTTCGAGCGGGCGCTGCCGGCCGGCGCGGTCCTCACCGCCGCTGGCGGCTTGCTGCGCCTGGCCGGGCCGTCGTCGTACGCCTGGGCGCTGGCCGGTCAGTTCGTGGTGGCCGCCGGGCAGCCGCTGGTGCTGAACTCGATCACCAAGGTCGCCGCGCGGTACTTCCCCGCGCCGGAGCGGACCGCGGCGATCTCGGCCGGCAGCGTGTCGCTGTACCTGGGCATCCTGGCGGCCGTGCTCAGCGGCGGCCCGCTGCTGCACGCGGGCGGGCTGCGGCTGCTGCTGAGCGTCCAGGCCGCCGTGGCGGTCGTCGCGGCGGCCTGGGTGCTGCTGGCGGTCCGCACCCCGGCGGCGTTCGGCGGCGACCCGGCGGTGGCCGTGTCGCTGCGCTGGCTGCGGCACGACCGGTTCCTGTGGGTGCTGGCCGGCCTGCTGTTCGTCGGGATCGGCGTGTTCAACGCGGTCGCGACCTGGCTGGAGGCGATCCTCGGGCACTTCGGCCGGGGCGGTGCCGCCGGCTACCTGATCGCGATCATGACGGCGGCCGGGATCCTGGGCGCTGCGGTGGTGCCGCAGGTGGTGGCCAGGCGGGACCGCCGGCGGGCGCTGCTGCAGGTCACCGTCGCTGTCACGATCGCGGCGTTCGCGGTTATCGCCGTGCTGCACCCGGTGGGTTTCATCGCCGTGGCGCTCTTCGCCGAGGGGTTCGTGCTGCTGGCCGCGCTCCCGGTGGTGCTGGACTGGTCCGAGCTGCACACCGGCCCGGAGCGGGCCGGCGCCGCGGTCGGGTTCCTGCTGCTCGCCGGGAACCTCGGCGGGGTGATCCTGGTGCTGATCGTGCAGGGCGTGATCGGCAGCCCGTACCTTTCCCTGGGCGCCCTGTCCGTGGCCGGACTGGCCGGGCTGGTGCTGTCCACCAGGCTGCCCGCCCGCCTGGCCGGCGGCACGGGCGCGGACCGCACCGGCGGCTGAAGGAGGCCCTGACGGTGGAGGCAGACGAGCTGATAGCCGCGCTGGAGCGGCAGCTGAAGCCGTACCGCGGCGAACTGCCGTCCTATCCGCGGCTGCCGGAGCACGGCGTGCCCCGCGCCGAGGTGGCCGGGCTGATCGAACGGCTCGCCGCGGTCGAGGAGCCGCGCTGGCGGGACGGGTTCGCCTCCGGCGCCGTCTACCACGGCGACCCGGAGCACGTAGCGTTCCTGAACCGGGTGTACGCGGCCCAGTCGCAGAGCAACCCGCTGCACCCGGACCTGTGGCCGTCAGCCACGAAGTTCGAGGCGGAGATCGTGGCGATGACCGCGGACATGCTCGGGGCGCGGCACGCCGGCCCCGCCGCGCCGGTGGCCGGCACGGTCTCCTCCGGCGGGACCGAGAGCATCCTGCTGGCCATGAAGACCTACCGGGACCACGCCCGGGCCCGCCGGGGCATCGCGGAGCCGGAGATCGTCGCGCCGGTGACCGCGCACGCGGCGTTCGACAAGGCCGCGCGGTACTTCGACATGCCGCTGATCCGGACGCCCGTGGATGACGGCTTCCGGGCCGACGTGGCGGCCATGGCCGGCGTGGTCACCGAGCGGACCGCGGTCGTGGTCGGGTCGGCGCCGTCGTTCCCGCACGGGATCATCGACCCGATACCGCAGATCGCCGCCCTGGCCGCCGAGCGGGGCGCGGGCTGCCACGTCGACGCCTGCCTGGGCGGGTTCATCGTGCCGTGGGCCGAGCGGCTCGGCTACCCGGTGCCGCCGTTCGATTTCCGGCTGCCCGGCGTGACGTCGATGTCCGCCGACACGCACAAGTACGGCTACGCGGCGAAGGGCTCCTCGGTCGTCCTGTACCGGGGCAAGGACCTGCGGGAGTTCCAGTACTACACGACCGTGGACTGGCCCGGCGGCCTGTACCTGTCGCCCACGTTCGCCGGGAGCCGGCCCGGTGCGCTGTCCGCCACGTGCTGGGCGGCGATGGTCTCCATCGGGGAGCAGGGGTACCTGGAGGCGGCCCGGCGGATCCTGGCGACCGGCGCGAAGGTCCGCGACGGCATCGCGGGCATCCCCGGCGTCCGGGTGCTCGGCGACCCGCTATGGGTGATCGCGTTCGCCACCGAAGACGGCGTGGACGTATTCGGTGTCCTGGAGAGCATGTCGCACCGCGGCTGGAGCCTGAACGGGCTGCAACGGCCCGCGGCGGTGCACATCGCGATCACGCTGCGCCACACCCTGCCCGGGGTGGCCGACCGGTTCCTGGCCGACCTGCGGGAATCGGTCGAGGAGGTCCGCGCGAACCCCGGCGTCAGCAGCGGGATGGCGCCGGTGTACGGCATGGCCGCGTCGCTCCCGGAGGAACTCGTGCACGCGATGCTCGCCGCCTACCTCGACATCACGTTCGAGGTATGAGCGTGAGCCGCTACGTTCTGGCGATCGACCTGGGCACCTCGGCGCTGAAGGTGGCGCTGGTCTGCGTGACCGGGGAGGTGGCCGCCGCGGAGGAGGAGGCGCACCAGGCGCAACTGCTCCCCGGCGGCGGCGCGGAGCAGGACGCAAACGGCTGGTGGGCGCTGATCACGCGGGTGTCCGCGCGGCTGATGGCCCGGGGCGCGGTGCCGCCGGAGCAGGTCGCGGCGGTGTGCTGCACCGCGCAGTGGTCGGGGACCGTGCCCGTGGACGCCGGCGGCCGCCCCGTCCGCAACGCGATCATCTGGATGGACTCCCGCGGCGCGCCGTACGCCCGGGCCATCACCGGCGGCCCGGTGCGCATCGAGGGCTACGGCCCGGGCAAGCTGGCCGGCTGGATCCGCAAGACGGGCGGGATCCCCTCGCACAGCGGCAAGGACCCGATCGCGCACATCCTGTGGCTCAAGCACGCCGAGCCGGAGTCCTACCGCGCCGCCAGCCTGTTCCTGGAGCCGAAGGACTGGCTGAACCTGCGGCTCACCGGCCGGGCGGCCGCCTCGTTCGACTCGATCGCGCTGCACTGGGTCACCGACAACCGCGATCCGCGCGCGATCCGCTACGACCCGGCGCTGCTGCGCCGGGCCGGCGTGCCGCGGGACAAGCTGCCGGACCTGCTGGCCGCGACCGACATCGTGGGGCCGCTGCTGCCCGGGCCCGCCGCGGCGCTCGGTGTCCCGGCCGGCCTGCCCGTGGTCGCCGGCACGCCCGACCTGCAGTCCGCGGCGATCGGGTCCGGGGCCACCAGGGACTTCCAGGCGCACCTGTACGTCGGCACCTCCTCCTGGCTGACCTGCCACGTCCCGTTCAAGCGCACCGACCTGCTGCGCAACATCGCCTCGCTGCCGTCGGCGATACCCGGCCGGTACTTCGTCGCCGACGAGCAGGAGACGGCCGGCGCGGCGCTGACGTTCCTGCGCGACCGGGTGCTGTTCGACGGCGCCGCCCCGCCGTCCGCCTACCGGGAGCTCGACCGGATGGCCGCCAGCGCGCCACCGGGCAGCGGCGGGGTGATCTTCACCCCGTGGCTGTACGGTGAGCGGACCCCGGTGGAGGACCGGTTCCTGCGCGGCGGGTTCCACAACCTGTCCCTGTCGACGACACGGGCCGAGTTGGTCCGCGCCGCGTTCGAAGGGGTCGCGCTGAACACGCGGTGGCTGCTGGCCGCGGTGGAGCGGTTCACCAGGCAGCGGCTGGACCCGATCCGGTTCATCGGTGGCGGCGCGCGGTCCGCGCTCTGGTGCCAGATCTTCGCGGACGTCCTCGACCGGGAGATCGAGCAGGTCGCCGACCCGGTGAACGCGAACGCCCGCGGGGCCGGGATGCTGGCCGCGGTGGCGCTGGGCGAGCTGACCTTCGATGAGGTGCCGGACCGGGTCACGGTGGCCGCGCGCTACCGGCCGAACCCGGGCACCGCCGGCCTGTACCGCATGCTGTACGGCGAGTTCGTCGGGCTCTACAAGCGCAACCGCAAGGCGCACGCGCGCCTGAACGGCGCCCGGCCGGCGTGACCCGGCAGCGGCGAGGCCCCCCGCAACAGCCGCGTCCCCGGTGGTCCGCCACACGCCCGCTGGCCCGCTCCGCAGGCGCGCTCAGCGGCCGCGAACCGCCACGGGCGCCGGTCAGCGCGCGGGCCGGCCCCTGCCGGGCGCGCACCGGCCCTCGTACCCTCGTAGGGGCAACCGGGCCGGAGGAGGCGGGCGATGCGCGAGGGCCGGGCGGACGGCCTGTGGGCGCCGCAGCGGCGAGCGCTGACCACGGGCCTGGTCCTCTCCGTCACCTTCGTCGCGTCGGAGGCGCTGGCGGTGGTGACGGTCATGCCGGTGGTCGCGCACGACCTGGGCGGGCTGCGCCTGTACGGCTGGGTATTCAGCGGGTTCATGCTGGGCAGCGTGATCGGCATCGTGCTGGCCGGCCGGGAGGCCGACCGGCGCGGGCCCGCGGTCCCGTTCGTGGCCGGGCTGCTGTTCTTCGGCGCCGGGCTGGCCATCGCGGGACTGGCCCCGGCGATGGGCGTGCTGGTCGCAGGCCGGGTGCTGCAGGGCATGGGCGCGGGCGCCGTGCCCTCGGTGGCTTACGCCACGATCGGCCGCTGCCTGCCCGGCCCGCTCCGGGCGCGGATGATGGCGGTGCTGTCCACCGCGTGGGTCGCACCGGGTCTGGCCGGGCCCGCGCTGGCCGCCGAGGTGGCGCGCGCGTTCGGGTGGCGGTGGGTGTTCCTGGGCCTGCTGCCGGTGGTGGCCGTGGCCGGGTCGATCGCCGTGCCCGCCCTGATCCGCCTCGGCCCGCCCGCCTTCGCCAGCGCCGACGAGCCCCGGCTGATCGACGCGCTGCGCACGGCGGCCGGCGCCACCCTGCTGCTGGCCGGGCTCACCCTCGCGGCCGGGTCCGGTCAGGTGCTGGCCGGCTGCGCGGCGATCGCGGCGGGCGTGGTGGTGGGGCTGCCGGCGCTGCGCCGGCTGGTGCCGCCCGGCACCCTGACCGCGCGCCCCGGCCTGCCCGCGGTCATCCTCACCCGGGGGTTGCTCACGTTCACGTTCTTCGGTGCCGACGCTTACGTGACCCTGGCGGTCACCACGGTCCGCCACCAGACCCCCGTGTACGCGGGCATCGCCATCACCGGGGCCACCCTGTCGTGGACCGGGGGCGCCTGGGTGCAGGCCCGGCTGAACGACACCTGGGAAGGCCGCCGCCTGGTCCGGGCCGGCCTGGTGATCGTGCTGGCCGGCATCGCCGGAATGGCGGCGGCGGTGCAGCCCGCCGTCCCGGTCTGGTCGGCGCTGGCCGCGTGGACCGTGGCGGGCCTCGGCATGGGGCTGGCCTACGCGCCGGTCTCACTGATGATGCTCCGGAAGGCACCGCCGGGGCAGGAGGGGCGGGTGTCCGCCTCGCTGAACCTGGCCGACGTGCTCGGCACCGCCCTCGGCATCGGCGTAGGCGGCACCGCGGTGGCGGCCAGCACGGGCGGCGACCTCCGGCCGGGCGTGGTTGCCGCGTTCGCCGCCTCGGCGGTGGCCGGGGTGGCCGGGCTTGTGATCACCCGGAGCCTGCCCCGCGGCACCGGTTCGTCCCCGCCCCCGGCCACCGAGCCGGTGCCCGTCCCGTCCCCCGGCCCGGCCCCGCCGTAACCCGGCCAGGTCCCGCCAGGCCTCCCCGGCCACCGCCCAGCTTTCACCGCGCCAGAGTCTTTAGCTGTAATCCGTGATCCATAAGCCATCAGGGGTGATGGAGTGGGCTAGAAGGTAGCCGCTGTCGGTGAATGGCTCGGCCCACGCTAGGCCGGGTGGCGTGACCTCAGCGTGCTGCGCAGCTGCATCGACCAGCTATCGTGCAGCACCGCGCCCCCGCAGCTAGGCCACGGCGGGTCGAGACCGAGAATCGGAATACCGGTGCTGTTCATTTGGAGGATCCTGGCTTTCTCCGGTAAATACGGCGGAGTCCCGGCCGCCCAAACTCGCTGGGCAGGACGGCCCCCGGTGCCAGGCGTGGCGGTGACTTCACGCGTCTGCCGGGCGTTGGATTCGAGTGCGGCCGTTATGCGCCGACCTTGCCGCCGAACCGCTGGCGTGCGGCCTGGCGGGAGACGCCCAGGGCGGCTGCGATCCGGTTCCAGCTCCGCCCGTGTGCCCGAGCCAGCGCAACGCGCTCGGTGAGCAGTGCCTCGTTCCGCCGGGCGCGCTCGGCGGCCTCGGCGATCGCGCGGAGGTCGGCAAGGTCTTCCACCTGCACGGTCTCGGGGTCGAGGTTGTCGGCGAGTGCCTCGAACCGGCGCGCGGCTTCCTCGACCTCCGCTTCGGTGTGCTTCATCGGATCACCTCCTTATCCCAGGAACCGGTAGAACTTGGCCCGTAACGGTAACGCGTGGATGATCACCGGGTCGTCGTTGTCGAGCCCGAGCACGCCTACCTCCAGCGGTGCCCCGTCGCGGGCAGGCCCGATCAGCATCGTCAGATCATCGTCCATGTCGATCTTGTGAGTCGCGTTGCGGATGCCATGCCACATATCGGCGTCAGGTACACCGTGTCTCCGTGCCGGTTCACCAATCCGCATGTAGACAACTTACCTTGTCTGAGCGGCCTCTGCGAACCGGGTCCTCGCGCAGAGGCGGGGCCGCTGCCAGGCAGCAAGTACGTGGCGAAGGCAGGACACTAGGCGGCCGTGATGATGGCACGGTGCCCCAAAGGCATGGCGCGCCAAATCCGAAACGCCACGTTCACGCTGGTAGGCCGCGGGAGCAAACCATGATCACGGGACTACAGCACCTGGCGGGTGGCGTGATAAATCCGAAAACGCCGGCCCTGCCGACCAGGCCCACCGCCTCGTCATTGAGTGAACCGCCGACCTGTGACCACTTCTCCAGCTCGGTCCAGTTGCTGGCCTCTGGCCTGCCGGTTCAGCCGGCGCCGCGGTTCGCTGGAGATCTGCGAGAATCGAGACATGAACCGCGTCATTCATGTGCCGTACACGCTGGAGCAGGATGAAGACGGCGTGTGGTGCGCCTCTGCCCAGTTGCGGCCTGGTGTCGGCGCGGTTGGTGACGGAGCCACTGCCGACGAAGCGATCGCGGACTTGCGTAATGCCCTCACCGCGCTCATCGAGGAAGTCGGCGTGCCGCAGGAGCTCACGCTGACCCTCGACGTCGCGTGATGCCTGCGCCGATCCCGGCCGTCCCGGGCATCAAGGTGGTTAGGGCGTTAGAGCGAGCCGGTTTTAAAGGTTGTCCGGATCAGCGGCAGCCACCATGTCATGCGCCATCCCGATGGCCGCACGGTGCCGGTCCCGGTCCATCCTGGACGCGACATGCCCAAAGGGACCCTCCGTAACATCCTCGCGATCATCGGCATGGAGGCAGACGAGCTGCGCGAACTGCTCTAGGGCCGACGCATCCAGGTCATGATCATGGATGTTCTGCCCCGGGGACGGCGCGCCAAATCCGAAACGCTACGTTCACGCTGGTAGATCGCGGGAGCTAACCATGATCACGGGGGTACTGCCGGTGGGGGGTGGCGCGATAAATCCGAAAACCCCGGTCAGCCGATCAGAGCCGACGCTTGATCGTCGCGTGGACCGCCGTCCTGTGACGGCAGCCCACAGCCTCACCGGGGCCAGCCCCACCGCGTGGCGTTCTGGACAGGCCCCGCATGCCCCCCATGTTCTCAGCGGGTGGCGGCTGGGCGCTTGGCTTGGGTAGGCCTTTGAGTGTCATTAAGGCGGCCGGGCGTCTACCTTTCAATACGTTCGCGTCAGCACGGGCTTGGGAGCAGACGGTCATGCGAGGGATGCTGGGCTACCGGCGCGCCAGCAGCAGGCTGGCCGTGCTGACGGCAGTGGTGCTGCCGCTGGCGGGGGCGTGCACTGCACCCGGGCGGCCGGCGGCAAGCTCCGCGAGGCCGGCCACCGTGTCCGCGAGGCCGGCCACAGTCTCCGCGAGGCCGGCTGGCCAGGCGGGATGGCGACTGTCTTGGGGGAACGCGGTACAGGTACCAGGCGTTGGCGCGGTCAGCTCACTGGCGTGCCTGAGTGCCCGGAACTGCCTGGCCGGCGGGAGCACCCGACGCGGCGCGCGGGTGGTCAGCGAACGGAATGGCCGGTGGGGCACGGCCACCGCTCTTCCCGGTATGCGCACTGTGGGAATCGCCTCGGTGTCGTGCGCCAGCCCCGGGAACTGCGCGGCCGTTGGCTACTACGCCGGCAGCCTCGGCACGTTCCATGTCCTCGCGGCTGCCGAGCACGGCGGCCGGTGGCAGAAGGGTGTCGATGTACTGCGCGCCTCGGGCCTGAACGTGTACTACGCGTGGGATGCCGAGGTGTGGTGCGCCGGTACCGGAACCTGCACTGTGCGGGGGTTCTTCGAAGACAACCCGACCCGTCATGACCACATGTTCATCGTCAGCGAGCGGAACGGGATGTGGGGCAGGGCCACCGTCGTCCCGGGTACGGTCGGCGGGATGCATGGTGAGGTCAATGCCATGTGGTGCGATGGCGCCGGGAACTGCCTCGCGGGCGGCTATTACGGCGGCGGCCCAGGTGATGGCCGTGCGCTCACGGCGACCCTGCGGCACGGCCGGTGGTCGGCCGGAGTTGACCTGCTGCGGGCCTCCGGCCTGGACCCGGCAGGGCATTCCTGGGTCAGCTCGGTGTCGTGCTCCAGCATCGGCAACTGCGCCGCCGGCGGTACCTATACCGATAGCCATGGCATGTACCAGGTGTTCGTGGCCAGCGAACGGAACGGGCGGTGGGTGGCCGCCGTCAAAGTCCCGGGTACCGCGAACCTGGATACACGGCACCATCCGGCGCTCAGTTCGGTGTCATGCCCGGCTGCTGGGTTCTGCGAAGCAGGCGGTCATTACACCGTCTCCGGGGACTCGCATGCGTTCATGACCAGCGAGCGCACCGGCCGGTGGAGCACCTCGGTGATCCCGGGTACGAAAGATCATTCGTCAGTGGCGTCCGTGGCATGCCGCAGCGCCGGGAACTGCGTGGCGGATGGCCAGTTCACCACAGGTTCGGGGCATGCACAGCCGTTCGTGGCCACCGAGCGGAGCGGGCGCTGGGCCGCTGCCATCGAAGTCCCGGGCATCGACAGCCTCGGCAACCCCACAGTCAACGCCACCATCGGCCCACTGTCGTGTACCGCCAGCGGGTCCTGCACGGCAAGCGGCAGTTACAGCTATTACTCCGATTTCAACTATCTCTCCTCGGCGGCCTTCGCGGTCACCGGCAAGTAGCGCCAGACGTTAGCGTGCCGCGCAGCGGCATCGGCCTATTGTCATCCGACACCGCGCCTCCGCAGTTGTACCTCTACCCGCACGATCATGAGGCAAGTTCTATCGGGCGGCAGGGGGTCCGCGCGGCAGGCGGGTATTTCACGGAACTCGCCTGGCTCGGCGGCCAAATACAGGGTGACCACCCGCCATTGAGCGCCCCGGTAGCCCTGCTGCAGGGGATGCTGAAAGACCTGGCAGAGGAAGAACCAGCCAATGAGAACTCACCCGAGATCGCCACCGAGCGGGAGACCGGAACCATCCCGGGCCGGGCAGCCGTGCCCAGGTCCCGGCGCCTGGTGCGGTGGGGGATCGCCGGGGCCGCGCTGTCGGCGGCAGCCGCCAGCGCGGCGATCATGCTGCCCAGCGTGCTGGCAGGCCCACCGGCGCAGCCTGCACCGGGGGGACCGGGACCGGGCGGACACCAGCACCTGACGGCGAGGGCGGTCCTGCTCCGCGCCGCGCAAGCCACCGCGGCCATCCCGGACCTCCATCCCCGGCCGGACCAATTCATCTACACCGAATCGGTCTCCCGCCACGTGACACAGCACAACAGGCTCTTTGTGACCCGTGCCTGGCTGTCCGTGGACGGCTGGCACGGCGGGCTCACCCTGCAGCGCTGGGCCTCGGGCACAAAGTGGTACAACACCTTCCCCATGTACGACTGCCTCACGCTGCCGCATTCCAACTGGTACTACAAGGCCAACTGCCCAACCCCGCCCGCCTACGTGACCAACCTCCCGCGAACCGTCAAGGCCATGAAGCGGTATCTGCTCGGCTATGGCGCTACCGGCCAAGGCCAAGACGCGGGCGCGATCATGAGCGTCACCGGGTTCTACCAGTTCCTCGTGCCGCACCGGGCCTCCGCACTGATGTTCCGGGCCCTGTCCCAGATCAAGGGCATCAGGATCATCGGCCACGCCACCACCCTGGCCGGCCGCAAGGGCATCGGCGTCGCCGCCTACGACCCGTCCCGCGGCACGCTCGACGAGCTGATCTTCGATCCGAAGACCTACCTGTACATCGGCGACACCGAGATTGCGGTACACGCCAAGCACATGCCACAGGGAACCGTGAACGGAAACGCCGTCCTGCAGATCGCCGTCGTCGACAAGCCCGGCCAATTGCCCTGATGGTGTGGCCTACAGAGGTCTGCGGCCCACTCAACAGTCAGGCGCCAGTGCGCCGCGCTGATCATGGAGCCGCAGCACCTGGGTGGGCTAGCACTCCATGATCATGACCGCGCGGCGGGGCGGCGGCGCCGACGTGGCGGCTGGCCGGCGGGCGGGACGGTGGCGGCCAGCGGCAGCCGGGACGGCGGCTTGACCTCCGCCAGCCGCAGGTAGGTCACCAGCCGCTGGCCGCCGCGGGTGGCCAGACCGGCCAGCACCTCCTGCAGCTCCGCGACGTCGCGGGCCACCGCGGTGATCACGTAGTCCATCTCGCCGGCCACGTTGTCCGCGGTGATGATCTGCGGCACGGACTTCAGATGGTCATCGAAGACGCGGGCCGCCCGCGGGTCGTGCCTGCTGAGCGTGGCCATCACGTACACCTGCAGCGGGAAACCGGCCGCGGCGGGGTCAAGCTGGGCCCGGACGATCCTGATGACCCCGGACTCCTTCAGCCAGCGCACCCGGTGCAGGGTGGCCGCCGCGGACAGCCCGGCCAGGCGGGCCAGTTCCACGTTCGTGCGGTCCGCGTCGGCCTGCAGCGCGGTGAGCAGCCTTACGTCAATTTCGTCAAGTTCAACGGCCATCTCACTATCGATTATGCAGCTAGAGCGCACCACTGGCCAAATTCTGTACATGCGGGAGCGACCATGGGTGCATGAACAGCAACCGCCGCACCTTCGCCGCCCTGATCTGCGCCGGGCTGCTCTGGGGCACCACGGTGCCGCTGTCCAAGCTGGCCCTGCACTGGCTGCCGCCGGGCTGGCTCACGTTCGTGCGCTTCGCCGTGGCCGCGGCGATCCTCCTCCCGGCAGCCCGCCGCCACCTTCGCGCCGCGTTCCGGCCCGCGGTGCTCGCCTCGGGCGCGGCCGGCTACGGCGGTTCCGTCGTGCTGCAGAACGCCGGCATCGCCCGGACCAGCGTCACCCACGCCGCGCTGCTGATCGGCACGGTCCCGGTGCTGGTCGCGGTCATCGCGGCGATGTGGCAGCGCGCCGTGGCGCGCCCGGTGGCGTGGGCCGGCTTCGCCCTGTCGCTGGCCGGCGCCGGCCTGGTCGCCGGTGGCCACGGCGGCGGGGCGAGCACCGCCGGCGACGCGCTGGTGCTCGCGTCGCTGCTGGTGTCCGCCACGTTCACGGTGGCGCAGACCCGCCTGCTGCGCGGCCGGGACCCCATCGCCGCGACCGCCGTGCAGTTCCTGGGTGCTGCGCTCGCCACGCTGCCGTTCGCGGCGGCCACCGAGGGCGTGCCCGCCGCCCCGCCCACGCTGGGCCCGGTGGCGGCCACCGCGGTCCTGGTGGCCGGCGGCACGCTGCTCCCATTCGCCCTGTTCGCCTACGCGCAGAGCCGGGTCCCCGCCGAGGTTGCCGGGGCGTTCCTGAACATCGAGCCGTTCGTCGGCGCCATGGCGGGTGCGGTGTTCTTCGGCAACCCGGCCGGCCCGAAGCAGCTCGCCGGGGGCGCGGCCGTCCTCGCCGGGATCGCGCTGAGCAGCCTGCCGCTGCTGGCGGGGCGCCGCACGACGGGGCCCGAGTCAGGGCGTGACCCAGTCCCCGCCACGGATGAGATCCCGGCCGGCCAGTTCGTTCACCTCGCGCCACGCCTGGAGGCGCTGCGGCCGGATCCGGAAGTAAGCGTAGCCGCCCAGCTCGCGCGGGTCGAAGCCGGTCTTGGCGGCGAACGCGGCACCGGTCTCGGCGCCAATCTCGGCGGCCGCGGTTTCCGCCTGCACGGTCCCCTCGATCAGCACCAGGTCACGGGTCGGCCCGATGCCCAGCCTGACCTTGCCCGTGGCCCGCAGGTTCCGGCCGGTCGGGCTGGCAGCCGGGGTCGCTATCAGCACGGTGACGCCGTCCCACACGAACGACAGCGGCACCAGGTACGGGGTGCCGCTGCCCGGGTCGGCCGTGGCCACCCAGGTGTCCACGTCGTTCTCCAGCCGGCGCAGCGTGTCGGCCTTGCGCTGCCGCGCCGTCCGGGCGGGCGGGGTCATGCGGGCAGCCTCCCGTGTGCCGGACCGGGCTCACCCCCACGCGCCAGCCACCTGCCTGGTGGGCACGTTGAGCCGGTTGTAGACGTTGGTCGTCGCGATCATGAGGAGCAGGGCCGCGAGGCCACGCTCATCGTAGTGCCGGGCGGCCTCGTCCCAGATCTCGTCGGGCACCGGGTCCGCCCGGTCACTGAGCCGGGTCACCGCCTCGGTCAGGGCCAGCGCGGCCCGCTCGGCGCCGGTGAAGTACGGCGCCTCCCGCCAGGCCGCCACCGAGAACAGCCGCTCGTCGGTCTCCCCGGAGGCCTTCGCGTGGCTTGAGCCGGAGTCGCAGCAGAAACTGCAGCCGTTGATCTGGCTGGCGCGCAGGTGCACCAGGCCAAGCGTGGCCGGGGGCAGGCCGCCCTGCCCGGTGGCCGCCTGCAGCGCCTGGATGGCCTGCATCGCGTCCGGAATGATCGTCGCGGGGTTCTTCATCCTTGGTTCCACGGGCTCTCCCTGGCGGATCCGCGGGCGCGCCGCGGATGCGGGCGCCCGGCCGGCGGTGGGTCACAACGGCCGCCTCTCGCCGGTCATTGGTATGACAGCGTGTGACGGAGGAATGTGACCGATGGACAACCACGACTGGCTCGCGGAGCGATTCGAGGCGCACCGCAACCACCTGCGCGCGGTGGCCTACCGGATCCTCGGCTCGCCCGCCGACGCGGACGACGCCGTCCAGGAGGCCTGGCTGCGGCTGGCCCGCTCGGACTCCAGCCAGGTGGAGAACCTGGGCGGCTGGCTGACCACCGTGGTGGCCCGGGTGTCGCTGAACATGCTCCAGTCCCGCAAGACCCGGCGTGAGGACCCGGCCGGTTCCCAGCTGCCGGAGGAGATCGCCGGCAGCGCGGACGGCGCCGGGCCGGAGCACCAGGCCGTGCTGGCCGACTCGTCGGCCTGGCCCTGCTGGTGGTGCTGGACACGCTGACCCCGGCGGAACGGCTCGCGTTCGTGCTGCACGACATGTTCGCCATGCCGTTCGAGGAGATCGCCCCGATCGTTGAGCGCTCCGCCGCCGCAACCCGCCAGCTGGCCAGCCGTGCCCGCCGCCGAGTGCAGGGTGCGGACACGTCCCCGGACACCGACCTGACCCGGCGCCGCGAGATCGTCCGTGCCTTCCTCGCGGCCTCGCGCAACGGCGACCTCGGCGCGCTGGTCGCGGCCCTCGACCCGGGCGTGGTGCTCCGGGCCGACCACGCCGCGGTGCGGATCGGTGCCGAGGCGGAGGTCCGTGGCGCGCAGGCCGTGGCCGGCTTCTTCTCCGGGCGGGCCAGGGCCGCCAGGCCGGCGCTGATCAACGGGGTCGCCGGCCTAGTGTGGGCGGCCGGGGGCCGGCCGCGCGTGGTCTTCAGCTTCACCCTCACCGGCGGGAAGATCACCGCGATCGACCTGCTCGGCGATCCCGCCGTGCTGGGCCAGCTCGACCTGGTCACCCTCCCGGACTAGCGGCCGGCCGCCAGGCGCGGACGGCCGGGGCGCCGCGCCGGGGCACCGGGCGGTCCCGGCAGTGTGGTCAGCTCACGGTGATCGTGGTGGTGGCCCGGCGGCCGTCGGAGCCCACGGCGATGAGCTTGTGGGTGCCGGGCGGCAGTGATGACGGGATGTTGCCGGTGACCGTGACGTCGCCGTAGATGCTGGCGCGGGCGGTGCCGAGGGCGGTGCCCCCGGCCCGGTCGGGGGGCTCACCTCGGGAGGGACTCGGCAATTGGCGGCGGCGGCCTCGCCGCAGCTCGGGCCAGCGGCACTTTCACCGCAGGTCGGGCCAGGGGTACAAGGCCAGGTGGAACGTCAGGATCACCAGGCCGGCCAGGATGACAACGGCCGCCGGGCGGCAGCGCCGCTCCAGGGCGGTGACCGTGGCCAGCAGCGTGGGCCAGGGCACCTCCCGGGCGAACCAGTACGCCAGCACGTTCGGGATGACTACCAGGAAGACCGCGATCAGGCCGTAGATGACATACCCGAGCACCCAGAAGTCGTTGCTGGCCACAGCGGCGATGATGCTGCCCACGGCGATCGCAGCCAGCGCGAGCGGCACGTAGATGAGCGCGGGCACCAGGCTGATGTCCGCGGGGGTCCTGCTGAGCCGGCCGTTGAAGGTACGGCCCACGCCCGCGCCGGTCCCACGGCCCGGGCCGCCCCGGGCGGGGGCCGGCGAGCCGGGCTGGCCGACCGGCACACGGACGAAGTAGAAGGCGACAAAGACGATGACGGCCACGACGATCACCCGGGTCGGCGGCCAGGCCTGGTCCAGATGGCCGACGGTGTCCGTCAGCGCCGGCCACGGCGGGGTGGCCAGGCCCGCCCAGCTCTCCGGGATGCCGAAGACCACCCCGAGGAACAGCCAGAAGCCGTAACCCCACTTCTCGGTGGTGCTCATGCCGCTGAACCGGGCCGGTAGGTCCCACCCGGTGCGTGCCGAAGGTCCGCTTTGCCGCATCACCGGCAGACGTTACGGCTGGTTTGCGACGTCGTGCAAGAACTCCACGAGACCGGCGAAATAGACCTGCTGGTCGTCGTACAGGGCCAGGTGACTGCCGTTAGGGCAGTGCAGGTAACGGCCCCGCGGCAGCGCCTTAGCCATCGCCTGCATGTGCGCCGGGTCCATCGTGTCGTGCTGTGCGCCGATGACCAGCGTAGGCACCTCGATCGAGGCAAGATCGGCGAACCGGTCCCAGTTCGCCAGCTTGGAGTCGGCGCTCATGCCCAGCTCGCTGGGCCCCTGCATGGACACGTAGATCGCCTGGTTGATGTGCGCGAAACCGCGCTGCACCGGGTCCGGCCAGTCGGCGGGCGGCATGCGCAGCACGTGGCGCACGTAGTGCTGCTCGGTCAGCAGCTCCATGTACCGTGGGTCCTCGATCTGGCCCGCTGCCTCCAGTGCCATGATCTCGGCCAGCGCCGCCTGGTCCATCGTGGGCATCAGCACCTGCTCGGCGTAGGCGTTGTAGGCCGGGACGCTGGCCATCATGTTGGAGATGACCAGCGCGCGCAGGTGCTCCTGGTGCGCCAGGGCGTACTCGATGCCGAGGATGCCTCCCCAGGACTGGCCGTAGAGGACGAAGCTGCCGGCGTCCAGGCCGAGCGCCTGGCGGACCTGCTCCACCTCGTCCACGAACCGGTCAAGCTCCCACAGCGACGGCTCCTCCGGCTGATCGCTGAACCCGGCGCCGAGCTGGTCGTAGTAGTAGTACTCCACCCCGGCCGCCGGCAGGAAACTGTCGCAGCCCTCCAGGTACTCGTGGGTCGACCCGGGCCCGCCGTGCAGCAGCAGCACCCGGAGCCGGGGGTTGTTGCCGATCCGCTTGACCCATACGTGGTAGGTGCCCTTCGGCGTATCGACCGGGATCCGCCGCGCGCCACCGCCCAGCACGTCGTCCCGCCCCGAATAATCCAGATAGCCCGTCATGCCCTGCCTCCCTCGCGAGCGTCATCGCCGCACTCGCGGGCGGCGGGCCCCTCAGCGGCCGGCGCGCCCGGTCTGCAGTGTGGCAGCAAGCACCGCGCGCTGGGTAGGGAGGGCCTCGGCATGCCGGCGCCGCCCGGCCTCGGTGAGGCAGACGTAGATGCCGCGACGGTCGTTGTCGTACAGCGAGCGCTCGACCAGGCCGTGCTGTTCCAGCCGGCCGATCATCCGGGAAAGGGCGCTCTGGCTCAGGTGCACCGACTCGGCCAGCTCCTGCACCCGGAACTTGTGCCCGGGGTCCTCCGCGAGGCGTTCCAGCACCTCGAACTCGGTCACCCCGAGACCGCGCCGCTCAGGCGTCAGCGGTGCTGCCGGGCGGCCCTCAGCATGCTGGCGCCGAGCATGACCAGCGCGGCCTCGACCAGCAGCGACACCGTGCCCACCCAGTCGGCCCAGTTGCCGACGTCGCCGGGGTCGCCGGGGAGGCCCACGGTGCGCGAGGCGACGTAGCCGGCGAACGGGCCGGCGCCGAGCAGGACGGCGGCCGCCCAGCCGGGACTGGCCGGGCCGAGCCAGGCGGGCCCAAGCCGGACCGGGCCGAGGCCCACCGGCCCGGGCCGCGACGGGCTGGGCAGCAGCAGGACCAGCGCCGTCAGGATGCCGCCGGCCTCGACGAGCCGGTACCCCCAGCCGATCCATGCCGGTGACGCCATGGCGGTGATGCCCCCCTGGTCGGCCACGTGCACCACCGCGACCGCCACCGCCAGCAGCGCGCCGACGAACCGCACCGCCAATTCGGGCGCCGTGCCGCGGGCGCCCGTCAGGTAGGTATCCGTCCGGCCTGCCACTGTTTGCTGCGTCATGATTCTCCTCTGCATCGATGGCCGGGCCGCCGGTACTTTCCTGTCCGGCACGGCACACGCCGGCCTTCCGGTTCAGCTTCCGGGCCGGTTAGCGGCTGTGACCATGCCCACATGAACCGATCGCGGGGCCGATCCGTTAGTGCGCCAGCGCACCGTGAATTCCGGCACGAATAGGTACGTACAAAGGCCGAAGGTGCAGCAGATTTGTTGCGCGGAATAGATTGCGAAATAGATTGCGAACATGACGTGAACGGCAAATAAGCGACGTCGCATATGTGTATACAGAATGCCGCGCCTTGAGCCGGGGCCGGGCGGGTTCCCAGGGCGGGCGGTCCCGGGCGGGTCCCGGGGCGGGCGGGTCCCGGGGCGGGCGGGTCCCGGGGCGGGCGGGTCCCGGGGCGGGCGGGTCCCGGGGCGGGCGGGTCCCGGGCGTGCGGGTCCCGGGGCCGGTCAGGGGCGCCGGGCGGCGATGATCCAGGCGCGCGCGCCGAACAACACGCCGCCGCCGGTCTGGTGCGCCGCCAGCGTGGCGCGCAGCCGGCCCAGCGCCTCCTCGGCCTGCGCGGCGTCCATCGCCGCGAGCAGGTCCTTGCTGCTGCGCAGGCCGCGCACCACGTCGTAGGCCACGTCGGCGTCCGGGCCGTAGCAGACCGGCTCGTTCACGCCGGCGAAGCTGACCCCGGTGAAGCCCGCGGCCGCCAGGATGCCGCCGGCCACGGCCTGGTCGGCGAGCGAGAACGGGCCGCCCTCGAGCGCCGGCGGCAGGTCCGCATCCCGGCGATGGCCACGCGGATCGCGGTCGCCCACTCGTTGCGCTCCCGTGCCTGCCAGACCATCAGCACCAGGCGCCCGCCGGGGCGCAGCGCGCGCCCGATGTTGCCGAACGCGGCCACAGGGTCGGCGAAGAACATCGAGCCGAACCGGCTGATCGCCACGTCGAAGCTGCCGGGGGTGAAGGCGTGCACCTGCGCGTCGGCCTGCTCGAAGGCGACGTTGCTCAGGCCCTCCTCGCGGCTGATCCGGCGCGCGTGCTCGAGCATCTGCGCGGACAGGTCGACACCCAGCGCGCGGCCCGCCCCGGCGGCACGGGCCGCGTCCCGGGTGGTCTGCCCGGTGCCGCAGCCGACGTCCAGCACGTGGTCGGCCGGGCCCACACCGGTCGCGGCGCGGAACCGCTCGTTATGTGGGCGCGTTTCCGCGTCGAACACGGCGGCATATCTGGTCCGGTGCGCGCCGGCCGGCCCGTCCCACTCCGCGGCCTGCTCGGTGTTCGCGCACGCCCGCGCGCCGGGGGGTTCGGCCATATCCCGCGTTCCTTCCGTGTCACCGGGCCGTACCCGGAGATCATCCAGCCTGCCGCAGGCCACGATCCCGTGGGCGTCCGTTCCAGAAGGCACGTCAGCGACCCTGCCCCAGCCGACGACGCTAACCCGAAGTTACGTGATCTTCCTATGACGAGACGTATCTGTCCTGGTCACAGCGCTGCGGAAACAAGATCTTTCTGTCTACAGGTGTAGACCAGCCACCATCTGAACTGAGTTCCCGCAGGTCGGAACACCGCTACAGGGAGTTACAGCAACTTCGGGCTAACGGGTAAACCCGGCGCTCGCACCGCGCGTCTCGGGAGGGAGCGCACTTCGCGCCGCCCGGGGCTACCGGGCGGCGCCGGGCCCCGGCGCGGTTCCTTCACCACGAGCCAGGGAGACCCCGCCGACGGCCGCCTACGACGACGCCAGCCAGTAACTCGTCCTGTTCGGCGGCGACGCCAGCACCAGCGGCTTCAGCAACGTGACCTGGGCCTGGACCGGCACGGACCTGGACCCAGCTCCGGCCGGCCACCAATCCCGGTCACCGCGCGTACGGGTCGCTGACCTACGACCGGGCCCTGCAGCGTCTGGTCCTGTTCGGCGGCAGCAACGGGACCAAGGACCTCACCACGCTCTGGGAGTGAAACGGCACCACCTAGCAGCAAGCCTGACCGCTCCGCCGCTCGGCGGGATCAAAAACACTATCGGCCGCCCCGACACGCGCCACAGCTAATCGAACACATATTTGACAGCCGGACTCCGGTGCGGCAGCGTAGGCGACGCGTTCCCGTGCACGGCGGCACCGCATCCTCGCGGCGGCCCGGCGCACCCGTCACACGCGACCAGGAGGACGATCCCGTGGGCCAGAAGACTGTCCGGTTCAGCGATCTCAGCGGCCAGCTCATCACCGGCGACGAGGTACCGGCGCGGATCGTGGTCGCCGAACACCCGGCCCTGCCCGACGGGCCCGTCGAGATCGAGGCCCTTACCGCCGAGGCCGCGGACATGGCCGCCGCAGGCGGGCAGGCGGTCCTTGTCGACCTCTACTTCCCCGGCGACGCCCAGCCCAGGCGGGTGGTGCTGGACGCCGTGGAGTTCGACAAGCTGGCCACCGACAGGCCGATGAGTGAGATCCTGGCCGCGGCCCGGCCGGCCCGGCGGGCGTCGCGGGCCGCCGCGGCCACCACCGGCCGGGAGGACCGGGTCAACTACGCCACGGTCGAGCACGCGGGCAAGCCGCACAAGGGCAAGACCACGGACGCGGAGAAGCGACTGGTCCGCGGGCGTCTCGATGAGATCAACGAGCGTCTCGCCGCGCAAGGCCTCCGGACGATCAGCCTGGCCGACCCCGAGCACGTGGAGCGGTACGGCCTGGAGGAACTCGCCGCGGAGCGCGGCACAGCAGGCACGGAGCCCTCGGAACCGGAACGGGACGCCGACGCCGCCTGACCGCGCCGAATCCGGGCCCGGGAAAAACCGTTTCCCCGGATCGCCGTGTTGCCGGGCACGCGTCCCGTGTTTCCATTACTGTGATGCGCCATAAAGCTGGCCCGTCGCGCCGGCCGTTTCAACCGCTGAATCCTTTCCTTGCTACGGCTGCGCGGGTTGTGTTTCTTGAGCCAAAAGTGACCAGGGCTGCCTAGTGATACTGGTGAGATTAGGTACGGATAGAGGATCGCGCCGCGGCAGCCCTCCGCACCGGGCCGGGAAAGCCAGCAGAGTTCGCTACTTAAAACCCTCGTGACTCGTGAGTAACATCCTGGCTGATCATTAGAGGTTTGCCGCTGAGCGCGACAGATGTCCTGTTACGCTCGATCGTGGGGCTTGCACGGCGAAGACCCGGCAATGCGCTGAGCGGGGCATTGTTTCCGCGCCACGGCATTGCCGGTGCCGCTGCTGGCAATGCTGCTTGGCACGAGCGCCTGGCTCGACGGCTAAGCACGGCCGCTCGGCATCTGAGCAATGCAGCCCCCCGCGGCCCGAACGTTTACTTACCCCGGGGGCATGGCTGATGAGTTGGCACATCCGGTCAGTACGCGCAAAGATTTTACTCCTGGTACTTGTACCGGTGCTTTCCCTCTTCGCGCTCTATCTGTTCACCACGGGCATTGCCGGCCGGGACGCCCTGAATCTGGCGCGGGCCAGGGCGCTGAAGACCGCCACCAGCGAACCGGTGAGCAATTTCCTCGGGCAGCTCGATACGGAGCGGGTGTTCTCGGCGATCTACCTTTCGGCGCCCAGCCCGGGAAATCTCGTGAAGCTGCGCGCGCAGGTGGCGGTCACCGGGCACGTAGCGGCCGCCCTGCACGCCGCGCTTACCTCGGGCAGCATCCTCAGCAACGCGCCGCCCGCGGTGCGCCAGGCGTCCACCACCTTGCTGCACGACGCCGCGGGCCTGCCCGCCCTGCACAGCGCGATCGCCACGCGGTCGGTGAGCCGGGCGCAGGCGCTGGCGGCGTACAACAAGGTGATCTCGGACTCCTACCTGCTGCTGAACCAGGTGATTCTCACCGAGACCAGCACGCCGATCGCGGCGCAGGCCCTGGCGCTCGAACGGATCGCCAAGTCGGGGGAATTGCTGCAGCAGGAGAACGTGCTGGTGCTCTCGGACACCGCCGCGCGCCGGTTCCCGCTCGCCGACCAGGACGCATTCACCCGGCTGGTGGGTGCGCGCACCACGCTCTACAACCAGACCCTGCCCGAGCTGGACCCCACCTACCGCGCCATGTACCGGCGGGACGTCAGCCCGGGCGCCGTCGCGGCCCTGACCGCCGCGGAGAATACGGCCATCGGCAGCCATCGCTCAAGGTTCCCGCCCGGGGTCGCGCCCAGCGCCTGGCAGCGCGCCGTGCAGGGCGTCTCGTTCGGGCTTGAGCACGCGGGGGCGCAGGCGGCCAACGCCCTGGACGTGCAGGCCGAGCACGAGGCCCGGGTCACCGACCTGCGGCTGCTGCTGTCCGGCGGGCTCGGCCTACTGGCCGTGGTGATCTCCATCATCATCTCGCTGCTGGCCGGGCGCGGGCTGGTGCGCGAGCTGTCCGACCTGCGGCGCTCCGCCCTGGACCTCGCCGGCCACCGGCTGCCACGGATGGTGGATCAGCTCGCCACCGGCCTGAATGTGGATATGGACGACGACGACTGGCTGGATGTCCCGGTGAAGACCAGGGAGATCGGCCAGGTGCGGGACGCCTTCGCCAAGGTGCAGCGGACGGCGGTGGACGCGGCCGTGGGCCAGGCCCGGCTGCGCGAAGGCATCGGCGAGGTGTTCCGCAACCTGGCCCGGCGCAGCCAGTCGCTGCTGCACCGCCAGCTCGCGCTGCTGGACCGGATGGAACGCCGGACCGAGGACCCGCAGGAACTCGCGGACCTGTTCCGCATCGACCACCTGACCACCCGCATGCGGCGGCACGCCGAAAGCCTGATCATCCTGTCCGGGCAGTCGCCCGCCCGCGGGTGGCGGAACCCGGTCCCGTTCATGGACGTCATCCGGGCGGCCGTGGCCGAGGTGGAGGACTACACCAGGGTCAGCGTCATCTCCGCGGGCGACACCGGGCTGGTCGGGCCGGCCGTGGGCGACGTCATCCACATGATCGCGGAGCTGATCGAGAACGCCACCATCTACTCCCCGCCGAACACGCCGGTGCTCATCCATGGCGGCGTCGTGGGCCACGGGTACGCGATCGAGATCGAGGACCGCGGGCTCGGCATGAGCGACGAGAAGCTCGCCCAGGCCAACGACCAGCTGGCCGAGCCGCTCCCGTTCGATCCCGCGAACACCGACCAGCTCGGCCTGCTCGTCGCCGGGCAGCTCGCGCGGCGGCACGACATCCAGATCACGCTGCGCCGCAACCCTTACGGGGGAACCACCGCGATCGTGCTGATCCCGCACGGCGTGGTCGCCGAGGGATTCGGCGAGCTGGCGCCGGCCAGGGCGCTGGAAGGCGCGCCGCCGGCGGCGGGCAGGCATGCCAACGGGGATCAGAACAGCCTGGCCGGCATCGAGGACACCGAGCCCGGCTTTGCGCGTGAGGGCATCCCCGGCGAGCCCGCCGGGGCGGGCACGCGCGACCCGGGGCTGCCGTCCTACGAGGCCGCCCCGCCCGCCGCCGCGCCACCGGCCCCGCCCGCGCCCGCGCCGCCCGCGCCGCCCGCGCCAGCCGGCGGTGCACCGCCCTGGGTGGCGGCCGAGGGCCCGCCCCCGTCCGGCGCCGATCCGCAGTCCTGGGCAGAGGTGCAGGCCGAGTCCCGGGCCTGGGCCGGGATGGAACCGCCGGCCTGGACCGACCCGCCACAGCCCGCGACCGGCGCCCCCGCCTGGGACGAGACCGGCGGGCCGGCGCTGCCCAGGCGGGTCCGTCAGGCCAGCATGGTGCCGCAGCTGCGGAACGCCCCGCCGGCCTACCCGCCGCTGCCCGGCCGGTTCCCCGATCCGCTCCCCCCGGACGATGCGAGGGCCACCGTGTCCGCGATCCAGCACGGCTGGGAGCGGGGGCGGGCGATGTTCGCCCCGGATCCCGGCCAGCACGCGCAATCCAGCGCGGCGGATGCACCGGGTTCCGGAGAACCAGGCGCCGGCCACGATGAACCAGGCGGCTATGGGGCATATCAGGATGGAACGTCCACCGACGACTGGGGGCCACATGGACCAGGCTGACTGGCGGCGCGGCCCGGGTTTCGACGGCGGGCTGAGCTGGCTCCTGGACGACCTGGTGGCCCGGGCCGCCGACGTCGACAAGGCGGTGATCCTGTCGCGTGACGGCCTTGCCCTGGCCGCCTCCGCCGGGCTGACCCGCGAGGATGCCGAGCACCTCGCCGCCACGGCGGCCGGTTTCCAGAGCCTCGCGCGGGGCATCGGGCACCAGTTCGGCGGCGGGAGCGTTCTGCAGACGATCGTGGAGATGGAGCACTCGTTCCTGTTCGTGACCGCGGCCGGCGCGGGCAGTTGCCTGGCGGTGCTGAGCCCGGCCAGCGCCGACGCCGGGCTGATCGCGTACGAGATGGCGCTCCTGGTGAAACGCGTCGGCGAGCATTTGTCGGTGAACCCCCGGCCGGTGCCGGCCGGCGGAACGGCGGAGTGAGGCCCACGATGCACCCGGCCGAGGACCGCTGGCTCGACGAGGACGCGGGAGCCGTGGTACGGCCGTACGCCCTCACCCGCGGCCGGACGCGTCCCGTCGGCGGGAGGCTCGACCTGATCGCCTTGATCACCTCGGTCCGGAACGCCCGGGGCGCCGAGTTCGGCCTGGGCCCGGAACACCGGGCTTTACTGCGGATCTGCCGCCGGCCGACCTCGGTCGCCGACCTCGCGGCGGACCTGGACCTCCCGGTCGGGGTGATCCGGATCCTCCTCGGCGACCTGCGCGAGCGGTCGCTGATCAGCGTGCACAACCCGATCCCGGCGGCCCGCCTGCCCGACCGGCGCATCCTCCAAGAGGTCGTGGATGGCCTTCGCCGCCTCTGAGCAGACCGACGACCGGCACGTCCTGCCTGTGGCCCTGAAGGTGCTCGTCGCAGGGGGTTTCGGCGTCGGCAAGACCACCCTGGTGGGCGCGGTCAGCGAGATCCGGCCGCTGTCCACCGAAGAGATGCTGAGCGCGGCCGGCACGCCGGTGGACAACCTCGCCGGCGTGGAGCGCAAGACCACCACGACGGTGGCGCTGGATTTCGGCCGGATCACCATCCGCGACGACCTGACCGTGTACCTGTTCGGCACGCCCGGGCAGGAGCGGTTCTGGTTCATGTGGGACGAACTGGCGAGCGGGGCGATCGGCGGGGTGGTGCTCGCCGACACGCGGCGGCTGGCCGACTGCTTCCCGTCGGTGGACTTCTTCGAGAGCCGGCAGATCCCGTTCGTCCTGGCCGTGAACTGCTTCGACGGCGCGCCGCGCTACCGCGCCGAGCACGTCAGGTCGGCGGTGGACCTGGACGCGCCGATCCCGGTGATCCTGTGCGACGCCCGCCAGCGAAGCTCCAGCCGGGACGTGCTCATAGCGCTGGTCGAACATTCGCTGCGGATGATGCCGCCGCCGCACCGGAACGGCCAGCCGCTGCAAAACGGCCAGCAGGCACCGGGTGCCCAGCCGCCGGGCGCCGGGGCGCCGCAGCCGGAGCCACAGCACATGGACCCGCGGCAATTGGGTCCACAGCAGCCGGAGCCGCAGCAGAGCGGGGACTAGCCGCTCCGCGCCGAGAGGAATTACGGCGGTATGCTGGCGCCATGCCGCCGGAGGTCCCCCGCCCGCCAGGCGCGCGCCGGGCCGCGGTGGTGACCAACCCCACCAAGCCCGACGACCTCGGCATGCTGCGGGACACGGTCCGCTGGACGATGTCGGAGTACGGCTGGGACGAGCCACTGTGGTTCGAGACAACGCCCGGCGACCCCGGCGCGGGGCAGGCGGCGCAGGCGGTGCGGGACGGCGCCGACCTCGTGCTGGCCTGCGGCGGCGACGGCACCGTCACCGCGTGCGCGGAAGGTGTCGCAGGCACCGGCGTCCCGCTGGGTATCCTGCCGGCCGGCACCGGCAACCTGCTCGCCCGCAACCTCGGCCTGCCCCTTGACCTGGACGCGGCGCTGGTCGCCGCGCTCACGGGGGGCGACCGGCGGCTGGACGCCGGTTCGGCCAACGGGCATACGTTCGTGGTCATGGCCGGGCTGGGGTTTGACGCGAAGCTGCTCGGCGAATCCAGCGAGCCGCTGAAGAAACGGCTCGGCTGGGCCGCCTACGTCCTGTCCGCGCTGCGGCACCTGCGGGACCGGCCGGTGCGGGTGAGCCTGGTGGCCGACGACGGGCCGCCGCTGCGCCTGCGGGCCAGCTCGGTGATCGTCGGCAACGTCGGGTGGCTGCAGGGCGGCATCCATCTGCTGCCGGACGCGCTGCCCGACGACGGCACGCTGGACGCGGTGGTGCTGACCGCCCGGGGCTGGGCCGGCTGGCTGCGGCTCGCCGGCCGTGTGCTGATGCGCCGCGGTTCGCCCGGCCAGATGACCTTGATGCAGTTCCAGCGGCTGGTCATCGGCACCGATCGGGAGCAGCCGTGGCAGCTGGACGGCGAGGTTATGGGCGCCACCACGCGGCTGATGGTCACCACCCTGCCGGGCCGGTTGGTGCTGCGGGTGCCGCCGGACCGCCCTGGGGCGGCCGCCTAGCTACAGACGGCGGAGCCACGCGGGAGTCATATCAGCGCGCCGCGGCGCCCGGCCGCTGGGCGCCCCGGGACCGCTGCGCCGCGTCGCGACGGCGCATCAGCAGCACGATCCGGCGCTCGGTGAGTTCCTCGGTGTGAAGGCTGAGCCAGGCACACACCGCGGCCAGCGGCAGTTCCACCACGACGGCGAGCACGATGGACTGCACGATCTGCCCCCCTGGCGTGGTCATCAGGTCGAACCAGGCGTCCACGACCAGCAGCGTCGCGGTCGCCGTCGCCGCCATCGCCAGGTAGCGGGACCGGCGCAGCGCGAAGTAACCCGTGGCGGCGAGCGCAGCGAGCAGCATCACGTCGAACCCGGCCCAGGCCATGTCGTAGTGCGGGGACAACTGGCGCCGCGGCAGCGATTCGCCGATGTAGATCGTCCACGGCACCATGATCAGCGCGAACAGGGTGAACAACGGGCCCGCCCAGCGGACGGCGCGGGCCTCGTCGGTGAGCACCTCGTTCTCTGGCTCCGGCGCCCGCCCGACCAGCGCGTCCAGTCGTTCGACCGGGTCGGGTGCCGCGGTGCCGCGCCCCCGCCGACAGCTCCCCGGCCTCCGCCCGGGGCTCGCCCGCCGGCCCTGCGGCCAGGGCCGGCTCATGTGCGCGCCGCCCCGACCAGTTCCTCGATCCGGCGCAGCCGGGCGGTGATCTCGGCAACGTCCGCCTTCGTGGCGCCCTGCTCGGCGTGTTTCAAGGTGAGCACCAGCTGGCCGCCGGGCTCCAGGCTGCCCCGCTGAACCTCGGCGACGTCGTCCCCGTTCTGCATCCGCACCGCGTGGTCCAGTTCGCTGCGCCGCAGCCCCAGGTGGCGCAGCGCCCGGTCAACCACGTGCCCGTCCCTGATCACCGTGGTCGCGTGCCCGTCGAAGACCTCGGCGGCCGTGGCGTTGCTGGCGACGACCCGGGTGACCAGCGCGTTGACCGCCACCAGCGTCACCGCGCCAACGGCACCGCCGGTCAGCGAGGTGTCATTGCCGATGACGGCGTTCTGCACCACGTTGGACAGCAGGAAGATCACCACGAAGTCGAACGTGTTGAGGTTGGCCAGCCCGCGCTTGCCGGCAAGCCGGAGCAGCACCGCGATCAGCGCGTAGACCAGGACGGTGCGCAGGATCTTCTCCGTCAGCGGGATCTGCTCGACGAACATGGCGTGCCACATACCGGCCTCCAGATGCCAGAAAGGACCAGCCTGTCACCCGTGCGCCTGCCGTACCGAGTCCGCCCGCCCGCTGTGCTCGCCGTCCCCGTCCCGCTGGCGGTCCTGGCCGTGGCCGCTCCGGCCGGCGTCGCCGTGACGCCCGCCGTCGCCGTGACGCCCGCCGTCGCCGTGACGCCCGCCGTCGCCGTGACGCCCGCCGTCGCCGTGGCGCCCGGCATCGCCGTGACGCCCGGCATCGCCGTGACGCCCGGCATCGCCGTCAGGCCCGGCATCGCCGCTACGCCCGCCGTCCTCGCTGTGCCCGCCGTGGTCACCGCGCTCGCGTCGGCGCCGGCGCACCAGCATGGCGATCCCCACGATCACCAGCAGGACGAGCAGCGCGCCCAGCGCGTAGCTGGGGCCGTGCAGCGCGCTGGCGACGTTCCCCCAGTTCTTGCCGACCAGGTAACCGGCCCAGGCCAGCGCCGCGGTCCACGGGATGCAGCCGAGGACGGTGTAGATGCCGAACCGGACCGCCGGCATCCGGGCCAGCCCTGCGGGCAGCGAGATGAACGTGCGCACGACGGGCAGCAGCCGACCGAAGAACACGGCCTTGGAGCCGTGCCGGTCGAACCACCGCTCGGCCTTGTCGATGTCGTCGTCGCGGAGCAGGACGTAGCGGCCCCAGCGGCGCCAGGCCGCCCTGCCGCCGTAGGCTCCCACACCCCAGGCCACGTAGCTGCCCGCCACGTTCCCGGCCACGCCTGCGGCGATCGCGAGCACCAGGTTGAGGTGCACACCGGCGACCGCTCCCGAGGACAGTGCACCGGCGAACGGCATCGTCAGCTCCGACGGCACCGGGATGCACGCCGACTCGGCGAGCATCAGGATGAACACGGCCAGGTACCCGTAGCTGCTGATGAACTGCTGCACCGCTGCGCGGCCCCCTTCGCGTAGGGAAGACCGCGAGCTACCCCTCAGGGGCCGGCGCAAACGGGGGTTCGTGCCTCAGTGCGCGCGGCCGCTCATGGTCGGGCGGGCGCCCGGGGCCGCGGGCGCCCGCACCGGGTCAGGCGGCCGCGTCGCGGCTGTCCAGCGTGCCCAGGAACTCGACGATGGCGGCCGTGATCTGCGGCGCCGCGCGGCGCGGCAGGTGATGACCCGGCCCATCCAGCATCTGGACCTGGGCGTCGGGCAGCACCGCCGCGAGCCGCAGGGTGGACCGGACCGGGACGATCATGTCGTGCGGGTCGGCGACCAGCAGCACCGGCTGCGTCACGGCGGGCAGGGCCGCGGTGAGGCCGGCCAGCTCGCGGACCAGCGCGCGCTGCTCGGTGAGGAAGCTGCGCCAAAGCGGCCCATGGTCGTGGTGGGCGCTTCCCCATGTCTGCCAGGCCACCGCCTGGTCCGGGCCCAGTGGCCGGCGCCGCAGCAAGCGCGCCGCCCCCAGCGCCGCCCGGGCCAGCGGTGGCGTGAGCCGCCAGGCCACGACCGCGGCTAGCTCCCCGGTGCCCGGCCCCGCCAGCAGCCGGTCCGCCCAGGTCAGGCAGCCGGGGCCGACGCTGGCCAGCAGCACGAGGGCCGCCACCCGCCCGGGTGCCAACTGGGCCGTCGCCAGCGCGACACCACCGCCGTAGGAGTGGCCCACCAGCACCGCGCGGTCGATGCCGCGGGCGTCCATTTCGGCCACCACCGCGCGGGCGCCGGCCGCGAAGCCACCGGCGGGCCGCGGGCTCGCCCCGTACCCCGGACGGTCCATCGTCACCACGCCCAGACCGTCCGGCAGCCGGTCAGCGACCTGCTGCCAGTCCGCCCCGGAACCTGGCTGGCCGTGCAGAAGCATCACCCACTGGCCGCTCACACACATGAGCCTAAATCGCCATGTGTGGCCACAGAATAGGCCACGGGCGGTTGATGCGAACCCCCGAACTACGCATATAAGGACAATACCGGAGTAACGCCGTTGGTAACAGGGCGCCACGCCGCGCCCCGGGAACCTCATTCCGGGCTCTTGTGGTAACGCCGGGTTACCTTAGGAAATGTGTCCGGATGCGAAGTTCCGCCACCAGCCCCCGGCGATCGAAGGCTGCATGACGTCTGTGGATGACGCCGCCAAGCGCAACGCGGCCCCCGCCGCCAGCCGCCAGGCGCCCCCCGCCGATCATGCCGGCAGCGTGCTTTGCCGCTTGCTGATCGGTCACCCCGAGGTCGTCGACATCGAAATTCTTGGCCAGCTTGACCTGCCCGAGGGGATCATCTACTCCCTCGGCGTGAAGCTGCCCGGCGGCCGGGAACTGCTCATCGACGTCGGCGACGTCTGACCGGCTGGGCGGCGGCCGGCACGGGCGAGCGGCCGGGCACCAGGCGAGCGGCGGCCCGGCACGGCGGCACGGCGAGCGGCGGCCCGGCACGGCGGCACGGCGAGCGGCGGCCGGTACGGGCGAGCGGCGGCCCGGCACGGCGGCACAGCGAGCGGCGGCCGGTACGGGCGAGCGGCGGCCCGGCACGGCGGCACAGCGAGCGGCGGCCGATGCGGGCGAGCGGCGGCCCGGCACGGCGGCACAGCGAGCGGCGGCCGATGCGGGCGAGCGGCGGCCCGGCACGGCGGCACAGCGAGCGGCGGCCGGTGCGGGCGAGCGGCGACGGTGACGAGCGGCCAGGGCCGGGCCGCGGGGCGATCCCCGCGGCCCGGCCCGTGGCTCACCTCAGCAGTTCTGCGGGTTGGGCAGCACCGCGCTCGCGAGGTCGAGCTGGCCCTTGAAGAACCCGTGCAGGACCAGGTGGGCGTACTCCTGGTCGCCGCCGAACGTGTTGCCGTTGGACATGTGGCCGAACTCCCACACGCACTGCCCGCCGACCTTCGCCAGCGTACGGGTAGAAGTTCCCAGGGCCGCCCGACGGGACCGCGCAGCCCTGCGGGTTCTGCGGCACGCAGGTGTTGATCTCGCTGGCCGGTGCGTCGGTCTCGAACTGGATGCCCGAGTACCTGGCCCCGCCCGTGGTCGGTTGCTGTTGCAGGACCGGTGACGGGAACGGCCCCGGCGCCAGCTTGTTGGGGAAGTCGGGGTAGTAATCCGTGCCGTCGAAGTCCAGGTCGCCGTTCTGCGTCGCGTTGTCCAGGCAGCCGGTGACCGTGTCGGGCTGCGCATTGAGAGCGCCGTGCGTGTCGCCCTTGTTGTAGCAGAACGCGTCCGTGGGCTCCTGGCCGGCCGGGGTGGGGTCCGGTGGCCCAGCGTTCTCGTACGCACCGTGGCAGGTCAGGAACGTCGTGTCGGGGACGCCGAAGACTAGGTACCGGCCCAACCGGTGTCACAAGCTGATACCTACTCATCACCCGTAAATTGCCCGCCGCGGGTGACCTTTCTGATTGGCCGCTGCCGGTGCAAGTCTCCACCGCCTCCCGGGATAAGTAAAGGTTTGCAGTTGTAAACTACTTTTGCTAGTGAAAGGTCTGGAATACCCAAGGCAAGGTCCGCGCCGGTCGGCGTGGCCTCCCGCCGGGGCGCTGACGAAACCGAGCAAGCGTTAGGGAGGCAGGCCCGGGTCCTGCGATAATGAGGCCGTGGCTGCCACCAGGAAGGGCCAGACCGGGCTCAATGGGACAAGCCCGGGCAGCGCCAACGGGGCATTGCGGTCGCAGCGCCGGGCCGACATGGTCGCGATAGCTGCCGAGCTTTTCGCGCAGAAGGGGTATCGCGCCACGACCGTGCGCGAGATCGCGGACGCCGCCGGGATCCTGTCCGGCAGCCTGTACCACCACTTCGACTCCAAGGAGTCGATCGGCGACGAGATCCTGTCGGGTTTCATCAACGAGGTGCTCGCGAACTACCACGCCGCGGTCGCCACCGCGCCGGACCCGCGGGCGGCGCTGGAGCAGATCGTCGGGACCACCAGCCGCACCCTATCCCGGCACCGGGCAGCCCTGGCGATGCTGCAGAACGACTGGAACCATTTCGCCCGCCACCCGCGGTTCGCCTACCTGCCCAGGGCGTTGCGCGAGATCGAGCGGATCTGGATCGGGCAACTCGAACTCGGCAAACAGGCCGGCCTTTTCCGCGCGGACCTGGATGCCAAGCTCACCTACCGGCTGCTCCAGGACGTGCTGTGGATCCCCGCCCTCTGGCGCCGGACCCGGGGTTACAGCACCGATCAGGTGATCGAAGGGTTCCTGCGGATCCTGTTCGACGGGATCGCGACCGGCGCGCCCGGCTCGCCGGCCCCGCGCGCACGGCCCCGGCGAGAGTGCTGAGCCGCCGGGGCCGCGTCACGCAGGCTTGCGGATGCGCTGGCCGGAGCCAGTGCCGTCAGTGCGCGCCGTGCTGATAGACGCCGAACACGTTCCCGGCCGGGTCACGGAACGCGCCGGTCTGCATGTGGTCGTCCACTGCCATCGGGCCGTACACCCGGGAACCGCCGAGGGATTCGGCCCTGGCCAGGGTCTGCTCCACGTCGGGGACGCTGGCGTAGATCGTGGCCCAGTGGGCGCCCTCGCTGGAACCGAGGCCACCCTGGATGCCGTGCCCGGCGCCGGTGTCGGCCATGCCGTAGCTCGGCGGGGTGCCGGAGTCGCCGCCGCCGACCGTCCAGCCGAAAAGGCCGGCGTAGAAGCGCTGGGTGCGCCCGGAGTCGGAGCCGAGCACCTCGAACCAGTCGACCGGCTCACCGGCGCCGGCCGAGGGCCCGGGCTGCTCGCCCTGCGCTGGGTCGGCGGCCTTCACCAGCCCGACGGGCAGGCCGTCGGGGTCGTTGAACATGGCGATGGTCACCGCGCCGCCGAAGTCGGTGACGGGCATGACCGTCTTGGCGCCCAGCGACTCGGCCTTGTCCAGCACCGCCTGGAGGTCATCGGCCTCGACGTAGAAGGTGGACCACGGCTCGCCCGTCTGGCTCTTGCCGATGCCGCCGTTGATACCCCCGCCGCCGTTGGTGTCGATCAGCGTGTAGCCGCCGCCTTCGAAGGGCTGCAGCTTCCAGCCGAAAAGTTCCCCGTAGAAGGCGACCAGCGGTGCGTCATCCGGCCCGCCGATCTCGAAGTGCACGACCGCATTCCCCATTTGCTGACTCCCTCGTCGTCCGGCCGCCGCCCTGACCTGGCTATTCTCGGTTGCCCGGCCGCTGGTCAGCCGACCGGGTCACACCCCGTCGACGCTAGCGGGAGGGTCGGACAGTAAGGTGCGCCCAACACAAGCCGGAGGGACGACTCCATGACGAACTGGTTTGCTACCCGGAAGCTGGAACCTGGCATCTTCCTCGTCAGTGAGCCCGTGCATGTGAACAGCTTCCTGATCGAAGGCAACTCGGCCGCCGCCCTGATCGACACGGGCCTTGGGATCGGGAACATCCGCGAGGTAGCCGAGGAACTGGTCAGTCACGATGTCTTCGCCCTCAACACCCACTACCACTTCGACCACAGCGGCGGAAACCACTGGTTCTCTACCCGGCTTATCCACGAGGACGGTGCGCCAGTCATCGAACGTTCCGTGGATCCTGACCTTTACCGCCACTATGGCCAGTTCATCGGGCAGCTGGTGGAAGCCCTGCCCCGCTTCCGAGACCTGGACGAGAGGTTCTTCCATTTCCTGACCGAGGAGACCACCCCTCGGCCGCTGCCTGCCGATTTCGACCTTGCCAGTTGGTCCTACCAGCCGACAACCGCGACCCGCACGCTGCGGGAGGGGGACAAGGTAGAACTGGGCGGGCGTGACCTTACGGTGCTGCACACCCCCGGGCACACCCCGGACTGCATCTGCCTGCTGGACGAGCGCAACGGCGTGCTCTTCGGCGGGGATACCATCAACACCGGCCCCATCTACGCGCAACTCGCCGACTCCGACGTCAAGGCGTTCGCCAGGTCAACGCGCAGGCTGGCCGAACTCGCCAGCTCCGTACGGGTGGTCTACGTGCCGCACTTCGTTCGTTACGCCGTCGACCCGCTCTTCCTGATCGAGGTTGCCGACGGTTTCGAACGCGTGGCCGCCGGCGAGGCTCCCCTGCGCCCCGCGGAGGATTACATAGGGTTCCGCGTGCAGGAGGCGAGCTTCGAACGCTTCTCCATCTTCATCGCAGCCCCGGGGGAAAAACCGATCTTGTGAAGCCCTGGTCTCGCCCGAGGCGCCCATGTCCCAGGAGGATTTGCCATGTCAACCTTTCCGCCGATCACGCACGTCGCGCTGACCGTCCGCGACCTGTCCGTGAGCGTGCCCTGGTACACCGAGTTGCTGGGGAGCGATCCCGTGCTCGACGAGGACACCGGGCCGTTCCGCCACGTCGTGTGGCTGATCAACGGCACGCTGCTCGGCCTGCACCAGTTCCCGGACACCGACATCACCACGCCGTTCACCGAGCGCCGCGTGGGCCTCGACCACGTCGCCTTCGCCGCCGCGGACCGGGCCGAGCTGGCACGCTGGGAGAAGCGCCTCGACCAGCTTGGCATCAGCAACGGCGGCATTCAGGACGCGGCGTACGGGTCGGGGCTGTCGTTCCGTGACCCCGACGGACTGCCGCTGGAGTTCTTCGCCCCACCGGCCTGACGTGCCCGCCGTGCCCGGGCATCCGCGGCGGTACCACGCCGCGACTGCCCGGGCACGGGCAAGCTCGGCGCTCTCCACCGGCTCGCCTCGCCCGGCCCCAGCTGAGCTCCGCCCCCGGCCGCCATGGCCGAGCGCGCCCTCCACCCGCCCGCAGGCCAGCAGCGGCCCCTCCGCGTGCGCGTGGGCGTCGATGAACCTCGGGAACACCACGCTGCCCGGCGCCAGGCCGATCACCTCACAGTCCCCCGGCGGAACGTCGATGTTCCCCACGGAGGCGACCGCGGGCCCGTCGATCAGCACATCCGCCCGCTGCACGGTGTCCCGATGCCGTCGGCCACCAGCCCGCCACGGGGCAAAATGCGAGAGTTCACCGGCCGTCTCCCCTCGGTCGGTTCCGGCCAGCCACGAGCCGCGTATGGCAAGCAAAATTTAAGCTGCGGAGGGCGCGGAGCCCAGGGGCGCTGGCCGGGCTGGTGGAGATTACCTCGCCGGCCAGCCATTCGCGGGCCGGAAAGCAACCGTGCCCCGATGCGACGGACCCGCGGGCCCGCAGGGGGGGTTGCAGGCCCGCGGGAGTCCGCGTTTTTCAGCCTACCAAGCACTTGCTTCGTTCGAGTCCACCCCGGAGAGCTCACCGTCCCGGCCGGCCCGCGGCCGCCCCGCCCTGCTGTACCGTGCCGGAATGGGTATCCCGCTCAGCGACGCGGCGCTGCGGCTGGTCGATGGCAGAAACTACGCCGTGCTGGCCACGGTCAACCCGGACGGCAGCCCGCAGACCTCGGTCGTGTGGGTCGGCCGCGACGGCGGTGACCTGCTGTTCTCCACGGTGGAAGGCCGCGTCAAGCACCGCAACATGCTCCGTGACCCGCGCGTCAGCGTGACCGTGATCGACTCCGCGGACCCGGAGAACTACGTCGAGCTGCGCGGCCGGGTGTCGATGACCCCTGACATCGGCCGGCGGCTCGACACCCAGCTGTCGTGGAAATACGACGGCAAGGACCCCGGGGAGGACCGCCCCGGCGCGGTCCGGGTGGCCGTGCGGATGACCGTGGCGAAGGCCACCGGTTACGCCGCCCAGCCCGCCGGAGCCTGATCGCGGGCATGCCAGGCGGCGGAAGGGTGCCGGGGCAGCCCCCGGCACCCTCCGCGCGCCCTCTTGCTCAGGCGCGGGCCTCGACGATCTCGAACTTGTTGCCGTCCGGGTCCTTGAAGTCGAACATGGGCGGAACACCCGGCCACCGAAGCAGCTCCCCGACCTCGATGCCCCGTTGCCGCATGGCGGTGTGCTCGGCTTCGGCGTCGGGGACCATGAACCGGATACCGGTGTCGGCCCCGGTGTCGGGCCTGGCGATCAGCGCGACCGAGGTGGACGCGCCCGGAGCCGCGACCGTGACCCAGCGGAAGCTCTCCCCCATCCGCACGTCGAGCCGCTTGTCGAAGCCAAGCGTGCCGACGAAGAACTCCAGCGCCTTGTCCTGGTCGCTGACCGGGATTCCCACGGTGCCGATGTCGGTGATGGTGGTGTCGGACATGACGATCTCCTCGCGTTGCTGGGTGGACCTGAATGGGTCACGGCTGCTGCTGCCGCTGGTACATGAGTGAGCCGGGGGTGGTCAGCATCTCCCCCGTTTCGAGCCACGTCTTCAGGCCGGAAAGGATCATCGGCCACCCGCCGTAGAGCTCGGCCGGCGCGTCCGGTGGCAGCTGATCGTGGATCACCGTCAGGCGGCACGAGTCGCCGACCGGCTCGATCTCCCACGTCACCCGGGAGGTACCAGCGCGCTCGGCGTCGGGGCCCCACAGCGCGCGCATCGTCTGCACGAGCCGGTGCGGCGGTTCGACGACCAGGTTCTCCCCCTCGGCCAGCGGCCGCTGCGCCGCCGGATGCCCGAGCCGGTAGGGCGAGCCTGCGGTCCAGGCCGACTCGACCGAGGCTCCGAACTGGTACTTCGCCCGGATCACCGGGTCGGTGATCGCCTCCCAGAGGCGCTCGGGCGTCGTGCGGATGTAGATCTCGAAGACCTTCTCCATCTGATCCTCCAGCTCGTGCTTCAGGCCGACGAGCCCGGCAGCCCACGGCGCGGTGTACTTGCTGACCCACCGGTCGTGGAGCTGGCGGATCGGGACCGGGTTCAGGTGGTGCAGCTTTTCGCGGCCCCGGCGCCTGCTCACGACGAGCCCGGCGTCCTCAAGGATCTTCAGATGCTTCGCCACGGCGATGCGCGTCATCTCGTGCCGCGCCGTAAGGGACACGAGCGTCTGGCCGTCGTGCGCGAACAGCTCGTCAAGCAGCGCCCGCCGCGTGGGGTCAGCCAGTGCCCGGAACACCAGATCCATGTCATCCACAATAGGAAACCATTTGGTTTCCTGTCAAGCTCCGGGCGAGCCCGCCGGCGTTACAGGACCAGGTGCCGCAGGGTGCCGCCGAGATTTTGCAAAACGGGAACCAGCCGGGCGGGCTCGAACCGCAGTGAACCGAGTTCCCCGGCCGGTGCCCAGCGGAACGTGTGACCCGGCTCGCCACCGGCCAGATCGCCCGGGTCCAGCGCGGCGGGCCAGGTGAGGCGGTAATAGAACCCGATCTCGTGCTCGACCCCGGGCCCGGTGTAGATGTTCTCCACCACCAGGGCGAGTTCCCCGGCCGGGAACTCGTGCCCGAGTTCCTCGGCAAGCTCCCGGGCCAGGGCGGCGCCGGCGGGCTCCCCGAACCGGACCCGGCCGCCGGGCAGGTACCAGTAGTCCAGGCCCTCGACCGTGCACAGCAGGATGTCCTCGCCATGGGTGAGAACGGCCGCCACCCGCAGGTTGAAGGTGCCGTGCTGGTCCTGCCAGGAGATGTCGCCTGCGATCGCCACCGGAGCTGCCCCGATCTGCCTGTCAGCTCGTGCCGATCCGCCGCAGCCGGTCGATGTCGCCGGGGCTCAGCCGGTCCAGCAGGCTCGCCGCCGCGCAGTTGGCCCGGACCTGCTCCGGGCTGGTCGCGCCGAACAGCACGCTGGCCACGTCGGGGTTGGTGAGCGGGAACGCCAGCGCGAGCGCGGCCGCCGTGGTGCCCAGGTCGGCGGCCAGGCCAGCCAACTCGCCCGCCGCCGCGACGGCCGGGGCGGCCTGGGCCTCGCCCAGCGTCGCGGCGGCCCGGCCCGCCGTGGCGCCGCCCAGGTACTTACCGCTGAGCACGCCGCCCTCCAGGCAGAACGAGGCGACGGCGCCGGCTCCCGCCGCGTGCAGCGCCGCCGTCATCCTGGGGTCCTCCACCCAGGAGCGCCGCACCAGGCTGTAGGGCAACTGCACGGTGCACGGTGGCGCCAAGCCCTGGCTGGCGGCCGCCGCCACCGCCGCACCGCACGGGCCGGCCTGCCAGTTGACCATCGCCCAGGCCCGCGCCTTCCCGGAGCCGAGCAGCCCGGCCACCGCGGCCACGATGTCGGCGACGGCGAGGCCCTCGGGCGGCGGGTTCGCGTAGATCACGTCCACGTGGTCGAAGCCCATCCGGGCCAGCGAGGCGTCCAGTTCCGCGGCGGCGCTCTGCTCCGGCCAGAACTCCCACCACAGCTTGTTGGCCACGACGACCTCGTCCCGGCGGACCCCCGCGGCGCGGAACAACTCGCCAAAGAGCACCTCCGAGTACCCGGTCGGCAGGGGCGCCCGGCCTGTCTCGTCGTCATACCGGGCGTCGTCGAAGAAGTTGATGCCCTCGTGCCTGGCCGCCGCCAGGATGGCGGACCCGGTGTCCTTCGGCAGGCGCTCGAACGTGCGCCAGGACCCCAGCGACATGGCCGACACCTCCAGGCCCGACGAGCCGAGCGGCCGGGGGCGCAGGATATCCGCTGGCATCGGCCAGCCTCCTTTCGGCCTGCCCGCTGCGACCGGCGAAACGCCGCCCGGCCCTTGAGCTCCATGATCTTGTGAGTTTGTTCATAAATGCTATGAACAAACTCACAAGATCATGGCGATGGCGTACCTCGGTGGGTCAAGGCCGGCCCTATGCGGGTTACCGGCGCAGGTAGTCCTGCGCGAGCTTCGGCGGCGCGATGGCCAGCCAGCCGTCGGTGATCACCTCGCGCAGCGCCTCCGCGGAGGCCTTCCGCAGCTGGATGAGCACGGCCGAAAAGCCGTCGAAGTGCGGGATCGTGAAGAAGGCGTCCTGGTTCGCGGCGAGCACGGCCTCCTTCTCGCCGAGGTCCGCGACGCGGACCGCCAGGATCTCCCCGTCCGGCGGGGCTTCGCCGCCGAACCGCCTGATGTCCGCCTTGCTGAACGGGCGCTCCCAGGCGAACGCCTTTCCCGCCACGAACCAGGTCCGGTTCCCGTGCCGTTCACCCTCGGTGACCTCGGGCAGTTCCGCGGCCATCCGGGCCGCGTCGTCCAGAGTCGCCATACCGGTACCGTACGCCGGGCGGCCACCGCGGACCGGGGCGGCCACCGCAGACCGCGGCGGCCTGCCTTGCGCCTGCCTGATCCCCCGCCCGGTCCACCGCGGCTCGCGGCAGCGCGCTACAGCCAGTCCTTGCGCTTGAACACGAAATAGAGCAGCGCCGCAGCCACGATCATCAAGGTGACCGAGGCAACAAGCCCGGCGGCACGGCTGAACCCCGGGTAGGGCACGTTCATCCCGTAGAACCCGGTGACGAACGTCGGCACCGCGATGATCGCCGCCCAACTGGTGACCTTCTTGGTGATGACGTTCATCCGGTTGCCCTGGATGGTCAGGTTCGTCTCCAGGATGGTGGTCACCAGGTCGCGCAGGCTGTCGGTCCAGTCGGCGGCGCGCAGCACATGGTCGTAGACGTCCTGGTAGTAGGGCATCATGTCGTCGCTGACGACGTGCAGGTCGCGCCGCATCAGCGAGTTCACGACCTCGCGCATGGGGATCACGATGCGGCGCAGCAGCACCAGGCTCTTGCGCAACTCGTAGCTGCGCCGCTGGACGTCCATGCTCTGCGAGTTCGCCGCGAACAGGTCATCCTCCAGGGCTTCGACGCTGTCGTCCATGCTCTGCACCGTCTCGAAATGCCCGTCCACGATGAAGTCGAGCAGGCCGTGCAGCAGGTAGCCGACGCCGAATTTGGCCAGGTCGGAGCTGGCGTCCCAGCGGTCCACCACCGCGCCGATGTCCAGCCCGTCGTCCTTGCGGACGGTGATCAGCGCCCGCTCGGTGATGAACGCGGCGAGTTCGCTGGTGGCCAGTTCGCCGGTGCTGGTGACGAGCTTCGCCCCGTAGGCGGTCAGGAACAGGTGGGTGCGGTAGCGGTCGAGCTTGGGCCGCTGGTGCTCGTGGACCGCATCCTCGACGGCCAGCGGGTGCAGGCCGAACTCCTCGCTCAGCACCCCCAGGTCATCGCGGTCCGGGTCGCGCAAATCCAGCCAGATGGTGACGGACCGGTCATCCATGTAGTCGCTGATCTCGGCGACCGGGAAGCCCTCGCGTTCGAGCTGCCCGTCCCGGTAGAGCCTGGTGCGGGCCTGGCATTTGGTCGGGGTGACCGCGCAGATGGCGCTGGCCGCCACCGTGTCCGGGTCGCGGCCGTGGAACGTCTCGGTCGCCGGAGGCTGGGCGCCCGCGGCGCCCCCTGATGTGCCGTCCACCTGGGCCAGTCCGCCCGTCTGGCCGTCGCGCTGTGGTGCGTTCATCGGTTCCTCCCTGGGTGCCGTCACTGTAGCGCTCACCCCCTGCGGCCAGGGCCGCGACCAGGGCGGTAACGTGCCAAGCGTGACCGATGTGACCTGGCTTGATGCCACCGCCCAGGCGGACCTGGTGCGCCGCGGCGACATCAGCCCGAAGGAACTGGTGGAGACGTCGATCGCCCGGATCGAGGCGCTGAACCCCCGGCTGGACGCCGTGATCAGGACCCGGTTCGGCGAGGCCCGGTCCGAGGCGGAGGGCGCGCTGCCCGACGGCCCGTTCCGGGGCGTGCCGATCCTGCTCAAGGACCTGGGCTGTTTCGTGGCGGGCGAGGTGACGGCCGCGGGCCTGGGCCCGCTGCGCAACCTGCCGTGGCCGGTGACGTCCTACCTGGCCCGGCAGTTCCTGGCGGCCGGCTTCGTACCGCTGGGCCGCACCAACGTGCCCGAGCTGGGCACGACCGTGACCACCGAACCGATGAGCTTCCCGCCGGCCCGGAACCCATGGGACCTGGGGCGTTCCACCGGCGGCTCGTCCGGGGGGTCGGCGGCCGCGGTGGCCAGCGGCATGGTGGCGGTGGCGCACGCCAGCGACGGCGGCGGCTCGATCCGCATTCCGGCGAGCGAGTGCGGGCTGGTCGGGCTCAAGCCGACCCGGGGCCGGGTGAGCCAGGGCCCGCTGGCCGGGGACGGCTGGGCCGGCGGCGTCATCGACGGGGCGCTCACCCGGACCGTCCGGGACGCGGCCGGTGTCCTGGACGTGATCAGCGCGCGGATGCCCGGTGAGCCGTACTACGCGCCCGCGCTGCCGCGCCCGCTGCGGGAGGAGGTCGGCGCCGGCCCGGGGCGGCTCCGTGCCGGGCTGCTCGACCGGCCCTCCGGGGAGCTGTACACCGACGACCCCGACTGCCGCGAGGCGGTGGCCGTCGCCGGGCGGCTGCTGGAGTCGCTCGGCCACCACGTCGAGGTGTCCGCGCCCGCGGGCATGTTCGAGCCCGGGTTCGCCAGGAACTTCAACACGATCATCGCCGCGGACACGGAAACCGCGTTCCAGGCGTTCGAGGCGGTGCTCGACGGGCCGATCGCCGAGGACGACATCGAGCCGCGGAACGCGCATTACCGGCGCGCCGGCAAGGAACTCACCGCGGTGGCATACCTGCAGGCCCGGCAGTGGCTGGGCATGTGGGCACGGCGGATGGCGCACTGGTGGGCCGACCACGACCTGCTGGTGACGCCGACCGTGGCGGCGCCGCCCCCGGTCCTTGGCTGGTTCACCGCCGCGGGGCCGAGGCATGAGGGCGAGCGGATCGCCGCCTTCATCCCCTACACCGCGCAGTTCAACATGACCGGCCAGCCCGCGGTCAGCCTGCCGCTGCACCGGACGGCCGACGGCTTGCCGGTCGGGGTGCAGCTAGTCGCAGCATACGGCCGGGAGGATCTGCTCGTCCGGGTGGCCAGCCAGCTCGAACAGGCCGCGCCCTGGGCGGACCGGCACCCGCCGCTGTAGCCGCCGCCCCCACCGCCTTTGGCGCCGCTCGCCACGGCCGTCTGCGCCGCCCGCCACGGCCGTTCGCGCCGCCCGCCACCACGGCGCCGGCGCTCGCGGCCACCGGCCGGTCGGCCGGTCGGCCGGCCCGGGCAAGCCTCGGGCCCGCCGCCTGCCGGTTTCCCGGCTGACGGCGGGCCCGAGGATCACCTGGTTACGGGATCGGGTTGCCGAGGTTGAACGGCCGCAGGAACGGCGGCGGGGTGAAGTCGATGAAGGCCGGGGGCGTCGGGACGACCTGGCCGTTGGACACGAAGATGTTGAACTTCGGGCCGAGCGCCGCCGCCCTCTTGTTCAGGCTGGCGGGATCGGTCGCCGTCGCGGTCCAGTTGCCGGTGTCGAGCCGGTGCAGCAGGACGCGCGCCGCGGTGATCGTCTCCGCTGGGGTGAACGCGCAGTGCCCGGCGCGGTGCACGAAGATCTGCCGCAGCAGCGAGGCGTTGCCCGCGTGGCGGACCACGCTGCGGTAGGCCTGCTCGTTCTCCGGGACCACCAGGCCGTCGCCGGTGGTGTGCATGGTCAGCACCGGGATGGAGATCTTGCCGTCAAACGCGATGTTGTGCTCCAGGTACTGCACCGCAGTGGGGTCTGCGGTGATCTGGGTGGCGGTCTGCACCTTGGCCAGGTCCGCGCTCAGGTTCAGCCCGGCGGCCTTGTACAGCGCGGCCACCTCGGTGCTGTCGGCGGACATGGCGAGTTGGGTGGTGTAGTTCACGCCGGTGGTCCAGGACACGTTGCCGCCGGCCCTGGCTTCCAGTTCGGCGCGCAGCGCGAAGATGAACGGGCCGTCCACCTGGCTGAACCACTCGAACTGGTTGGCCTCCTGCGCGGCGAAGTTCGTCGCCCCGGGCTCGGGGGACAGCGGGGTGAACCAGCCCGGGGTGTCCCCGAGCGCGGCGACAAGGGCCAGCCGGGCGCGGCCCTGCTTGGTCTTCTGCGCGCTGGCCGCGGCGGTGAGCGCCCCGATCAGGTTGGCGCCGGGGTTGGTGATGTCGACCACGGTCACCGACGGGTCGATGAGCTGCTGGAACGCGAACGCGGCGTCTGCGGCTACGTTCCAGGTGGCCACGCCGCCGGACAGCACCCCGCACATGGGCAGGGCGGCGTTGAACCGGCTGGGGTACCGCTGGATCAGGCCGGCGGTGATGATGCCGCCGAGTGAGTGGCCCCACGCGATGGTGCGGGTCGGCTGCGTGAAGGTGCTCGCGAACCGGTTCAGGGTGTTGATCTGGTCGGGCAGCGCCTGCTGGATCGCCCAGCCGGTGGTGGCGTAGGAGGACCCGGCGAGCGCGAAGCCGTGGTTGAGCAGCCAGGACCCGGTGACCGGATCGCCGACGTCCAGGGCGGGGTTGTTGGTGCCGGGCACGACGTACCCGTGGCTGTAAAGGAACAGCGTGCCGTTCCAGGTGCGGGCCGGGCACTGGATCTTGAAGGTCGCGCCGTCGGCCAGCTTGCCGTTGACCGTGGTCACCGATCCGGTGCCGCCGCAGGCCTGGGATGCGGCGGAGGTGGCGGCGGGCCAGGCCAGCCCGGCGGTCACCACTGCCGCCGAGAACCCGATAGCAGCGACTCTGCTCCTGAATTTCACGACGATGCTCCCTTGCGAGACCACTGTGATGAATGATGCTTCATCGATGAATGATGCTTCATCGCAGACTGTAGCCCTGTCCGCATATACCGGGATAGAGACTGTTGTGTGCCGGACGGCCGTTCAATGGCCCGGACAATGGTCAGCCGCGGAGCGCGGCGTCGATCTCGGCGCGGTGGTCGTCGGGATGCCGGATCGCTATCTGCGCGAAGCGCTCCACCCGGCCGCCGCCGGCCTGCAGGGCGCCGGCGGTGCAGCCGGCCACCAGCCCGCTGAAGTCGGCGCCGCTGCGCCGCAGGTGGTCGATGACCTCGTCCGGTGTCACCGCCGCCGCGGCGGCGGCGTGCTCGGCGTTGAGCGCGTCCACCGTGGCGCCGTCGACCGCCACGTCCTCGCCGGCCAGGATCTGCCGGACCCAGCCGCCCATGTACTCGTACGCGTGTGCGACGTGATCCACGATGACGCCCACCGGCCGCGGATCACCTTCGAGCGGCGCCGCCCGCCACTGCTCCGGCGAGCAGCCGGCGGCGAAGGCGATCAGCCGGTCCCTGGCCGCGTCGATCTCGGCCGCGTACCGCGCCGGGGTCGACGCGGCATCGCCCATGGCACCGACCTTAGACGAGCGCAGCGGCAACCACGGCGCTTTGCGCACGGCTGGCCGGCCGGCGGACGGCGTGACAAGATCAGGGCGTCGCGCTGTCGTCCTGTTCCCAGACGCGCCCACGCTGCGGAACCGGTCGCGGACGGAAGGACCGGCTTCCCGTACCGGCCGTTCTACCCCCAGGGTGTCCCGGTGATCCAGGTGGACGTGCGGGGCGAGCAGATCGGCAAGCGCGTGCCGGTGAGGGTGCCGCTGGTGGGCACCGTCAAGGACACCATCGACGCACTGCTCCCGCTGATCGACGCGAAGACCGACGCAACGCACCTGGACCGCTTGACCGCGCACTACCGCCGGGCCCGGGCCCGGCATGACCACCTGGCGCAGCCCGGCCACGGCGGGCCGCCGTCACGCTGCTCGGCCACGGCGGGCCGCCGTCACGCTGCTCGGCCGCCCGCAAGACGCCATCACCGCGGCCATCACCACGGCCGTTGGCATGGTGGTCGCCGCGGTAAGCCCGCACCGCGCTGGCATCAGCCCATCCTCCGGTTCGCCGATACCGTGATCGGCGTTGCCATCGGCATCGCAGCCGCCTGGATCGGCCTGCGCATGATTCGCCCTCGAATCCAGCAAGCCGGCTGAACCGGCGCCGCTCAACGCCTTCGCGCGCCGCACCGCCGTTCGGCACGGGCGTTCCCTGTGCCGACGGCCTGTGCTAGGACTGTGTGGTGGCACGCGAGCAACGCGGCGGGCACGGCGCTGCCCCGGGGACGCTGACCCGGTTGGGCCGCGCCGTGCGCATCGCGGGCCGCACCGGCACCGCCCCCGGCGGGCGCGAGCATCGCGAAGCCCACCGCCAGACCAACTGGCTGCGTGATGTGATCCTCGGCGGCCAGGACGGCCTGGTCAACATCCTCGGCATCATCCTCGGCGTCATCGCCGGCGGCGGCTCCCGGGTGGTGCTGCTGGCCGCCGGGTTCGCCGCGGCGATCACCGAGTCGATCTCCATGGGCGCGGTCGGGTGGACCTCCGCGCTCTCCGAGCGCGACTACTACGCCTCCGAACAAGCCCGGGAGTCGGCCGAGATCGACGCCACTCCGGAAGCCGAGCGGGCCGAGATCCGCGACATCTACGCCGCCAAAGGCTTCTCGGGGAACCTGCTGGACCAGGTGGTCGACACCATCACCGCCAACCGCGACGCCTGGCTGGCCACCATGATGGACGAGGAACTGCACCTGCAGCCGGTGGCCTCACCCGACATCTTCCGCAGCGCGATCGTGATCACGGTCGCTACCTTGATCGGCCACCTGATCCCGCTGCTGCCCTTCCTGTGGTTGTCCCGGTCGGCGGCGCTGATCACCGCGATCGTGCTCAGCGCGCTGGTGCTGTTCGGGGTCGGCACCTATGAGGCGGTGAGCCTGGTCGGGGACTGGCGTAAGAAGGGGCTGCAAATGGTCGTGATCGGGCTGGGCGCCGCCGCCATCGGCTTCCTCATCGGCCGGCTCTTCCACACCGCCGGGGCTTGAGCCCGCGCAGGGCACGGCGGGCACCGGGCGCCGCGATGGTGGGCTGCCGGGCAGGCGGTACCGGGGCAGCGGGGAGAACGGCAGCACCGCGAAGCCCGCCGTGCCGCCGACCACGGCGAGCCACAGCGTCGGCCGCAGCCCGACGGCGGTGCCGAGGAAGCCGCCGGCCAGAGCGCCGAGCGGCCTGGTGCCGTAGTTGACCGCCTGGAACGCGCCGCTCACCCGGGACTTGAGCTGGTCGGGTATCACCGCGGCGAAGATCGAGCCGATGCTGATGTCCAGCGCCATGACCCCGAACCCGGAGCCGAACTCGGCGACGAACAGCATCGCGAGGACCACCGGCCTGGGGCCACCGGCCAGCGGCACCAGCGCCAGCGGCGCCGTGAACAGCAGGCAGGACACGGTGTAGAGGCGCCCCTCGCCGAGCCGCGCCGACAGCCGCTTCGTCGCCAGGGCGCCGAGCACCCCGCCGACCGCCCCGGCGCCGAGGACCAGGCCCAGCACGCCGGGCCGGACGTGCAGCGAGCGGGTCGCGTACAGCACGAACAGCGCGATGAAGACGAAGTCGAAGAAGTTGATGAGCGACACCGACAGCAGCGACCACCGGACGACCGGCGAGCCCTTGATGAACCGCGCGCCCGCGGTGAACGCGCCCGGGCCGGGTTCGGCCGGGCGCGGCTCGGCCACGTCGATCCGGCCGAGGAAGAACGCCGAGCCGAGAAACGAGAGCGCGTCGGCGGCGACGGCGAACGGCGCGCTCAGCAGTTGGACGAGGAGGCCGCCGGCGCTGGGGCCGCCGGTGAACGACAGCGCCCGGCTGCCGTAGAGCAGCGAGTTCCCGTCCAGGTAGGCGTCGCCGGGGACCAGGCAGACGAACAGCGCTGGCTGGCAGACGGTGAACAGCACGCTGAACGCGCCGGTGCCGAGCGCGACCGCGTAAAGCTGCCAGACGCTGAGCACGCCGAGCGCGTAACAGGCGGGGATGCTGGCCAGCAGCGCGGCCCGGCCGAGGTCGGCCACGATCATCAGCGCGCGCCAGTGCCCGAACCGGTCCGCCAGCACGCCCGCGTGCAGGCCGAACAGGAGGCTCGGCAGCCAGACCAGCGCGACCAGCAGGCCCATCTGCGCCGGGCCGGCCCGCAGCGTGATCACGGCGACCAGCGGGAGCGCGATCGAGGAGATCTGGTCGCCGAACATGGAGATCGTCTGGCCGCACCAGTACCGCCGGAACCCCGCCTCGCGCAGCAGGGCGGGAACGCGCCGGCCGATGGCTGCGCGGGCCGCGCCCCAGCGTCCGCCGTGGTCCCCGTCCGCCGCCTGAGCCGCGCCGGTACCGGCACCGACGCTGGTGCCCAGGGCCGCCCCGGCACCCGGGACCGCGCCCGCGCCCGAGGCCGCGTCGGTGGCCGGGACCGCGCCGGTGCCCGACGCCGCGCGGGTGCCCGACGCCGCGCGGGTGCCCTTGGCCGCGCCGGTGCCCGACGCCGCGCGGGTGCCCGACGCCGCGCGGGTGTCCTTGGCCGCGCCGGTGCCCGGCGCCGCGCGGGTGCCCGACGCCGCGCGGGTGTCCTTGGCCGCGCCGGTGCCCGGCGCCGTAGCGGCGTTCACCGGTCGTCCGTGCCGGCGGCGGGCGCACGCGGGGAACGGCCCGGCCGCGGTTCCGGAGCCGCGACGTGGATGTAGGTGACCAGGCGGGCGCCGGGCGGGCGCAGCTCGGGCCGGGTCGTCCGGTCGAGGTAGCGGTCGAGCAGGCGGCGCACCTGCTCCCCCAGTTCCGTTAGCTCGGGCGCGGTCAGGTACAGGAACAGGTCCCCGAACAGCGCGGCCCGCTGCCATTCGGCCGGCTCGTCCGCCCTGGCCTCCAGCCAGGCCATCATCTGCTCGTAATAGCGCTCGGCGACGATCGACCGGAACAGGCCGGACGCGGCGGCGAGTTCCGGGCTGTCGGTGACCGCCGGCACGTCGGTGAGCATCGCCGTTGCCCGCCACGGCCGCTCCCGGCCCCGGCCGCCGCCCGCCTCCTCCACCAGGCCGTACTTGGCAAGCTGCCGCAGGTGGAACGAGCAGCTCGCGGCGCTCTCCCCGAGCACCTCGCCGGCCCTGGTCGCGGTCAGCGGCCCCTCCGAGCGCAGCAACCCGAGCAGAGACAGCCGCAGTGGATGCGCCAGCGCGCGCAGCGCGCGGGGGTCGGTCATCCGTTTGACGGATCGCGGGTCCCGCTCAGTCATACATCGAAAGCTATCTTTCGAAAGATAGCTTTTCAAGACCCGCTGGCGGGCTGGCCTGCACCGCTCCGGGCAGCGGGGCGTCGTTCTTCTTCTGGCACCCCGACCTGTTGACGGTGCACGTCTGGGTCTGGTACCCGAACCCGGCGGGCCTCTACTCCAGCACCAACCTGCTGGTCAGCCCGCTCAACGGCAGCTGACCTCGCACGTGGCTTGGCTCAATCGCGGCTGAGCCCAGCGTGAACGCGGCGGGCGGGCCATCGTGGGCCGCCCCGCCGCATCAAGGCCACAGATCCGCTAGCACGGCTGGGTGCTGATCGCCAGCAGGGTGATCGATGTGTGACTGTGCTGGCGCCGGCCTGGTATCCGCATGCGTCACAATTAGTCGCCGTGAGCCGCCCAAACGCGTCCGCCTGGCGGCGTGCTGGCACCAGCCCCAGCCACTGCCGTGGCCGCTGGCTGCGCGGCGGCGCCCTGGCCGTTGCCGCGGTCATTACTGGGTGCGCCAGATCCACCGCGCCCGGCTTCCCGAGCCCTCCGCGGGTCCACCCGGTCAGCTTCCCAGTGCTGGTCAGCGCGGACGGGCGGGTCATCACCGGGGTCGGCTCGATGGCCTGCGGGCACGACCCACGGCTGGCCGCCCGCTCCTATCCGCACAAAGTGACGCTGGCCTGGGTCAACCCGGACACCAACTGCAACGCCGAGACCATCCGGTCAGCCGTGGTGCGAGCCAGGCTGCCGGCCCCGCTTGGCGAGCGCGCGCTGGTACAAGCCGCCTCCGGCGCGCCGGTCCGCTACTTCGACGAACGCGGCCTGGCCCGGGCCGACGTGCTGCCCGCCGGGTTCCGGCTGAGTAGCGATCTTCCCTCGGTATCGTTCCCGGAGCAGGCCACATGGGCAGTCGGTGACATACGCACCTACACCGGGCCAGTGAGCACTGCCGCGCAACTGTCAATCGCGCAGCTCGTTGTGACTCCTGGGCTCATCCCGCTGACCCCGTGGCCGTGGCCCGCCCATGTCCGGGTGGATGGCCGCCCGGCCGCGCTGCTCGTCGACCGGGCCAGCGGCCTTGTGTACTCCCGGTCCATTACCTGGGTTGATCATGGTTACCGGTTCGTGGTGAACATCTCCGTTCAGGGCCATAAGCAAGTGCCGCTGAGCACTGCGGACCTAACCGCAGTCGCGGACGGGATCCGATCCCGGTTACACACGACCAGCCCGAGAAACGATGGTCACCCTTGCAGACCTCGGTAGATCTCCGAGCGGTGATCGATGTCGAGGACGTGCACAACGCGGCTGTTCTCGTCGATCCGGTAGACGATGCGATAGGTACCGCGCCGGGCACCGTGACAGCCAGCGAGCGGCCCGAAGAGGGGCTTGCCGACCCGGTGCGGGTTGACCGCGAGCGCGGCATCGCAGAACGCCAGCACGGCGGCGGCAACGGCTTCGGGAAGCCGCTCGGCGATCGCCCGCCGTGCAGCAGGCTGGAACCGGATCTCATACCGCTGCCCAGGTTCGGCCGTCACGTGCCGGTGACGCGGCGCCGGGCCAGATCCTGGCGCACGGTGGCCATGTCGGCGCCGGGCTCACCACGCCCCAGGGCCGCCAGGCTCTCCGATATGCGCGCGACCGCGTCGTTGTCACCGAGGATTTCCAGGGTCATCTCCAGGCCCTCAAGGTCATCCACCGACAGCAAGACGGCCTCGGGCTCGCCGTTGCGGGTCAGCGTGATCCGCTCATGCTGCTGGCGTACCCGCCTGGCCAGTTCAGACAGGCGGGCCTTGGCTTCGGACAACGGCACAGGCGTCGCGGCAATCGTCATGGTTAGAAGTATAGGCCTTACTAGTCTCTTTTTGGACCAAGTCTGGCGTGGAAGACTTCGGTCAGATCTTGGGAGGCGGCGTTGCTCAGCCGGGAAGTTCTGATTCGATGATCTTCCGCTCCAATTCATCAAGATCGTGAGCGACGAGGACATGCAGCGATGCCGGGCTCGGGTGCTCGGGTGCTCGGTTGCCGTCCAGCGGCGCTGGACTTAACCGCACCACGGCCAAGCCCGCGCTGCGGGGCGCCACCATGGAACGTGATAATGGCCAGGATCATCGCGCGTGCGCCCGGCGTACGGCACCGCGAGGGAGGCCGATGAGCGAGGTACCGGCTGGTTTCGAGCCGTCGCGGCGGACCAGCCCGTTCCTCGACGTGATCGGCCCGGTCTACACCATGACCACCGAGCGCGGCATCCTGCTGGGCCTGAGGGCGCGCACCGAGCACCTCAGCACCCGCGGGTTCGTGCACGGCGCGATCCTGGCGGCGCTGCTCGACGTGGTGTGCGGGCGCAACTGCGCCGCACTGACCGAGCACCCCAGCCTGGTCACGGTCAGCCTGACCGTGGACTACGTCCCCGCCGCCCGCGACGGCGACTGGCTAGAGGCGAGCGCCACGGTGACCCGCGTCGGCCGCAGGCTCGCGTTCGCCGACGGCCGGGTGGAGGCCGAGGGCAGGCCCGTCGCCAAGGCCAGCGCCGTGTTCGCAGTGGGATGACCCGTTTGCCGAGGGAGGTCGCATGAACGGCGCCGAGGCGGTGCTCCGCACGCTGGTGGACAGCGGGGTCAGCCTGTGCCTCGCCAACCCCGGGACCTCGGAGATGCACATGGTCGCGGGGCTGGACGAGGTGCCGGGGATGCGCGCGGTGCTGTGCCTGTTCGAGGGAACAGCGACCGGCGCCGCCGACGGCTACGGCCGGATGACCGGACGGCCGGCGGCGGTGCTGGTGCACCTGGGGCCCGGGCTGGCGAACGGCCTGGCCAACCTGCACAACGCGCGCCGCGCCCGGACCCCGGTGCTGGCCGTCGTCGGGGACCACGCCACCTACCACAAGCGGTTCGACGCACCGCTGGAGTCCGACATCGAGGCGCTGGCCGGGACCGTGTCCGGGTGGGTGCGGCGGTGCGCGCGCAGCGCCGACGCGGCGGCGGACGCGGCCGAGGCGGCCGCCGCCGCGACGTCGCCGCCCGGACAGGTGGCCACCCTCATCCTGCCCGCCGACGCCACCTGGTCCCCCGGGGCCGAGCCGGCCGCCGCGGTGCCGGTGCGGCCGCGGGCGCCGGTCCCCGACGAGGTGATCACCGCGGCCGCGGCGGTGCTGCGCGGCGGGGAGCCCTGCGTGATCCTCCTCGGGGGCGCCGGGACGCACCGGCCCGCGCTGGAGGCGGCCAGCCGCATCTCCCAGGCCACCGGCGCCCGTCTGCTCGCCGAGACGTTCCCGGCCCGGCACGAGCGCGGCGCGGGCGTGCCGCCCGTCGAGCGGCTCGCCTACCTGGCCGAGATGGCCGCCGCGCAGCTCGCCGGCGCGCGGCACCTGATCCTCGCCGGGGCGCGCGCACCGGTGTCGTTCTTCGCCTACCCCGGCAAGCTCAGCTCCCTGGTCCCTGACGGGTGCCGGGTGCACCCGCTGGCCGGTCCAGGGGACGACATCGCCGGTGCGCTCGCGGCGCTGGCCGACCTCGCCGCCCCCGGTGCCGCGCCCGCCCGGCAGCAGCCGGAACGGCCCGGCCTGCCGGACGGCGAGCTGACCGGGCAGAGCGCCGCGGCGATCATCGGCGCGCTGCTGCCGGAGCACGCGATCGTCTGCGACGAGGCCAACACCTCCGGGCTGGCGCTGCCCGGCGCCACCGCGGGCGCGCCGCCGCACGACTGGCTCACCCTGACCGGGGGCGCGATCGGCCAGGGCCTGCCGCTGGCGGCCGGTGCCGCGCTGGCGTGCCCGGAGCGGCCCGTCCTCGCCCTGGAGGCGGACGGCAGCGCCATGTACACGATCTCCGCGCTGTGGACCCATGCCCGCGAGCAACTGGACATCACCACGGTGATCTTCAGCAACCGGAGCTACGCCATCTTGAACATGGAACTGGACCGCACCGGCGCCGGGGCGGCGGGCCAGAGCGCGCGGAGCCTGCTGGAGTTGTCCAGGCCGGGCCTGGACTTCACCGCGCTGGCCAGCGGGATGGGCGTGCCGGCCGGCCGGGCGCGGACCGCGGCCGAGTTCGCCGCGCAACTGGGCCGCGCGCTCGCCGAGCCGGGCCCGCACCTGATCGAGGCCGTGGTGCCCCCGTTCAGTTAGGAGGCGGCGTCACGTTCGCCCGCGGGCCGGCCCGCCGGTTCGACCTGGTGATCGGGGCGGACGGGCTGCACTCCGCGGTGCGCCGGCTGGCGTTCGGCCCGGAAGCGGAGTTCCGCGAGGACCTCGGCCTCGCCGTGGCGGGCTTCAGCGTGCCCAACACCTTCGGCGTTGACCACGGCGGGCTGATCTACAACGAGCCCGGCCGGCTCGCGATGGTGGCCAGCGGCCGGGACCCCGCCCGGGCGACGGTGTGCCTGATGTTCGCCGGCCCGGTCCCGGACTACGACTGGCACGACACGCTGGGCCAGAAGCGGATCGTGGCGGAGCGTTTCGCCGGCGCGGCCTGGCAGGTGCCCGCCCTGCTCGCGGCGCTGCACGAGACGCTGGAACTGTACTTCGACACGATCAGCCAGATCCGGCTCGGCCGCTGGTCGGCCGGGCGGGTGGCGCCGCTCGGCGACGCGGCCTGGTGCCCCGGCGGCAACGGCACCGGGCATACCATGTTCGGCGCGTACACGCTGGCCGGGGAACTAGCCCTGGCCGGCGGCGACCACGCCGCGGCGTTCGGGCGGTACGAGCAGATCATGCGGCCGCCGGTCGCGAAGTCGCGGAAGCAGGCGGCGGGCGCGGCCCGGTTCCTCACCCCGGCGACCGAGCGGAAGATCCGCAGCCGCAGCCGCAACCGCGCCTACCGCGTCCTGTCCTCCCCCGTGCTCAGCGGGCCGTTCGGCTGGCTGGCCAGGCGCACCGCCAGCACGGGCACGCTGCGTGACTACCCGCTGGCCGGCCCGGCGAGCCCCGGCCGGGCCGGCCAGCTGGCGCCAGGCCACTGATCTCGCGCCGCCACCACGTGGGCGCCCGGTGGGCCCGCAACCGGCTAAGTCATGGGCGTAAACCTGCCCGGTGGCCGGCTCCCCTAAGGTGTCCGGCATGGATCAGTTCACGATCCGGCAGACGAGCGCCGACCTTCCCAGGTTCGACGCGGAGGAGGCGCTGGAACCGCTGCCCGGGCTCGGCGCCCAGACGCGCCTCGTGGCTGACTTCGAGTTCGGCGATGCCAGCCTGGCCGCGTTGGAACTGGCGGGCGCTTACCTGCTCCACGGCAGGGTTCGCAAGCTGCGGGCGGTGGGGGCCAGGATCACCGGAACGCGCATGGGCTCGGTCGAGTTCTCCGGCTGCGACCTGTCCTCGCTCCGCTGGCAAGACGGCAAGATCTCGCGGGTCCGGTTCGACGGCTGCAAGTTCCTCGCCGCCCGGATCCAGGACGTGACCATGGAACACGTCGTGTTCACCGGCTGCAAGCTCGACTACGCCGCGCTCGATCAGATCCGGGCCACCGGCCCGGTCCTGTTCGCGGGCTGCTCGCTGCGCGAGGCGGAGTTCACCGGGTGCGACCTCGCCGGTTCGGCGTTCGACGCCTGCGACCTGCGGCTGACCGGGTTCGGCCCGGGCCATTACCGGGGCTGTGATTTGCGCGGCAACGACCTGTCGGCGCTGGCCAGCGCGTCCCATCTCAGGCACGTCATCATCGACCGCGCGCAGACGGTGCAACTGGGCGAGGCCCTCGCGGCGGAGCTGCAGGCGAGTTTCGGCGATGGGGACCACGGCCGCCCCTAGCCGCCGCTCGCGCCCGGCGCGGGATGGGCGGCTCGGTACAGTGGCCGCATGGCGCCGGGACCGCGCGAGGTGGAGCGCGTCCACCCGAACGTGATCCTGGCCGTGCTGTCGCTCGCGGGCGCGGTGTACGCGGTGCTCAGCTCGGCGGTGATCCCGGCGCTGCCGACCCTGCAGCACAGCCTGCACGCCGGCGAGACCGGCGTCACCTGGCTGCTGACCGGCTTCCTGCTGTCGGCGTCGGTCGGCACCGCGATCATCGGCAAGCTCGGCGACATGTACGGCAAGCAGCGGCTGCTGGTCTGGACGCTGCTGGCCCTCGCCGCCGGGACGCTGCTGGGTGCCGTGTCCGGCTCGCTGGCGACGCTGATCGTGGCCCGCGTCATCCAGGGGGTGGCCGGCGGCATCTTCCCGCTGGCCTTCGCGATCGCCCGGGACGAATTCCCGCGTAACCGGGTCGCCGGGAGCATCGGGCTGATGTCCGCGATCCTCGGGGTCGGCGGCGGCCTGGGCCTGGTCGTCGGCGGGCTCATCGACGAGCACCTGAGCTGGCACTGGCTGTTCTGGATCCCGCTGCCGATCATGGTCGTGGCCGCGGCCTGCGCCTGGCGCTTCATCCCCGAGTCACCGGTCCGCTCCCCCGGCCGGGTGAACTGGACAGCGGCCGCCCTGATGGCGGCGGGCCTGTCCGCGGTGCTGGTCGCGATCGCCCAGACCGCGGCCTGGGGCTGGACCGGCCCCAGAACACTCGCGCTGCTGGCAGCCGGGCTGGCGGTCTGCGGCGTATGGATACGTGTGGAGCTGCGCAGCGGTAACCCGCTGATCGACATGACGATGATGCGGGTGCGCGGGGTGTGGACCGCCAACCTGGCGGCGTTCCTCGTCGGCGCCGGGCTGTACGCGTGGTTCCTGCTGCTCCCGCAGTTCGCGCAGCTGCCCACGAGCACGGGGTTCGGCTACGGGGTCTCGGTCGTGACCGTCGGGCTGTACCTGTTGCCCGCCGCGCTCGGCATGGGCGTGCTCGGCTCGGTGGCCGGCCGGGTCGAGCGGCGCTTCGGCTCCCGGCCCGCGCTGGTGGCCGGCGCCGCGGTGAGCGCCGTGGCCTGTGGCTGGCTCACGTTCACCAACCGGCACCCCTACGACATGGTGGTCAGCTCGCTGCTGCTAGGGGTCGGCATCGGCCTGGCCTTCGCCGCGCTGGGGAACCTGATCGTGCAGGCCGTGCCGCCGCACCAGACCGGCGTCGCCAGCGGGATGAACACCGTGCTCCGCACGCTCGGTGGTGCGCTGGGCGGGCAGATCGCGGCGACGTTCGTCGCCTCCAGGACGCTACGCGGGCTGCCCGAGCTGACCGGGTTCACCACCACGTTCGCCATGGCGGCCGTGGTCCTGGCCGGCTGCGCCGCCGTGGCGCTGCTCATCCCCTCCCCAGCGCTCGCCACGAACTGGGCATCCGGTTCGGGGATGCGCGGCCGGGCCTAGATCGTGATGACGGTCTTCCCCTCCGTGTGGCGGCCGCCCAGCAAGGCGGGGACGTCGTCCAGGCTGACCCGGGTGATCGGCGGCGGCACGATGGACCCGGCGGCAACCCGCGCCGCCAGCCGGTCCAGCAGCGGCACCGTCATGGAGAGCTGGAAGTT
>Ga0207646_10000314_pt1 | contig 65494 bp, 55 predicted proteins | sample KBSK5502metaG_FD_184343 | JGI IMG/M metagenome (GOLD analysis project Ga0207646, IMG submission 184343) | Corn, switchgrass and miscanthus rhizosphere microbial communities from Kellogg Biological Station, Michigan, USA - KBS K5-50-2 metaG... | ecosystem: Host-associated > Plants > Roots >... | reverse complement strand
CTTCAGCCAGACCAGCGCGACGTTCAACGACGGGTTCGCGTTCGCCTACGCCGGCTGCGCGCCGGACGCACACGGGTACGTGGGCTGCGCCATGTCGTGGGGCGGCGGCACGGGCTCCGGCTCGAGCGCCGTCGACTACTACCCGGGCGGGCTGATCCTGCTCCAGGACAACGTCAACCCGACCCAGCCGTGGGGGTACGACTTCAACCTCTTCGGCAGCGGCAACGCCAGCGCCTGGGGCGACTACATGGTCACCCAGCCGTTCGAGCCCGATGTCGGGCCGTTCCTCACCACCGAGTGGGCGGTCAACGGCAGCGGGACCGTCGTCCCCCACGTGGTGATCTGGGGGCGGGGCAACGAGTACGGCTACTCGCGGTTCAAGAACTCGTAGCCGCGACCGGCGCAGCCCGGCTCCGGCCGGGGTGAGCCAGGCACGAACCCTGGTGCGGTGAACGAACCCCGCTGGGGCACCGCACCAGGCACCCATCGCATGCCGATGAGGTGGGGAGGGCCCGGGCGGCCGGCCGGCCGCCCGGGCCCTCCGGTGCGCGGCCGCCCGTCCGGCGGGCTTGCCACGGGGCCGCGCCGTCGGCTGCCCCTCAGAGCCGGCCGGCGGCTTTCAGCTCCAGGTAGGCGTCGGCGAGCGCACCGGGCAGCCGGCCGGGCGGCGCGTCCACCACATGCGCGCCGCGGCGCCGCAGCAGCGCGGAGACCCGCTCCCGCGCGGCCCGTGCCTGCTCCGCGGCCGCCGCGTCGTACACGGCCGCGGAATCGCCCCGCCCCGCCGCCATCGCGTCGAGCGCGGGGTCCGCCACCGCGGCTACCACCACCTCGTGCCGGGCCGCCAGCAGCGGCAGCCGGGGGAGCAGCCCCTCGGTGACCGCGGCCGGGTTGAGGTCGGTGAGCAGCACGATCAGGCAGCGGTGCCGCGCGGCGGTGAGCGCGGCGCTGCCCAGCGCCGCGGCGTCGGTTTCCACGAGTTCGGCCTGGAGTCCCGCCATCGCCTGCGCCACCGCCGACAGCACCGCCGAACGGGGCGTCCCGACAACGCGTGCCCGGACCCGCCGGTCGAAGGCCAGCATGTCCACCCGGTCGCCCGCGCGGGAGGCGAGCGCGGTCAGCAGCAGCGCCGCATCCATGGCGGCGTCCAGGCGGGGCTCCCCGCCGACCCGGCCCGCGGCCGTCCGCCCGGTGTCCAGCATGATCAGGATCTGCCGGTCGCGCTCCGGCCGCCAGGTGCGGACCATGACGTCGCGCAGCCGCGCGGTGGCCCGCCAGTCGATGGACCGGACATCGTCGCCGACCACGTACTCGCGCAGCGAGTCGAACTCGCTGCCCTGGCCGCGGCGCAGGGCACGGTGCTGGCCGTCGAGCTGGCGCAGCCTGGACAGCTTCTCGGGCAGGTGCCTGCGGCTGCGGAACGGGGGCAGCACCCGGACCGTCCACGGCGCGGACCGCCCGCCCTGGCGCGCGGCGAGCCCGAGCGGCCCAAGAGAGCGGATCGTGACCGCCGACGCGGTCTTGTCGCCCCGGCGGTCCGGGATGAATTCGGTGGTCAGCCACGCCCGGCCGCCGGGCGGCACGGTGACCCTGGCACGCGGCGGGGCCGCCCCCGCGCTCGGCTGCCAGGCGTCCCGTACCACGGCCCGCAGGGTCCGCCGGGCCGGGTTCGCCAGCCCGAGCACCACCGAGGCCCGTTCGCCCAGCAGCACCCGGGTGTCGCCGGAGCGGCTCAGCCGCACCGCGCGGACCGGGGCCGCGAGCGCCACGTCGGCGGCGATGGCGGCCACCAGCACCCCGTTCACGACGACGATCACGGCCGGGGCCGGGACGGCGAGGATCAGCAGCGCGCCCAGTGCCGCGGTCAGCGCGGCGCGGCCCGTCAGCGCCATGCCGCCGCCCGGACCTTACCCGCCCCGGTTACCGGGGGATGAGGCCGGCCGGCCGGGGCCCGGGTCACCGGGGCACCGGCCTGGCTCCGCGTGCCACGGGTCACCGTGGGACCGGGACCGAGCCGAGCACCGCGTCGATCACGCCGTCGGCCGTGGCGCCCTCCAGTTCGGCCTCCGGGCGCAGCTCGACCCGGTGCCGCAGCGTGGGCCGGGCCAGCGCCTTCACGTCGTCGGGGATGACGAAGTCACGGCCCGCGAGCCAGGCCCAGGCGCGGGCGGTGGCCTGCAGCGCGGTCGCGCCCCGGGGCGAGACACCCAGGCGCAGCGACGGGGACTGCCGGGTGGCCCGGCACAGGTCCACGATGTACCCGGTCACCTCGGGAGCCACCTGAACGCCGCGCACCGCGGCGCGGGCCGCCGCCAGGTCCGCCGCGCCCGCCGCCTGCCGGACTCCGGCGGCGGCGAGGTCGCCGGGGTCGAAACCGGCCGCGTGCCGGGCCAGGATGCTGATCTCGTCGTCCCGCCCGGGCACCGGCACGGTCAGCTTCACCAGGAACCTGTCCAGCTGCGCCTCCGGCAGCGGGTACGTGCCCTCGTACTCAATGGGGTTCTGCGTCGCCGCGACGAGGAACGGCTCGGGCAGCGGCCGCGGCGTTCCCTCCACCGAGACCTGCCGCTCCTCCATCGCCTCCAGCAGCGCCGCCTGGGTCTTCGGCGGGGTCCTGTTGATCTCGTCCGCGAGCAGCAGGTTGGTGAACACCGGTCCCTCGTGGAACTGGAACAGGGCCGTTTTCGCGTCGTAGACCAGCGAGCCCGTGAGGTCCCCGGGCATCAGGTCGGCGGTGAACTGCACCCGGGTGCTGCGCAGCGACAGCGTGCCCGCCAGCGCCCGTACCAGCAGGGTCTTGGCCACCCCCGGGACGCCTTCCAGCAGGGCGTGACCGCGGCACAGCAGGCAGATCACCAGGCCGGTGACGACGGAGTCCTGGCCGACCACGGCCTTGGCCACCCCGGCCCGCACCGCTTCCAGCGCGGCGCGAGGGTCGCGAGCGCCCGGCTGGCCGGCGCCCGCCGCGCCTTCGCCCGCCGCGCCTTCGCCCCGCGCGCCCTGGCCTGCCCCGGCCTCGCTCTCGTAGGTGCCGCCCGCGCTCTGGTACGTGCCGGGCGCGCCCCGGCCCGCCCCGGAACCCTCCGGCGGGACGGGCGGGCGGGCGCCGAGATCGTCGTCGAGCCCGGCCAGGGGCGGGTTGTCCGCGGTCACAGGGTCAGCACCTGTCCCTCCAGAGCGTCCAGGTCGGCGGCCAGCTTCACCAGCGCCGCCTCGTCACCGGGGACCGGACCGAACAGGACGGCCCGGATCTCGCCGGGGGCCCGTCCGGTCCGGCTGGCCAGTTCCTGGCAGGCGGCTTCGGCCGTCACGCCCCGCGGCAAGCCGAGCCGGGTCACGATCCGCCCCACGGCCGCCGCACGCAGCGCCGCGGCCGCGCGATCCCGCGCGTGCCGGGACCGGTACAGCCTGCCATGGCCCTCCACAGTTTCGCAGGCCCGGACCACTACCGGCAGCGGCTCGGTCACCAGCGGGCCGAGGCGGCGCACCCGCCACAGCGCGAGCAGCAGCACCACGATGCCGAGCTGGATCGCCACGGCGTACGCCCGGCCGGGGATCAGGCTGGTCAGCGGCCGCTGACCGGGCCGGCCCGCGGCCACTGCCGGCAGCGGGCCCGGCACCAGCCACACGATCCGCGGGCTGGCGGCCAGCAGGTTCAGGTCGAGCGCGGCGTTGCCGGCGGCACCCAGGTCCTGGTTGGCCAGCGGGGCACCCGTGCCCAGCACCGTGACCAGATGGCCGGGACCGTCGTAACTCAGCAAGAAAGAGAAACCGGGCGGAGCGGCGGCCGACGGCGGATAGCAGCGCCAGGCCCCGGGCGCGGCGGAGCGCAGCAGCAGCCCGCCGAGGTCCGCGGCGCCGGCCGCCGCCGCGGCGCGCAGGGCGCAGCGGGGCGGCAGGTCACGGACCGGCTCGGCCGGCCCGGCCAGCGTCACCGCCGGGGCGAGGGCGGAGAGGGCGTCGTGGCCGGGCACCACCAGCAGCAGCCTGGCCGGCAGCCGGGCGAGTTCGGCGAGTTCGCCCGCGCGCAACTCCTGCGGGCTGGTGACGACCAGGGTGGTCCCGGGGGAGGTGGCCTGCGCCGCGGCCGCGGCCACGGACCCGGCCCTGATCACCGTCTGGCCGCGGGCCTGGAGCAGCGCGACCAGTGCGTGCGCGCCCGCTGGGCCGGTGTCGTTGGGATCCAGCGGGCCGGTCACCGGCGGCCGCACCTGGAGCAGCGCGACGACCAGCCCGCCGAGAAGGACCAACAGCGCCACCGCTGCCGGGGCGCGCCACTGGCGCCAGCCGGCCGGCGCCGGCCGGCCTCCCCGGAGCCCGCGCGGCGCGGCGGGGCCGGGCGCCACGGGCCCGGGCGCCGTGGGGCCGGCCGCGGGGGCGCGCGGCGCGCGCTCGGCCGCCTGCGTCATGGCGCTCGCGCGGCCGCGCCGGTCGGCGCGCCGGACGCGGCGCCGCGGCGCCCGGCGCTGTGCCCGACGCGCGCGTCGAGCGCGGCCACCCGGTCGTAGCCGGGCCGGGTGCCCGGGCGCCGCCCGTAGCGGACCTCGTCGAACAGCAGGGCCACGCCGAGCAGGTCGGCCGCGTGCGGCGGCAGGGCGCGGCCGGCCTCCGCGGCGAACTCGTCGGCGGTCCGGCCGGTGCGGGGCATCAGCACGCCGCGCTCGTCGAGTTCCGCGGCGATGGCCCGGACCCGTTCGCAGATCGCGGCCGCGTAGTCACCGGCCTCCGCCAGCCGGGACGCCGCGTCGCGGTGCTCCCGCGCCGTGCGGGCCCGGGCCACGGCGCCCGGTTCGGGCCCGCGGCGCCGGGCCCTGGCGACCGGGCCGATCCGGGCCAGGACCACGCCGACCAGCAGCGCCGCCAGCGCGATCAGCACGACGAACCCCCACCACCCGCCCGGCAGCGACTGGGTGTCGCGGAACAGCCTGTTCAGCCACGCCAGGACGAAGTGCGCGACGCGCTCGGTGAGCGAGGGCTGGGGATGGTAGATCGGTTTGGACAGCTCGGCGCGGGCAAGCCGTTGCCCGGCCTGCCTGCCGACCACCGGGATGCCGCCCGCGGCCCCCGCGGCCCTCCCGCCCGTCGCGGCCCCGGGGACCCCCGCGCTCCCGGCGAGCAGGGCCGCCGCACGGAACGCGGCGGCGCCGGTCACCACGCCGGCGGGCCGCCGGTAGGCGGAGCGCCCGGGGCGGCAGGCGTGCCCTGGCCCGCATCTGTGCGCGCGCCGGGCCGCCACAGCGAGGCGAACTCGTCTCCGGTCGGGGCGCTGCCACCTTCCGCCGCCGTCTGCAGGATCAGGTCGAGCCCTTCCCGGCGCATCCGTAGGTCCACGTACAGCAGCACGGCGACCCCGGCGGAGATCGGCCGCGCCACGGCGCCGGCCACGACGCCGCCCACGGCGCTGATCAGGATGCCCGCCACGTTACCGCCGGTGCCGGGCAGCAATGAGTTGCCGCCGCCGGCCACCGCGGCGAGCAGGCCGAACGGGATCTGCAGCACCCCCGCGGTCACCACCACGATCAGGCCTGCCAGCAGGGTGATGCCGAGCACCCGCCAGAAGCTGCCGCGGACCAGGCGCCAGGACCGGGCGAGCGCCCGGGCCGGCCCCTCCCGTTCCAGCACCACCGCGGGCCCCGCCATCCGGAACATGACCGGAATCCAGAAGGTGAGCACGATCCCGGCGATCGCGCCCAGCACCGCCACACCGACCACCAATGCGCCCGGGGTGCCCGCCACCACGAGGGTGAACAGCAGTGTTGCGTAGACCACCCACGGGCTGATCCAGGCCAGCAGGATCAGCAGCGTGGCACCGATCAAGGCCAGCATCCGCGGTCGCGCGATCTGCCAGGCCTCTCCGGCGGTGATCGTGTGCCCGAGCACGCTCCGCCCGATGACCACGGTGAGCAGGCCGGTCAGCACCGTGTCCACGATGAACGCGAGGAAGGCCGACACCGCGACGGTCGGCGCGAGCACCTGCCCGATCCGGGTCAGCAGGTGCGTGGCCTGGGTGGTGGTGAGCTGCTGGCCGGGCGCGGGCAGGCTGACCGACCCCACGTAGTGGACCAGGATCAGCGACAGCGCGGTGGTGATCACCGCGGACGCGGTCAGCAGCACCGCGGCGATGCCGAGCGTGGCCCGCGGGTTGCGCCTGATGGACGTGAACGCCCCGTCGAGGATCTCGCCGACGCCCAGCGGGCGCAGCGGGATGACGCCGGGCTTGGGCGCCCGGGGCTGGCCCGGCCAGGAGGGGTAGCGCTGCCGCCCCGGCCCGCCGGGTGGGCCGGACCCGCGCGGCACGGTACCGGGCTGCCCGTAACCCCCCGGCCACTGCCCGTACCCGGCGGGCGCCCCGGGCCCGCCGCCCGGCTGCGCGTACCCGCCGGCCGGCGGCGCCTGGCCAGGATCGAACGGCGGCGGCTGCGCGTACCCGCCGGGCTCACCGGACGGCGGGAACCACGGCTGCGGCTGGGCCGCGCCTTCCCCGTCGCCCCCGGTGCCGTTGCTGCCCGGGGGCAGGTTGTCTGTCATGTTTCTCCCTTTGGCACGGCGCATGCCAGTGCCGGGCGGCCCGCGCTGGCGCCCATACTGGCACGAAGGGCCCGGCCGGGAAACGGCGCTCGGCCATTCCGGATCCCCCTCCCTTTGTGCCCCGTCCTGGTGGCCGCATTCGACCTGGTGGCCGCCGATGACGCACACTCGGGCTGTGAACACGCGCGCGCTGCGCTGGCTCGGCCCGCCGGGCGGGCCGGCGGTGGTACTGCTGGACCAGACCAGGCTGCCGGCCGAGGAGGCCTACCTCACCTGCCACGACGTCGGCACCTTGATCGATGCAATACGCCGGCTCGTGGTTCGCGGGGCCCCGTTGCTGGGCCTGGCCGGGGCGTACGGCGTCGCGCTTGCCGCGCATCGCGGCGACGATGTGGCGGCGGCGGCGGGCGCGCTGGGCCGGTCCCGGCCGACCGCGGTGAACCTGAGCTGGGGCGCCGCCCGCGCCCTGGCGGCCTACCAGGCGGCCCGCGATGCCGGGGCCGGCGGCGCGCGCGCGGCGGATGAGGCGCTGGCGCAGGCGCGGGCCCTCGAGGCGGAGGACGCCGCGGCGAGCGCGGCCATCGCCAGGCACGGGCTCAGCCTGGTCGGGGACCGGAGCCGGATCCTGACGCACTGCAACACCGGCGCCCTGGTCTCCGCCGGGGAGGGCACCGCTTTCGCGATCATCCTCGCCGCGCACCGGGCCGGGCGGGTCGCCCAGTTGTGGGTGGACGAGACCCGCCCGCTGCTCCAGGGTGCCCGGCTGACCGCCTACGAGGCAGGCCGGGCTGGCATCCCGCACGCGGTGCTCGCCGACTCCGCGGCGGCGTCGCTGCTGGCCGCCGGGGCGGTGGACCTGGTGCTGACCGGCGCGGACCGGATCGCCGCCGACGGCAGCGTGGCCAACAAGGTGGGCACCTACGGGCTGGCGGTGCTGGCGCACCACCACGGCGTGCCGTTCGTGGTCGCCGCGCCGATGTCCACGATCGACTTCGCCGCCGCCGGCCCGGCCGACATCAAGGTCGAGCAGCGCCCCGGAGACGAGGTCACCTCGTTCGCCGGCACCCCCGTCGCGCCGCCGGCCACCAAGGCGTACAACCCCGCCTTCGATGTCACCGAGGCGTCACTGGTGACGGCCCTGGTCACCGAGAACGGGATCGCCCATCCCGTCAACGCAGGTACGCTGCAGGATCTGGGCACCGCGCGCGGATCGCGAGAGGGTGCCGTGGCCGATGTTTCCGTGGAACGATGAGGTCCATGAAAGGTCGTGTGCTGGTCGTCGATGACGACGCCGCCCTCTCCGAGATGATCGGCATCATGCTCCGGGGCGAGGGGTTCGACCCGATGTTCGTCGCCGACGGCGACCACGCGGTGCAGGCGTTCCGGGACACCCGCCCCGACCTGGTGCTGCTCGACCTGATGCTGCCGGGGCTGGATGGTATCGACGTGTGCCGCCAGATCCGCACCGAATCCGGCGTGCCGATCGTGATGCTGACGGCCAAGAGCGACACGGTCGACGTCGTGCTGGGGCTGGAATCCGGCGCCGACGACTACATCGTGAAGCCGTTCAAGTCGAAGGAACTGATCGCGCGGGTCCGGGCGCGGCTGCGCCGCACCGAGGACCCGGTGCCGGAGATCCTCCAGATCGGGGACGTGACCATCGACGTGGCCGGTCACTCGGTCAAGCGCAGCGAGCAGCCGATCAACCTCACCCCGCTGGAGTTCGACCTGCTGGTGGCGCTGGCCCGCAAGCCGCGCCAGGTGTTCACCAGGGAGGTCCTCCTTGAGCAGGTCTGGGGTTACCGGCACGCCGCGGACACCAGGCTGGTCAACGTGCACGTACAGCGGCTGCGTGCCAAGATCGAGAAAGACCCGGAGCGCCCGGAGATCGTGGTGACGGTCCGGGGCGTGGGCTACAAGGCGGGGCCGGCCTGACAGACACCAGCCAGACGGGCAGCAGAACGCCGGTGGCCGCGGGACGAACGAGGCCGGCGGCCCGGCCGGGCCCGGCCGTGCGTGCCGCGCACCGGTCCGCCCCGGCGCTGCGCGCGGTGCTCAGGGTTGCCCGGCGGCAGGCCGGCTCGCTGACCAGCCTGCTGCTGCGGCGCTGGCACCGGTCGCTGCAACTGCGCGTGATCGGCACTACGCTGGTCGTCTCGGTCGTGGTGGTGGCGGTGCTCGGCGTCTTCCTGGTGCAGCAGATCGCCAGCGGGCTGATGAGCAACGCGCGGAAGGCGGCCATCGTCCAGACCTCCGACGGGCTGACGTTCGCCCAGGGGAACCCCAACGTGCAGGACCCGAACGGGAGCAGCACGTCCGCGCTGATCTACCTGGTCACCCAGCTGCAGTCCGGCAGCGGGCTGGGGAACATCTACGACGTGATGGTGCTGCAGCGCAGCACCACATCCGGCCTCTACGCGGTCACCGGCAACACGGCGCTCGCGCCGAGCATCCCCGCGTCGCTCCAGAACGAGGTGGCCGAGGAGCAGCTGAAGGGTCTTTCTGACACCTTCTACACGATGCAGACGACGCTGAGCGGCCGGACCAGCGGCCGGTCGCTGGGGCCCGCGCTGGCGGTCGGCGTCCCGATTTCCCGCGACGACCAGCTGTACTACCTCTTCCCGCTCTCCCAGCAGATGCAGGTGCTGCAACTGGTGCAGAACACCCTGATCGTGGCCGGCGCCGGCCTGGTGCTGCTGCTGGCGGTCATCGTCTCGCTGGTAACCCGCTGGGTGGTGGTGCCGATCCGCCAGGGGGCCCAGGCGGCGAGCCAGGTTTCGGCGGGGGACCTCGACGCGCGGATGGAGGCCCGTGGCACCGACGACCTGGCCGCGCTGGCCAACTCCTTCAACGACATGGCCGTCAGCCTGCAGGAGAAGCTGCGGGAACTGGAGGAACTGTCCAGCGTGCAGCGGCAGTTCGTGTCGGACGTGTCGCACGAGCTGCGCACCCCGCTGACCACGATCAGGATCGCGGCGGACGTGCTGTTCGGGTCCAGGGAGGCCCTGGGCCCGGCGGCGCGGAGATCCGCGGAGCTGCTGCAAAGCCAGATCGAGCGGTTCGAGGCCCTGCTGGCGGACCTGCTGGAGATCAGCAGGCACGACGCGAACGTGGCGACGCTGGACGCGGAGTCCGCCGACGTTTGCGACCTGGTGCTGCGCGCGGCGGCCGACGCGGAGCAGCTTGCCGCCCAGCGGGGCACCAGGATCGAGTTCCGCCTGCCCCCCGAGCAGTGCATCGCCGAGGTGGACCGCCGCCGGGTCGAGCGGGTGCTGCGCAACCTCCTCGACAACGCCGTCGAGCACGGCGAGGGCCGGGACGTGGTGGTCACCGTCGCGGCCGACCGGGACGCCGTCGCGGTCGCGGTCCGCGACCACGGCGTAGGCATCGGCCCGGGGGAGCACCAGTTCGTCTTCGACCGGTTCTGGCGCGCCGACCCGGCCCGTGCCAGGACTACCGGCGGGACGGGGCTGGGCCTGGCCATCGCCCTGGAGGACGCCCGGCTGCACGCCGGATGGCTGCAGGCCTGGGGGGAGCGAGGGCGCGGCTCGGTGTTCCGGCTCACGCTGCCGCGGGTTGTCGGCGGGCAGCTCGCCGGGTCGCCGCTGCCGCTGAACCCCGACGACACCGAGATTGCCCGCGCCGACGGGACGGCCGGGGTGGACCCGGTGACCTACCCCGCCGGCGGCGGCCCGGAGAGCACCGGCGTGGGGACCGGCGAGGTGGACCGGTGGGGAGCCACCCAGCTGGAGGGCGCTGACCCCGCCCGCCGCGGGGGTGCCGGTGCGTGACCCGCGAACCGCCCGTGCCGGCCGCCCCCGCGGCCTGACCGGCCTGCTTACCGGGCTGCTGGCGGCGGCCCTGGTTGCCAGCGGGTGCTCGGTCATCCCGTCCGGCAACGGCCCGCAGTCCGCCTCCGCCCCGCCACCCCCGGCGGGCGCGGGGCCGTGCTGCGGCCTGCTGGTGCGGCCACCACAGGTCGGCTGGAGCCCCGCGGCGGTCGTCAAGTACTTCCTACTCGCCAGCGCCATCGGCGCCAACGACTACGCCGCGGCCAGGCAGTACCTGACCAAGAAGGCCAGCGCCGCCTGGCGGCCGGGCACGGCGGTGACGATCCTGACCAGGGAACCGCAGGTGACCGAGCCGCAGGGACGGGTGAACGGGCCGGCGGCCAGGAACATCGTGCTGGTCACCGGGCAGGAGCAGGCCAGGCTGAGCAGTACGGGGCAGTACATCCCGGCGTCCGGCAGCGCGCGACCGCCGTGGGAGTTCGTCCTGCAGTACAACAACGGCCTCTACAAGATCTCGCAGGCGTTCTCCACCACCCCCGGCAAGGTGTCGAACCAGTTGCTGCTCACCAGCGACCTGTTCCACCTGGAGTACACCCCGCGGAACCTGTACTACTACGGCGGCCGCAACGGGGCGCTGCTGCCGTACCCGGTCTTCGTGCCGATCCAGGGCACTAACCCGGCCGTCACGCTGATCAACGACCTCATCTCCGGCCCCACCGGGTGGCTGGAGAGCGCGGCCCACACCGCCTTCCCCCCGACAGCCCACCTGGTGCAGCCCATCCAGGTGTTCCCCGGCCCGTCCGGGGTCCGGACCGCGGTGGTGAACATCGCCGTGCCGCGCCGTTCCCCCGGCATGAACGTGCAGGCGATGGCGGCCGAGCTGGTAACCACGCTGACCAGTGCGGTGTACGGCGCGCCGCTGTTCCGTGCCGTCAAGCTCAAGATCAACGGGCGGCCGTGGCCGCGCCTGCGCGCGGGCGCCACCCTGCGCCTCGGCACCTACCAGTCGAGGATTCCGCAGTCGGCGCCCGGCGAGCGGGCCTACTACCTGTCGCAGGGCGGCAGCCTGCACAGCCTCGCCGCCCAGTCGGATCACGGCGCAGCGGTGGTCCGCGGCCCCGGCGCCGGACAGGTGACGCTGAGCCAGGTCGCCGTGTCGCCGGACAGGCGTCACCTGGCCGGTCTGGCCGGGCCGGCCACCGCGGTCTACACCGGCAACCTGGTCAGCGCCCGGGGCGGGCAGCGGCAGTCGGTGCAGCAACTGCGCTCCCAGTTCACCGGGATCAAGTTCACCTCGCTGAGCTGGGACGGGGTCGATGACCTCTGGGTCACCGGGGTGACCAGAACCGGGCCGGGCGTCTGGGTGCTCATCGGCGGGCACGGCCCCGCCGTCCAGTTGCAGTTGCCCTCCAACCTCGGGCAGGTCACCGACCTGCGGGTTGCCCCGGACAGTAACCGGATAGCGATGATCGTCGGCACCGGTGCGAACGCGCACCTGGTGCTCGCCGCGGTCATGCGCGACCACGCGGGCTTCCTGCTCAGCACGCCGGCGCCCCTCGGCCCGAGCCTGCCGCCGCTGACCGCCCTGACCTGGTTCGACGAGGATCACCTGCTGGTGGTCACTGGGTCGCGGGACGACAGCGAACTGTGGGAGGTGCCGGTGGACGGGGACAGCCCCACCCTGCGGATCAGGCAGGCGGGGATCCTCACGGTCACCGCCGCGGGCCCGGGCAACCCGCTGTATCTGGGCCTGGCCGGCTCGCGGCTGGTGAGGGCAGTCGGGCTTAATCAGCCCCTAGGTGACATAACGGCTGGCCAGGCGGTCATCTATCCCGGATAACTGGTCCCGGCGTGCAGACATCCTGCTCCGGTCAAGCTACGTTCATAGGTATGGCACCCGCCCGGGTCCGTGGTTGCGCCAGGCTGGGTCACCCGCGAGGAGCAGGTGGTCCGTCCCGGCAAGCCGATGCCAGCCGCAGGCGAAACGGCCCACGTAAGGCGACTTCTCGTCGACCGATCACGGTGCGGCTTAGAGGTAAGTCCTGCCCCGCCGGGGGATCCGACGTCCCCCGGGCCGGGAGAAGGTCAGTAGTGGCGACAGGCCGCGAGCCCCTCGGCAGGCGGATGTGGGGTCGAAGACCAGGTCGGCCGGGCGGGTGCCACACCCAGGGACCTGACTCGGGATGAAGGGGGTTCCGAATGGACATCATCTTCAAGGGTCGTCGCACCGATGTGCAGGAGCGGTTCCGCGGCTACGCGTCGGCGAAGCTCAGCAGGATCACCAAGCTGGCGCACAAGGCGATCAGGGTGGATGTGGAGGTCACCGCGGAGCGTAACCCGCGGCAGTCGGGGCGCCGGGAACGTGTGGAACTGACCATCCTGTCTCGCGGCCCGGCGATCCGTGCCGAGGCCGCTGCCGACGACCGGTTCGCCGCGCTCGACCGGGCCATGGCCAAGCTCGAGGAACGATTGCGCCGCTCGGGGGACCGGCGCAAGGCGGCCCGGCACGGCGCGCTCCAGGGCCGGATCCCGGGCCCGCGGTCGGCCACCGGTGCGGCCGTCGCCCGGTCGGCGGCCGGCGCGCAGGCCGACGCTGGCCTCTGGGACCTGGGGGCGCCTGCGCCGGCGAGCAACGGAACCGAGCCGGGCGAGCCGGAGTGGGCGGCATCGGCCGGTCCGGACGAGGCGGCCGGGGAAACCGGTGGCGTGGTGCCCATCCAGATGGAAGGGGATTGCCCGGTGGTGGTCCGGGAGAAGTTCCACGCCGCCGCGCCGGTCAGCGTGGACCAGGCGCTGTTCGAGATGGAACTGGTGGGGCACGACTTCTACCTGTTCCGCGACGAGCAGTGCGGCCTGCCGAGCGTCGTCTACCGCCGGCACGGTTACCAGTACGGGCTGATCCGGCTGGTGGAACAGGCGCGGCCCGACGTTGCGGCCAACGGTGGCCGGATGACCTGACGGGAGCCTCGGCGCGGGCCGGGACCGCTGCCAGGACACCGCGACACGGTCGGAGTTTGCGCGCCTGCGGCAGGTCGGCCAGAGTGTGTTCGCAGGCACTGGCACGGGCCCGCGGATCGGGTGGCGCGCGCTGAAGGGGCGCCACCACAGCGGGTCCTTCGCCGGTAACCTGCGCCGCCCGAACCGCCGCCGGGCGGACTCCAGCGGGCAGGTCAGGAGGGACGCCATGGCCGGGGACTCCGGAGCAGCCGGTAGGGCAGCCGACGCCCTGCGGCAGCCCGAGCCGATCCGTGTGCTGATCGTTGACGATCATGCGCTGTTCCGGCGCGGCCTGCAGATGGTGCTCGCCGAAGAGGCCGGCATCGAGGTGGTCGGGGAGGCCAGCGACGGCGCCGAGGCGGTCGAGAAGGCCGGTCAGGCGCTGCCGGACGTCGTGCTCATGGACATCCGGATGCCGCGCAGCAGCGGGATCGAGGCGTGCCGGGCGATGAAGGAAGCCTCACCGAGCGTCAAGATCGTGATGCTGACGATCAGCGACGAGGAGGAGGACCTTTTCGAGGCGATCCGCGCCGGTGCCAGCGGGTACCTGCTCAAGGACATCCCCTACGACGAGGTCGCCGACGTGGTCCGGGCGGTGCACGGCGGGCAGTCCCTGATCAATCCCTCGATGGCGGCGAAGCTGCTGGCCGAGTTCGCGGCGATGGCCAGCCGCGACGGGTCCGAGCGGGCCGAGCAGGTCCCGGCTCCGCGCCTCACCGAGCGCGAGATCGAGGTGCTCAAGCTGGTCGCCCGCGGCATGAACAACCGGGACATCGCGAAGGAACTGTTCATCTCCGAGAACACGGTGAAGAACCATGTCCGGAACATCCTGGAGAAGCTGCAGATCCACTCCAGGATGGAAGCCGTCATGATCGCGGTGCGGGAGAACCTGATCGAGTTCGGCTAGCTTCCCGAACCCGCTCGGCACGAGGGACGTCGTCGCGGCGCGGGACTCATCGGCCCTGCTGGCCGGCCTGCCGCGCGGCGAGCAGCGGGATGGCGGCGATCTTCTCCGGGGTCAGCTCCGCCCAGCGGATGCCCGCCGCGGGGCGCGGGCCGCGCCGGCCGCGGCAGTCGATGACCCGCTCAGGCGTGATCACCAGGTCGACCGGGACGTCATGCTCGGTCAGCGGTATCGCCCCGGGGCACGGTCCCATCCTGCCCGACTCCCGCCGGTGCGGTGCCCGCCTGTCCGTCATGCCCAGCCACGCGCCATGAACGCGAGCCTGGTGCCCCTCCGAACGCCTCGTTGCCACGTTCATGCCCCACCTCTCCCCAGCCCAGCCCCGGCTCCAGGGGCATGAATGCGAGGGTGATGCCCATAGGGGGGCCTCGTTGCCACGTTCATGCCCCACCTCTCCCCAGCCCAGCCCCGGCTCCAGGGGCATGAATGCGAGGGTGATGCCCATAGGGGGCCTCGTTGCCAGGTTCATGCCCTATTGGGTCGGCGCCGAGGCTGCCACGTTCGGGCAGGCACGGGCGAAGGGCAGCGCACGGTCGAGGGCAGCGGCCAGCCTGTGGCGGGTCAGGCGAGGGCGGCGGCCAGGTGGGAGGCGAGCTGCGCGGGGCTGACCTGGCCCAGTTCGACCGACGAGCAGCCGACCCAGTCCGCGGCCTCGCGCAGCGCCCGGGCCATCGGCTCGACGGCGGCCGCGGTGTCCACGGAGAGCTGCCGCGCCACCAGGGTCTTGCCCCGGCGGACCGGGTCCACCCGGCCGACCAGCCGCCCGCCCGCCAGCAGCGGCATGGCGAAGTAGCCGTGCACCCGCTTGGGCTTGGGCACGTACGCCTCGAGGGAATGCTCGAAGCCGAACATCCGCAGCGTGCGCTTGCGGTCCCAGATCAGCGAGTCAAACGGGGACAGCAGCACGGACCGGTGCCGCCCCCGTGGCGCGGACTGGGCCAGGGCGAGGGCTTCGGGGTCGGCCCACGCGGGCACGGCCGTCCCGCCGGGCCCCCCGATCGCCACCGGGGTAAGCCCGGCCGCCAGCGCCGACTCCTCGGCCCGCTTGGCGGGGCGCGGAGTCACCGTGTCGGTAAGGTGGTTCAGCCGCTGGTAGTCCACGAGGTCCGCGCGGGTCGCCACGCCGAGCGCCCGGGCGGCCACCCCGGCGAGGTGGGCCAGGCATTCGGAGTCCGGCGGGTCCTGGCCGTACAGGTCGCCGGGCAGGACCCGCTCGGGCAGGTCGTAGACCCGCCGCCAGCCGTCCCGGCGCACGCAGATCACGTCGCCGACGTCCAGCATCCACTCCACGGCGATCTTCGTTTCCGACCAGTCCCACCAGGGGCCGCCGCCCTTGGCCCCGCCAAGCTGGGTGGCGGTCAGCGGCCCCTCGGCCCGCAGCCGGGCCAGCACCTCGGCGCACGTCCGCTCGTGCACGGTGTGCCAGCGCCTGCCGCGGGACCGCACCGCCCGGCGGCGGAACGCGTAGTACGGCCATTCCTCGATGGGCAGCACGCAGGCCGCGTGGGACCAGTACTCGAACGCCGCCGGGGCGCGCGGGTTCCAGTAGGCGCGCTCGATGCGGTCCCTGGGCACGGGGCCGAGCCGGGCGTAGGCGACGAGTTCGTGGGACCGGGCCAGGACGCTGATCGTGTCCAGCTGGACCGCCCCGATCCGGCGCAACATGCCGGGCACACCACCGCGCCGCCCCTCGGCCCCGAGGAACCCCTGCGCGCGCACGGTCATCCGCCGCGCGTCATCCGGGGACAGGATGATTTCGGGCGCTACCACCGCGGCACTGACCACAACCCAGGGAGCCTAGTCCCGCCCACCGACATTTCCCGGCCGGCGCCCGACAGGCCCGGACCAGGGCAAGCCCGCGGTTCAGTACCAGTCGTCGAAGATGTTCGTGGCCAGGGCCAGCAGGCCGCCGACGGCGAACATCGCCACGCCCACCCAGAACAGCCACCACGTCGGGCCCAGGATCAGGCCGAAACCGCCGACCAGGAACCCCGCCATCATGGTGGACACCGCCACCCAGGAGACCGGGCGGCCGTGGTGCGACACTGTGGCGGGCCCGCCCGCAGCGATCGGGCTGAGCTCGCCACCCTCCTCGGACTGCCCGGCCACCGTGCCCGAACCCCGCTGGTCCGCCATGCAGGCTGCTCCTCTCCGGTGCGCAGCGGCATGCCAGGGGCGGCAGGCCGCCAGGGTCCGCGGCGTACCGCCGCCGCGTAGCCTCCGGCCCCGGGTGCCCGTGGCCGTCACCCTATTGTGGCGAACCAGCTTAGTGGTGTGCGCCCGGCCCCGAACGCTCGGCATCACCGGCCGGCTCGCCTACCATGACTGGGAGACGCATACGCCGGGCACAATTACGTCCCGGCGCCCGTTGCCGGGGTGGCGGGCCAAGGGCCAGGCGGGCCCCGATCCAACGCCGCCGAACGATCCGCGAGGAGCGCGACGAGAAGTGCCAGTCATCATCGATAGGGTCCTGCGCACGGGCGAGGGCAAGATCCTGCGCCAGTTGAAGCGGATCGCCGACCAGGTCAACTCGATCGAGGAAGACTTCGCCCCGCTGGGCGACGCGGAACTGCGGGCCATGACCGGCCAGTTCCGCGAGCGCTTGGCGGGCGGTGAGACCCTCGACGACCTGCTTCCCGAGGCGTTCGCCGCCGTCCGTGAGGCGGCCAAGCGGACCCTGGGCCAGCGGCACTTCGACGTCCAGATCATGGGCGGTGCCGCGCTGCACGGCGGGAACATCGCCGAGATGCGCACCGGTGAGGGCAAGACCCTGGTCGCCACCCTCCCCTCCTACCTCAACGCGCTGACCGGCCAGGGCGTGCACGTCGTCACGGTCAACGACTACCTGGCCAAGCGCGACGCCGAGTGGATGGGGCGGATTCACCGCTTCCTCGGCCTCGAGGTCGGCGTCATCCTCGCCCAGATGACCCCGGAGGAACGGCGCAAGCAGTACGCCGCCGACATCACCTACGGCACCAACAACGAGTTCGGCTTCGACTACCTACGCGACAACATGGCCTGGGGGCTGGAGGAGTGCGTCCAGCGCGGCCACCCGTACGCGATCGTTGACGAGGTCGACTCGATCCTGATCGACGAGGCGCGGACCCCGCTGATCATCAGCGGCCCGGCCGAGCAGAGCGCCCGCTGGTACACCGAGTTCGCCAAGATCGCCCCCCGGCTGCGGAAGTCTGACGAGGAGGGCGACGGCGGCGACTACGAGGTCGACGAGAAGAAGCGCACGGTGGGCGTGCTGGAGTCCGGGGTGGAGAAGGTCGAGGACTGGCTCGGCATCGACAACCTCTACGAGTCCGTCAACACGCCGCTGGTCAGCTTCCTCAACAACGCCATCAAGGCGAAGGAACTGTACAAACGGGACAAGGACTACGTCGTGATGAACGGCGAGGTCCTCATCGTGGACGAGTTCACCGGCCGCATCCTGCACGGCCGCCGCTACAACGAGGGCATGCACCAGGCCATCGAGGCCAAAGAGGGCGTGGTCATCCAGAACGAGAACCAGACGCTGGCCACGATCACGCTGCAGAACTACTTCCGCCTCTACGACAAGCTGGCCGGCATGACCGGTACCGCGCAGACCGAGGCGAACGAGTTCCACCAGATCTACAAGCTCGGCGTGGTGCCGATCCCCACCAACAAGCCGATGATCCGCGCCGACCACTCCGACGTCGTGTACCAGACGGCGCAGGCCAAGTTCGACGCGGTGGTGGACGACCTGGTGGAACGCTACGAGGCGGGCCAGCCGGTCCTCGTGGGCACCACCAGCGTGGAGAAGTCCGAGATCCTGTCCCGGCTGCTGAAGCGGCGCGGCGTCCCGCACGAGGTGCTGAACGCGAAGAACCACGAGCGTGAGGCCGCCATCGTGGCCCAGGCCGGGCGCAAGGGCGCGATCACCGTGGCGACCAACATGGCCGGCCGCGGCACCGACATCATGCTCGGCGGCAACCCCGAGTTCATCGCCGACCAGGAGCTGCACCAGCGCGGGCTGTCCCCGGTCGAGACGCCCGAGGACTACGAGAAGGCCTGGCCGGAGGCGGTGGACAAGGCCAAGCGCGCGGTGGCCGAGGAGCACGAGGAGGTCATCGGGCTCGGCGGCCTGTACGTCCTCGGCACCGAACGGCACGAGTCCCGGCGGATCGACAACCAGTTGCGCGGCCGGTCCGGCCGCCAGGGTGACCCCGGCGAGTCACGGTTCTTCCTGTCCCTCGAAGACGACCTGATGCGGATGTTCAACTCCGACAAGGTCGCCCACTTCATGGAGTGGCTGAAGACGCCGCCTGAGGTGCCGATCGAGTCCAAGGCGGTCTCCCGCTCGATCAGGTCCGCGCAGACCCAGGTGGAACAGCAGAACTTCGAGATCCGCAAGGACGTGCTCAAGTACGACGACGTGCTGAACCGCCAGCGGAAGGTCATCTACGGGGAGCGCCGCGAGGTCCTCGAAGGCGCTGACCTGCACGAGCAGATCCGGCAGATGATCGACGAGGTGGTCACCGCCTACGTCACCGGCGCCACCGAGGAGGGGTTCCCCGAGGAGTGGGACCTGGACCGGCTGTGGACCGCGTTCCGTGAGCTGTACCACCCGGCGCTGACCGTGAACGGCGTGATCGAGGAGGCCGGCGGCGACCGCGCCGGCCTGTCCCGTGACTTCCTCATCGAGGTCATCAAGGAGGACGCGCAGCGCGCATACGACGGCCGCGAGGAGGAACTCACCCCCGAGGTCATGCGTGAACTGGAGCGCCGTGTCGTGCTGTCGGTGCTCGACCGCAAGTGGCGCGAGCACCTCTACGAGATGGACTACCTGCGCGAGGGCATCGGGCTGCGCGCCATGGCCCAGCGGGACCCGCTGATCGAGTACCAGCGCGAGGGCTACGACCTGTTCAACAGCATGATGGAAGGGATCAAGGAGGAGTCGGTCGGCAACCTGTTCAACCTCCAGGTCGAGGTGCAGGAGAACCCGATCGTCGAGGACGCGGCGGGCGGCAACGCGGCCCCGGCCGGCCTGCGCCAGGCTCCGCCAGGGTCCCGGCTCGACCAGCGGCCAGCCCCCGCCGGGGGTCCCGCCGCCGGGAACGCGCCCGCCAACGGCGCCCCGCGCGGCCGGCACGCCGCCGGAGCGCGCGGCGGCCGGGCGGCTGGGGCGCGCGGCGGCCAGGCGACCGGAGCGGGCGGCGGCCGGCCAGCCCGTGCCCAGGCCGGCGATGGCCAGCCCGGCGAGCCCGGGACGCCGTCGGTCGTCGCACCCGGGCTCAGCCGCCCGCAGCGGCCCGGCCGGCTCTCCTACAGCGCCCCCAGCGCCGACGGTGGCGCCGTCGAGCGGCACACCGATTCGGCCGGCGGTGGCAAGTTCGCCAAGGTCGGGCGGAACGCCCCGTGCCCCTGCGGCTCCGGCCGCAAGTACAAGCTCTGCCACGGCGACCCGCGCAACCGCACCGACGGCTGACGTCCCCGGCCCGCACCGACGGCTGACGTCCCACCGACGGCTGACGTCCCCGGCCGCGGCCGGGCGCTTGCGCCAGCCACCGGACCCGGCTTGGCCGCGGAGCCGGGCTGCCGGGAGCCCAGGGCGGCGGCCCTGCCCTGGTGCCGCGCTCAGGCGGCCTCCACGGCCGTGCATACCCAGCGCGCGGCGTGCGGGTCGGCGGCGGGTGGCTCGCCGGGCCGTGCGGGCGGGCACGGCCAAGACCGCTCCAGCCGCACGGCCAGCGCGTTGACCCGCGGCCCGAACCCCACGACCACGGCCATCTCCAGCACGTCGGCGGCGGGCCGGGAGCTGAGCACCCGGCGGACCCTCGGGCGCTGCTGCGACGCGAGCCGCGGGCCGAGGCGCTGGATACGGGTGAGGGCCTCCTCCGTGGTCCAGGGCACCATCTGGTTCGGCGGCCGGGAACCCGCCAGCGTCTCCGCCAGCACCTGGGCGAAACGGCTCTGCCAGGCGGGCGGCGCGCCGGCCCAATCACCGGGCCCGGGGGCGCCCCGCGTCCGGTCGCGCCCCGGCCGGCGGTCTCCCTGGGCCTGGCCGTGGCCCCGCGGCTCCCCGTCCGGCGGCGCCTGGCCGTGGGGCGCGCCGTCCCGGCCCTCGCTGCTCGCCAGTTCCCGTGACCCTCGCCAGGGTTCCCGGAACCCCTTCCCGCCGCCGGGTTCCACGGGGGGCGGTTCCGCCTGCTGGCCCGGCTCCACGGCCCACGGCCGGCCGTCGCCCGGCGCCCAGCTCGGTAACCCGCGGCCGCCGGGTTCCCCGGCGGGCAGTTCTCCGTCGTAGGGCGGGGCTGGGTCCGGGACCAGGCACAACCGGATCGCCGCCGGGTCGGGCAACGGCCGGCGCCCGCCAGGTGCGTTCGGGCATCCGGGGCGATCGGGGGGAAGTGCGGGCATGGAAACCTCCCGTGAGTTGGGCGACACCGGGCTGTGCGGGGATCCGGCCGGCTCACGCTCACCGCCCCCGAACGCCTCCGCCTGCCCCTTGTTCTACCGGTCCACGGTGACATTTCCGGCGGGCCCGGCATCCCGGCCGCGGGCGCACGACGGTCGCGGGCAGCCCGTCTCAACCAGCCATCAGGCACGCGACCAGCAGGAACGTGGCAACGGGGTGGGCCGCAACGTCGTATGGCAACGGCGTGAGCCCGGCCTGGTGACCGGCGCCTGCCCGGAGGGAATGCCGCATGAAGGGCCCTGGTTGACTCTGGGGCGGGTGAAACGTACCCCCCGCACGCTTACACCTAGGAGAAGAGACCCGCCGTGTCGCTGCCGCCGCTGGTTTCCCCCGCCGATGACCTGACCGTGGACGAGGTCCGGCGCTATTCCCGGCACCTGATCATCCCCGACGTGGGCAAGACCGGCCAGCGCCGCCTGAAGAACGCCAAGGTGCTGTGCGTGGGCGCCGGTGGCCTCGGCTCGCCCGCACTGATGTACCTGGCCGCGGCCGGTGTCGGCACGCTGGGCATCGTCGATTTCGACGTGGTCGACGAGTCGAACCTGCAGCGCCAGGTCATCCACGGCACCTCGGACGTGGGCAAGTCCAAGGCCGTCTCCGCGAAGGAGACGATCAACGAGATCAACCCGCTCGTCACGGTGAACCTGCACGAGGAGCGGCTCGACTCCGACAACGCGATGCGGATCTTCGCCGGCTACGACCTCATCGTGGACGGCACCGACAACTTCGCCACCCGCTACCTGGTCAACGACGCCTGCGTGCTGCTGGGCAAGCCGTACGTGTGGGGCTCGATCTTCCGGTTCGACGGCCAGGCGAGCGTCTTCTGGGCCGAGCACGGCCCGTGCTACCGGTGCCTGTACCCCGAGCCGCCGCCGCCGGGCATGGTGCCCTCCTGCGCCGAGGGCGGCGTGCTGGGCGTGCTCTGCGCGACGATCGGCTCCCTCCAGGTCAACGAGGCCATCAAGGTCATCACCGGGATCGGCGAGCCGCTGGCCGGCCGCCTGATGATCTACGACGCCCTGGACATGACGTTCCGCTCGGTCAAGGTGCGCAAGGACCCCGAGTGCCCGGTCTGCGGCAAGAACCCGACGATCACCGAGCTGATCGACTACGAGGAGTTCTGCGGCGTGGTCTCCGAGGACGCGCAGCAGGCCGCGGCCGGCTCGACCATCACGGCCACCGACCTGAAGGGCATGCTGGACCGGCACGAGGACATCTTCCTCGTGGACGTCAGGGAGCCCAACGAGTACGAGATCGTGTCCATCCCCGGCGCGACGCTGATCCCCAAGGGGGAGTTCCTGTCCGGTGCCGCGCTGGAGCGGCTGCCCCAGGACAAGCGGATCGTGCTGCACTGCAAGAGCGGCGCACGGTCGGCCGAGGCGCTGGCCGTGGTCAAGGACGCGGGCTTCGCCGACGCGGTCCATGTGGGCGGTGGCGTGCTCGCCTGGATCAGCCAGGTCGATCCCTCGCTCCCGTCGTACTGACGCCTAACCGGTGCGGGCGGCCGCCTCCCCGGCGCTGCCAAGCCTGCGCCGGGCAGGCGGATACCACCGGGCAGGCCGTACCATTCCGTTGTGACGATGCGGGACGATCTGGAGAACGGTGGCCCCGAGTCGGGCAGACCGCCAGCCGTGCCGCCGCGGGCACCGCCGGGCCCGCGCGCACCGGTTTCCGACGACATCTTCGCAAGCCGGAACGCCGGTCCCGGCTACGGAGCCGGGCCGCCCCAGCCGCCTGAGACACCTCGGCCGCGCGCCGCGCCCCCGCGTCGCCGGGCGCGCGGCGGCCGCGTGGGCCGGTTCGTCATGCTCATCGGCCTGCTGGCCGGGCTCACCGGGCTGGCGCTGTCCGCCGGGGCGGCCGCGATCCAGTTCCTGCCCCGCAGCTTCAGCCAGGCACAACGGCAGCAAATTATGTCCTGGGAGGTAGCCAAGCGCTGGCGGAGCTGGCCCGCCGGCCGGATCTTCCCGTCGTCCATCGGCTATTACCTGCCGGGTTCCGCGTTCGGTAACCGTGCCCCGCTGGCGCTCCGGGCGGAGCGCGTCGGCATCGCCGCCCAGGCCTCCTGCCGGGACGCGACCGCCCGCGCGGCGGGCCGGATGCTGGCCCACGACGGCTGCCTGGCCGTCCTGCGGGCGACCTACGAGGACGCCACGCAGACCCTGGCGGTGACCGTCGGCGTCGCGGTCCTGCCCGACTCGTCGGCGAAACCGGCGGCGAACGCGCTGAAACATGCCGGCGGCCTCCAGACGTGGCTGCGGGCGGTGTCGTTCCGCCACACCACGACCGCCCACTTCGCCGGGCCCGGCCACAAGGTCGGCTGGAGCCTGCTCAAGGGCCCGTACCTGGTGCTCACCACCGTGGGCTACGCCGACGGCAGGCCGTGGCTCAGCCAGGGAAACGACACCTACACCAAGGCCGAGATGAAAAGCCTGGCGCACGGGGTCGGCACCTGGGTGGCGGATCAACTCGGCGCCCCCGCGACGGTGCCGCACTGCCCGGGGAGCCCCGGATGCTGAGGCTGGGCGCCCGCCGTGGGCGCCCTCTGGCCGCGCTGCTGGCGGTGCTGCTCGCCGCGCCCGCCGCGGTCGCCGGCTCGGCGAGCGCGGCGCAGGCCGACGCCGTAAGGCAGCAAGAGCTCTGGGTGCTGAACGCGATCGACGTGGCCGGTGCGTGGCAGCACACGCACGGGTCCCGGGTGACCGTCGCCGTGATCGACAGCGGGGTGAACGGGCAGGTCTCGGATCTGGCGGGTTCGGTCACGACCGGGCGCGACTTCTCCGGCGTGAACACGCCCCCGACGGACCCGAACTGGGGGGTGCACGGCACCTGGATGGCGTCGCTCATCGCCGGGCACGGGCACCCCCCCGGTGGGTCGAGCGGGATCATGGGGGTGGCGCCCGCTGCCAAGATCCTGTCCATCCGCGCGGTCACCGATCAGGGTGATCCCGGGTACCACCGGTACCAGCACGAGTCGGAGTCCCGCGTACAGCGGCACCTCGCCGAGGCGATCAAGTACGCCACCAGCAAGCGGGTCAGCGTCATCAGCATGTCCCTGGGGTACCAGGGCGCCAGCCTCCCGGTCCGCGTCGCGATCTCCCGCGCGCTGGCCCAGGGCATCGTGGTGGTCGCGTCCTCGGGCAACTCCGGCGCCACCGCCGGGGGCCAGCACGGCAACGCTCCCTACTCGTTCCCCGCCGACTACCCGGGAGTGCTCGGCGTGGGTGCCGTGGCACAGAGCGGGCTGCCCGCGGGGTTCTCCAGCGACAACCTGTCGGTGCAGGTGGCGGCCCCCGGGGTGCGTGTTCCCGCACAGGGCAGGGACGGGCAGTACTGGCTGGTCAGCGGCACCAGCCCGGCCTGCGCCCTGACCGCCGGCGTGGCCGCGCTGATCAAGTCCGTGTACCCCACGCTGGCCCCGGCCCTGGTCGTGCAGGCCATCACCGCGAGCACCACGAACAAGCCGTACGGGGGTTATGACCAGGAAGTGGGGTTCGGGACGATCGACGCCACGGCCGCGCTGAAGATGGCCGGCCGGCTGGCCCGGGATCAGGGCGGCGGGCGGGGACTGGCCGCGGCGGCGCGGTTCGGCGGCGGCCCGGGGGCCCTTCCGGCGGTTCCGGTGGCCCCGCGGACCAAGGGCCAACTGCTCGTCGACTCGCTGATCGCGCTGGCCTGCCTGGCCGTGGTCCTGGCCCTGTCGTTCCGGTTGATCGTGACCCGGAGGCCAGCCGCGGCCGGGGTGCCGGGCGGCTGGGATGGAAGCAGTCCGGGTGACCCTCGTCCGTCGGGTGGCTGGGCTGAAGGCGTCTCGCCGACGGCCGGCCCGCCAACGGCCGGGCCGCCGGCCGCCGGCCCGCCAGACCCCGCCCTGCCCGGTCCCGCCACGCCGGGCGGGGGCGCAGCATGGTCAGACGGTCGCGCGGCAGGTTACACCCGCCCGGCGAGCTACTGGGCCCCCGGTGGCTACAAGCCGTCGGCCGGATACCCATCGCCGCCGGGATACGGATCGTCGGACGGGGCACGGCCGCGTGCCGATCCCGGTGCGCCGGCCGGTCCCGGGCCGCCGGCCGCATCCGGGCCGAGAGCCGCATCCGGGCCGCAGGCCGCATCCGGGCCGCAGGCCGCATCCGGGCCGCACGCCGCATCCGGGCCGCACGCGGCAGCCGGGCCGCACGGGGGCTATGGCCTGTCGCGGGAGCCGGAGCCGCCCGATGGCTATGGGCCGCCCGCTGGCTATGGGCTTGCCGGCGGTTACGGGCGGCCTGCCAGCCCCGCGCCGCCGGGCGTATCAGGGGCCCCGGGCACCCACGGCACGTACAGGGCCCTGGCCGGTTCCCCGGACGCGAAGACCGGGCCGGTCGCCGGGCCGGGAGACGCTGCGGAGCCCTTCGATCTGGGCGGCCCGGCGGGAGACCCGTTCGCCGCCGACGATGACACCTGGCCCTCGTCCGGCCAATGGTGACCGGCCACCCGACCGACTTCGCCGAACGGGTGCTCGGGGTCACCGAGAGCATCCCGTCCGGCCGCGTGATGTCCTACGGGGACATCGCCGAGTACCTGGGTGAGGCGGGCCCGCGCCAGGTCGGCAGGGTGATGTCGCAATGGGGCGGCGGAGTGGCCTGGTGGCGGGTGATCCACGCCGACGGGTCGCTCCTGGCCGGTCACGAGCGGGAAGCGCTGGCCCGCTACCTGGAAGAGGGCACGCCGCTGCGCCGCGCGCCAGATGGCGAGGTCCGCGGCGTGGACATGCGCCGGGCCCGTTGGCTCGCCCGCACGGCTGACCATCACCACGGCTGACCGTCGCGCCCGGCGCACGGGACCGAGGCGCCGTGTATCAGCGGCCGGCCTTCGCGCTCCCGAACCGCCGTCGACCATTACGCACGCGGTCACATCACCCTGGCACGCCATTCACACGCACCCGGACGTGAATGTTTACTCTCGGTGGGCAGTTCATCACATGACGACGCGCCTTTCGTAAAAGATCCACCAAGCCCGTTCTCGTAAAAGATCTACCAAGCCTGAGTCGCATCGGGTATTGACGGTGGCTGGATGCGGCGGGGCGGGTGTTCCCGGTGACGGTGGATCCGACGATCCTGATCGCGCCGACGCCGACCCAGGCGCAGAACGTGATGATCTCTTCGGACAACCCGGCCACGAACTACAACACTTCGAGCTGGCCGATGATGCAGGTCGGCACGACCACGACGGGGGCGGACCGGGCGCTGATCTCGTTCCCGCTGACCTCGATCCCGGCCGGGACGGCGATCGATTCGGCGGACCTGAACCTGTACTGGGACCAGAGCTTCGGGCCGGGCACCGCGAACCAGACGGTGAACGCGTACCAGGCAACCTCACCGTGGTCGGCGTCCACGGTGACCTGGAACACCGGCGTGGGCGTCGGCGCGGAGGGCATGAACCAGGTGACGGTGGATGATTCCGACACCGCGGACACCTCGGCGTCCGGGGCGTGGCCATCACAGGCGGACCCGGCCGCGATCAGCGGGCCGCCGACCGGCGCTCGGACCGGCACGGCGAGTGCGCCAGCCTGCTCCGCGGCCACCGGGGCGACCTGGCCGCACCGGTCCCGGTGATCGCTGAGACCTCCTGGCTGATCCTGGACCGGCTCGGCACCGCCGCCCAGGCCGCGTTCATCCGGCTGATCACCAGCGGCCAGCTCACACCGGTGAACCTGACCGACGCGGACTGGCAGCGCTGCGCAGAGCTGGTCGAGCAAGTTGATCTTGGGGGGCTGTCTCCCCAGTCTGTGAGAGGGTTGTGAGACCCCGCTAACCTCGACCGGGACGGCATGCCGTGCGTTATGGCGGCTTCCCCGCCCAGTTCGGGATGATGACTTGAATCGTCGCATGTGCCGGTCTTGCGAAGGAGCGGATGAGCCCATGACGCAGCCCCCCATCACCAAGGAGAGCCAGGCGCTTGTTTCATCCCTTGCTGCTCAGCGCGATCACGTGCTCGGCATCCTGGAGGGCCTTTCCGAGGAGGACTTGCGGCGCCCCATACTGCCCTCGCAGTGGACCTGCGCCGGGCTGGTACACCATCTGGCGATCGACGTCGAGCGGTTCTGGTTCCGTGCCGTCGTCGCTGGCGAGCCGATGCCAGACAACGAGCCGGATAACGCATGGCAGGTCCCTGCGGACTTGACGGCCACCGCGGTGCTGGACGCCTACCGGCGGGAGATAGAGCTTGCCGACGCCATCATTGCCGCCACTTCCCTAGACAGCGCACCGGCCTGGTGGCCTGAGGACCTGTTTGGCAGCTGGCGGCTCGGCCACCTGCGCGAGATCCTCCTGCATGTGATCGCTGAGACGGCATGCCACGCCGGTCACCTCGACGCGGCACGTGAACTCATCGACGGCCGGCAATGGGTAGTCCTCACCGAATGAGCCTGGCGGGAACCCGGCCCTCCTGACGGAAAGACCGCATCCTTATCAGAGTGTTTCGGGCAGGCTCGGGACTGCCGCCCTGGCGGGCGCCCTGCCCGGCCGGGTCCTGCACGTGGTGGCCGATGCCGCCTACGCGGGCGGGAACTGCGCCGCCTGCCCCGGCAGGTGACCTGGGCGACCCGGCTGCGCAAGGATGCCGCGCTGTTTGAGCTGCTCCCCCCTTACCTTGCGCACCCGGCGCGCGCGGCCGGCCCCGCGTCAAGGCAACCGGCTGCCGCCCCTGGCCACGCTCGCTGCCAGCGCATCCTTCACCCCGGTGACCGTGCACCGGTACGGCCGCCCCGCCACCGTGCCCGCCGCCGCCTTCACCTGCTTGTGGCATGGGGTCTTCGGCGCCCGCCCCGCCCAGGCCGTGCTCATCCGCGAGCACGACGGGAAAGGCTATGACCTGGCCCTGGCCACCACTGACCTGGCCGCCAGCCCGGCCCAGGTTGCGGTAGAAGATGCCAAGCAGATCTTCGGCGCCGGGCAGGCCCGCAACCGGCTGCCCGCCGCCGTGCACCGCACCATCCCGTTCACCCTCGCCTGCCAGAGCATCACGGTTCTCTGGTACGCCACCGCCGGGCACCACCCGCCGACGTGGCCCGGCACCGGGCCCGCGCCCCTGGTACACCACCAAGGCCGAGCCCTCCACCGCCGACATGATCGCCAAGCTCCGACGCGTCCTCATCGCCGCCAAATATCAGCCAGGTCACCCCGCACGAGGCGGGCTGGCCGTGCTCGCACACCGGCCGGTCGCGTCGCGGCCTGCACTTTGGCGGCTGCTGGCCCGGCCTGGTGGCTCCGCGGTGCACCAGGCCGAACGACGGCGCGGTCAGCGTCACGAACAGCGCCGGGTGCGAGCCGACTACCTCGGGGACGCCGTGCCCGCCGCGCAGCCCGGCGATCAGCACCTGCCAGACATCGCCCTTATACAGCCACGCCCACGACGGGCACGCCGCCGCCCGCCGGTTCCCGCAGGCACCTCAATGAACCCGCCGGGCTGGTCCTCAGCCTGGGACAGGCCTGCCTCGGTGCGCAGCTCGCGGAGCCGGCCGGGGAGGAACGGGCTGGGCATGTGGTGGCCTCCGTGCTCGTCACGTGAGGCCCGTTGTGCTGCGCTGATGGCGGTCATGCTTGCTTCCGGTGGCGTGAATGCTTGCGCTGCGAGCTGTCCGCTGTGGCCCAGCAACGCCATCTCGGGACGGGCGCGGCCGACCGGCCTTTCCCTTTCGGGGACACTTTTGGCGCCACGCCGGCGTTAGGGCGCCAAAGGAGGGCGGGATGTCAGAGGGGTCTGCTGGAATGCCTAATTGGTATGAGTCAGCATTCCCCGGCCTATCACCTCGTCCGCCCGCCAACCCGGGCGGCCGCGGCACCGGTCCTCGACGCGGCCCAGCAGGCCGTCGTGGACCATGAGGGGCTGCCCCTGCTCGTTCTCGCCGGGCCCGGCACGGGGAAGACCACCGCGATCGTAGAGGCCGTGGTGGACCGGATCACCAGGCGCGGCATCGACCCGGACCGGGTGCTCGTCCTGACGTTCAGCCGGAAGGCCGCGGAGGAGTTGCGCCAGCGGATCACCGCCCGGCTGGGCAGGACCACCCGCGAGCCGCTGGCGCTGACCTTTCACAGCTACGCGTACGCGCTGGTGCGCCGCGAGTTCACGCTGGCCGGTGACGAGCCGCCGACGCTGCTGTCTGGCCCGGAGCAGTTGCTTGAGGTGCGGCGACTGCTGCGCGGCGAGGCCGAGGACGGCGGAACCCGCTGGCCGGAGCGGCTGCGGCCGGCCCTCGGGACCCGGGGCTTCGCCGCGGAACTGCGGGACTTCCTGCTGCGCGGCGCGGAGCGCGGGCTGGACGGGCATGCGCTCGCCCGGCTGGGCCGGCAGCGGGACCGGGACGACTGGGTCGCCGCGGGCGCGTTCCTGGCCCGCTACGACGCGCGGTTTGACCTGGCACCGGTGCCCGCCTACGACTACGCCGAGATCATCAGGATCGCCGCGGCGCTGCTCGCCCGCGGCGCGGTCCGCGAACGGGAGCGCAAGGCCTACGACGTGGTCCTTGTGGACGAGTACCAGGACACCGACCCGGCGCAGGAGGCGCTGCTGCACGCGCTGGCCGGGGACGGCCGGGAACTGATCGTGGTCGGGGACCCGGATCAGGCGATCTACGCGTTCCGCGGTGCCGACGTCAGCGCCATCATGCGGTTCCCTGACCGGTTCCGTACCCCCGACGACCGGCCCGCCCGGGTCATCGCCCTCGGCATCTGCCGGCGCAGCGGGACCGCCCTGCTCGCGGCCTCGCGCCGGATCGCGGCCAGGCTCCCGGCGCCGCCCGCCGCGGCGCTGTCCGCCACGCGGGCGGCTGGCGGCCCGCGCGCCGTGCGGCCGCGCGGTGACCATCCGGACGGCGGCCACCGCCACGCGGGCGGGCCGGAGGGGGACCAGCCGCCGAGGGGGCAGCCGGGGGGCGACCGGCCGCACGCAGGCGGGCCGGAGGGCGAGCAGTCGCGCGCGGGCGGGCCGGGAGGCGAGCAGTCGCGCGCGGGCGCGCCGGAGGGCGAGCAGTCGCGCGCGGGCGGGCCGGGAGGCGAGCAGTCGCGCGCGGGCGGGCCGGGAGGCGAGCAGTCGCGCGCGGGCGGGCCGGGGGGCGAGCAGCACGCGGGCGGGCCGGAGGACGAGCAGCAGCACGCGGGCGGGCTGGAAGGCGAGCAGCCGCCGGTGGGCCGGCCGCGCGACGGCCAGCCGCTGGGCGGCCACCGGGATCTGCGGCCGCTGCCGTCCGTCCCGGCCGGGAAGATCCGGGTCGTGATCGCCTCCAGCGCCAGCCAGGAGGCCACGGTCGTGGCCGATGCGCTCCGCCGGGCCCACCTGCACGACGGCGTGCCCTGGTCGTCGATGGCGGTCCTGGTCCGCTCGGTCATCGGCCAGGTGCCGCTGCTGCGCCGGGCGCTCGCCGCCACCGGGGTGCCCTCGGTCATCGCCGGCGACGAGCTGCCGCTGGAGGCGGAACCGGGGGTGCGCCCGCTGCTCCTGCTGCTGCGCTGCGCCCTGCACCCGGAGACCCTCGACGAGGAGGCGGCGGTGGAACTGCTCGCCGGGCCGCTCGGCGGCACCGACGCCCTGGGACTGCGCCGGCTCCGCCGCGCGCTGCGGGCGGCCACGCGGGAGGCTGGTGAAGAGCGCCCGCCGCAGCCGCTGGCCGCCGTCCTGCACGACCCGCGCGAGCTGACTTTGATCCGCGCAACGGCCGCGGAAGCCGCCCGCCGGGTGGCCGGCTTGCTGGCCCTCGCGCGGCAGACCGCGGCCGAGGGCAACGCGCACGACGTGCTTTGGGCCGTGTGGCACGAATCCGGCCTGGCGCCCGCGTGGCAGGCGGTGTCGGCCGCGGGCGGCTCCCGCGGTGCCGCTGCCGACCGCGACCTCGACGCGGTCTGCGCGCTGTTCGACTCCGCAGCCCGGTTCGTCGTGCGGCTGCCGCCGGGCTCGGCCTCGCTCTTCCTGGACAGCATGTCCGGCCAGGAGATCCCCGGTGACACCCTCGCCGGCCACGCCCCCGCGGGCGACGCCGTCCGGATCCTGACCGCGCACCGGGCCAAGGGCCTGGAGTGGGATGTCGTGGTGGTGGCCGGGGTGCAGGAGGGCATCTGGCCCGACCTGCGGATGCGTTCGTCCCTGCTCGGGATGGACGAGCTCATGGACGCCGCCGCGGGAGTGCTGGCCCCGGGCGCCGGCGCCGATGCCATGGCCGCCGCCCTGGCGGCCAAGCTGCTCAACGAGGAGCGGCGGCTGTTCTACGTCGCGGTCACCCGCGCCCGCCGCCAACTGGTGGTCACCGCGGCCGGCAGCGATGACAGCCAGGAACGCCCGTCCCGCTTCCTGGCCGAACTGGCCGGGGACGAGATCGCCATCGAGGACGTTTCCGGCGCCGCGCCGCGCTGGCTGTCGCTGCCCGCGCTGACCGCCGGCCTGCGGCGGGCCGCGGCCGACCCGGACCGTCCCCCTGCGCTGCGCCGCGCCGCCGCGGCCCAGCTCGCCCGGCTGGCCGCGGCCGGGGTCCGGGGCGCCCACCCGGCGCAGTGGTACCAGCTCACCGAGCTGTCCGACCCCGGACCGATCCCCGCGGCGGCGGACGGCCTGCTGGTGCGGCTCTCGCCGTCGCAGGTGGAGTCGTTCCACCGGTGCGGGCTTCGCTGGCTGCTCGAGGTCGCGGCCGGCGCCGGGTCCTCGGACGTGATCCGGCACTTCGGCATCCTCATCCACGCGGCCGCGGTGCTCGCCGCCACCGGCGCCAGCGGGGAGGCGATCGATCAGCGGATCGACGAGATCTGGCACCACCTGGACTTCGGCAGCCCCTGGTACGGCGAGAAGGAGCGGGAACGGGCCCGGATCATGGTGAACAAGTTCCTCGCATGGCACCGGGCCAACCCGCGGGAACTGGTGGCCGTCGAGCAGAAGCTGCAGGCCCAGGTCGGCGCGGTGGAGATCACCGGCCGGGTGGACCGGCTGGAGCGGGACCAGGTCGGGCGGGCCATCGTCGTGGACCTAAAGACCGGCTCGACCGCGGTGCCCTCCGCGGACCTGGACCGGCACCCCCAGCTCGGCGTGTACCAGCTCGCCGTGCTGCTCGGGGCGTTCGAGCGGTTCGGCCTGACCGAGCCGGGCGGCGCCGAGCTGATCCAGGTGGGCAAGGCGAGCCTGGCCGCTCAGGTGCGGGTGCAGCCGCAGCGGGCGCTGCCCGACGACCCCGAGCCGGAATGGGCCCGGGATCTGGTCGAGACCGTGGCCGCCGGCATGGCCGGCCCGCTGTTCGAGGCGCGGGTGAATCCCGGGTGCCGGAACTGCCCGGTCCGGTCCTGCTGCCCGGTCCACCCCGACGGCGAGCAGGTAACGCCGTGAGCCCGCCGCAGCCGCCGGGCCGAACGCCGCAACGCTCCGCGCTGCGGCTTTCCAGCGACAAGACTCTGCTGGCCCCGGGGGCAGCCCCCGGGCCCCCGAGCCTCCAGAAGCCAGCGCCCCGCTCTCTGGCGCGCCTCCGGCACGACGTCCCGCGAGGGAGGCCATGAGTACTGTCCGGTACGAGCCCGGGCACCTGGCCCGGCTGCTCGGGCTGCCCGAGCCCACCGCGGAGCAGGCCGAGGTGATCTCCGCGCCCCTGGAACCGCTCGCGGTCATCGCGGGCGCCGGGTCGGGCAAGAGCGAGACGATGGCCGCCCGGCTGGTCTGGCTGGTCGCCAACGGCATGGTCCGGCCGGAACGGGTCCTCGGCCTCACCTTCACCCGCAAGGCGGCCGCCGAACTGGGGCAGCGGGTCCGTGCCAGGCTCGCGGGCCTGCGCCGGGCGGGCCTGGACGTGACCGGCTCCGCCGTGGCGGGCCCGCCGGACAGGCCAGGGGCCGCCGGCCTGGCCGGTGGCGCGATGGCCCGCGGTTTCCTGGCGGCCGGTGGCCCGATGGCCGGCGGTTTCCTGGCGGCCGGTGGCCCGATGGCCGGCGGTTTCCTGGCGGTCGGCGGCCTGCCCGCAGACGGCCGGCCCGGCCGCACGGCTGCCGGGCTCGGATATGACAGGTCGCCCGGCGGGCCGGGCTACGGCGGCCCGGGCGGGCCCGGGTATGACGTGCCGGGCGGCCCGGCCCGGCACGAGGTGGGCGGCGGGCCGGCGAGTGGGCGGCTGGGCAGCCGCGCCGGGGCCGACCTGGCCAGCGGTGCCGTGCTGGGCACGCTGGACGGCCGGGTGCCGGGGGACCTGGCCAGCGCCGCCGCGCCCGGCCTGGCCGGCGGGGAACCGCTCGGTGAAGACCTGCTCGACGGCGAGCCCGTGGTGTCCACGTACCACTCCTACGCCGCGCGGCTGGTCGCCGACCACGCGCTGCGGGAAGCCCTGGAACCCACGGTGCGCCTGATCACCCCGGCGGTGGCGTGGCAGATGGCGGCCCGGGTCGTGGCCGCCTACGCCGGGCCCATGGACGCGGTGCATTGGGCCCCGCAATCGGTGACCGCCGCCGTCCTGGATCTCGCCGGGGAACTCGCGGAGCACCTGGCCGATCCCGCCGGCGTCTACCAGATCGGGGACTGGCTGGAGGCGGCGGCGCGGGTGCTGCCCGGGCGGGTGCCCAGCGCCGTCAGGAGAATGCTGGACTGCCAGCGCACCAGGGAGCAGTTGCTGCCGATCGTGACCGGTTACGCGGCGGCCAAGGCGGCCCGGGAAGTGATCGACTACGGCGACCAGGTGACGCTGGCCGCCCGGATCGCGACCCGGCACCGCGAGGTGGGCGCGATCGAGCGTGCCCGGTACCAGGTGGTCCTGCTGGATGAGTTCCAGGACACCAGCCACGCCCAGCTCATCCTGTTGCGCGCGCTGTTCGGCGGCGGGCACCCGGTGACCGCCGTGGGCGACCCGTGCCAGTCGATCTACGGCTGGCGCGGGGCCAGCGCGGGCAACCTGGCCCGCTTCGCCCGCGAGTTCCCCGCGGGCGTGCACCCGGCCCGGGTCGCCCAGTTGTCCACCAGCTTCCGCAACACCGGGAGGGTGCTCGACGTCGCCGCGGTGATCCAGCGGGACCTGCGCGACCAGGCTTCCCAGGTGCCCAGGCTGGTCGCGCCGCCGGGCCGCGCCGGGCGCGGTGCCGTGGTCTGCGCGCTGCTGGAGACCGCCGCGGACGAAGCCCGCTGGGTGGCGGACCAGGTCGGGGAGCTGATCCGGCTGCCCGCGGGCATCGCGCCCGACGGCGAGCCCTGGGACCGCCCGCCCGTCCAGCCGTCCGACATCGCCGTGCTCTGCCGCAAACGGTCCCAGTTCGCCCTGTTGCGCGCCGCGATCGAGGCTTACGGGATCCCGGTCGAGGTGGTCGGCCTGGGCGGGCTGCTCACCGTCCCGGAGGTCGCCGACATCGTTGCCACGCTGCGGGTGCTGCACGACCCCGCCGGGTCAACCTCGCTGGCCCGGCTGCTCACGGGGCCACGATGGCGGATCGGGCCGCGTGACCTCGTCGCCCTCGGCAGGCGCGCCCGGGACCTGGCCCGCGACCCGGCCGTCCCCGGTGCGCGCGGGCCCGTCGGCAGCCAGGCCGGGCATGACGGCGCCGGTTCCGGGGCCGGCCCCGGCGACCGGGCCACGGGCGGGACCGGGGGTGGGGGCAACGGCGTATCGCATGAAGAGGATGCGCTGGCCCAGGCGGTCACGGACCTGACGGCGGTGCCCGGCAGCCTGGTGGAGGCGCTGGACGATCTGGGCGACCGGAGCGGCTACTCGGCGCAGGGCTACCTGCGGTTCAGCGCGCTGGGCGCCGAGTTGCGAGTGCTCCGCGCGCACGTCAGCCGGCCGCTGCCGGACCTGGTCGGGGAGGTCGAGCGGACGCTGGGCCTCGACATCGAGGTGGCGGCGCAGCCGTGGCGGGACCCCGCCGTCGCCCGCGCCGACCTGGACGCGTTCGCGGACGCGGCGGCGGCCTTCGCCGACGATGAGGAGGAGCCCACGCTCGGCGCGTTCCTCGCGTTCCTGACGGCGGCCGAGGCGGAGGAGTTCGGCCTGGAGTCGGGCCAGCCGAGCGGGACCAACGCGGTCACGCTCACCACCGTCCACGCGGCCAAGGGCCTGCAGTGGGCCGCCGTGGTCGTGCCGGGGCTGGCCGCGGGGCCGCGGGCCTCGGTGTTCCCCGCGAAGCCCAGGGTCACCACCCGGTGGACCGAGAACCCCCGGCTGCTCCCGTTCGGCCTGCGCGGCGACGCCGGGGACCTGCCGGTGCTGCGTGACCTGGAGGAGGCGTCGCGGGACGATTTCACCGCCGCCTGCTCGGCGCGTGAGCTGGCCGAGGAGCGGCGGCTCGCCTACGTGGCGGTGACCCGCGCCGCGTACTGGGTCGCCTGCTGCGGCTACTGGTGGGGTGAGGCAGCGTCGCCGCTGGGCCCCTCGCCGTTCCTGGAGGAGGTCCGCGCCGCGTGCGCGGCCGGCTCGGGCGCCGTGGCGCACTGGGCACCGCCGCCGGAGGACGGCGCGCTGAACCCGGCGCTGGCCGAGCCCGCCGTCGTGCCCTGGCCACCGGGCGCCGAGGGGCCGCGGCAGGAGGCCGTGCTGGAGGCTGCCGCGCTGGTCGAGCGCGAGCTTGCCCGGCTGTCGGAAGCGGGCGAGGGCAGAGCGGGCGAGGGCAGAGCGGGCGAGGGCAGAGCGGGCGAGGGCAGAGCGGGCGAGGGCAGAGCGGGCGAGGGCAGAGCGGGTGATGCCGGTGACGACGGCGGGCTGAGCGAGCCGGACCGGGTGCTGGCCCGCGCCTGGGCCCGGGACGCCGGCCTGCTGCTGGCCGAGCTTTCCGAGCGGCGCGCCGGTGCCGGCGCGGCGGTACCGCTCCCGGCGCAGCTGTCGGTGTCCTCGCTGGTCACGATGGCCGCCGATCCGGACCGGCTGGCCCAGCAGATCCGCCGTCCGATGCCCAGGCCGCCGATGCCTCAGGCGCGCCGGGGCACCGCCTTCCACCGCTGGCTGGAGCAGCGGTTCGGGCAGCAGCGGCTGATCGACCCGGCCGACCTGCTCGGGGCGGCCGACGACCCGGCCGACGACCCAGACGACGCCGACCTCGCCCTGCTCAGGGAGCGGTTCGAGGAGGGGGAGTGGGGCGACAGGTGGCCGGTGGACGTGGAGGTCCCGTTCGAGACCCTGGTTGCGGGCCGGACGGTCCGCGGCCGGATCGACGCGGTGTTCGGCGACCCCGCCAGCGGCGGATACGACGTCGTCGACTGGAAGACGGGGGAGCCGCCGTCGTCGGCGGCCGACCTGCGCGCCGCCGCGGTCCAGCTCGCCGCCTACCGGGTGGCCTGGGCCACGCTGGCCGGGGTGCCGCTGGACCAGGTCCGGGCGGCGTTCTACTACGTGCGCCACCACGAGACCCTGCGCCCGGCGGACCTCCTCGACGAGGCAGGGCTGGCGGCGCTCATCGAGGAGGTGCCGCTGCTGGGCACCCCCGGGCCGTGAGGCGAGCCCGCGGTGGCGCGCGGTGCGCGGGTCAGCCGGCCAGGTGTTGCTCCAGGCTTTCCATCTTGGCGGTGAGCGCCCCGGTTGCGCCGGGGCGGATGTCGGCCTTGAGCACCATGCTGACCCGGGGCGCCTTGGCGGCGACCGCCTCGACCGCCTTCTTGACGACGGCCATCACCTCGTCCCAGTCGCCCTCGACCGTGGTGAACATCGCGTCGGTGTGGTTTGGAAGGCCGCTTTCACGGACCACGCGCACCGCGTCCGCGACGTACTCCGCGACGCTGTCTCCGACCCCGAGCGGGGTGACCGAGAACGCGACCAGCATGGCTCCTCCTCCAGGTGACGCGGGCCGGGCGGCCGGGTGACGCGGGCCGGACCGGGGTAGCGTCCGGCCCGCGGCGCCGGTCGGGAAACCGGGAACTGAAGTAGCGGAAGCTCACGCAGGGCGGGTCACCTGAGGCGCCCGAGGCGAACCCCACGTACACGGTATGAGTTCCGGTGACCTTCGTGCTGTTCGCCGGAACGGTGCGCCAGTTCTGCGCCAGAAACCCGGATGAGGTTTCCGGGGCGCCGGGCTGGCCGGCCGGTGGCAGTGGGCCGCACGAGGGCAGTGGCGAGCGGCACGTAGCCGCCCGCATGGAGGCGGCCGCCAGGTTGGAGGCGGCCGCCCGCACGGAAGCAGCGGCGCGGCGGCGCGGGAGGATCCCGGCCGGTGCGAGTATGGCGTCTGTGCCCACCGTGATCGGACAGCCGCCCGGCCCGCCCGGCCCGCCCGAGACGGCCGCGCCGGACGGGGCGGTGCGCCGGGCCGGGCTGTTTCCGCGGCTGCGGTACATGGGATCGAAGTACCGGCTGATCCCGCACCTGGCGCGGGCCTTTACCGAACTGGGCGGGGGCACCGCGCTGGACGCCTTCTCCGGCAGCGGCGTGGTCTCCTACCTGCTCAAGGCCTCCGGCTACCAGGTCACCGCAAACGACTTCCTCACGTTCCCGGCGGTGATCGCGCAGGCGTGCGTGGTCAATCAGCACGTGACCCTCAGCGCGGGCGACATCGCCGCGATCTGCGGGCCGCCCGCCGACGACCGGGATTTCATCCAGCGCACCTTCGGCGGGATCTACTTCACCGATGCCGACCTGCGGTTCCTCGACTCCGCGTGGTCGCACATCGACCGGATGGACGGGCACCGGCGGGCGCTGGCCATCGCCACGCTGGTGCTGTCCGCGGCCCGCCGGCAGCCCCGGGGCGTGTTCACCGTCACCGGCCTGCGCTACGACGACGGCCGCCGGGACCTGCGCCTGCCGCTCCGGGAGCATTTCGCGGAACGGGCCGCCGAGTACAACCGCGTGGTGTTCGACAGCGGCCGGCCGTGCGCGGCGTCCTCGTGCGACGTGTTCGACCTGCCCGCGGGCGGCTACGACGTGGTCTACCTCGATCCGCCCTACGCGCCGCCCCGCGACGACAACTGCTACATCAAGCGGTACCACTTCCTCGAGGGGCTGTCGGTCTACTGGCGCGGCCAGGCGCCGCTGGAGACCACGCGCACCAGGAAGCTGCCCAAACGTTACACGCCGTTCTCCTACCCCCGCACGGTCACCGAGGCCCTGCGGCGCACCGTCCGCCAGTTCGCCGGCTCCGCGCTCGTGCTGTCCTACTCCTCCAACGCGGTGCCCGACGCGGCGACCATCGAAGGGCTGCTGCGTGAGGTGAGGCGGCACGTGGAGGTCCGGGTGGTCGACCACACGTACGCGTTCGGCACGCACCGGGCGGCCCGCCGCCGCGCCGTCCGCGAGTACCTGTTCATCGCGCTGTAGCCGCGGTGCGCCCGGCCTCAGCGGCGCGGGGTGGGGGCCGGTGGTCTAGAGTGCCGGGGGCGGCCAGGTGGGAGGCGATCTCAGGCATGGATGTCCGTGGCCATATCGAGGCAAGCGCCGGAACCTTCTTCGGCGACCTGAAGCGATGGCTGGCGATCCCGTCGATCTCCGCGGATCCGGCCCGCCACGCCGACGTGCGCGCGTCCGCGGAGTGGCTTGCGGCCCACCTGCGCGCGACCGGCTTCCCAGAGGTGGAGATCTGGGAGACCGGCAGCGCGGACTCGCCGGGGCTGCCGTCGGTGTTCGCGTGCTGGCCGGCGGCCGACCCGGCCGCGCCCACGGTCTGCGTCTACGGGCACCATGACGTCCAGCCGGTGGAACCGCTGAAGGAGTGGGACTCGCCGCCGTTCGAGCCGGTGGAGCGGGACGGCGAACTGTTCGGCCGCGGCTCGTCCGACGACAAGGGGCAGGTGCTGCTGCACACGCTCGGGCTGTGGGCCTGCCTGGCCGCGTCCGGGGCGACCGCGCCCCCGGTCACGCTGAAGCTGCTGGTCGAGGGCGAAGAGGAGTCGGGCTCGCCGCACTTCGCCGCGCTGCTGCGGGACCGGGCCAGCCGACTTGCCTGCGATGTCACCGTGGTCTCCGACACCACGATGTGGGGTGCGGACGTGCCGTCGCTGTGCACCGGGATGCGCGGGCTGGCCGCCGCGGAGATCATCATGCGGGGCGCGCAGTCGGACCTGCACTCCGGCTCCTTCGGCGGCGGCGTGCCGAACCCGCTGCACGCCATGGCCGGCCTGCTCGCGGGGCTGCACGACGCCAGCGGCCGGGTCACCCTGCCCGGGTTCTACGACAAGGTGGTGAGCCTGACCGCCAGGGAACGGGAGTTGTTCGGGCGGCTGCCGTTCGAGGAGAAGGCGTGGCTCGCGAACGCCGGACACAGCCAGGCAACCTACGGCGAGGTGGGGTTCACGACCCTGGAGCGGGTCTGGGCCCGGCCGACGGCCGAGGTCAACGGCATGTGGGGCGGTCACACCGGGCCGGGCCAGAAGACCATCGTGCCGTCCCAGGCGCACGCCAAGGTCTCCTTCCGCCTCATCGCCGCCCAGGAGCCTGCCGAGGTGCTCGCCGCGCTGGAGCAATACGTGGCGGCGCACACACCACCCGGGATCGTGGCGGTCGTCGAACCCGAGGGCCCCGGCGTGCGGCCGGCCATCGCGCCGATCGACTCACCGGCGGTGCTCGCGGGCAAGCGGGCGGTGGAACGCGCGTTCGGGAGGGAGGCACTGTTCACCCGGGAGGGCGGCAGCGGCCCCGAGGCCGATCTCGCCGAGATCCTGGGCGCGCCGCTGGTCTTCATCGCCGCCGGGCTGAATTCCGACCGCATCCACGCGCCGAACGAGAAGGTCGACATGGCCATGCTGCTCAAGGGGGCGGAGGCCGTGGCCTATATGTGGGACGAGCTAGCGGAGGCCAGCGCCGGCGCGGGCGCGCGCTGATGCCGGACGGTGCGCTCGCCCCCGAGCCGGGCGCCAGGGTGCTCAACGGCCTCAGCCTCGCCCGGAGCGCCGTGGACCGTGCTAGTCACCGCCGCGCCGACCAGGCCTGGCTCGCCGCCGCCTGGGCGGACGAGGGCACCCGGGTGCTCGTGCTCGACCGCGGGCAGGCGCTGATCCACTTCACGGACGGCGCGGCGGCGCTGGAGCTGACCTCACCCGCCGATGCGCCCGAGGGGGTCCGCTTCCTGCTGGGCGTGGACGACGCCGGGGTCGCCTACTTCGGGGTGGACGGCCCCGGGGGCGGCCTCGGCGCTGGCCCGCTCCCGGCTCCTGGCTCGGGGCCCGCGCTGCCGCCCGGGCCAGGCGTCCACGTGGCCGGGCTGCGCCAGGCCGGGCCGCTGCTCGGTGACCGGGACGCCGGGCTGTTCACCCACGCGGTCGCCCTGGCCAACTGGCACGAGACGCACACCCACTGCCCGCGCTGCGGTGCCGTCACCGACACGGTGCTGGCCGGCCATGCCCGGCGCTGCCCGGTCGACGGCAGCGAGCACTTCCCCCGGGTGGACCCCGCGGTGATCATGCTGGTCCACGACGACGACGGCGGCCGGTGCCTGCTGGCCCGCAACCGGGACTGGCCGCCGGGGCGGGTGTCCATCCTGGCCGGGTTCGTGGAGCCGGGGGAGTCCCTGGAACAGGCGGTGATCCGCGAGGTCGGCGAGGAGACGGGGCTGCGGGTCGCTGACATCCGCTACGTCGGCAGCCAGCCGTGGCCGATGCCGCGCAGCCTGATGCTCGGCTTCGTGGCCCGCGCCCCTGGCGACCAGGAGATCGTCGTGGACGAGCAGGAGATCGCCGAGGCCGGGTGGCTCACCCGGGAACAGTTGCAGGCCGCGGTGTCCGCCCGGGAGGTACTGCTGCCGCCCCCGGTGTCCATCGCGCATCGGATCATCGAGTCCTGGTACGGCGCCCCGCTGCCCGGTTCCTGGTGACCGCGGCCCGGCCCCGGGCGCCCAACGCGGCCCCGGGCCCCCGGCGGCCCCGGGTCTGCTGGATCCAGGCCCCGGTTCCTGGCGGCCCCGGTCTGCTGGATCCGGCCCCCGGTTCCTGGCGGCCCCCGGGTCTGCTGGATCCGGGCCCCGGTTCCTGGCGGCCCCCGGGTCTGCTGGATCCGGGCCCCGGTTCCTGGCGGCCCCCGGTCTGCTGGATCCGGCCCTGTTCCCTGTGGCCCCGGGATTGCTAGGCCGGGGCGAGCTGCCGGACCGCCGCCGCCTCGTCCACGCCCGGCGCAGGAACGATCATGATGACCGGGGTATCCAGCCCGGTCGCGTGGTACTCGGCCACCTGCTCCCGGCAGGCGCCGATCGGACCGTGCACCACCAGGTCGTCCACCACCTCGTCGGGGACCAGGTCCAGTGCCCTCTTGCGGTCGCCGGCGGCCCACGCGTCCTGCATGGGCCGCAGCACCTCGCCGCGGCCGAGCCAGGCGTGGAACGCGGCGTAGACCGGCACGGTCAGGTACGCCGCGATCAGGCGGCGGCCGATGGCCCTGGCGGTCGCGGTGTCGTCGGTGGGGACGACGAAGATCCGGGCGATCAGCTCGCAGCCCGGCCCGGCCACCGCCCGCACCTTGGGCACGTCCGCGGGAGCGAGCCAGTTGGTGATCGCACCGTCCGCGAGGCTGGCGGCCAGCCGCACCATGCCGGGCCGCAGCGCGGCCAGGGCGAGCCCGGGTGGCAGCGCCGGGGGCGGATCGAGCCGGAACCCGCGGACCGTGAACGTCTCGTACTCCCCGCTCACCTTCTCCCCAGCCAGCGCCTGGCGCAGGAACCGCAGGGTGTCCCGGGCCCGCTGGTAGGGCCGGGCCAGTTCCAGGCCGTTCCAGTCCTCCACGATCACCGGCGACGAGGTTCCGACGCCCAGTACGAACCGGCCGGGCGCCAGGCTCGCGCAGGTCGCCGCGTCCATGGCGAGCAGCGCCGGGCCACGCGTGTAGATCCCGGCGATCGCGGTCCCGAACCGCAGGCCGGCCGTCCACTGCGCGGCGGCGGCCAGCGGGCCGAACGCGTCCGTCCCGTTGACCTCGCTCGACCACGCATCGGTGTAGCCGAGGTCAGGCAGCGCGGCCACCAGGTCACGCTGGTCGGGCAGGGGCATGCTGCGCAGCGGGAGCGTGATGCCCCATCTCCGCGTGGACTCCATCCGCAACCTCCGTAAGTTGGAGCCCATCATGCCGTCACCGAATCACTTATCCAAAGTGAGAGCAGTGCTCTTGACAACCGCGAACATTTGGAGAACACTAGTCTCGGAGAAGAGCAATGCTCTCTAAACCGAGGAGCTGTTATGAACGCCGAGAGCCAGCCGCGCTACGTAGTGCCCAACCGCGGGACGATGATCTTCAACGCCATGGTGGGCCGGCTGACCAGGATGGGCGTCAGCCTCTACGGGTCGCGGGTACTGGCCGTGCGCGGGCGCAAGACCGGGGAGTGGCGGACCACTCCCGTCAACCCGCTGACCATCGACGGCCAGCGGTACCTCGTCGCCCCGCGCGGTAACACCCAGTGGGTCCGCAACATGCGCGTGGCCGGTGGCGGCGAACTGCGGATCGGCAGCCGGGTCGAGAAGTTCACCGCGACCGAGGTGCCCGTCGAGGACCGGCCGCCCCTGCTTCGGGCCTACCTGAAGAAGTGGAAGTGGGAGACCGGCATGTTCTTCCAGGGGGTCGGCCCGGACGCCGCCGAGAGCGAGTTGCAGCGCATCGCCCCGGACCACCCGGTCTTCCGGATCCGGTGGTGAGCACGGGCCCGGGCGCCGCGGGCCTCCTCTGGCTGCGGGCCGTGGTAGCGGACCGCGCTCACGGCGACGCGCGGGCGCCCGTCCCGCCCCTCGCCCGGCGGTGACAGCGGACCTGTCATGCCCTGTGCCCGCCTCGCTGGCGAGCCAGTGGCGGGCGAGCCGGCGAAACGCGACGCTGCGAGACCCTTGCAAGTGCGGCGCTACGAGGCCCTTGCAACGGTGACGCCGCGAGGCCCTTGCAACGGTGACGCCGCGAGGCCCTTTCTGATCTGACTAGACTAGATCAGACAAGCTATGCTGGATCTCGTGTCCGAAAGCGTGAACGTCTACGAGGCCAAGACCCACCTGTCGCAACTGCTGGACCGCGCGGCCGCCGGCGAGGAGATCGTCATAGCCAGGGCGGGCCGCCCGGTCGCGCGCCTGGTGCCCCTGGCAGGCGCGTCGTCACGCCGCCGCTCGCCAGGCGGGTGGCGCGGCAAGGTCCGCATCAGCGACGATTTCGACGAACTGCCGGCCGAGATCGATGCGGCGTTCCGCGGGAAGCGCCCGTGAGGCTCCTGCTGGATACCCACGCCTTGCTGTGGTGGCTAGCCGACGAAGGCCTGAACGCCTACGCGCGGGAGGCGATAGCGGATCCGGCGAATTTCGTCGCCGTCTCGGCCGCCAGCGCCTGGGAGATCTCCATCAAAAAAGCGCTGGGGAAGCTTGCTGCTCCGGACGACCTTGAAAGGCAGGTGCAGGAAGGCGGGTTTGCAGCCCTGCCGATCAGCCTCGCCCACGGCGTCGCGGCCGGACGGCTCCCTCGCCATCATGAGGATCCCTTCGACCGCATGCTGGTAGCCCAGGCGATTGCCGAAGGACTGACGATCGTGACCCGCGACAAGCGCTTCGAGCCCTATGGCGTCGCGCTGCTGGCTGCTTAACAACCCGTGACCGTGCAGTCCCGCCCCGGGCCGCCGCATCAGGGGGGAAGGCCGGGCCGGTCGGTGCGGCGGGCGGTCAGCCGATGAGGGCGAGGGTCGCACCGGAGTCGTCGAGCAGCCGGTGATGGCCGGGGCCGCCCGGGAACGCCTGCCGGGGGCCGGTGACCCTCGCGCGTGGCCCGTCCGGCCCGGCCAGCGTGGTTCCCTCCGCGCCCACGGCGATCAGCTCGCCGCCGCACCTGAGCAGCACCGGGCCGTCCCGGCGGGCGGAGATCGCCACGCGCCCCGCGCGCAGGCCGGCGAGCACCGCGGCCGGGTCCGCCGCTTCGCACTCCACCCAGGTGGTCGGGGTTCCCACCGCGGACAGGTCGCTGGGCCGGTGCCAGTCGCTGCCGCCCACCGGAACCGAACCGGGATCCCACGCCAGCCACCATGCGAGCGGGGTGGTCCAGCGCAGGTCCAGCCAGCTCCAGTGCCAGACCTCGGCGAGCGGCGGCCGCCCGGTCATCGGCAGCGTCCAGCTCAGCTCGCCACCGATCGGATGGTTGACCGAGAGGAGGCCGCCGTGCCGCTCGGTGTGCGCGAGCCAGTCGTCGGGCGGCTCGCGGAAATCCACCCAGCCGATGTCGCCGAGCGCCCCCGCATGCCCGCCGTTCGTGGTGACCTCCTGCCCCGGCAGCAGGGTGATCCCGTACCGGCGGCCGGCCGCGGGCAGCTCGGGGTGGTGGCTGACCGTGTTGTGATCGGTGATCGCCAGGAAGTCGAGCCCGTTCCGGGCCGCGAGCAGCGCCAACTCGGGCACGGTGAGCCCGCCGTCGGAGTGCACCGTGTGCGTGTGCAGGTCCCCGGCGAGCCAGCGCCGCCCGGGCATTGCGGGCAGGGCACGGGGCGCCGGCCGGTCACCGCTGCTCAGGGGCGGCGGCGCGGCGGGGACTGGCGGCGGCGCCAGCCGGCCCCTCGCGCGGCTGGCCTCGGCGGTCACCCGGTACTCGGCCCCGTCGGCGGGCAGCCGGTACAGGCCGATCATCACCTGCCAGGTGCCCGGTTCCAGCTCGCCCGGCAGGTACCCGGGGGTGGCGGCCTCCGGGGTGATGACGAACTCCCGCCGCGCGCCCCCGGACCAGCCACGGAACCCGGCCGGCCCCAGGCACCCGAGGTCCAGCACGCAACCCGGCGCGCGGTAGGCCAGTTCCACCCGCAGCGCATGCGAGCCGGGTGGCACCTCCACCGGCACGTAGTGCCAGGCTGAGGCGAAACGGTCGGCCGGGGTCCACCGGCCGCGGTGCGTGGTGCGGGCCATGACTCCATACGACCAGATGGCGGGCAGTGCGTCGGCAGCCACCTGCCCCGCCGGCGGCCGGCTTCCGGTGACCACCGAGATGCAAACTGATTGCAGGTGCGGCTGTCTCGCGATTACGATCGCGGTTATGGACCTGCCCGCGCTGGCACGCCGCCGCGCGCCCGGGTCGCTGTTCCGCCGTGGCCCGCACGATGCGGAGATCCTCCGGCTTGCCATCCCCGCATCCGGTGCCCTGGTGGCCGAGCCGCTGTTCCTGCTCGGCGACTCGGCCATCGTGGGGCGGATCGGCACCGTGCCCCTCGGTGGCCTCGGCGTGGCCAGCCAGGCGCTGACCACGCTTGTGAACATATCGATCTTCCTCGCCTACGGGACCACCGCCGCGGTGGCCAGGCAACTCGGCGCGGGAAACCGCCGGGCCGCGGTCCAGGCAGTCCCACCGCCGGCCAGGTAACCCGCCCATCCGGGCCTGGTTGACCGCGGGAATTCAACACTCGTAGAATTCAACGAGCGTTGAAATCGCGGCGGGCCGGCAGGGGGCAGCCGTGTGGGCGATCAGGGAGCAGCCATGTGGGCGATGATCGTGAAGGAGTTCCGGCAGCTGCGGCGGGATCGCCGCACCCTCGCCATGATGATCGTGATGCCGGTCGTCCTGCTCATCGTGTTCGGCTACGCGGCGAGCTTCGACGTGACGACCATCCCCACGGTGGCCACCGGGCCGCAGGCCGGCCTGGCCGCACGCCTGCTCGGCAAGCCGTTCGACGTGGTCAGCACGCAGTCGTCGCAGGGCAAGGCGTGGGCGGAGCAGCAACTGCGGGACGGGCACGCGGCGGTGGCCGTGGTCACCGGGAACGCCCGCCCGCAGGTGCTCGTCGACGGCAGCCAGTTGTTCACCGCCAAGACCGCGATCGCGGCCCTGTCCGCCGCGGCCAGCCGCCAGGCCGGCGGGGGCCTTCCCGCCGGCCGGGCCTTCATCGCGCCCACCGTGACCGTGCTCTACAACCCCGGGCTTGGCACCTCCGACATCATGATCCCCGGCCTGGCAGGCGTGGTCCTGGTCTTCGTCGGCACGATCATCACCAGCCTGGGCGTGGTCCGCGAGCGCCAGTCCGGCACCCTGGAACAGCTCGCGGTGATGCCGCTCAAGCCGCGCGACGTCTTCCTCGGCAAGATCGTGCCCTACTTCGCCGTGGCGGCCCTGGACCTGGCCATCGTCGTGGGCGTCGGGGTCAGCCTGTTCGGCGTCCCGTTCCGCGGCTCGCTCGCGGTGTTCGCCCTCGGCGCGTTGCTGTTCCTGTTCGTCACGCTGGGCATCGGCGTGCTGATCTCCAGCGTGTCGGAGAACCAGGGCCAGGCCATCCAGCTCTCGTTCATGGTCACGCTGCCGCAGGTGCTGCTGTCCGGGCTGATCTTCCCGCTGTCCTCGATCGCGGCGGGCGTGCGATGGATCTCGTATCTGCTTCCGCTGACCTACTTCAACCAGATCTCCCGCGGGGTGATGCTCCGGGCCGAGCCGATCGGCCCGCTCTGGCAGCCGCTGACGTTCCTCGCGCTGCTCGGCGCGGTCGTGTTCACCCTGGCCAGCCTGCGGTTCCGGGCCTTCCTCGCGCCCGCGGCGCACCGTCGCGGCGGCGGGCACCCGCGCAGCGTGCCGAGCACGGCCGGTGCCCCGGCTGCCGGGAGCGCGGGGTGACCACGCCACAAGCGGCCGGCGGCGGCTGGTGGGGCACCGAGGAGGTGTGCGTCCGGTTCGGGGCCGCCCTGGCCCTCGACCACGTGTCGTTCCGCGCCGAACCGGGCCGGGTCAGCGCGGTGGTCGGCGGCGACGGCGCCGGCCGCACCACCCTGCTCCGCTGCCTGGCCGGTGCGCTCGCGCCCGCGAGCGGGCTCGTCCGGCGGCCCGCCCCGCTGGCGACCGGGTACCTGTCCGCGGGCTCGGGCACCTACCCCGACCTGACCGTCGACGAGAACCTGGCATTCCGCGCCACCGCCTACCGGGTCCCCGCCGGCACGGCGCGGGAGCGCAGCGCGGAGTTGCTCGCGCGGGCCGGGCTGGACCGGGTCAGGAACCGGCTCGCCGGGCAGCTGTCCGGCGGCATGCGGCAAAAGCTCGGCGTGATCGCCGCGATGCTGCACCGCCCGGACCTGCTGGTGCTCGACGAGCCGACCACCGGGGTGGACCCGGTCAGCCGGTCCGACCTGTGGTGGCTGATCGCCCGCGCGGCCGCTGGCGGGGCCGCGGTGGTGCTGGCAACCAGCTACCTCGACGAGGCAGAACGGGCCCACGGCGTGCTCGTCCTGGACGCGGGCATCGAGCTGGCGAGCGGGACGCCCGGGCACATCGTGGCCGCGATGCCGGGCACGCTGACGGCGGCGGGCGAGCGCCCCGTGGGAGAGGCGGGCCGGCGCGCCTGGCGGCGGGCGGGCGGCTGGCGGGTCTGGCACCCCGGACCCAACGGCAACGGCGCCGCGGTCCGGCCGGACCTGCAGGACGCGGTCACCGTCGCGATCCTCGCCCGCGAACTGGCCCGCGTTCCCGCCGGACAGGAGGCCCGATGACCGAGCTGCCCGCCCAGGCCGCCGCGGTGACCCGGACCTTCGGGCACTTCGTGGCGGTGGACCAGGTCGACCTGGAGGTGCGCCCGGGCGAGGTGGTCGGCCTGCTCGGCGCGAACGGCGCCGGGAAGACGACGCTGATCCGGCTGCTCCTCGGGCTGCTGCGGCCCTCCGGCGGCGAGATCAGGCTGTTCGGCGAGCCGCCGTCGCGGCGCACCCGGCGGCGCATCGGGTACGTGCCACAGGGCCTGGGCCTGTACGAGGACCTCACAACGGCGGAGAACCTCGCCTTCTCGGCGGCGGTGTACGGCGAGGGCGCGGCGGCGGCCAGCCTGCCCGCACCGCTGGTCCCGTATGGCCGCACGGTGGTCGGCTCGCTGCCGCTCGGCATCCAGCGCACCGCGGCGTTCACGGCGGCGCTCGCGCACAACCCGGACCTCCTCGTCCTGGACGAGCCGACCTCGGGCGTGGACCCGCTGGCCCGGGCCCGGCTGTGGGAGACGGTGGCCGGCGCCGCGGCGGCCGGCGCGGGAGTCCTGGTCACCACGCACTACATGGACGAGGCGGGCGAGTGCGACCGGCTGGTGATCATGGCGGCGGGCCGCGTGGTGGCCCGCGGCACCGCCCGGGACATCACCGGTGACGCCAGGGTCACCGTGGTGGAGCCGGGGTCGTGGGCGGCGGCGTTCGGCGCCCTGGAGGCGGCCGGCCTGCCGGTCGCCCTGGTCGGCCGCACGCTGCGGGTGCCGGGCGCGGCCCCGGACGCGGTGCGCCGGGCGCTCGGGGACCTGCCTGCCGCGGTCACGACCGCGCGGGCCACCCTGGAGGAGCGCTTCTTCGAGCTCACCCTTTCTTCTGCCCAAACGGAGGCCCGCCCGTGACCTGCATCCCTAGCGGAACCCACCGCCCGGGGCGGGCCAGGAGCGGGCCAGGCGGTCCTTGGTGACCGATCGTCGCGGCCGGGCCCGCGGCCGGGCGGGCCGCGCACAGCGCGATGGGGACGACGGCGGGACCGGCGCCCAGGCCGCGGGCCGCCGCGCGGGGCCGGCCAGCCGCGGCGGCGACCACGGCGGGACCGGTGCCCCGGGCGCCGGCCGCCCTGCGGGGCCGGCCAGCCACGGCGGTACCAGCGCCCCCGCCGCCCGCCCTGCGGGGCCGGCCAGCCGCAGCGGGCGGCGCGGCGGCGACAGCGGCACCAGGGAGGCGATCCTCGCCGCGGCCCGGGCCCGGTTCGGCGACCTGGGGTACGACCGCGCCACGATCCGGGGGATCGCGGCCGACGCCGGGGTGGACGCGGCGCTGGTGCACCACTTCTACGGCACCAAGGATCAGTTGTTTGCCGCCGCGATGCGGCTGCCGGTCAACCCGCGGGAAGTGCTGGCCGCGGCGCTCGCGCCGGGGTCGCGCGGTCAGGACCAGACCCTGGGGGAGCACCTGCTGCGGACGGTGCTCGGGGTCTGGGAGGTGGCCGAGATCCGCGCGACCTTCCTCGGGCTGCTGCGCTCGGCGCCCACCAGTGAGCAGGCGGTCGTCATGCTGCGGGAGTTCCTCGCCGGGGCGATCCTCGGACCGCTCGCCGAGGCGGCCCGCGAGGCGTCCCCCGGCGCCACGCGAGAGGACGCCGGGTACCGCGCGGCGCTGGTCGCCAGCCAGGTGCTCGGCCTGGGCCTGACCAGGTACGTGCTGGAGATCGAGCCGCTGGCCGAGGCCAGCACGGCGGACCTCATCGCCGCGATCGCGCCGAACCTGGACCGCTACCTGTCCGGCGACCTGCGCTGACCCGCGCCGACCCGTGCCGACCTGCGCCGACCCCGCTGACCTGCGCCGACCTGCGCCGACCCGCGCCCCCGAAACTGCGCTTTCGCATAGTACGCTTTCGTCGTTTAAGCCGTGATCGTCAGCGGATCACGGGATCAGCGGACCGCGGTCATCCGGCGACCTGCGCAGGCCGGCGCCCCTCAGAACTGCGATCTCGTATAGTACGGCATCGTAATATCGAGGCGATCGGCCGGCCGGCGGCGAGTTGACTCTGCCCTTGGGGCAAGCCCCAGCATCGGGTAGACCGGGCATGGTGCCCGGGCATGAGGAGGCAGACGTGAGCCTGTTGCCGATCGGCGCGTTCGCCCACGCCACGAGGCTGTCGCCGAAGGCGCTGCGGCTGTACAACGAACTCGGGCTGCTGCCGCCGGCGTTCGTGGATCCCTCGTCCGGTTACCGGTTCTACGACCCTGCCCAGCTGGACCGGGCCCGGCTGGTCGCCTGGCTGCGCCGGCTCGGCATGCCGCTGGCCCGGATCCGGGTCGTGTGCGATCTCGAGCCGGCCCAGGCCGCCGGCGAGATCGCCGCCTACTGGGCCGGTGTCGAGGCCGACACCGCGAACCGCCGCGACCTGGCCGCCTTCCTCATCACAACGCTGTCAGGAAGGAACACCGCCATGCCTGGTACCCAGGAGGCTCTTGCGATCCGCTACGCGGCCAGGACCGATATCGGCAGGGTCCGGGAGACCAACCAGGACTCCGCGTACGCGGGCAGCCGCCTGCTCGCCGTGGCCGACGGGATGGGCAGCGGCGGGGCCGGGGCCAGCGCCGCCGTGATCGAGGCACTGAGGCCGCTGGACGCAGCCCTGCCCGCCGGGGACCTGCTCAACGCGCTGGAGCAGGCGGTCGAGCAGGCCAGCACCACCGTGGCCGGCTTGGAGGACAGCAAAGAAGGGCGCAGCCAGACCGGGACAACGGTGACCGCGATGCTCTGGTCCGGCTCCCAGCTGGCGCTGGTGCATATCGGGGACTGCCGCGCCTACCTGCTGCGCGACGGGGAGTTGTTCCAGATCACCCACGACCACACCGTGGTCCAGTCGCTGCTGGACGAGGGCCGGATCACCCCCGAGGAGGCGGTTTCGCACCCGCAGCGGTCGCTGCTGCTGCGCGCGATCGACGGCAGCGCCGTGGAACCCGACACCTCGCTGCACGACGTCCAGGCGGGGGACCGGTACCTGCTATGCTCCGACGGCCTCACCGGCGTGGTCAGCACCGAGATGATCGGTGACACGCTGCGTAGCACCGCCGGCCCCGACCACGCCGCGGCGCTACTGATCGAGGCGGCCAACGAGGGCGGCGGCCCGGACAACGTCTCCTGCGTCGTCGCCGACATCGTCCCGCTGCCCGCCCCAGCCGCCCGCTGACGACGCCCCGTTTGTGGTTGTTGGCACTCCACCCACATTCTTGTGTGGGTGGAGTGCCACTGACCACAATCCCGCCCCGGCAGCAGGCCCCTTTCTGGCCCCCGGATCCCGGCGGCTAGCATGCGTCGGGTGGACCCGCTGCTTGGCACCTGCGCGCTGCCGGAACTGCGGCAGCGCCGGAGCCACAAGTGGCGGAACTACCCGCCGGACGTGCTGCCCGCCTTCGTGGCCGAGATGGACTTCAGCCTGGCCGAGCCGATCAGGACGGCGGTGACCTCGGCGCTGGCCATCGGTGACTGCGGGTACGCGCACATCGGGCAGCTTCCCGACGCGTTCGCCCAGTTCGCCGGGCGGCGGCTGGGCTGGGCGGTGGAGCCGGCCCACGTCTTCGCGATCCCCGACGTGATGACGGGGCTCGCCGAGGTGGTGCAGGCCCTCACCCCGCTGGGGTCGGGCATCGTGGTCAACCCGCCGGTGTACCCGCCGTTCCGGTTCCGGTTCGGCTTCTACGGGCGGCGGCTCATCGACGCTCCGCTGGCCCGTGGCGCCGACGACCGCTACGCCCTGGACCCGGACGCGATCGAGGCGGCGCTGAGCGAACCCGGCGCGGCGGCCTACCTGCTGTGCAGCCCGCACAACCCGACCGGCAACGTGTGGTCGCGCGAAGACCTGGCGATGGTCGCCGACGCTTGCCAGCGCCATGGCGCCGTGCTGCTGGTGGACGAGATCCACGCGCCGCTGGCGCTGCCCGGCTCGCGGTTCGTCCCGTTCCTCGCCATCGATCACGAGCTGACCAGGGCCGAGACCACGTTCACGTTCACGTCCGCGACCAAGGGCTGGAACATCGCGGGGCTGAAGTGCGGCCTGGCCGTGTCCGGCGCCCCGGCGGGCATCAAGCTGCTCGAACACCGGTGGGAGGCGCTGCTGGCCAGCCACCTCGGCGTGCTCGCCTCTGTGGCGGCGTTCACCGAGGGCCTGCCGTGGCTGGACGCCGTGCTCGGGCAGCTCGATGAGAACCGCTGGCTGCTGGCCGGGCTGCTCGCCGGGCACCTGCCCGGGGTGGGTTACGCCGCGCCGCAGGCCAGCTTCCTGGCCTGGCTCGACTGCCGTGACCTGGGCCTCGGCGATGACCCGGCGGCGGTGTTCCTGGACAAGGGCCGCGTGGCGCTGGGCCACGGCCCGGACTTCGGCGCCGAGGGGCACGGGTTCGCCCGGCTGAACATCGGCACCTCGCCCCAGCTGCTGGAGGAGGCCGTCCGCCGGATGGCCGCGGCCAGCTGAGCCCATGACCCGCGGCAGGTTACGCTAGCCCCCGGTATTACGACATCGGACTATCCGAGATCGCAGTGGGGCGCCCACCGGCCCGCTGGCGCGGAACTCGGCCAGGCGGTCCCGGATTACCTCGCGCCCCGCGACTACTTCTCCGCCCCAGAATTCCATGACGCCAAGGCGATGCCGCAAGATCGCATAAGGGAATTCGCTCCCGGGAGTACCGGAGTGCGGTTCGCCAGATCATCACCGGGTTGGGTGATAATTCCCGCCATCTGATCCACCGCGCGGTCCACGTAGCTGACCACCGCGCCCACTGAGAAGTCCACCCAGCCATCATGACGTCGCAGGCCAGCCTGCTGGGCGGCCCGGCGATCAGCTCCCGGGGCGCCGCGGCTAGCTGCGAATTTACGCGTTACGGGAAATGTCCTGTCTATTCATGACGAGTGGCGCATGTCAGTCTGTTGTGGAGGCCACCCCCAGCGTCAGGAGGTGGAGGGCCGGATGGGCAGGGACGTTCCCGCAATCGTTGTCAGTCAAGCCGACCGGCGCCGGTACCGCGAGAAGGTCCGCAGTTGCCTGGATGTGCTGGCCCGCATGCTGCGGGAGTCACGCTTCTCCGACGGCGAGGAGCAGGTGGGGCTGGAGGTCGAGTTCAACCTCGTGGACGAGGCGGGCTCGCCTGCCATGCGCAACGCCGCCGTGCTCGCCGCGATCGACGACCCGGACTGGAGCCCTGAGCTGGGGCGTTTCAACATCGAGGTCAACATGGCGCCCCGGCCGCTTGCCGGGGGCGCGCTGGCCACGCTCGAGCAGCTGATGGCGGACAGCTACAACCGGGCCGACCTGCGGGCACGGCAGGCAGGTGCCCGGCTGGCCATGATCGGCATCCTGCCCAGCCTTCGCGAGTACCACGCCACCGAGGAGGCGATGACGCCCAACCCGCGGTACCGGTTGCTCAACGAGCAGATGTGCGCCGCACGCGGCGAGGAGATGCAGATTCTCATCGAGGGGCCCGCGGAACGGCTGCACACGCACGTGTCGAGCATCATGCCGGAGGCCGCCTGCACCAGCGTGCAGTGCCACCTGCAGGTCAGCCCGGAGCTGTTCGGCAGCTACTGGAACGCGGCGCAGGCGGTCGCTGGCGTGCAGGTCGCGGTCGCCGCGAACTCGCCGTACCTGTTCGGCAGGGAACTGTGGCAGGAGACCCGGATCCCGTTGTTCGCGCAGGCCACCGACACCCGCTCGGAAGAACTGCAGGCGCAGGGGGTGCGCCCGAGGGTCTGGTTCGGCGAACGGTGGATCACCTCCGTGTTCGACCTGTTCGAGGAGAACCTCAGGTACTTCCCCGCGCTGCTGCCGCTGATCGAGGACGAGGACCCGGTGGCCGAACTGGACAGCGGCGGCATCCCGGAACTCTCCGAACTGACGCTGCACAACGGCACGGTCTACCGGTGGAACCGGCCCGTCTACGCCGTGGCCGGCGGGGAGCCGCACCTGCGGGTGGAGAACCGGGTGCTGCCCGCCGGGCCGACCGTCACCGACATCATGGCCAACGCCGCCTTCTACTACGGCCTGGTGCACATGCTCGCGGAGGCGGAACGCCCGATCTGGTCACAGATGTCGTTCGCCGCCGCGCACGACAACATGGCGGAGGGTGCACGGTTCGGGCTCGAAGCCCGCCTGTACTGGCCCGGCCTCGGTGAGGTGCCCGCAGCGGAACTGACGCTGCGCCGCCTGCTCACGCTGGCCTACGAGGGGCTGTGCCGCCGCGGTGTGGACACCCTGGAGGCCGAGCGCCTGCTCGGGGTCATCGAGCAGCGCTGCCTGACCGGCCGCACCGGGGCGACCTGGCAGACCGAGACGGTGCACGCACTGGAGGAACGCAGCGGACTCGACCGCGACACCGCGCTACGCGAGATGACCCAGCGGTACCTCAAGCTGATGCAGACCGGCGAGCCGGCGCACACCTGGCCGGTCGCTTAGGCTTACCGCGCCGGTCAGGCCGGGTAGCGGCGCAGGCCAACGGCGTACTCGCAGCCCGTGGCCAGGCCGACGAAGCCCGCCATGTTGCGCAGGAATTCGTCCGGGTCGAAGTCGCCGCCAAGGCCGTCGAGGTAGGCCTTGTGCTCGCGCAGCGACGCCACGCCCGCGCCGATGGTGGCGGTCACATCGACGAAGTGCGTGGGGCTGGCGGTACCTGCCACATAGATCGACCTGACCCCGTTCCAGGACGGGCCGGCGTCGGTGAACAGCCACGAGTTGGCCGCGTCCCGGCAGGCGTCCAGCGTGGCGAGGCCGACCGCCCGGTGGTCGGCGTGGTTGACCGGGCCCTCTTCCCCCCAGGTGAGGTCGAAGCTCCCGGTAATCACCACCTCGGGCCGGTGCCTGCGGATCGCCGCGGCGATGTCCCGGCGCAGCGGCAGGCCGTATTCCACCAGCCCGTCCCGGTGGCTGAGGAAATCGACGTCGGAGACGCCGACGACGGCCGCGCTGCGGCGTTCCTCCGCCTGGCGCAGCGGCCCGACCACGTCGGGGGCCATCCCCTCGATGCCTGCCTCGCCGGCCGTGGCCAGCACGTAGGCCACGTGCCGTCCCTGCCCGGTCCAGCGGGCCACCGCGGCGGCGGTGCCGTACTCCAGGTCGTCGGGATGGGCGACGATCGCCACGGCGCGGTCCCAGTCCTCCGGCATCGGATCCATGCTGCCTCCATGATCGCGGGCCGGCCTGGCGCAGGTGCGCCGGCGGCCCTCCAGGTGTCAGCGTGCCACGGCCCGGCCCGCCCGCGAGGCAAGGTGGCGAGGCGACACCCACGAGGACGAAATGGGCGGCCTGGCTGCGACAGGCCGCCGCAGCCTCGCAGGCGCAACGGGGCAGTCCACTGCTGCGGGAGCTCAGGGACCTGGCCGGGCGGCCCGGGGGGCGCCGGCCCGCCTCGGCGAGGCCTACCGCGCGATCGGCAGCGAGGCAATGGTCATGTCCGCATGGCACCGAATCGTGGTGATACTGGAGGAACCGCACGACCTCGGCGCAGATGTGGTCCGGTCCCGGCTGGGCGTTGCGCCGGGGCCCGCGGTGCCAGCGCGTGCTGAACGAACCACGCGCATAGCCTTTACCGTCCCAGGTAGTCCTCGTGATCATGAAATGGTCTCACGGGGGAACGAATCCCTGAGGGGTGCACAGATGGTCTGGAACCGGCGGAGCATTGCGCTCACAGCGGTGGGGGCGGCCGTTGCCGTGGCACTGGCGGCGGGCGGCATCGCCTTCGCCCTGCGCGGCGGCACGGCGGGCAATCTGGCGTCGGCGCCGAAACCGGTGCCGACGCACACGCCGGCCCGGCGCACGGGCCCGCCGGTCTCCCCGTTCACCGGCGAGCAGGTGCACCGGCTCAAGCGGGTGCTGATCGTGAAGATCGGCAACACCGTCCCGGAACGCCCCGCCACGGGGCTGGCCAGGGCCGACATCGTGTACGTGATCCCGGTCGAGGGCGGCCTGAGCCGGATCATGGCGGTGTTCTCTTCGCACTACCCGCGCGTGATCGGCCCGGTGCGCAGCGCCCGGCAAGACGATCTGCAACTGCTGCGCCAGTTCGGCCGCCCGGCGTTCGCCTGGTCCGGGGCGCAGCCCCAGCTGGTGCCGGTGGTCGAGCACTCGCGGATCGTGGACCTGTACGCCGGGACCGCCAGCGGCTACTTCCGGACCGTGGACCGGGTCGAGCCGTACAACCTCTACGCCGACACCCGGACGCTGCTGAAGCAGGCCCGGCACGCCAGCGTGGCCCGCAACATCGGGTTCCGGTTCGGCCTGCCGCCGCCCGGCGGGCACCGCCGCAGGACGGAGTCGGTGTCCTACCCGGCCGCCTCGTTCCGGTTCACCTGGTCGCAGCGCAAACGCCGCTGGCTGGTCTGGATGGACGGCTCCCCGGCCATCAGCACCGGCGCCGGCCAGCTGTCCGCGCCCACCGTGGTCATCCAGCGCGTGGCCGTGGGCCTGTCCCGGTTCCTGGAACAGGGCCCGATGATGCCGCCCGACGCCAAGACCGTGGGCTCGGGCACCGCCACGGTGCTCCGCAACGGGGAGGCCTTCCGGGCGCGCTGGTCACGCTCGGCCGCTGGCGGCGGCACCACGTTCACGACGGACTCGGGCAAGCCGATGACGTTCGCCCGGGGCCCGGTCTGGATCGTCCTCGCCTACGGGCCCGGCTCGTCGAAGTGGCGGGGGGGCAAGCCCGTCCCCTGACACGCGGCGGCAAAGCCCGTCCCCTGATGCGCGGCGGCAAGCCCCGTCCCCTGATGCGCGGCGGCAAGCCCCGTCCCCTGATGCGCGGCGGCAAGCCCGTCCGCTGATCCAGGGCGCCCGGGGCGCGCGCCGGTCCCGGCGTGCGGCTGGGCAACCCCGATGACGCGGTGAGAGGATCAATGCGTGGTCGCAGCGGTATCGCCAGCGTTGGGTGACATCCGGCTGTCCAGCAACCGTGGCCGGTGGGTGGTCGCCGCCACCGTGCTCGGCTCCAGCATGGCGATGCTCGACGGCACCGTGGTGAACGTGGCGCTGCCCACCATCGGCCGGAGCCTGCACACCTCGCTGGCCGGCCTGCAGTGGACGGTCACCGCCTACACGCTCACCCTGGCCGGGCTCATCCTGCTCGGCGGCGCGCTCGGCGACCGGCTTGGCCGCCGCCGGATCTTCGTGGTCGGCGTGGTCTGGTTCGCCCTGGCCTCCGCGCTGTGCGGGCTCGCCCCGGACATCGGCGTGCTCATCGGCGCGCGGGCGCTGCAGGGCATCGGCGGCGCGCTGCTCACCCCCGGCTCGCTGGCGATCATCCAGGCCGCGTTCGCTCCCGACGACCGGCCCAGGGCCATCGGCGCCTGGTCCGGCCTGGGCGGCGTGGCCGGCGCGGTCGGGCCGTTCCTCGGCGGCTGGATCATCGACACGGTCGGCTGGCGCTGGATCTTCCTGCTGAACCTGCCGCTGGCCGCCGTGGTCGTGGCCGTGAGCGTGCGCCACGTGCCGGAGACCAGCGATCCCACCAGCTATGGCCGGTTCGACTGGGCCGGGGCCGCCCTCGCCGCGCTCTCCCTCGCCGGGATCACCGACGCGCTTATCGAGGCCTCCGGGCACGTCACCCAGGCGGCGGCGACCGGGGCCGCGGGGCTCGCCCTGGGCGTGGCCTTCGTGCTGCTGGAACGGCGCCGCGGCCGCGAGCATGGCAAGGTGCCGCCCATGCTGCCGCTGAACGTGTTTGCCTCGCGCCAGTTCACCGCCGTCAACGTGGTGACGTTCGTGATCTACGGTGCGCTCAGCGGCACGATCTTCCTGATCGTGCTCCAGCTCCAGGTGGTGGCCCACTACTCGCCGCTGGCCTCGGGCGTCTCGCTGCTCCCGCTGACCCTGCTGATGCTGGCGCTGTCGTCCCGGGCTGGCGCGCTGGCGCAGCGCGTCGGCCCCCGCTGGCTCATGACCGGCGGCTGCCTGCTCTGCACCGCCGGCCTGCTCCTGGCGGTCAGAATCGGGCCGAACGCTAGCTACTGGGCTGACGTGCTCCCCACCGTCGCGTTGTTCGGGCTTGGCCTGTCCGCGGTCGTTGCCCCGCTGACGGCCACCGTGCTGGCCAGCGCCGACGTACGCCACGCGGGCGTGGCCAGTGGGGTCAACAACGCGGTGGCACGGGCCGCGGGGCTGTTCGCCGTGGCCGGGCTCCCGCTGGCCGTGGGCCTGACCGGCGCGGCCTACCGGGAGGCCCACCTCATGAACCCGGGGTTCGACAAGGCCATGATCATCTGTGGCGGCCTGCTGGCCGCCGCCGCCGTGCTGTCCGCGCTGACCATCGACAATGACGTGCTGCGCCCCGAGCCGGCCCATCCGGTGCCGCGGCCCGAGTGCCGGACCTGCCTCCCGATCGGCGCGCCGCCGCTGGAACCGGGAAACCTGGTCGAGACCCCGGCGCAGGGCCACTAAGCTCGGTTTCCGCCCCCGCCCCGATCCCAGCGGCGGGGAACCAGGAGCCCACGACGAGAAAGCCCGCACTGTGTCAGCCTCGACCCCACCGCCCCGCCCTGTGCCAGCCGCGACCCCACCGCCCCGCCCTGTGCCAGCCGCGACCCCACCGCCCCGGCCCGTTCGCTGGTCGCAGATGCACGTCCCGACCCTGCGGGAGGATCCCGCGGACGCCGGGACGCCGAGCCACCGGCTGCTGGTCCGCGCGGGGTACATCCGGCAGCTCCATGCGGGCCACTATTCGCTGCTGCCGCTCGCGGTCCGGGTGCGGGCCAAGGTCATCGAGATCATCCGCCAGGAGATGAACCGGATCGGCGCCCAGGAACTCCTGGTGCCCACGATGCACCCGAAGGAGATCTGGGAGCGCAGCGGCCGCACCGAGACGATGGCCGACGTGATGTTCACGCTCACCGACCACAGGGGCGCCCAGAACGTCCTGGCGGTGACGAACGAGGAGATCTTCACCGTCCTCGCCCAGGAGCTGAACTCACACAAGCAACTGCCGCAGGCGTGGTACCAGTTCCAGACCAAGTTCCGGGACGAGCCGCGGCCGCGGGCCGGCCTGCTGCGGGTGCGGGAGTTCACCATGAAGGACTCCTACAGCTTCGACCTGGACGCGGCCGGGCTCGACGCCTCCTTCGAACGGCACCGCGGCGCCTACCTGGAGATCTTCCGGCGGCTGTCCGTCCCGGTGATCCCCGTGGAGGCGTCCAGCGGCGCGATGGGCGGCAAGGACTCGACCGAGTTCATGTGCCCCTCCGACGTCGGCGAGGACCTGGTCGCGCACTGCCCGGCGTGCAACTACGCGGCGAACGTGGAGAAGGCCACCTCGCGGCTGGACGAGGTGGCCGACGGCCCAGGGCTGCCCGCTCCGGAGCGGTTCGCCACCCCGGGCGTGCGCACCATCGAGGACCTCGCGTCCGGTTATGACGCCCCCGCCAACCGGCAGATCAAGACCCTGGTCTACGTGCTGGACGGCAAGCTGACGCTGGTGCTGATGCGCGGCGACCACGCGCTCAACGAGCAGAAGCTGGCGGACGCGACCGGCGCGGTGGAGATCCGGCCCGCCCACCCCGAGGAGATCAAGGAGGCGCTGGGCGCGCTGCCCGGCAGCCTCGGGGCGGTCGGGGTGACGAACCTCCCGGTGGTCGCCGACGAGGCGCTGCGCGGCCGCCGCGACATGGTCACCGGGGCCAACAGCGACGACTTCCACCTGCGCGGGGTGGATGTCGCCCGGGACATCACCGTCGGGTCCTGGGCCGACCTGCGCGAGGTGGCCGCCGGGGACCCGTGCATCCGGTGCGGCGAGCCGCTCGAACTCGTGCCGGCCATCGAGGTGGGGCACATCTTCAAGCTCGGCTACAAGTTCACCAAGGCGTTCGGGGTCACCGTGCTGGACGCGTCCGGTGAGCGGGTGCACCCCATCATGGGCTGCTACGGCATCGGCGTGGAGCGCGCCATGGCCGCCATCGTCGAGCGGCACCATGACGACCGCGGCATCGTGTGGCCGGTCGCCGTGGCACCGTTCACCGTCGTCGTGACGGTGGCGCAGTCCGAGGACCTCGAGTCGGCGGAGGTGGGGGAGTCGGTCTGCGGGCAGCTCACCGCCGCGGGAATCGAGGCCGTCCTCGACGACCGGGCCGAGCGCGCCGGGGTGAAGTTCCGTGACGCGGAGCTCACCGGGATCCCGTTCCGTGTGACCGTGGGCAAGCGCGGCCTGGCCGACGGCACCGTGGAGGTCACCAGGCGGGACACCGGCGAGACGGTGAAGGTCGGCCTCGGCGACGTCGCTGCGCACTTGCGTGACGCCCTCGCGTCCTGAGCCGCGCCACAGCGCGGTAGCGGCGCTCCGGGCCAGGGCGGTCAGCGCCCCTCGCAGACCGCCCGGTCGTGCCGTTCCCGCTGCCTGGCACGGCGCCGGTTGACCACGACGCTGGCCAGCGCGGCCGTGGCGAGCACCAGGGCGATGATCGCCAGCGACAGCCAGGGGCCGATCTGCGGCACCGGGATCGGCCCGAGGCTGGTCACGCCGGAACCACGCAGCGCCTCGGCGAGCAGCTTCAGCCCGATGAACGCGAGGATCACGCTCAGCCCCGCCTGCAGGTAGACCAGCCGCGCGATCAGCCCGGCCACCAGGAAGTAGAGGTGGCGCAGCCCGAGCAGGGCGAACACGTTGGCGCTGAACACCAGGAACGGATCGCGGGTCAGCCCGAAGACGGCCGGGATGGAGTCCAGCGCGAACACCACGTCGATCACCCCGAGCGCGACCACGAGGCCCAGCACCCCGGCCGTGCCGCGCCGGGTCAGCCGTGCCGCGATGCGCCCGGCCACCCCGGTGTCGCGGCCGGTGTCCACGTTCTGCGGGGCCGTGGATGTCCTGCTAGGGCGCCGGGCTACCTGGGCCGCCGTAAAGAGGAGAAACGCGCCAAGCAGATAATCGAGCCAGCCGAACCGGTGCAGCGCGGCCGCGCCGAGGCCGATGACGATGCCGCGCAGCACCACGGCGATGCCGATGCCCGCCAGCACGACGCGCCCGTGGAGCCGGCCCGGCACGCCGGAGCGGCTGATCAGCACGACGAAGACCAGCAGGTTGTCCGCGGACAGGCTGTACTCGGTCAGCCACCCGGCGAAGTACTGCCCGGCTGGCGTGCTTCCCGAGGTCACCGCGAGCAGGCCTGCGAAGCCCACCGCCAGCACCACGGTGGCCAGCGTCCACCCGGCCGCCTCGGGCATGCGCACCGGGCGGGTCCGGCGGGAACTCACCAGCAGGTCCGCGCCCAGCAGGGCGATCAGGACAGCGGCAACCGCCGCCCAGCCCCAGGCGGGGATCTGAAGTGGTGCGACGGCCACGCGATGGCCCTCGGTGGCTTACTGTCCCGGCCTTCTCCTGCCTGTGTCGCTGGCTTTCGGTCTGGTGTGCCCCCCGCAAGCGGCGGGGCCGCGCAGCCCGGCCCGGGCACCGTGACGGCACCCGGGTCTGGGCGCGCCCGCGCCGGCCAGGACGAGCAGTGCCCCGGTTGACTGCCCGATCCGGCTGGCGACCGTGACGGCGCGGGCACGGCGGCGGGCCCCCCGGCTGCTGGACGCCGTCATGGGGACCTCCTCCTGGTGCCGCGCCGGCCGTTCCGGGCTCTTACTTCACTATTGCTTGCCGATCTCATAGGGTCTTCGTGACTCATGGGCTAAAAGTTGCCCTATATTTTGCCGACGCCCGGCAATATGCGCGGCAGCCAGGAGGCCGGCCCGAGCGGCCCGTGCCTGGCGTGCCTGACGGAAGGCGGTGCCTGAAGTGACTCCGCGCAGGGCCGGTCGGCCGGACCTGGCCGCGATCACCCGAGCGGCGAGCCGCGAGGCGGGCGGGGTGCCGCCCGAGTTGCTGGGCGGCTACCTGCCCGCCGTCCTGGACGCCTTCGGCAGCGGGCGCCGCCTGTCCGCGGTGGAACTGGCCGGGTACGCCAGGTCCGGTGAGCAGGCCGCGGAGGGCGGGGTCGCCCTGGGCGGCCTGGTCGACCTCTACCTGTCGGCGACCTGGCGGCTGTGGCGCGAACTGCCCGCCGACACCGACTCGCCGACGCTGCGTGCCGCCGTGCTGGCCGTGCTGCGGGCCGCCGACGACGCGGTGGCCGCCGCCGCGGGCGGCTTCGAGCGGGGGCTGCTGTCGGTGGCCCGCCGGGAGGAGGCGGAGCGGCGCGAGTTCTTCGAGGACCTGCTGTCCGGCCGGGGTGGCGTGGCCGACCTGCTGGCCCGGGGGGAGCGGCTCGGGCTGCGGCTGGCCGGGCCGCACCAGGTGATGCTCGCCGGGCCCAGCGGCCGAAGTGGCGGGGGACTTGCGGGGGCCCACGTCGACGCTGTGGTCGCCGAGGCGGCCGGGCCGTCCTCCTCGCTGGTGGTGAGCCGGCGCGGCCGGGTAGTGGTGATCGTCGGGTCGGCCGGCGGCGACGAGGCGCCGGCGGTGGCGCGGGCCCTGGCCGGGGCGCTGGCCCGGCAGGGCGGGGGCCGCGCGGGGGAGACCGGCCTGAGCGGAGGCCGCGCGGGGGAGACCGGCCTGAGCGGAGGCCGCGCGGGGGAGACCGGCCTGAGCGGAGGCCGCGCGGGGGAGACCGGCGAGGCCGGCGCGAGCGGGGCCCGCGCGGGAGAGCAAGGTGGCGGCGGCCCGGCCGGGACGCCGCCTTGGCGGATCGCCATCGGGCGCTCCTACCCCGGACCGAGCGGCGTGGTGCGCTCCTACGACGAGGCGGCGGACGCGTTCGACGTGGCCCAGCGCCTGGGCCTGGCCGCCCCGCTCGTCAGCGCCGCGGACCTGCTCATCTACCAGGTGCTGCTGCGGGACCGGGCGGCCATCACCGACCTGGTGCAGACCCTGCTCACGCCGCTGGCGCGGGCCCGCGGCGGCGCCGCGCCGCTACTGGCCACGCTGGACGCCTACTACGCACGGGGCGGGGTCGCGGCCGCCGCCGCGCGGGACCTGCACCTGTCCGTGCGAACCGTCACCTACCGGCTGGCCCGGGTAAGGGCCCTGACCGGGCGGGACCCCACCGGGCCCGCGGACGCGCTCGCGCTGCAGGTGGCTGTGATCGGCGCCCGGATGCTGGACTGGCCCGCAACCCGCCTGGAGCAGGAGTGAGCGGGGCCGCCCGGCCACGGCCCCCCGTGGCCGGGCGGCGCGTGCGTCAGCCTCCGGCCCCGTGCAGGGCGTCGATGTCGGCGCGCAACGCCGCGATGTCGACGTTGCCCGCCCGGACGTCCTCGCTGGTGAGGATCACCCACGCCTCCTCCAGGCAGGCCTGGGTCCAGGCCAGCGTGGACGGCTGCGCGGCGCCCCAGGTCACCCAGGTGTCCAGCGCGGAGCCGTCGGCGGCCACTTTGACGATGCAGTGCCCTTCCCGCGGATCGGGCTGCTCGCCGCCCGCCGTGGTCCACGGCTCCCCTTCCTCGAACAGCTTGTCCGCGTCGGCGGTCAGATTCACCCCGGCGTACACGCCGCGGAAGGCGGCCATGGCCGCGTCCACCTCCGCGGGATTGGCGTGGTCGAGCGGGGCGAAGGCCAGGATCGTGCCCGTCTTGTACCAGTGCAGCAGCAGGTCCCCGATGTTGGCGCCACGGTCCTGGCCGTGGTCGTAGGCGAGGTACTCGGCGACGAGCGCGTTCGACGACTCCCACTGCTCGTCCTCGTGGCCCGCGGCGGCCTTGGCCATCCGGTAGTGCTGCCGCCCCGCGAACGTGCAGTCCCCGACCCCGTCCGGGTGTGAGGTGCAGGCCGGGTCCGGGCCGTTGCCCAGCATGCCCCAGTCGGTGATGCCCGCGGTCACGTCGATCGGGTAGGTCGGCGCGGGCAGCGGAGCGGTCAGGTAGCTGGACAGGTACCGGATGGCGAACCGCTCGGCCGGCGGCTTCACCGGCAAGCGGCCCCGTTGGCCGGCGATGCGTGTCGTGGACATCGGACGTCCCCCCGTCTGAACGACGGCTGTGACGCAGCGTCACAGCTCGATAACAGACCTATGGTTGCAGAGGGTGATCGAAGAGTCCACAGTTCGTAATGGACTGTGCTTCTGCCGGCCGCGCCAGACGCCGGCCGCTGGCCGCCGCGTGACCGGCGGCGGCCGGCGCGCTGTCTCAGGCGGTGGCGGCCTGCTGCGCTTCGATGCTGGCGCGGACCTCGTCCATGTCCACCTCGCGCGCCTTCGCGATCAGGTCCTGCAGCGCGGACTCGGGGATCGCGCCCGGCTGCGCGTAGAGGATGACCTTGTCGCGGATGATCATCAGGGTGGGGATCGACGTGATCCCGAACGAAGCGGCGAGCGCCTGCTGGGCCTCGGTGTCGACCTTGCCGAACACCGCGTCCTCGTGCTGCTCCGACACCCGCTCGAAGACCGGGCCGAACATCCGGCACGGACCGCACCACGACGCCCAGAAGTCGACCAGTGCCAGGTCGGCGCCACCGATCACGGTCTCGAAGTTCTCGGCCGTGAGCTCGACCGTCGCCATCGTTCCTCCTTGCTTCCGGGCATCCAGCCGATGCCCTGCTGGGGTATGGAACCGCTGCGTGGCCCCGGCCATTCCCCGGCCCGGGCCGTGGCCTGGGCGCCGCGGCGCACGGGAAGCATGAGATTCTGCGGGCATGATCTGCGTGCTGGGGGACGCGCACCTCGACGTGATCGTGTCCTTGGCCGGGCCGGTCGAGCCGGAAACCGACACCCCCGCCACCACCTCGCCCGGCGCCGGCGGGCAGGCGGCCAACGTGGCCGCGTGGATCGTCGCGCTCGGTGGCCGGGCCCGGCTGATCGCGGCGCGGGCGGCCGACCCCGCGGGCCGCATGGTGGCCGGGGAACTCGCGGACCGGGGCGTGGAACTCGTGGGCCCGGTGCTGCCCGGCCGGACCGGCGTGGTGGTGTCGCTGTCGGACGGGCGGTCCCGCTCGATGCTGACCGACCGGGGCGTGGGCCCCCAGCTGGCGGCCGGGCACCTGCAGGACGCCTGGTTCGACGGCTGCACCCGGCTGCACCTGCCGGGCTACAGCCTGCTGGGCGAACCGGTCCAGGGCGCCGCGCTGGCCGCCGCGCGGCGGCTGCCCCTGCTCAGCGTGGACCTCTCCTCCACTTCGGCCCTGCGGGACTATGGCGCGGACCGGTTCCGCGCGCTGCTCGCCGCGCTGCGGCCGCAGACCGTGTTCGGCACGGAAGAGGAAGCGGACCTGGTGGGGGAGGTGCCCGGCAGCGAACTGGTGGTGAAGCTGGGCCCGTGCGGCGTCCGGGCGGGCGGGGTCACCCACGCGGCGGAACCGGTGGCCGCGGTGGACGCGACCGGCGCCGGTGACGCGTTCGCCGCGGGTTACCTGCTTGGCGGGGTCCGCCTCGGGCTGGACGCGGCGGCGCGCGCGGTCGCCAGGATGGGAGCGATGCCATGAACCTCACCCCGGTGCTGGCCGAAGAGGTCGCCGTGGCGCTGCGGGACGGCGGTCCCGTGGTCGCACTGGAGACCACCCTGGTCTCGCGCGGCTTCCCCGGCGGGCAGGGCCTGGACGTGGCGCTTGCCTCGGAGGCACGGGTGCGCGCCGCCGGTGCGGTCCCGGCCACGGTCGGCGTGCTGGACGGCGCCGTCCGTGCCGGGCTGACCGGGGCGGACCTGGAGCGCTTCGCGGCCGCGGGGGAGTCGGCCCGCAAGGTGGGTGCGCGTGACCTGGCCGCCTGCGTGGTCCAGCGGGCGCTCGGCGCCACCACGGTCGGCGGCACCCTCGCGGTGTGCCGGGCCGCCGGCATCCGGTTCATGGGCACCGGCGGCACCGGCGGGGTGCACCGCGACTTCGCCCACACCCTGGACATCTCCAGCGACCTGCCGCAACTCGCGCGCACCGCGGCGATGGTCGTGTCCTCCGGCGCCAAGTCGATCCTGGACGTGCCGGCCACCGCGGAACTGCTGGAGACCCTGGGCGTCCCGGTCCTCGGCTGGCGGACGCCGACGCTGCCGCTGTTTTACAGCGCGGCAGGCGGCCCGCCGGTGTCCGCCGTCGTCACCAGCGCCGAGGAAGCGGCACGGATCGCCACCCTCCATTGGCTGCTGAACGGAACCTCAGGGCTGCTCCTCGCCCGCCCGCCGGATCCGTCCGTGGACCTGGAAGAGATCATCACCGAGGCGGTGAACCAGGTGCGCGCGCGCAGGGTGACCGGGCAGTCGGTGACCCCGGCCGTGCTGTCCCTGGTGCACGAGCTGAGCGGCGGGCGCAGCGCCGAGGTCAACCGGCTGCTGATCGCCGACAACGCGGGCCTGGCCGCGGAGGTGGCGGTGGCGCACGCGCTCCAGGCGGCGGCCGGCGGGTAGCACGCAGCACCGGAGCCCGCGGGGAGCGGCCGCTGCGGAGCAGCCCCGTCGAACGGGCGCCGTGGAGCACCGCCGCCGTGAGCGTGCCGTGGGGCCGCCCGCTGTGAGCGTGCCGTGGGCCCGCCCGCTGTGAGCGTGCCGTGGGCCCGCCCGCTGTGAGCGTGCCGTGGGCCCGCCCGCTGTGAGCGTGCCGTGGGCCCGCCCGCTGTGAGCGTGCCGTG
>Ga0207646_10000313_pt1 | contig 65784 bp, 62 predicted proteins | sample KBSK5502metaG_FD_184343 | JGI IMG/M metagenome (GOLD analysis project Ga0207646, IMG submission 184343) | Corn, switchgrass and miscanthus rhizosphere microbial communities from Kellogg Biological Station, Michigan, USA - KBS K5-50-2 metaG... | ecosystem: Host-associated > Plants > Roots >... | reverse complement strand
GTCGAAGAACTTCAGAATCGCATGCTGACAACCAGCCCGAAGGGCCGCACTGCGCTTCTCGACGCGATCTATCTTGGTCTTAGCCAGATGAGGGGTGCACACAACGCCAAACGTGCCTTGCTCATCCTATCCGACGGAGGAGATAATCATAGTCGGTACAACGAAAGCGATATCAAGCGGCTGGTGAAGGAAGCAGACACCCAGCTTTATGCCATCGGAATATTTGATCCGCTTGGGAATCGCGGTCGTACACCGGAAGAGCTCAACGGGCCGTCGCTCCTGACCGATGTCACCGATTTGACGGGCGGGCGCGTTTTTTCAGTCGAGCGGCTCGAGGATCTCCCGGATATCGCCACAAAAATTGGCATGGAGCTGCGTAATCAATATGTACTGGGATACCATCCAAGTAACAAGGCACATGACGCCCGCTGGCGCAAAATCAAAATCAAGCTTCGCGCCCCCAAGGGCCTCCCGCCCCTCAGCGTCTACTCAAAAACCGGCTACTACGCCCCAAGCCACTAGCCACAACAAGTTTCTGGTCTTGGCGGCGCAGGCAATCTTGGCAGTGCTTTTCTCCGCTTCGTTGTTCCTTCCTTCTGCCTCGGCACAAGACAACCCCATCGCGGTTCCCAACTCGCAGCCACCTCCTCCGAATCAGGATCCCAATCGCCAGGGCGGCAGCATCAAGGTCGATGTCAGCCTCGTCGTTCTCCACACCACTGTCCTCGACGACCGCGCCAAGTTCGTCGACGGCCTGAAGGAAGAAAATTTCCGCGTCTTCGAAGACAAAGCCGAACAAAAACTTTCCGTCTTCAAGCGCGAAGATGTTCCCGTCAGTATGGGTCTGGTGATTGACAACAGCGGCTCCATGCGTGACAAACGCCCTCGCGTTAACGAAGCTGCTCTCACTCTCGTCCAGGCCTCTAACCCGCAGGACGAATCTTTCGTCGTCAATTTCAATGACGACTACTATCTCGACCTCGACAAGGATTTCACCAGCAGCATCCCCGAACTCAAGGAAGCTCTCGAGCGCATCGACGCCCGCGGCAGTACGGCACTCTACGACGCGGTCATCGGCTCAATGGATCACCTCCGAAAGGGCCGCAAGGACAAAAAGGTTTTGCTCGTAGTCACCGACGGTGAGGACAACGTCAGCCGCAACTCGCTTGAAAAGACGCTCCGCGAAATTCAGAAGTCCAACGTCGTCATTTACACCATCGGCCTGTTTAGCGACGAGGACAAAAAGAACAGAAAGAAAGCCATGCGCGCCTTGAAAGATATTTCCGCGGCGTCCGGCGGCATCTCGTATTTCCCGGAAAATGTGGACGACGTTCACAACATTTGCGATCAGGTGGCCCGCGACATTCGCAACCAGTACACCCTCGGCTACTACCCGACGAACACCAAGAAAGACGGCACCTTCCGCACAGTGCAGGTGGACATCATTCCGCCGCGCGGCCGCGGAAAGCTCAGCGCGCGTACGCGCAACGGCTACTTCGCTCCCGGACAGGCTGCCGCGTCAAACTCTCCAGTCTCGACGCCCTCGTCAACGGTCGCTTCCGTGTCCGGCGAATAACCCTTTTCAACAACCCGTTTCGATAAATTGTTTCGTATCCATCGCCACCTAACTTTCATCCATACCCGGTGGACTGCCCAGACGAACTGTCCAGACGAAGGGAGACGCCGACTCATGGAACCTCGCATTGCTTACAACAAATATTCCCCAAATGCGCTGCACGCGATGTACGCGCTTGAAAAACACCTGAAGGCCAGCGGCCTAGAAGAGAAGTTGCTTCATCTGATCAAACTGCGCGCCTCGCAAATCAACGGCTGCGCCTATTGCATCGATATGCATTCGAAAGACGCTCGCGCCGCCGGCGATACGGAGATGCGTCTTTACGCGCTCAATGCCTGGCGCGAAACGCCATTCTTCACTCCGCGCGAACGAGCCGCCCTGGCCTGGACTGAAGCCCTGACCCTCATTTCCCAAAACCACGCGCCCGACGAACTCTACCAAGAGACGCGCATGGAATTCTCCGAAAACGAGCTCGTCGACCTGACCTACGCCATCGCCACTATCAATTCGTGGAACCGCCTTGCCATTGCCATGCGCGCCGTCCCCGGCGAATACCATCCACCCGAACGCAAAGCCGCCTCGTAATCCAGAGCGGAAGGCACAACCCCGCGCTTGGCCCTTGTAGTGGGCGTCATCGGGTCGAGCCACATCTCACCCGGTACCAATCCATCACTTAATCCGGATTAGCGAAATTTGTGCTATATTCCCGCCATGCACACGGCACCCAACCTCGTGCGCAATCTCTTGGCCTCCGCACTTTTCGCCCTCTGTCTCTGCGTCTGCGCCAACCTCGACGCCAACACCAAAACAAGGGAACGTGCCCCGCGTTTCAACGCCAAGTCTACCTCCGGCGAATCTTTCTCCAACGCTTCCATCAAAGGCAAAGTAATCCTGCTCGAGTTCTGGACGACCTGGTGCGGATACTGCCGCGCCGAAGCGCCACTCGTCGAAAAAATCAGCCACGAATACACCGAAAAAGATTTCATTGTTCTCGCCATCAACGTCGGCGAATCCAGGAAAACCGTCAAGAAATATCTCGACCAGAATCCGCGCACCTGTCGCATCGTCCTCACCGAAGATACCAATCTCGCCGCCATGTACGCCGCAACCGCTTATCCCATTTACGTTGTGATTGATCGCGAAGGAAACATCGCGGGCACCCAGCGCGGCGCTGCCGGCGAAGACGCACTCCGCTCACTGCTCGCCAGAGCCGGTCTCGGCTCCGATCCTGACGCCGACTCCGAATAATGCAGCGCGGGAATTTGCTCGTGCCGTCGTAGTGGTCGACTCTTCAGGCCGGTTCTTTTTTGTCTTTCTTCACGCGCGGATCTTCACATTCTCTTCTTGCGTCGCCAATTGCTTCAGCCACCGGTCCAGCTTTCCGCGATCCTCCGGCTCCATCGAGACAATCGCCACTCCCATGCCTTCTCCGGCAATCACGCTCCGCACATTCGCCCGAAGTCGCAAATATCCTTTCGGAGTTACTATTAGCATTTGAACCGTGCTGCCCGCTTTGGGAGGATTCTTCGTCCGGATAAACAGTCCGCCAAGGGCAATCGTCTCGACGCGCGAAACTTCTCTGAGCTCGCTGGTTTTCCACGCAACCACCGCCGATGTCGGCGCCTTCATCCTTGGATATCTGCGCGTGATGGGCTTTTCTGTCATGCTGAGCCTGGTCCCAAGATTCTCAACCCCGCCTCAGGTCACCCACTGGCGTCACTTGCGGCTCCCCGCCGTCTCTTCCGCCGTCTTCAACTGCCTCAGCCACTGGTCCAGCCGGCCGCGGTCTTCCTGTTCCATGGACACGATCGCCACGCCCATACCTTCTCCGGGCGTCACATTCCGCACTACCGCGCGAACTCGCACTTCGCCCTGCGGCGTGTTAAAAACCAGTTGCAATGTCGTTCCTGAATTTGCAGGATTCTTTGTTCGGATGAACAACCCGCCCAGCGCCAGATTTTCCACCGGCGAAACACTTTTCTGCGTACCGATTTTCCACGCCACCAGCGCCGACTTCGGCACTCGGATACGCGGATATTTCCGCTTGTTCGGATTCTCCGTCATGGCTGACCCCGTATCACCACGATAACCCGCTCAACCCGCGTTCATCGCTGCATGTGCGTACCCGCCAATAGAAATCACGACACCACAAAGCGCCGCAGGCGCGGCACACTCTACCCCTTAGGGAACCACCACCAGCCTGCGCCCCGGCTGTCCCGGGTGATTCCACGCTCTCTCAATCTGCGCCAATTCGACTCGCTCCGTCTCGATCCGCAATTCTCCACGCGCTCCGCGCGTCATCACCTGCTCCATCGCATCAACCAAAATTTCCCGGGAGGGGATCCCGCCCGTGCCCATCATCGTCAGAGGTATGCTGCGCAACACCGCCGCCGGCAACTTGATGGTCGGCCCCGCGCTCTCACCGGCTTGCACAAATCGTGTTTCGCGCGTGGCTGTCGCAAATTCCGCTTTGGTTATCGCCGCCAGCAGCGCTTCTGTAGGCCCGCCCCACAAATAATCAAGGATCACGTCAAATCCGTCATGTCCCATCTCGTTCAAAAACGCTTCCTTGAGCGCGTCCGCAGCCTGATCCAGTTGTATCGTCGCGTCCGCTCCAAGTTCCTCCAGCTTGCCGAGCACTTTCTCGTTTCGCCCCACTCCGATCACGCGCGCGGCTCCCAACAACTTCGCAATCTGCACCGCAAGCTGCCCGGTAACTCCCGTCGCGCCCAGAATCAACACCGTCTCGCTCGCCGCAAGCTTCGCGCGGTGCGTCAGCGATACCCACGCGGAAACGCCCGGATTCGCCAATGCCGCGGCAGTGTCATCTTCAAGCCCGGCGGGCAAAGGAAAGCAGAACGCCCGCGGCGCCACCGTACGCTCGGCCATTGCTCCAAAAGGCCGTCGCGGCCCTCCAAAGAAGACCCGCGTGCCGTCCTCAAGGTCTCCCACTCCATCCGTCCCGCAAATCAGCGGAAACTCCCGCGGACTCGCAAAATGCGCTCCACTAGCCAGTTGCTGATCCACCGGCTTCAGAGACGCCGCCCGCACACGCACGACGGCCTCACCTTCACCCGCCTCCGGCTCGTCAAACTCCTCGTATTTCGGCGCTTTGCCAAATTCATGCAACACTGCAGCCTTCACGCCGCTAGCTCCCACTCTTCCGGAGCTCGATACCGCCGTTGGTCGTCGCTAAGCGCAGATCGCGGCCGCCCGCGCCGACCGTGCCAGAGAGATCCTTCGAGCCGAAACTACCCACAACGGTGACGGGGAAATCCGTGTGGATCCCGCCATTCGTTGTCGCCGCACGGACCTTAAATTCCGCGGAAGCAGGCAACGAAAGATGTACGCTCCCATTCGTTGTCACGAGTTCAACTTCTCCGTTCCATTTGGCGTTTCCCATGGCGATCATCAGGCCACCATTTGTCGTGCGTGCGGAGGCCCATTCGCTGGTGGTCACGTCCACGTTGCCGTTTGTGGTTGACGCTTCGACGATGCTGTTCAGGTCGCGGCAGCGAATCCCGCCGTTTGTGGTCGTCGCCTTCAGGAGCACGCCTCGTGGCACTTTCAAGTTGAAGTTCAGCTTGGTGCGGTTGTTGTGCCAGCTCCAGCCGTGGTGGTCGGAATCCACGCCGCCGCGATGACAACGCCCTGGCTGAGCATCTTTTTCGTATACGGCGCAAATGGTAACGCCGTCAGGATACTCGACCATTTCTACGAACACTTCGTTCGCGTCGCCGTTTGTTTGCTTGATTCCTTCGACCTGTGCTGCCTCTCCCGTTGTGCCAGTAGCGTCGATTCCGCCGTTTCGCCCGATGATTTCGAGTGTGTGGCCGGGTTTCAGGGTCCCCTGCCAGTGAAAATCACTTTCCTTGAACACCGTTCGTTTTTCGTTTTGTGCCTTTGCCGGCGCGCTACCGGCCAGCAGCAGGCCCGCGAGAGCAATCACAGGCGGAAGGCTCCCAAAGAATAATCCGAAAAATTGATTTTTGATGCTGCTCATGGTTCATCCCCCCTATTTCATCGGTGAAAGGACATCGCCCAAAGGATACCGGGCCCTTCACCTGTCGATGGACTGAAAGGTTATACCCGATTCTCCGCGCCTCGGGGTCCGTATCAATGGCTACAATATGCCTTGCCGGCATGTGCTTGGTGGACACCCGCGCCCTTGCACATGGTACGAACGCTGGTCGACTTTCGTTCCCCAAATCACCGGCAAACGTCGCGTATGATTCGCTATCATGGCTCCGCCTTCCGGTCGAGTTGTTCTGTACCACGAAAATTCACTTTCCTATAAGCCGAAACATGCTATTCACGAGGTCTTCCAATCCCAAAATATTGAGGCGCAGTTTTACGGACCTGAATATCTTGTGGACCAAATTGTCGGTGGGCGGCGCGCAAGAAATCTAAGCTGCATCCTGCATCGTGGCAGTTGGTTCTTTGTATTGTAGGTTCGGAGAGAGAATTGGTTTGGAAGGCGTATCGCGGAAAAGGAACTGGTTCTCACGGTTATTCAAACGGAAGCACATTTCGTCAAGATAGGCAGGGAGATATTTCCCAGCGAAACTTGGCCTAAAATCTTTTAAATGAATCCTGCGACCAAGCGAATTCTGAAAATCACCGCTCAGATCATCGTTGCATTGCCTTTGCTATCCGCGTTGGCTGGCTTGGTCCTCGGTCCCACGGTTCTTCACCCCTTTCGCCGCCGGCTAACCGTGCGGCAAATGGCCCAAGCCGACCAGATTCTTGCGGGCCTTAACGCGACCCGTGAAGACTTCATCGTCCGCGCCAACGACGGGATCCTTCTCGCTGGTTGGAAGATCAGGCCTGCTCATCCAAATGGCGATTGGGTTCTTCTCATGCACGGTAGATCGCATAATCGTTCCGTCATGCTTCCGTATGCAGGATTCCTCCTGAGTGCCGGATACAGCGTGGTGATGATGGATGCTCGGGCACACGGCAATAGCGGCGGCTCAGAGTCAACTTACGGAAAGCTTGAAATTTTCGATATGCAAGTAATCGTAAAGAATCTCGAAGTGACCGAAAAAGTAAGCCACTTATTTGCGCTGGGAGAGTCCATGGGAGCTGCCGTCGCCTTGCAATCAGCTGCAATCGAACCACGCATTGACGGTGTCGTTGCGGAAGGCGCTTTTCGCAATCTGCGCGAGGTGACTTTCGACTATGCCGGACTGCAGCAGAGCGCTTCTCTCGGAAAAACTCTCTTCCGTCCCGCCGCTCTCGTTGCCATATGGATCGCGCAAAAGCAAGGCGGGTTCGCATTCGAGGATATCTCCCCGGAACAGGCGGTAACCGTTTGCTCATTTCCGATACTTCTCATCTGCGGCGCGAGCGACCGCAAAATCCCATGCCGACACTCCGAAGCCATCTTCAACTCAGCAATCGGTCCGAAAGAATTGTGGAATGTGCCCGCTACCGGGCACGAGCAAGCCATCAAAACTTCTTCCGCCGAATTTCAACGTCGCATTCTCGACTTTTTCCGCTCCGCAAGTCACTCGCTCGGCTCGGTACAAAATCGCCCTCCAAGCTGACCTTCAGTCCAGTAGTAAGGGGCACGGCACGCCGTGCCCGCTCCGCTCGCAGCCGTATCAATTTTTCAGTTCTGGACGAAGGCTAATATTCATCCGTTGAATCGCGCAACGGGCATGGGCGGCTAGGCTCATTAATGGAGAATCCAACTCACGACGCGGAAGGGTAGGCTTTTCTTGCGGTCATTTGCGCCCATTGGAAAGCAACTCCTTCAAGAAACTCGCGCCATGCAAAATCTTCCCGCCATAATTCTCTGCGATGGTTTGTCCCATATCCGCCAGCGTTGCGCGCGTACCCAAACTTACTTCAGCAGTGCCGCGGGGCGAGTAAGCAAGGATCGGCACATACTCCCGCGAATGGTCCGTGGTCTCCCAGCGAGGATCAGGATCGCACCCGTGGTCCGCGGTAATCATCAATAAATCGTGTGGCGAGAGCAGCCGCAGAAAATCGCCCAGCAGCGCGTCGAACTCTTCGAGAGATCTCGCAAACCCTTCCACATCTTTGCGATGGCCGTACAGCATGTCGAAATCCACGAGGTTGCAAAAAATCAGCCCGTCAGCGCGTTCCCGAACCAGCGCCGTAATTTTTTCCATTCCATCTGTATTCGATTTTGTCGTGACGTGTTGCTGCACGCCGCGACCGTTGTAAATGTCGTGAATCTTGCCGATGCCAAACACAGGCACACTTTTTTCCTTCAACACATCCATCAGCATTGGCTTCGGCGGATCGACTGCATAATCATGTCGCCGCGAAGTTCGCGTGAAATTTCCTACTGTTCCCGTAAACGGCCGCGCAATCACGCGCCCCACTCGGTGCGGCCCATCCAGAATTTCACGCGCGATTTCGCACATGCGATACAGCTCAGCAATCGGAATCACATCCTCGTGCGCCGCAATTTGAAAAACGCTGTCGCCCGACGTGTACACAATCGGTTTGCCCGTCCGCACATGCTCTTCGCCCAGCTCCTTGATAATTTCCGTTCCGGACGCTGGTTTATTTCCAATCGTCTTTCTGCCAATTCTTTTCTCGAATGCGTCAATCACATCCGGCGGAAATCCGTGCTTGTACACAGGGAAAGCTTGATCGAGCCATACGCCCGCCATTTCCCAGTGGCCCGTTGTCGTGTCTTTTCCCGGCGAATGCGTCGCGCCTTTGCCATACGCACCGCGTGGTTTCCTAACCGGCGTCAAATGCGCGAGCGGCTCGATATTTGCCAAGCCCAGCTCCACCAGATTTGGAACAGTCAACGCGCGCGATTCCGCAATATGCCCCAGCGTGTTTCGCCCGACGTCGCCATAGTCCGCAGCATCCGGCAACTCGCCAATTCCCACGCTGTCCAGCACAATCCAGATCACACGTCGAAAACCAGCCATTCTTCGGCTCCCAAACGTCAACTGACGCGCTTCTTCGCGACTCTAGCACAGCTCCACGCCATCCGCCCTTTCAACTCCATTCACCAATTTGCTGGTCTGCGCACCCTGCGGCTCACACCTCATTTCGTGTTAAATTGCCTTCACCTGAACTATTTCCCTTTTTCATTCGTAGTACCAAGTGTGGAGGTCGGCAATGCCCCAGGACGACCGGAAGCCCAAAACATCTCTGGTCATGCCCATCCTGCTGATTACGATTGGCGGGCTGTTTTTACTGAGGAACTGGAGCCCAGGCTTCGAGCCGTATCAAGTCTTGAAAACGTATTGGCCGCTGATTCTGATTCTTGTCGGCCTGGGGAAAATCTGGGATTCCTCGCGGAATCGAGCAGCTGGACAAGCCACCACTGGAATCGCGCTCGGCTCTACGCTCGGTGTCGTTGCATTCGTTCTCGTGATTGTGATTCTCCTCGGCCACTACCAGAAAACGCGCCAGCGCGACGACCCCGACGACAATTTCGCGCGGCACACCTCGCACGTCATCGAAATGCGCGATCTGCAAGGTGCCAATTCGGTTTCTGCTGTGTTGCACATGGGCGCGGGAGAATTGAACGTGAGCGGCGGTTCAGCGCATTTGGTTAACGCCGATTTCCACTTCGATCGCAAGTGGGACAATCCGACGGTCGCGTACCATGTGTCAGACGGCAAAGGCGTTCTCGATGTGGATCAGGAAAGTGGCCACACGAACTTCGGGCCTTCCAACAATACATGGAATTTGAACTTCACAAACGACCTTCCTCTTACTCTCCGCGTAGATATGGGCGCGGGCCAGGGCAATCTGAAGCTCCACGGCATGAACGTCACCGACGTCGAACTACACATGGGTGCGGGGGAGGTGGTTTTGGATTTAACCGGTCCGCGCAAGTCCGACCTGAACGTTTCCGTAAAAGGCGGCGTCGGGCAGGCGACGATTCGGCTGCCGAAAGACGTTGGCGTCACCGCTCACGCCGCTGGCGGTATCGGTTCGATTCGCGCTGAAGGTCTGCACAAGAACGGAGGCGAATATAAGAACGACGCCTACGGCAAAACGCCATACACCATCAAGCTGGACGTTCAAGGTGGCATTGGAGAAATCGAGCTGATTCAGGAACCGTAGAAACGAGCGAAGTTTCTCCGAACCCGCCCGGTGCTGGCAAAATCGCGATTTGCCGCACGTTTCGTGCCGCAGTATAATTTGAGGTTTAGACAGTGCTTGCTGAACGCACTGTCTGGGCTTCCTCTTGGCAAAACACGAAACTTTTTCCGAGGCCGCTCCCGGCCAGCTGAACCAGGAGACGCTGCGTGTCCGCGGCGCCCGCGTCCACAACCTGAAAAACGTTTCAGTTGAAATTCCGCACAACGCCATCACCGTGGTCAGCGGCGTCAGCGGTTCCGGAAAATCCTCGCTGGCGTTCGACACCATTTACGCGGAAGGCCAGCGCCGCTACGTGGAATCGCTCTCCGCATACGCGCGGCAATTTCTAGAGCGCATGGAAAAACCGGATGTCGATGAGATTTCCGGTATCGCTCCGGCGGTCGCGATTCGCCAGAAAAATACCACGCGGAATCCGCGCTCCACAGTTGCCACTGCAACGGAGATTTACGATTACTTGCGGTTGTTTTTTGCGCGCTGCGGGCAAACCTTTTGTCTCAAGTGCGCCGCCGAAGTGCGCAAGGACACGCCTGACGCCATCGCCGAAAAAGTCTTGTCAATGGGGCACGGCCGCAGATTTTATGTGTTGTATCAGTTAAAGATTGCCGCGCCGCAACCTACCGCGAAATCCCGCAAAGCGGAACGCAAAAAAATAAACGAGCCTGCTCCGGAGCAGTTGCGAATGGTGCTGCTGGATTTGCAAAAGCGCGGATTCAACCGTTTGTATCAAGAAGGCCGAGTGCACGAGTTTATTTCGCCGGAATCGCTGCTGGACGTTGATTTCAAAAAACCGGTCCATGTTTTGGTGGATCGATTGGCAGTAAGTGAAGAAGCGAAATCGCGGCTGATCGATTCCGTCGAAATTTGTTACCGCGAAGGGCAAGGCGAAGCGATTGTTGAATTCGTGCCCGACAACACAGAACAGAGTGCCGCGAATGGCGTCACGGCGGAACGGCTGATGTTCAACGAACGGTTTGAATGCAAGAATGACGGAACGATTTACCAGGAGCCGGAGCCACGGCTGTTTTCCTTCAACAATCCGTACGGTGCCTGCCCGCGTTGCCAGGGATTTGGAAACACCGTCGATTTCGATTTGAATCTGGTGGTGCCGGATCTGAGCAAATCGCTGGATGATGGGGCGATCGAGCCGTGGACGAAACCTCGCTATCGCGTACTTCTGAACGACGCAAAGAAATGGGCCAAGTCGCAGGGTATTCCCAGCAACGTTCCTTGGCGGCAATTAAAGGAAGAAGAACGCCAGCGAATTCTGGAAGGCGATCCCGAAAATGATTACGAGGGCGTGAAAGGTTTCTTCGCATGGCTGGAGCGTAAAAAATACAAGTTGCACGTGCGCGTTTTTCTAAGCCGGTATCGCGGTTACGCAAGTTGCCCGGACTGCGGAGGCACCCGGTTGCGTCCCGAAGCGCGCGCGGTACGAGTGACCGGCAGAACAATCACAGACATTTGCAAGCTGACTGTGAAGGAAGCGCGCATTTTCTTTACGGAGCTGCAGCTCAGCGAGTCACAATCCAAAGTTGCCGACAGAATCCTGGAGGAGATTCGCTCGCGCCTGCAGTTTCTCGATGAAGTTGGATTGGATTATTTGTCGCTGGATCGATTGACATCAACTCTTTCTGGCGGCGAATCGCAGCGAATCCAACTGGCGACATCGCTGGGATCGCATCTCGTTGGAGCGTTGTACGTGCTCGATGAGCCATCGATTGGTTTGCATCCGCGGGACACGAAACGGCTGATCGATATTTTGAAGTCGTTGCGCGATCTTGGGAACACCGTGCTGGTTGTGGAGCACGATCCGGATACCATCGAAGCAGCTGACAGGGTCATTGACCTGGGACCCGGCGCGGGCGAACTGGGCGGCAGGTTGCTGTTCGCGGGAACGTATGACGAAATTCTGAAAGATCCGAAATCCATTACCGGGCGCTATCTGAGCGGTGAAATGCGAATCCCGGTGCCGAACACGAGGCACAAGCCTGCCGGAAAGTTTTTGCGGCTCCACGGTGTGAGCTTGCACAACCTGAAAAACGTGGACGCAATGATTCCTCTGGGAACGCTCACGGTTGTGACGGGAGTCAGCGGCTCGGGAAAATCGACGCTCGTTCATGATGTTTTGTACAAAGCGCTGCTCGCGAAAAAGAACGGCGGAACGGAAAAAGAATTCTGCGAACGGCTGGATGGCGATTATCAGGTGAGAGAAGTGGTGATCGTGGACCAGTCGCCGATCGGGCGGACGCCGCGCTCGAATCCCGCGACGTACCTCAAAGCATTTGACGCGATCCGGGAAATGTTCGCGGACACACCGGACGCAAAACGGCGAGGCTACACTGCGGGACATTTTTCGTTTAATGTGCCGGGAGGCCGCTGCGAAACATGCCAGGGCGACGGCACAGTTACCGTGGAGATGCAGTTTCTTGCCGATGTGGAACTGGTATGCGAAGAGTGCCGGGGAACGCGGTTCAAGAGCAGCGTCTTGGAAGTGCAGTATCACGGAAAAAATGTGCATGGTGTCCTCGGCATGACGGTGCGCGAGGCTTTGGCCTTTTTTGTGAATGTTCCGAAGATCACCTCGAAACTACGCATCTTGAATGAAATTGGTCTGGGATATTTGCGGTTGGGACAATCGGGGACCACGCTTTCAGGTGGTGAAGCGCAGCGGTTGAAGCTTGCGGCGCACCTGACGCGCACGGAAAACCAGGGAATTTTGTATATCCTCGATGAGCCCACGACAGGTCTGCATTTTGATGACATTGCGAAATTGCTGGCGGCATTTCGCAAACTGCTCGAATCCGGAGCGTCGCTGATCGTCATCGAGCACAACCTGGACGTGATTAAGTCAGCGGACTGGCTGATTGATATGGGCCCGGAAGGCGGCGATCAGGGCGGAAAAATCATCGCGACGGGTACGCCGGAGCAAGTGGCCCGGAACTCGCAATCGCACACCGGGAAGTTCCTTGCAAAAGCGCTGCAGGCAAATGGCCAGGCAAAGCGAAACGGGAATGGCGCATCGAACGGAACAGAGAAGGCCGCTAACAACGGCAAGAAGGCAGTCACTCCTCTAGCAAAATGACGCGGAACGCGACGATAGCGGAAATCCGGCGAAGGTGCGCGGGATTCGCTTTGTCATGCGTGATGATTGTCCCTCAGACGCACGCGCAAGCCGCTCCGGGGGCGCAAGGCGGAAAAGGGACGAAGCAGAGGGTGGCGAATCCGCTGAATGATTTGCTGGACGAAGCGCGCCGCGATATCGACAAACAGGATTTTCAGGCGGCAATTGTGTCACTGCAGAAGTTTATTGCGGAAAAGGACGATTTTGCGTACGCGCATTTCCAGTTGGGCTATGCCTACACGGGATTGCACAAAACCAAAGAAGCGCGAACTGAGTACGAACGTGCGATGCAGCTCGATCCGAAAATGCCGGAAGCGGCGCTTAATCTGGGGATTTTGTTGCTCAACGATGAACCCGCCGCGTCAATTGCTCCGCTGCAGCGAGCAGTGGAATTGCTGCCGACGCAAAGCCGGCCGAGAACGCTGCTGGGGCTGGCGTACGAAAAATTGACCGATCATAAAAATGCAGCGAATGCCTACGAAGGCGCCCTTGCGCTCGATCCGAAAGACACGGAGACGAGCCTGTATCTGGCGCAATTGTATTTTCGTGAGGGCCGAGCTCAGGAAGCCGAAGCGAAGTTTCGCGTGGTGCTTTCGGCGGAGCCGGAATCGCGTGCGGCGCTTGCAGGTCTTGGAGAGAGCCTGGAAGCACAGAAAAAGCCCGAAGCGGCTGAGGCCTACCGGAATTATTTGAATGTGCAGCCGAACGATGCCGCAGTGCGCGAACGGCTTGTGCGTCTGCTGCTTGCGAATGAGAAATACGACGAAGCGCTGGCCGAGATGGACAAATCGGAAGCGGGCGGCGCGCCATCGGTCGAATCGCTCAAGCTGCGCGCGGATATCCTGATCGGCGAAAAGAAATGGGCCGACGCGATTACGGTGCTCAAACAGGCTGTGACACGCGCACCGAATGATGCGCGGCTGCGAGGCGGCTTAGGGCGAACGTATTTGCAGCAACGAGATTTTGTGAACGCCGAGAAGGAATTGAAAACCGCGATCCAGCTGGACGCGAAGAATCTGACTTACTGGAAGGATTTGGCATCCACCACGTATCTGGCTGGCGACTATCCAACGACACTGGCATTGCTGGACCGTGTGGCGCAACAGGAGCCGCCGACCGCTGGTGAGTTGTTTGTGCGAGCTCTCTGCTACGATAAACTGCAACAATCCAAAGCGGCTCTGGACGCTTACGAAAAGTTCTTGGGAGCGGATCAGAACAGAAACCCGGACCAGGTATGGCAGGCTCAGCAACGCATCATTGTTCTAAAAAAGACGCTCGAAAAAAGAAAGTAAGTCCCTCGCTGCGAGTGGCTATGCGTTGTGCGGCCGTGCTGTTTGCGGCGGCGCTACTTTGCGCGGGTACTGAAGGCTCCGTGGAGGATCTGGAGCAGCTTCAGCAACGGTTCGATCGCGAGACCGACGGAGTGAGAAAAGCGAAGGCGCTGCAAAAGTTGGGCGACGCGCAATTCAATAAAGAAAGAGAAGCGTCAAACGCAAACGATTATTTGACCGTTGGCCTGGTGATGGAGAAATACAGGGATAACGTGCGGGCGGCGGTTGAGGCCTTGAAAAAAACACACCCGGACGCGGAAAAGCATTCTTCGGGATACAAGCAATTGGAGATTCATGTCGGGAAGGGAATCCGCGAGATTCGGGACGTAATCATTGCGATGCCGGAGCAATACCGCCCGCCGATGCAACTTGTCGAACAGGACTTAAAGGACATGGATCTGGAGTTGCTGCGTTTGTTGTTTCCACGACGGCCGGGCGAACAACCGCGGGTGCAGCCCGGTGCATCCACCCCAAAGCAGCCGGAATCGACGGAGAAGCAGCCATGAGGATGTGGAGCAAAAGATTGTTGACGATTTGCTTTGTGGCGGCCATGGCTGCGGGTGCGGTGGCGCAGACTCCGCAGAAGGACTACCTGTCGGCCCTCGAGGCGGACAAGATCCGCGACGCAGAAACGAGCAACGAGCGGATCAAACTGTTTGTGCAGTTTGCGGACGACCGGCTGAAGAAATTTCAGTATGAGCTGGAGCATCCTTCTACGACGAATCACGAGCAGCAGTTGAACTATTTGCTGAATGCGTATATCGGATGTGTGGACGATGCGGCCGACTTGATCCAACTGGGAATCGAAAAACAGGAAAATATCAGGCGTGGCGTGGACTTGATGGCGGCGAAGACGAAGGAATATCTGGAAGCGTTGAAAAAGATTCAGACAGAAGCGAAAGAGATTGAAATCTACAAAGAGAATCTTGACGATGCCATTGAAGGCACGCAGGATGCAATGAACGACGCCGAAAAGGCAAAGAAGAACGTCGCGCCTCCGCCGGTGAGAAGGAAGAGTTGAGAATGATTGTTTCGCAAGTACCAGTGGCGAAGGATGGCGACAAACAAGGTTGAACGCAAGTCGGGCTGAACCGCGATGGGGGAGACGAAACGAGCTGCATGAAACGACAAATTACGCCAGTGCCGGGCGGTGCGGCACTGTGCCAGCGAATGTACACAAGAATTGGTTGTGCGGGGCCTCCGCCTGCCTTTCGCGTGGAGTTTTATCCGTATGCAAGCCTGGTGCTTACGATTCGGCGGCGTGATGAGCAAATGATCGTGCGATTTTCCGATTTGCTGCAGCGCGCGCCGCTGCCGGTGCTGGAAGGGGCCGCTGCGTTATTGCTCTCGAAGATTTACAGGAGGCGCACGCGGCGGGCGCTGGTTGCGCCGTATCACGCATACGCGAAATCGCACAAAACGCGAGAGCGGATTCAGGAAATGCGGCGAGGCCGCGTGCGCCCGGTGGCGTTAGACGCAGTGGGGCAGCAATTTGATTTGAACGGAATGTTTGACGAATTGAATGCACGATTTTTTGCCGGAGGTTTGCAAAAGCCGCACCTTGGATGGAGCATGCGCGGGTGGCGGCGGCAGTTCGGATCGTTCGATCCGGGGCCGAATCAGATTTTGCTGAATCGCAGGATGGACCGGCCGGAAGTCCCGCAGTACGTCGTGGAGTATGTTCTGTATCACGAGATGCTGCACGTGAAGCACCCGACGCGAAAGTCAGGATGCAGTCTGGTGTCGCACTCGCCGGAATTTCGCGCGGAGGAGAAATTGTTTCCGGAATTCGACAGGGCGCGGAAAGCCTTGGACGTGCTGGCGCGGAGGAAATCAGTATTAAATTTCAAGCTGTCCGGAAACTAGCGAATGGATTTCGTTTTTGATTTTGATACTTCGGAGCGGAGCTTTTCGATTTTCTTTTCGATTTTATCTTTGTCTTCCGCACGTGGGTAGAGTTCGAGATAGCGTGTGTAGGACTTGAGGGCATCGCGCTTCAGGCCCTTTTTTTCCTGGGCTTCGCCGAGAAAGCGGAACGGTATCGCGTAGCCAGGCTTAGCCAGTGCCGCATCCTGAAAGCGGTCAATCGCGGCGTCCACATCGCCTTTTTTCATGTAGTACTGGCCGACTTCGAGATCTTTTTCCGCTCGCAAAGGATCCCACATTGGCTGGTCGGGAGCGTTTTGCGTAGCGGTATCGGTATTGGGTTTTGCCTTGGGATTGTCTTTTGAGGACGAAGATTGCGCGCCAAGGATGGCAGGCGCAAAGCAGGCAAACGCGGCGAGCGATACAGCAAGAAAGATTGAACGGCGATTAGGCATGGTGCGGTTCACGATAGTCCGATTCAGTCTAGTATGATGGAAGTTGCCCGGAGAAAAAAGGAATTGCCGGGTGCGATCTCCTGATGGAACCCAAGGAAAAAGCGGCGCTGTTACCGGAGAAGCCCGGGGTGTACCTGTTCCGTGACGCCGGCGGCCGCGTGATTTACGTGGGCAAAGCGCGGCTGCTGCGCAATCGTGTGCGCTCCTATTTTCTGGAGTCGCGATGGATCGATGCCAAGACAGGATCGCTGGCGCGGGAAATTGCGGAACTCGAAACGATCGTGGTGGACAACGAGCGCGAGGCGCTGGCGCTCGAGCACAACCTAATCAAGCAGCACCTGCCGAAATTCAATGTGCTGCTGCGCGACGACAAAACGTATCCGTACATCAAGTTCACCGCGGCGGAGAAATATCCGCGAGTGTATTTTACGCGGAGAATCCGGAAGGACGGTTCGCTGTATTTTGGCCCCTATTTCCCTGCGGGCCTGGCGCGGCGGATTCTTCATTTTGTTCACAAAAGATTTCTGGTTCCTTCCTGCACCGTGGATTTGACCCGCACGCATCCCAGGCCGTGTCTGCAATTCTACATTCACCGGTGCCTGGGTCCGTGCGTGGCTGGACTGACGACCGAGGAACGCTATGCGGAAGCGGCGCACGACGTAAAGATGCTGCTGGAAGGGCGGCGGCATGATTTGATCAAGAGCCTGGAAGAAAGAATGGCGACAGCGGCGGAGAAGGAATTGTACGAGCAGGCCGCGTCCTATCGGGATTTGTTGCGGACGCTCGAAGATATTGAAGAGCGGCAACGAATCGCAGCCGCACAGGGCGACGATACGGACGTGTTGGCGTATCACGCGGAGCCGCCGTTGGTGGCGGCAAATTTGTTTCACTTGCGCGGCGGGCAGGTGGTGGATCGCCGGGAATTCTATTGGGAAGACCTGGACGCATTCGATGCGAAGGAGTTCGTACCTTCGCTATTGAAGCAGTTATATCTCGAAGCGGAATATTTACCGAAAGCGATTCATGTACCGGAAGAGTTTGAAGATCGGGAGATTCTGGAAGAGATGTTGACCGAGCGGGCGGGGCATCGTGTGGAGATTTTTACGCCGCAACGCGGGCAGAAACGGGCAATTCTGGATCTAGTAAGGAACAACGCAGCGCATTCGTTTGAGCAAAGATTTCGCGTCATGAAGCCAACGTCGAAGGCGATTGGCGAGGCCCTGCAAAACGCCCTGAATCTGGCGGAGGAGCCGGAACGCATCGAAAGTTTCGACATTTCGCATATTCAGGGAAGCGATACGGTGGCTTCGATGGTGGTGTGGGAAAAAGGCCGGATGAAGAAGTCGGACTACCGGAAATTTATTGTTCGCGGGGCGGAAAACAACAGTGGCGGAGCAGGCAACGGTGATTCGCCGCTGCAGGTGTACAGGCAAAATGATGATTTCGCGAGCATGCGCGAAGTGGTGACGCGACGGTACAAGCGGCTGCAGGAAGAAAAGAAGCCGATGCCGGGACTGATCTTGATCGATGGAGGGATCGGACAGCTGCATGCGGCGGCCGAAGCACTGGAATCGCTGGGAATCATCAATCAAGCGTTGGCGAGCATTGCCAAGAAAGAGGAGATTTTGTACGTGTACGGGCAGGAAAACGAGCCAATCGTGCTGGAACGGCATTCACCTGTGCTACATCTGATCCAGCGAATTCGTGATGAGACGCACCGCTTCGCAGTGACATTTCACAGGCTACGACGCGGGAGGCGGCAAACAAAGAGCGCGCTCGAAGGCATTCCGGGAATTGGGGAAAAGACCGCGCGGAAATTGCTGGAGGAGTTTGGAAGCGTGACGAATGTACAGCGAGCGGGCGTCGAGCGATTGAGCGAGTTGATACCGCGGGGCATAGCTGAGAAGGTCGTGGCAGAACTGGCGAAATTGCAGGGGCAGCTATAACCGCCATCTGGCAGGTGTAGTGGTTAGGATGTATTGTAGCCTGCAGGTGCCTGTGTTACGTTGCGTATCGGAGGTGGATATGGCTGACAACGTTGGATCCAAGGTTTCGTATTTTTTGGTTGGATTGGGTGTCGGTGCGTTGGTGGGGGTGTTGTTTGCGCCGAAGTCGGGCGAAGAGACGAGGAGATTTTTATCCGACAAGGCTGACGAGGGCCGCGACTATGCGCAGAAAAAAGCGCGCGAACTGCGGGAGCGGGCCGACGATCTGGTCGAGCGAGGCAAGGATGCGGCTTCGCGGCACAAGGAAACGATTACGGCGGCGGTAGACGGCGCGCGGGAGGCGTACCGGCGGGAGGCGTCGAAATCATAGTTGTAGCTAACAGATGTTCGGCGGATTTCGCTTCATAAGAGCGAAGGGGCGGACATGCAAAATTGGGTTGGAGTGGTGATTGCGATCGCGGTGGTGTTGCAAGTGGCGGTCTTGACCGCACTGTTTTTCATGACGCGACGCACGATGCAGAAGCTGGAAAAAACGGTGACGGATCTGCATGAGCGGACCGGACCGATACTGACGCGTGTCCAGATTTTGCTGGATGACACACAACCGAAAATTGCAACCCTGGTGAGCGATGCCGCTCATATCGTCTATTTGGCGCGCGGGCAGGCGCAAAAAGTGGATCGCGTGTTCACCGATGCGGCGGACCGTTTTCGCGGACAGCTCCTGCACATCGATCGGATTCTGACTGGGACGATGGAAGCCGTGGAAGATGCGGGGACACAATTCAGGCAGAGTTTTTGGCGGCCGGTCCAGAAAGCGTCCGCGCTGGTGCAAGGGATCAAGGTAGGGCTCGATTTGTTGAGGGCACGGAAGGGGAGGAGCTCTGGCAATTCGGAGCCTTCGGCGGAGCAGGAAGAGGAGTTGTTTATTTAGCAGCGGAAAAACAAAAGGCGAAATTCGAAAAGCAAAAAAGCAAAAAAGGCGCGGCGAGAGTCGCGCCTTTTTTGCTGTACGCCGTGATGTTCGGCAGCTAGCGGGCGTAAGTCCCGTCCCCCTATGCCGATTTTCATAGAAGAAGAGGTAGATTCAGCGGATCCAGGAGCCAGCCAAGACTACGTCGTTTGAGTAGAATACGGCGGCCTGGCCGGGAGTTACGGCGCGCTGTGGGGAATCAAAGGTGATGCGCGCGCGCGAGCCGGGCAAAGGCTCGACGGTTGCTGCTGTGGGTTCATGCTTGTGGCGAATTTTTACGGACGCGCGAATCGCCTTCGTGGGCTCGACGATGGAGATCCAATTGACAGACTCGGTTTCAAACGTCGTGGTGCGCAGCGAATCGTCGTCGCCAACGATGACGCGATTCGTTTCGGGCTCGATGGCAAGAACGTAGAGCGGCTTGCCGGCTGCGAGGCCGAGACCTTTGCGTTGGCCAATTGTAAAGTTGTGGATGCCGTTGTGGCGGCCGAGAAGTTCTCCGGATTCCGTGACAATTTCGCCTTCGCCCGCGTTCAGAGGTATTTTATTTTCGGATACGTAGGCGTGAATGAACTGCACGTAGTTGCCGTTCGGAACGAAGCATAACTCCATGCTGTCGGGCTTTTCGGCGACAGGCAACGCGGCGCGGCGGGCGATTTCTCGGACTTCATCTTTGGAAAACTCGCCAAGGGGGAATTCGCTCCGTGAAAGCTGCTCCTGCGAAAGTCCCCAGAGAAAATAGGACTGATCTTTTGTGGGATCGAGCGCGCAAAGAAGCTGGAAGCGGCCGGTGGCGTCATCGCGGCGGATCCGCGCGTAATGGCCGGTGGCGAGGCGGTCGGCACCGATCTGCCGGGCCATGCGGAGAAGGGGTTCGAACTTCACATCGGTGTTGCAGTTGGTGCAAGCGATGGGAGTACGGCCGCTGAGATAGTCCTGCACGAAAGGGCGGACGACGCGATCTTCGAATTGATCCTCGAAGTTGACGACATAATGCGGAAAATTGAGGTGCTGCGCGACGCGTTTGGCGTCGTAGACATCGTCGAGTGAGCAGCAGCGGTGCTGGAGGGGAGCCTCGCCCTGGAGTTCAGGAAGGCGCCGCTGATTCCAGAGCTGCATGGTCAAGCCAACGACGGGGCGGTGCTGCAATTGGAGAACGGCGGCGACGGTGGAGGAGTCCACGCCGCCGGACATGGCCACCGCGACAAGGCCGGGCTGAGCGTCCGCCCTGACCGGGAGCGAGAATTCGATTTGTGCGGTTTCCTGCATTTGCGCTCTTTAACCAGTTTAGCGCGTATGGGAGAAGGCGCGAAATAAGGATTGATGATCAGTTCGGCTCCGACGTTCCCGACCAGCCGGCTCAATTTCACAGCCGGAGGAGGGGGAATGTTCGGGGCTTGGGCGTATGCGCCCGCGGCCGCAAAACTCAGCCAAGCCAGGAAAAACCAGCTCCACCTTTCATCGCTGTCCTCCTCGCGCACCATGATAGTAAATGCGTCGAGAAGCGAGCGACAGCTCGAATGCGCGCTATTTTTGATAGGCGGGGGAGAGTTGGCGAAGCTGTGCGACAGCGGCGGGAACGACTTCGAGCGCGTAGGCGATGTCGGCGGCGGTGGTATGGCGGCCGAGGCTGAAGCGAATGCTGGCGCGGGCCTCTTCTGGAGGCATGCCAATCGCAGTGAGGACATGGGAAGGCTCGATCGCGCCGGAGGAGCAGGCGGCTCCGGTGGAGCACGCAAGGCCTTTGAGATCTAGCGCGATGATGAGGGCTTCACCTTCGATGCCCGGAAAAGTGAGATTTGTAGTGTTTGGGGTGCGTAGCGCGCCCGCGGCGTTGGCGCGGGCATGAGGAACGCGTTCGAGGAGGCCACCTTCGAGTTCGTCGCGGAGCGCGGAGATGCGCGCGGCGTCTTCGGCGAGCAAAGATTGCGCGAGTTCGGCGGCTTTGCCCAGGCCGACGATGCCGGGAACGTTCTCCGTGCCGGGGCGGAAACCGCGTTGATGATGGCCGCCATAGAGAAGTTGGCGCAGGCGAGTGCCACCGCGAATGTAGAGCGCGCCGATACCTTTTGGCGCGTAGAACTTGTGTCCGGAGATGGCTAGGAGATCGACGCCGAGAGCGCTGACGTCGAGAGGAATTTTTCCGGCGGACTGCACAGCGTCCGAGTGGAAGTAGATATCATTTTGGGCGGCGATGCGGCCGATCTGTTCGAGCGGCTGGATTGTGCCGAGCTCGTTGTTCGCGTGCATGATAGTGATTAAGACAGTGTGTGGACGGATGGCGTCGCGAACGGCTTCCGGGTCGATGAGACCGTGCAAATCCACCGGGAGATACGTCACTTCGATGGCCTGGCGGTTGCCCGCCGCAGTGCCGCCTTCTTTTTCAAGAGCCTGGCAACTGTTGAGGACAGCCTCGTGCTCGATTTGCGTGGTGATGATGTGTTTGGTGGTGCCTGATGCATTGCGAACGATGCCGAAGATGGCGTGATTGTCGGATTCTGTGCCGCCGCTAGTGAAGACGATTTCCTGCGGACGCGCGCCGACAAGCGCAGCGACTTGTTCCCGTGAGGTTTCGACAGCGCCGCGGCCGCGTTGTCCGGGCGTATGGATGGAAGCTGCGTTGCCGAAATCAGCAGAGAAATAGGGAAGCATGGCGTCGAGGACCGCCGGTTCGACGGGAGTGGTGGCGTTGTGATCGAGATAAACGCGCGACATGGGAAGTTCCAGTGGTCGGCAACTATGAAAGCGACCGGCAATAGTTTACAGCGAAATGAAGGAAAGCGTGCGAGTGGCCGACGAGCCTCGATCGAGATCGAGAAGCGAGGAAATCTTCCGGGACAACTAAATCCGGTCGGCACAGTGGATTGCGGTATCCCGCTGGTGCTAGTACCTGGTGGGTAAGCGGGTGAGAAATTTCCACGTGAGATGTTTCATAGAATCGATTCCTGGGTGGCGACGTTTTGCATCCGGAATAAATACTTGCCGCTGCATCGAGATCGCGATTTTGATCCGCTTGAGATTGAACTCGGGTTGCGAGCGGTTCATCCGTAGAGACGGTATTTTTCACGTCGAACTCGCAGCGAAAAGACCGTCGACCGCCTATCAATAAGAATCACGGAAGAGGAGCATGCTGCCGAGATTTCTCTCGTGGTCGTCTGGAAAACCGCATTTTGGTGCGAAGTCTTCGGCATCCCGGAACGTTCCGAAGAGCCGATCCCATAACGTAATGTCCCCGTAGTTGAATTTGTGCAGATCCAATTGATGATGAATGGAATGATGTTCGGGGCGCTGAAGAAAAAAGCCAACCCAGCGAGGCGTGCGGATGTTGCTGTGGTAGAAGTATTCGCCAAATGCCGCAAAAACGTTGTACCAAACAGCTGCTTCGACCGATGTACCGAGAATCAGATACAGGATTGCGCTGGTAAGCGCGGAATCAGCCGCAATCTCGATCGGATGTTTATAGAACGCGGTTAGTAATTCGATGCGGGCCGGGCTGTGATGAATCTGGTGGCAAACGCGCCAAAGGAAATTCGAATCGTGTCGAGCGCGATGCCACCAGTAAAAGAAAAATGTTCCCAAGAACCATCCTATAAGTCCTTCGAGAACTGGAAGGTGTGGATGCGGAAAATGAAAGAGTGATTTCGCGGGCAGCCATCGGGACCACAAAACGCCGGATAGAATGACAATCGCGATCTGGCACGAGTTAAGAAGAGCGGTACGGAAATACCAGGTCGGGCTTTCCGGAAGTTCTCGGCCCGGAAAAACGCGTTCCCAGACGAAGAAAGAAGCGGTGATTCCGGATATCAGGATCCAAGGCAAAACCATCATCATCCTCCCAGCGAACTTCAGTCAATCAGAAACCGAGCGCAGAATAGCGGCAAGAATGCACTGCTGATACGCCGGTTATGACAGAACTTGAAGCGTCACACTTTGCTGTGCGGACTCACATTTGTGGAAATCAGAGTAGAATCTGCCGAGCAGCCGTGAAAATCTCGCTAAATCAGGACGGAGAAGTCCCTCTCCAGGAACAGATTGCCGAACAAATTGTGTTTCAGATCACGACTGGAAAACTTCTGCCTGACGAAGAATTGCCGAGTGTCCGAGCGTTGGCACAGCGGCTCAACATCCATCACAACACGGTAAGTAAGGCTTACGCGGCGCTAGTGAAGCGGAAATGGTTGAGCCGGCGACGTGGATCACGCTTGCGTGTCGGCGCAAGTCGTGAGCGGCCGGGCCAGAATCTCGATTCACTTATTGACGAAGCCATTCAGCAAGCTCGCTCTGTCGGCTTTTCGATTACAGAGCTTGAGGAAAGGGTGATTGAGCGGCTTTCGATGGCAGCCCCGCGGTACGTATTGGTTCTCGAAAAAGAAGCCGGCCTTCGCGCGATCATCGAGAAAGAAATAAGCCGCTCGCTGGGTTCACGAATTGAAGGCTGCAGTCCTGAGGTTCTTTCGAAACATCCAGATACCGCGACTGATGCGATCGTGGTTGGTGCAGAAAACTTGATCGGCTCATTCGACAGGGATAAGTTCAAAGCTCGTTTATGGGCACCGTTGATTTTGAATACCGCGGACGAGCATCTCGATGCGATTCGACTTATGAAAGATTCTGGAACGGTCGCCGTAGCTTCCTACAGTCAGGCGTTCTTGAGGACTGCGAGAGGCTTGATCAAAGGAGTTTTGGGAGAGAAGCACTCATATCGAGAATTTCTTTTTCCCATGCGCGGTCGAGGGGACTTCCGGGCGATGGACTTGGTTTTCTGCGATTCGCTGACGGTACAACAGCTTAAATGCCGGAACAAAAGGCACTATAAGCTGCTTGCGCCCGAATTTCTCGCAATTCTGCGTGAATGGCTCATCGATCCGCGCCTTATCGATCGCCAAGTTCAGCGCAAGACGATGAAGCAGATTCGATAAGACGGGAACGCTCCGTGCTAGATTCATAACGACGGACGGTGCGAGTGGCATAGGAGGCCAGGTGGCGTATCGGGATTTGCGGGAGTTTGTGAAGGAGTTGGAGAAGGCGGGGGAGTTGAAGCGTGTGCGCGCCGAGGTTGATCCGATATTGGAGATTACGGAAGTGACGCAGCGGATTGCGCGAGACGCGAACCGCAGACCTAACAGCGTTGGACCCGCAGTGCTGTTTGAAAAGCCGAAAGGTTCGCGGTATCCGCTGCTGGTGAATACGTTTGGCAGCGTGAAGCGGATGTGCATGGCGTTTGACGTGGACGAACTCGATGAAGTAGCTGGGCGAATCCGGGGATTCCTGGACACCAAATCGCCGCAGGGAATTTTCGACAAGATCAAGATGTTGCCGAAATTGGCGGAGCTGGGAACATTTTTTCCGAAAAACGTGAAGGATGGCGATTGCAAAGAACTGATCCACAAGGGCAAGGAGGTCAACCTGCTTGATTTCCCGATTTTGAAGTGCTGGCCGCAGGACGGCGGTCGATTTATTACGTTCCCGTTGGTGTTCACGAAGAATCCGGAGAGCGGGAAACGCAATGTCGGGATGTATCGCATGCAAGTGTATGACGAGCGAACGACCGGGATGCATTGGCAGACACAGAAGCATGGAGCAGAGCATTTTCGCCGCGCACGCGAGAAAAACCCCGAAGGAAGAATTCCGGTGAGTGTGGCGATCGGGTCGGATCCTGCGACGTCGCTTTCGGGGATGCTGCCGATTCCGCCGGACCTGGACGAGATGATGTTCGCGGGATTTTTGCGCAAGCAGCCGGTGGAGATGGTCGCTTGCGAGACAAACGAGTTAGAGGTTCCTGCGAATGCAGAAATCGTGCTGGAAGGCTACGTCAATTTGAACGAGATGCGGACGGAAGGCCCGTTCGGAGATCACACTGGATTTTATTCGCTGGAAGGTGACTACCCGGTGTTTCACGTGGAGTGCATAACGCACAGGAAGGATCCGATTTACCTGACGACGGTGGTTGGTCCACCGCCGCAGGAAGATTTCTACATGGGCTATGCGGTGGAGCGCGTCTTCTTGCCGGTGATGAGGATGCAGTATCCGGAGATTGTTGATGTGGCTATGCCGGCAGAAGGTATCTTTCACAACTTGATGATTGTGGCGATCCGGAAATCGTATCCGGGGCACGCGCGAAAGGTCATGAATGCGATCTGGTCGCTGGGGCAGGCGATGTTCACGAAGATGATCGTCGTTGTCGATCATGACGTGGACGTGCACAACTACAGCGAAGTGGTGTGGAAAGCGCTGTGTGCGGTTGATCCGGAGCGCGATGTGCAGTTTTCGCTTGGGCCTGTAGATACGTTGGACCACGCGGCGAGGATGCAGGACTACGGTTCAAAGATGGGAATTGATGCGACGCGCAAATGGGCGACCGAAGGGTTTACGCGGCCGTGGCCGGAAGAAATCCTGATGGACGAGGCCACTAAAAAGCGAGTTGCGGATTTGTGGAAGACCCTGGGAATTTGAGAATTACGAAATTGCGGGAAACCATTCCAGTCCGTCGACGCCTGGCGTGAGCACGATGGGCGCTTCCAATTTGCTGCCGCGAATGTCGAACACTTCAATCGTGCCTTTCTGCGGGCAGCTAACGTAGGCGTGCCCGCCGGCAGTATCGATGGCGATTTCTCCAATCGCTGCTGGAATGGGATAGGACGCCGTAACTTTTTCTGACGACAAATCGATCACAAAAAGCTTGCCGGACGGCGCGTTTGCCAGAAGCAGGCGGCCATCTGGAGTCGGCGCCGACGAATAAACGCTGGCGGGCAGGTTAATCCACCGAGCCAACTTATTTGTGGCCGTATCGATCACCGCAATGCGCGGAGCATCCTGGTCGTGAGTGAAAACGAAGCGGCCGTCGGGAGAGATGGAAATGCGCTGCACTCTTTTGGCGACGGGAATCACGGTGATCAGTGAACGATTTTGCAGGTCGACAACGCTGACACTCCCCGAACCGACGTTGGATGTGTATGCGCGATGTCCATCAGGTGAGATCACCAACATGTGAGATTCCGGCGCGCCTGTAGGAACGGTGCTGGTGATCTTGCCGGTGGCCGGGTCCAGTATATGGATGGCGTTTGAGAGCTCTGCGCTGACATAAAGCATGCCGTCCGGCCCAAACTTGGCGCAATGCGGGCGGACAGGCTTACCGAGGTCAATGATCTTCAAGGTGCGGCCTGCCCTCAGGTCAACGACGTGGATGGTGCTGCCATCAGTACCGGGTTTGCCGACGCCAGAATTGCCGTAAATCGGAACATAGCCGAAGCGATGGCTCGGCTCAACGACGACTTCGTGGCCGTTGATATCGACGCCGATTTTGGTCACAACTTGCCGCGAATCGACATTAACGACCAGAGCGGTGTGGTCAAACTGATTGGCGATGAAGAGGAATCCGCGGGATTCAGCAGGGCGGGCGATCGACGCACCGCTGCGATAGGAAACGAAGTTCGCCAAAAGCAGGAGGACTAAGAGAAAAGATTTCATGATTTCCTCGACAGATGCTGAGCGCTCGACCGGCGAAGTATAGCATCGACGAAAGTGGATACTCGGGAGCGAAAAGAATTTGTGCAATGGGTATTTGAGTCAGCAAGTGAGTGAGCGTGATGGGAAAGGATAACCGTCCTTTTGGGCAGGCCTAAATTCTCGAAAAACCACAACTTATGGTGGTATTTGGAATACCATCCCTCTAGATACAGGGTACAGTGCCCAAGATAACCCCACTAATGCCTACGATTACCCGTATTCTTAGGACAACTGCAGGCGTTAAACGCTTGACCATGTGACTTTCGGGATGGGATAACGCTGACGCGGGACGCACTCTCGAGAATTCACGGTGCAGTTCGAGGGTTGGCGTCAGAAGCAAAACGTTCGGGCATATCAGCATCGCCGGAGTGGCGTTCCTCGTGAATGAATCGCGTGAAGTGATGAACGTGCGACAGGCGTCGCAGTATCTGGGGATCAGCCCGGACACTCTGTACCGTTACATCACGGAAGGCGAAATTCCGGCATTCAAACTTGGAAACCGCTGGAAACTGCGTAAGACCATTCTGGATAGGTGGATGGAACGTAAAATGAGCCAGGTGCACGCAAAACGACGTTAGCCGGTGCAAAGGGTTGAAGGTTTCAGCAGGGCGAAGAACAAAGGGGCTGCGAGATGTTATTCGGCGGAAAAAAAAGCAAGCAGCTGGTTGGGCTGGACATCGGTTCAAGTTCCATTAAGTCCGTGGAATTGAAAAGTACCAAAGCCGGGTATGAGCTTGTGAGCTATGGAATGGAATCGCTCGCCCCGGACACGGTGGTTGATGGCGCGATCATGGACGCACCACAGGTCGCGAACGCCATCAGCCGGATTTTCGATAGTGCCAGCGTAAAGACGAAAAACGTGGCCACGTCGGTATCGGGGCACTCAGTGATCGTCAAGCGAGTTCCATTGCCGCTGATGAGCGAGGAAGAGCTGTACGACCGCATCCCCGCCGAGGCCAGCCAGCACATCCCGTTCGACATTGCCGACGTGAACCTCAGCTATCAGTTGCTGGAGTCCATGGACGCGCAGATGGACGTGCTGCTGGTGGCGGTAAAGAAAGACAAGATTCTGAATCACACGAACGTGCTGGCGCAGGCAGGCAAGACGCCAGTGGTCGTGGATATCGATGCATTCGGACTGCAGAACTGCTTTGAAGTGAACTATGAACCCGACGCGGGCCAGACGGTGGCGCTGCTGAATATCGGCGCGAGCGTCATGAATATCAACATTGTGCGTGGAGGAATTCCGCTGTTCACGCGCGACGTAAGCGTGGGCGGGAATCAATACACAGACGCGCTACAGAAGGAACTGGATTTGAGCTTCGAAGATGCCGAGCGCTTGAAGAAGGGTGAAACACTGCCAAGCGTCACGGACGAACAGAAGCAGCAGATATTGCGCAGCGTGAGCGACATTCTGACGCTGGAAATTCAAAAGACCTTTGACTTTTTCCGTGCGACGGCGAGCGGCGAAAACATTCAGAGGATTCTGGTGGCAGGAGGAACGGCACGAGTGCCGGGCCTGGTTGACCTGCTGCGGGAAGAATTCGCGATGCCGGTTGAGGAATTGAATCCGTTCCGCAAGGTGCTGATCAATCCCGGCAAGCACAGTGACGATCAGATTCGAGAGATGTCGCCGCGGCTTGCGATTGCCGTGGGCCTGGCGTTGAGGAGCTTTGACTAGCCATGATCCGCATAAACCTTCTCGGACAGACACGGCCAAAGTCAGCAAGGCGGCCAGTAGATACTGGGGCGGCCCTGCCAGCGGTCTTCATTGGAGCCGGCGTGGTACTGGGCGGTCTGGTGCTGGGCTACATCTATTTTTCGTGGCAAAGCAAATTGACCGAAGAGAATAACCGCATCAAGCAGCTCACGGCCCAAAAGACGGAATTGCAGCAGATCAAGCAGCAGGTGGAAACCTTCGATAAGCAGAAGGCGATTCTGCAGATTCGCGTGGATACCATCGAGAAGCTGCAGCGCGATCGGACGGGCGGACAAGAGCTTTTGGATATGGTGGCAAACACCGTTTCGCGCACGGAAAATCTCTGGCTCACAACCATGACGCGCAAAGGGAACACATTGAACATTGTGGGTTCGTCGGCGTCGATTAATTCTGTCGCGAATTTCATTACGGCCATGAAGCGTTCGGGATATTTCCAGAAGGTCGAGATCGACGAAACCAAGCAGGATGACAAAAAAGGCGTAGAAACGTTCACGTTCACGCTGAACGCCGAGATCAACTCATTGGGGCCGCAGGCTAAGCCGGCGAGCGCACCGGCGCAAAGCGTCGCGCCTGCGAAGAAGGGTTAGGAGACCGCAATGGCCAATCCATTGAGAGACATGTCGGTGATCATGCAGGGACTGGTGGCGGCGGCGATCGCGGTGGTCCTGGTGCTGGTGGGAATTTATCTGCCGTTCTCGCCGGTGGCGCAGGAGAAAGATCAAGTGGACAAGGCCGTTCAGCAACGAGCGCAGCTAACCCAGGAAGTGCAGCAGTTACAGGTTTATCAGCGGAGATTTGGCGAATTGAAGCAGGAGATGGATGCGCTGAACAAGCAGCTGGACACGTTGAAGACGATTGTTCCTGAAGAAAAAGAAACCGATGAGTTCATTCGTCAGCTGCAAGGCGCAGCGGCCGGTTCAAACGTCGCGATTCGCCAACTAAAGGCGAAAGCAGTGGTGCCGAAAGACAATAACTATTACGAGATGCCGTTCGAGATTCAGGCAGACGGCCCGTACTTCAATGTTCTGGATTTCTTCGGAAGGCTGAGCCGGCTCTCCCGAATCATCAATGTCGGCGACCTGGAATTTGCGGACCCCGAAAAGGCGAAGGGCGGACATTACACTTTGCGTCCGGGAAGCACGGTGAGCGGTGTCTTTACAGCGACAACGTATTTTACGAAACCGGGTGATACAGCGCCGACCACGGCCGCTGCAAAGCCGAAGGCCAAAAATTGAGCGGGAATGAACAAACTATGCGTCCTCTGATGACATTGCTAGTTGGGATCACGCTGGTTGCGGCGCCCGGAATGCGCGCGCAAACGGCGCCAGCCTCTACGACTGCAAAAAAACCGACTGCAACCTCGGCGGCGAAACCAGCTTCGAAGCCCGCGTCGAAGCCTGCTGCTACGACGTCGACAAAACCAGCGGCAAAGATGCACGCAAAGTCTCCGGCCCCTGGTGCACGAACAGTTTCGGAGAAGAAGCCGGTGGCGAGCGAGCAAAAGATTGCCCGGCGTGACCCGTTCGAATCGCTGGTGGGACGCAAGCAGGCTCAGGATGCGCTGGCTAAGAACCTTCCTCCGGGCAAAGCGGGCCTGCAAGTGAGCACGCTGCGTTTAGACGGCGTCGTGAAATCGACGAACGGAATGATAGCGGTGGTGGCCAATCCCCAGCAGCGGACGTACTTTCTGCGCGAGGGCGACCAGTTGTATGACGGCAAGGTCGAAAAGATTTCGATGGAGGGCGTGACCTTCCATGAAGAAGGCAAGGACGCGTTCGGCAGGCCTGTCGAGCGGCAAGTGAACAAGAGACTTTATTCGAGTGCAGGAGAACAGCAATGAAGACGAACTGGCCGGCCCTACGAAACGGCTGCCTGATCCTTGCAAGCCTGGCGTGCAGCACGGCGCCTCTGTTGGCACAGTCGCAGGAGTCCACTGGAGGAGTTACGGCGAGTGCTGTGATTTCCAGCGTAGCCGTGATGCAGGTTGCGCAAAGAGCTAGCGTGCGGGTGGAGGGCGAAGGCCGTCTGGAAGCGCGCGCCGTGCGGATGCAAAATCCGGACCGGCTCGTTCTGGATTTTGCCGGCACGCGGATGGCTGTGCAGAAGACCATCATTGCGGGCGTCTCTGCGCCAGTGCGAGGAGTTCGGCTCGGGCAATATCGTCCGGACGTGGCGCGGGTGGTCGTAGACCTTACGGCCGCCAGTCCGTATCGAACCGCACGTGACGGGAACACGTTTGTCGTTTACTTCGAATCCGTAGCGGACGCTCCAATCGATAACGGCGCCAGAGCAATTACCGCGTCCGCGAGCAAAGAGGAACCGGGATTCCATTACAGTGATACCGCTCCGCGTAGCATAGAACGCCACGGATCGCTAACGAATGTTTCAGCGCCGCGGTTCGCGCTGCCGAGCGAATTGACGAAATCCGACGCGGTGCTGGGCTCCTTTACTGGAAACAATCAACCGATGCGTCCCGATGATCCCTCGGCGCAGCAGGCTTCACAACAGGCAGTACAACAGGCGAACAATGCGGCCGCGACGCTTGCACCATCCGCGCAGCAAAATACGACGGCGACACCGGCTGCCGCTTCCGGGAAATACACCGGTGAGCCAATTTCCGTTAATTTGAAGGACGTGGACCTGCGCGATTTCTTCCGTTTGATTCACGAAATCAGCGGACTGAACGTCGTGCTTGATCCGGCGGTAAAAGGTACGTTGACGATTGTTCTGGATGAAGTTCCATGGGATCAGGCGCTCGATATCGTTCTGCAGAACAACGGCTTGGACAAGCAGCTCAGCGGCAATGTCCTGCGCATTGCGACCCGCGACACATTGAAAAGAGAAGCGGACGGCGTCCGGGATCTGCAGAAGGCGCAGAATGATGCGACGCCCGCAGTAACTGTGACCCGTGTGCTCAGTTACGCAAAAGCCACCACGCTAACACCTACGCTTAAGAAATTTCTTTCTCCCAAAGGAGATATTCTTGCGGACGACCGTTCCAATCAGCTGATCATTCGTGATATTCCGATAACTATCCCGGTGATTGACAATCTGATCCGACAGCTCGACCGCAAATCACAGCAAGTGGAAATCGAGGCCCGTGTGGTTTCCGCGTCGCGCTCGTTCGCCCAGGACATCGGTACCGAACTTGGCTTTGCCGGTACCACGACCGGTGGGCGTTCGCTCTTCTCCGGCGTGCCGGCTGTGGGAGGGAGCGGCTTCACGCCCGGGACTGGGATACCGCAGAATCCTGTTTCGGTGACAGGAACTCCCGGAAATGGAGTCTCGACCGGTCTGCCGCTGAACACGAATTTTTCCGCGGGTTCACCGACTTCGGGTTTCGGATTTTCGCATCGTTCGCCCAACTTCGCGATCGACTTCTTCATCACCGCGGCAGAATCGAAGGGTGTGGGCAAACTTCTTTCCAAGCCACGCGTCGTTACGCAAAACAACGAAAAAGCGACGATCAAGCAAGGTACAAAGATCCCGATTCAGACGACCATCAACAACACCGTTTCTGTGCAGTACATCGACGCGGTGTTGAAGCTGGAAGTTACTCCGCAAATCACAGCCGAGGGCACGGTTTACATGGATGTGCTGGTCGAGAACACCCAAGTGGACAACGGCATTGCGCGAATTCAAGGTATTCCCGCATTGGACACACAATCCGCGGAGACGAAAATATTGGTTGCCGACGGAGGGACGGTCGTCATCGGCGGCGTAATCGTGACACAGCAGCGTGTCGACGTGACGCAGGTGCCGTTGGTTGGCAGCCTGCCGCTGATCGGCAACCTCTTCAAGCGGACAAACGTCAGCGTCTCGTCGCAGGAACTCTTGTTCTTCCTGACGCCTAGAATCATTCCCGGGTAGTCTCGCTTCGGGAAACATCAAGACCGAGACACTTTCAACTTTTATCGAAATCAGGGAGACTACGGTCTCCCCGATTCGTTTATGGCGACACAACATTCAACCAGGACACGAGAACTTCACAAACTGATCGTGCGGGAGGCCCTCGACGCATTGGTGATCACGAGTCCGGCGGATTGGTTTTACCTGACCGGCTTCACCGGAGAATCGGGAGCCCTGATCGCTGACCGGCGAGGGCTAACACTGGTAACGGATGGCCGATTCATAGTGCAGGCGGGCCAGGAACTCCGAGGCGTGGCTGTCGTGGAGCAGAAGGATGGGCTCTTTCGCACGTGTGGTGAGCTGCTGAGAACCGCCCACCGGAAGAGGGTAGGATTCGATGCGAATCAACTGACGGTCCAGCAGAGCGAGCTCCTGAAAAAAGCTGCAGGAGGCGACACCCGGTTGGTGGCGGTTACAGGACTGGTGCAGAGTCTTCGTGCCCGCAAAGATGCGGGAGAATTGGCGCAAATGCGCAAGGCGGCAGTTCTGGCGAGTGCCGTGATTGAATCCGCGATAAGGTTGTTGAAACCCGGGGTACGGGAGTTCGAAATCGCGGCTGAAATCGAATACCGGATGCGAAAGGGAGGAGCCGACGGAGCAGCGTTCGACAGCATCGTCGCGTTTGGAGCGCGCGCAGCGCTTCCCCATGCACTGCCTACCGCTAAGCGCCTGAGGAAAAATGAGTTGGTCGTGTTGGACGTGGGTGCTATACTTGGAAAATACTGCAGCGACATCACGCGAACTGTCTATGTGGGGAAAGCTCCCGCACGGGTACGCCTGTGGTATCAAGCGGTCCAAGAGGCGCAGACGGCGGCGATTGAGTCGGTCGAGCCAGGGCGAAGTTGTAGCGAAGTTGATGCGGTTGCCAGAAGGATATTAGCCTCATACAAATTAGATCGGTATTTCATCCACAGCACAGGGCATGGGCTAGGATTGGAAGTCCATGAGGAACCCCGCCTGGCACGGGGCCAAAAAACACAGCTTGCCTCGGGAAACGTGATTACGGTAGAACCGGGTGTGTATTTTGCGGGTGTTGGGGGAATCCGGATTGAAGACGACGTCGTGGTGCATGAAGGGCGTAGCGAAGTATTGACCCGCGCCTCGCGGGATTTCATAGAGCTCTAATACAAAACGAATGAAACGCAAAAAGGCTTCTAAGTCCAGCGGTGGCGGGTCATCTGCGGGCCCAGACATCGTACAGATTGAAAAGCTCCTGAAGACAATGTCGGAGCACAATTTAGAAGAGTTTGAGTATTCACGCGGGGAGCTGCGGATCCGGCTGAAGAAGCCTTCGGCGGGAGCGCTGGTCCCGGCCACAAGAACGGCGGCGATGCCGGAGATCATTGTGGCGGGGACATCTCCGCTAGCAGGTACGGCCGCGGCGCCAGCGGCGTCCGAGCCAAGATCGACCGAAGACCTACACTTGGTAAAATCCCCAATCGTGGGCACGTTCTATGCGTCACCGAGTCCCGGAGCCGAACCATTCGTTAAAATTGGCGGTTACGTGGAAGATGGGCAAACGTTGTGCATTGTCGAGGCCATGAAATTGATGAACGAGATTGAATCCGACGGCACTGGGGAAGTTCTCCGGATATTCGTGGAGAATGGGCAACCGGTCGAATACGGCCAGCCGCTGTTCGGAATCCGTCCGAGCCGCAAGAAGTAGGCGGCCACAGTCATGTTCAATAAAATTCTGGTAGCCAACCGCGGGGAGATTGCCCTGCGAGTGATTTGCGCGTGCAAAGAGCTGGGAATTTCGACCGTAGCCGTGTATTCGGAGGCGGATCGTAACTCGCTGCATGTGCGCTTCGCGGATGAAGCAGTTTGCATTGGGCCACCGCGCAGCAGCGAAAGTTATCTGAATATTCCCCATGTCATCAGCGCGGCGGAAATCACGAACGTCGACGCCATCCATCCCGGATACGGATTTCTTTCAGAAAATGCGAACTTCGCCAAGGTTTGTGAGGCGTCTGAGATCACGTTTATCGGTCCGCGTCCCGAGATCATCGAAATGATGGGAGAGAAGGACCGCGCACGGCGTGAGGTGAAAAGCGCGGGACTTCCGACGATTCCTGGCAGTGAAGGCGCGATTGAGGGAGAAGAGCAGCTTGCCAAGGAAGCTGCAAAAATCGGTTACCCACTCATTTTGAAGGCGGTGGCGGGCGGTGGCGGACGTGGCATGCGCGTGGTGCGCAAGCAGGAAGAGCTTCTCGCGGCATACGAAACGGCGCGCAGTGAAGCGCAGCAGGCCTTCGGCACGCCTGATGTTTACGCCGAGCGGTTCATCGAACATCCGCGGCACATTGAATTCCAGGTGCTTGGCGACCAGCATGGCAAGATCATTCATCTTGGCGAACGTGAATGTTCGATTCAGCGCCGCCATCAGAAATTGATTGAGGAATCGCCGTCACCTGTGCTCGATCCCAAGCTCCGCAAGGAAATGGGAGCGAAGGTCGTCAAAGCGCTGCAAAAGGTGGGATACACGAACGCGGGCACGGTGGAATTCCTGATGGACCAGGACGGTGCGATCTACTTCATCGAGATGAATACGCGTATTCAGGTAGAGCACCCGGTGACGGAATTCGTGACAGGAGCCGACCTGATTAAGGCGCAGATTCGCATCGCCGCCGGCGAAAAATTGGACGACGCAGTGGGCGAGATTCATTTTACGGGGCATGCGATTGAGTGCCGCATCAACGCCGAAGATCCGGAGACTTTTGTGCCTTCGGCAGGCCGCATCACCACGTTTCAGGCGCCTGGCGGAACAGGCGTACGCGTGGATTCCGCGGCTTATGCGGACGCGGTAATTCCGCCCTACTACGATTCGATGATTGCCAAATTGATTGTGAAAGGTCGCGACCGCGCGGAAGCCATCGGCCGGATGAAGCGCGCCCTGGAAATGTTCGTTATTGAAGGAATCAAGACGTCGATTCCTCTCCACCGGCGAATTCTGGCCGACCCGGACTTCGCAGCCGGCCGTTTTGATACGCACTTTATCGAGCGGCTATTCGGCGGCGCCAGCCACTCCGGCAAAACCGGGAAATAGATGGGGATTCGCCTTGCGCTGCCGCCGCTCTACGTGATACTAGACGCAGCGTTGCTGCCTTCCGACCCAATCGAATTGACGAAGAAGCTGCTAGATGCAGGGGCCCGTGTGTTTCAGTACCGCAACAAGACGGCGCCAGCGCTCGAACTCCTGCACGCTTCGCAGGCGTTGTGCCTGACCATCCGCCAACAAGGTGGCTCGTTTGTGGTGAATGATCGGGCGGATATCTGCCGGCTCTCCGGCGCACACGGTGTGCACATAGGCCAGGATGACCTTAGCGTTGCGGCTGCGAGGGACGTGGTTGGAAGTGGTGGCGTGATTGGCATCTCGACGCATAGTTTGCCTCAAGTTGAGGCAGCCGTTCAAACGAGCGCGGATTATATTGCAGTCGGTCCGATCTTTGCGACGGCGAGCAAAAAGTATCCCGATCCGGTTGTTGGAGTGGATTTCATTCGACAGGTCAGAAAGTTCACGCGTAAGCCCATCGTGGCGATTGGTGGCATCACGCTTGATCGCGTTCGCGAAGTAATTGATGCGGGAGCAGACAGCGTAGCGGTGATCAGCGACATCTTAACGGCGAAGAATCCCGCTGCACGCGTAAAGCAGTACCTGGAAATTCTTCCGGCCGCGGCACAGCCCGCGGGGAACTGAGGCGACTCGCTTATGGCCGACACCGCGCTCTCGGCAGTCAACCCTCCAGCAAAAGACGAGCCAGGTTTTGTTCGAGCTATCGGATTGTTCGATGGCACGATGATCGTGGTCGGTTCGATGATAGGCTCCGGCGTTTTTATCGTGGCCGCAGACATCGCGCGTCTGACGGGTTCTGCGGGCGGGCTTCTGCTGACGTGGATTCTCACCGGGCTGTTGACGATTTCTGCGGCGCTTGCCTATGGAGAACTGGCGGCTTTGTTCCCTCACGCGGGCGGACAGTACGTCTATCTGCGAGAAGCGTACTCGCCGCTGTGGGGTTTTCTCTACGGGTGGACGCTGTTTCTTGTCATTCAAACCGGGACAATCGCTGCCGTTGCAGTCGGATTCGCGCGATACCTTGGCGTGCTGTTCCCGTCAATTTCGCCGAATACTTGGATCATCCATCCGATCGCCCTCGGTTCGAAGCTTGCCGTCAGTCTTTCGGTTCAGCAATTTGTAGCGATTCTGATGGTCGTGCTAATCACCTTCCTGAACACGCTTGGAGTGCGTTTAGGTAAGTTGATTCAAAATGTCTTTACATCCGCAAAGACGCTCTCTCTTGTTGGCCTGATCGTGCTTGGAATTTTTGTGGGCCGAAATCATGCAGCGATTGCGGACAACTTTGGAAATTTCTGGACGGTGCGCGGAGCGCAGCCGATTGAGCCGGGAGCGAGCTTTTTTCGAGGTTTATTGCCGACGGTGACCGCCGCAAGCGGTTTCTTGGGACTAGTCGTCGCGTTCGGCGTTTCACAGGTGGGCTCGCTCTTCTCCGCGGATGCATGGAACAACATCGGCTTCACAGCCGCTGAGGTGAAGAATCCAAAACGCGACGTGGCGCTTTCGATGGCGTTGGGCACCATCATCGTTATCACGCTCTATTGCCTGGCCAACCTGGCCTATCTGTTTGCGCTGCCGCTCGCGCAAATCCAAAATGCTCCTGACGATCGTGTCGCTACGGCTGCTCTAAATGCCATTTTTGGACCTGCCGGGGCACTGATGATGGCGGGCGCAATCGTTGTGTCCACGTTTGGATGCAACAACGGCCTAATTCTAGCTGGGTCACGTGTGGCTTACGCGATGGCCAGAGACCGGCTTTTCTTTCGCGCGACTGGAAAACTGAATAGGAAGGGCGTACCGGGAACCGCGTTGGTCTACCAGTGTGTCTGGATCGTGGTGCTGATTTTGATGCGGACGCGCCGCGCGGACGCTGCCGGAGCGGTGACCTACGGCAATCTTTACAGCAATCTGCTGGATTACGTCGTGTTTGCTGCGCTGATGTTTTACGTGCTGACGATCGCTAGTGTCTTTGTCCTGCGAGCGAAGCGGCCTGATGTGGAGCGTCCTTACAAGGCGTTTGGCTATCCGATTGTGCCGCTCTTGTACATCATGGCTGCGTCGGCGATTTTGATTGTTTTGTTGTTTTACAGAACAGAGACAGCCGGGTGGAGTCTTGTGATTGTATTGTTGGGACTGCCTGTTTACTGGCTGTGGTCGCGGCAAAGCAAAAAAACGACGCACAACGCATGAAAAATTTATTGTAGGGGCGACAGGGCGCGCCCCTACAATGGGCAAGTCCAATTTGGCTGCTAACCGTTTCTGGTAAATCGATCTTCACAAAGGAGGAGTTGCATGGGCAACCCCTTGTTCGCAAAAAAGCCGATGAGCTTGTTGCTCGATGAGGCTAAGGAAGCAGGCGAACACAGCCTGAAAAGGACGCTCGGTCCGTTCCAATTGACGGCACTCGGAGTCGGCGCGGTGATTGGCGCCGGCATCTTTGTGCTGTCGGGACTCGGAGCCCATTATGCGGGCCCGGGCCTGATGCTCTCGTTCGTGCTCTCGGGAATTGGTTGCGCGTTGGCGGCCCTGTGCTATGCGGAGTTTGCCGCCATGATTCCACTCGCGGGCAGCGCGTATACCTACGCGTACGCGACGCTGGGGGAGTTATTCGCGTGGATTATCGGCTGGGACTTGACGCTTGAATACGCGATGGGTGCGAGCACCGTCTCATCTGGGTGGTCGAACCACTTCATCGAGCTTCTGGATATTTTTCACATTCGCATGCCACTCTGGCTTGCTTACGATCACTGGACTGCGTTGGAAACCGCCGAAAAGATGGTTGGTCGTCAGATGGCACAGGCTTTAGATCCTTCGCTCGTTCCGGGAACGCAAGCTTTCCTGGACAAAGTAAGCGCTTTGGTAATGGCGCATTCTCCGGAGTTGGTGCAGCGCGCCCATGATCTTGTAAACGCGCCAAAGGTTTTCGGCGTTGAGATTGGCTTCAACCTACCCGCTTTTGTGATCGCGCTGGTCATCACGGCAATTCTGGCCATCGGGATCAAAGAAAGCGCGAGATTCAATTCCACGATCGTGGTCATCAAGGTTGCGGTGGTTCTCTTCGTTCTCGCCTTGGGCAGTAGATACGTACATGCGTCGAATTGGGGCACCGATTGGCACAGCTTCGCTCCCTACGGGTTCAGTGGAATCGGGGCTGGTGCGGCGTATATTTTCTTCGCTTACATCGGCTTTGATGCGGTTTCAACTACGGCGCAAGAAGCGAAGAATCCGCAGCGGGATTTGCCGATAGGCATCATCGTTTCGCTACTGATCTGCACTGCGCTGTACATCGGCGTAGCTGGCATTCTCACCGGAATGGTGCGCTGGCAGGACGTTAATATCGAAGCGCCCATCGCGCGCGCCTTCATGGATCGCGGGCTGACCACGGCCTCGCACGTGATCACGCTCGGTGCGCTGGCAGGCCTGACCAGCGTCATGTTGGTCATGCTTCTTGGCCAGACGCGGGTGCTCTATTCGATGGCCAATGACGGCCTTCTGCCGAAGAAGTTCTTTGCGGCGATTCACCCGAAGTTCCGCACGCCTTACAAGAACACCATTGCTGTCGGGCTGCTAGCAGCCATTGTTGGCAGCGTCACGCCCATCGATCAAATCGGGAAGATGGTGAACATCGGCACGCTGCTGGCGTTCGTGATCGTCTGCATCGCGGTAACGATGTTGCGGATCAAAAATCCCGAACAGCCCAGACCGTTTCGCACACCTGGAATTTTCATGGGAGGATGGTTGCCGGTTGTTCCATTTCTCGGTGTGCTCTTTAACGGCTACATGATGTACAAGCTCGGATGGGTCAACTGGGCGCGACTGATCATCTGGCTCGTCATTGGACTGGTTGTTTATTTCACTTACGGCGCAAAGCACAGCCGGGTACGCAACCTGCCGCAGCCCTGAGCGTTTCAGGTGAGGGAGGCCTGACTCCCTCCATACTTTTCAAACGGATTTTTTCTCCTCCTCGTGATGCGGGCTCGCACCGGGTAAGGTATTCTCTTCGTGCGCCCCAACATGACTTCGACTCGCCCCAATCTCTCACAGCTCTGGCGGCGTCTTTCCTGGCCTGACCTTGCGGCAATCGCTTTTGTGGTTGTAGGCCTGGCGGCGGCAATCTCCGGCCATTTCGGTGGACTCTTCAGCTTTGCAAAGTTCGTCGGTTTGTTGAGCGCGAGCTATCTTTCATTTCGCGCAATCTCCTGGTGGCGGAGCCGGCTGCTTTGGAGTCTGCGCAACCGCTTGATCGTTGCAGGACTCTTTCTCGCGCTAGTACCCGTCTTGCTGCTGGGGACGCTTGCCGCGCTCGCCGGACAGATTCTTTATTCGCAACTGGGCGGCTACCTTTTGTACGAAGAAATTCACAGCCGCCTGGGCAACATGGCCGATTCCGCAGCCAATATCGCCGCGGCAGAGAGAACTCTGCCAGCTTCGATTTCAGATAAGGTAGTGGAGGATGCGCTCGATGCTCAGATTCACGTCGCGTACGCGAAAGAACTTCCGGGCCTGAAAATCGAATTCCACGCCGATCCGCGGCTGTTGGCGCGAGTCGTCGGTCCCAACGCAAAGGAGTTCACGGGAATTCTTCAGTCCGGCGGCCAAATACATTTGATTGCGATGCGCGAAGTGGAATCGGCACGCGGAAAGAACCTAGTTGAGCTCAGTTTGCGCGTGACGCCGGACTTCCTCGAAACTGTCGCTCCCGATCTTGGGCCAATTCAGGTGACCGCTCTGCAGCGGGCGGACGGTGAAGATTCGGCGAATGCCGTTCTGCTGGGCAATGTGCGCTACCGGTTTCAGAACCGGATTTCCACCCGTCATCGCACGCTGCAATTGGCAAATTACTGGTTTGATCCGGTGATTGAAGGTTTTTCAAAGCTGGACGCAACGTACCTGGAGCCAGGAGAAAAAGCCGGAGAGAAGCAGCCGGTTTTTGCGTCGTTTACCGCGCGCCCTTCTGTTTTGAATGGGCGCATCTTCAGTTCGCTGGGTGAATTCAGCAGCAGCCGCGTGCTGGGATTCGAACTCGTTGCGGGGGTTTTGCTTCTCATCGAGATTGTGGCTCTGATCACTGGAATTGTGCTGACGCGCGCAATCACCAGCGCCGTGGATGAGCTCTACCGGGCGACGCAGCAGGTTCAGGAAGGCGACCTGACCCACAAGGTGAAAATTGAGAGGCGCGACCAGCTAGGAATTCTTGGGGAGTCTTTTAATTTGATGACGGACTCGATCGTGAGCTTGATCGAGGAACAGAAACAACGCCAGCGGCTGGAAAACGAAATCTCCATTGCGCGTGAAGTGCAAAACCAGCTTTTTCCGCAGCGCATGCCGTCTGTTCCCGGCGTGGAAATCGAGGCCATTTGCAAAGCGGCGCGAACCGTTAGCGGTGACTACTACGACTTTATTCAGTTAAGCGAGACGCGCATCGCGATTGCCATTGCAGACATCTCAGGAAAAGGAATTTCCGCGGCCTTGCTGATGGCGAGCTTGCAGGCGGCGCTTCGCAGCCAATTGCTCGCGCCTGGCAGCGAGTCCATGAGTACTGCAGAGCTAGTTTCCCGGCTGAACCGCCATTTGGTTCGCAACACCGGCGATGATCGTTTTGCGACTTTCTTCGTTGCTGTTTATGACAGTGCGACGCGACTTCTGCGCTACACAAATGCTGGGCATTTGCCCTCCTTCTGCATTTGTGGTGATCATGCGATTTATCTCGACAAGGGCGGTATGGTTCTAGGCGTTTTTGAAGATTATGCCTACGAGGAAGGTTCGGAGGCTGTTCCACCCGACGCGATTCTAGTGGGTTACAGTGACGGTCTGGTGGAGCCGGAAAACGTTTATGGAGAAGAGTTCGGTATCCAACGTTTGAGGGATGCCGCCATTCGCTTGAACGCGTCGTCTCCACGTGCGATCGCCCAAGGGATGATGCAATCCGCCGAAGAATGGGCAGGCACGCCTGAGCAGGCGGATGACATGACTGTGATTGTTGCGCGAATGCGATGAGCCGGTTTAGTGCTCCTCTATTGGCTGGGCTATACTTAAAAACTTAGTTTCTCGAAATGAGGATTGGAATGGCACTACGCAACCGTGTTGCGCTGATAACGGGCGGAACTCGCGGCATCGGCCGCGGGATCGCTCTGCGTCTAGCGAAAGAGGGCGCGCGAATTGCTATCGGTTATCGCACGAACAAAAATGCCGCGCAAAATACGCTGCGGCATCTGCAGGCAGCCGGAGCGGACAGTGTCGCGGTTGAAGCGGACATCACAACGGCCGCTCGGTGTGAACAATTTGTAAACACGGTCACGGATCGTTTTGGACGCCTGGATATTCTCGTAAACAACGTTGGCGATTTTCGCTGGGGCACGCTTGCCGAGGGCTCTCTTGAGGACTGGCAGGACATTTTTGCTTCGAATCTGATGAGTGTGGTTTTTATGAGCCGCGCTGCACTGCCTCATATGCGCAAGGGGCGCTGGGGCCGCATCATCAATCTCGGAGCCGTGGGCGCCGAGCGTGCCTTCGGTCAGGCGAAAATTTCGGCATATGCTTCGGCTAAGGCTGCGGTCGTCGCGCTCTCTCGTTCGCTGGCATTGGAAGAAGCGAAGAACGGCATCACGGTGAACGTCGTGAATCCGTCAAGCATTGACGAAAAGGAACTGAGCCTCGAGGAAGCGCGCCGTATCAAGGACGCGCGCTTTCCCATTGGCCGGCCGCCTACGGTGGACGATGTCGCCGCATCCGTTGCGTTCTTCGCGTCCGAAGAAGCCGAATATGTTACCGGCCAGGTCGTGAACGTTAGCGGCGGCTGGATGCTTTGATTTTTCCCGTAAGCCTTCCGTTATGAAAGCTCTCACCGCATCCGAAATGCGCGAAGTGGATCGGCTCACGACCGAACGCCACGGCATCAGCGGCACTCAGCTGATGGAAAATGCGGGAACCGCCGTGGCAGAAGTTGTTCGTCAGCAAATTTCGCTGCGCTTCAAGTCGCTTGCCAAGCGGGTCTTTGTACTGTGCGGGAAGGGCAACAACGGCGGAGACGGATTTGTCGCTGCGCGCCATCTGCGCCAGGAAATTCGCCAGACCGTGGTCCTTCTGTTTGGTTCTCCCGCAGATCTCCGGGGTGACCCTGCATCCTATTTTCAACGTTGGCGCGAGGCGAGTGGAGAAACCCTATTCATCCAAAATGATGCAGAGTGGACAGCTGCATTTTCGCGGATCGCCGGCGCCGATGTGGTTGTTGATGCGCTTCTCGGAACTGGCTTACGCGGACCCGCGACAGGGCTCATCGCTAAAGCAATCAGTGAAATCAATTCGCTTTCGAGAAACGCGAGGGCGCCGATCCCTGCACTTATCGTTGCTGTGGATATTCCTTCAGGTTTGCCCTCTGATGGCCAACAAGCAGAAGGGCCTGTGCTTTGCGCACATACCACGGTTACGTTCACCGCGCCCAAAATTGGGCAGCTGCTTTCGGCCGATGCACATAGCTGCGGCGACCTGATTGTTCGTGCGATTGGCTCACCGGCCAAACTCGTCGATGAACTGGGCAGAGAAACGATCCGCTGGTCTGGGCCGGACGAATTCGCCGAGCTTTCGCTGATCCGTTGCGCGGATTCGCACAAAGGTCTTTACGGTCATGTACTCGTGGTTGCTGGATCAGCTGGCAAGTCCGGAGCAGCAGTGCTGGCCGGGGTCGGCGCGCTCAAGGCTGGCGCTGGCCTTGTGACAATCGCGACGCCAGACTCCGTGCAGGGGATCGTGGCGGCACATCAATCTGAATACATGACCGAGCCATTGCCTACGGTGGCAGATGGTTCCATTGCAATCGAAGATTTCAACGACGCCGCTTTTGCGAGAATCATCGCGGGGAAGACGGTTCTCGCGATCGGGCCCGGCCTCGGACAGGACTCCGGCACACAAAAGTTCATTCGGGCGCTCGTTCAATCGACTTCGTTGCCCACGATTCTAGACGCAGACGGCCTAAACGCGTTTGCTGGCGCTGGTGACGCCCTCGGCAAAAGAAACTCACGATTTCTTGCTGTTACGCCTCATCCCGGAGAGATGGCTCGCCTTCTCGGAATCTCCAACGCTGAAGTTCAAAAGGATCGCGTCCGAATTGCCACCGATGCTGCCGCTCGTTGGAACGCGCACGTTTTGCTTAAAGGCTTCCACACGATTCTTGCAGGTCCCGATGGACGAATATTCGTCAACACCACTGGGAATCCCGGGTTGGCAAAGGGCGGTTCCGGGGATGTGCTCACGGGGATTCTTGGTGCGCTCACAGGGCAATTTGGCACGCAAGACTGGCTGCGCATTTTGGCGCTTGGAGCGTGGCTGCATGGACGCGCTGCAGACACCCTGACCGAAGATGCCGATCCATCAGGCATCCTTGCGAGTGAGGTGGCTCGCGCTTTGCCCTATGCGCGTTCCGAACTCCTTGAGGAGATTCGTCGCGGTGGCTGAAGGGTTCATCACGCATTCAGCGGAAGAGACGACTGCGTGGGGCAGGGAATTTGCTTCCCGATTAAAGCCGCCCGTACTAGTCCTGCTTTCCGGCGAGCTCGGAAGTGGAAAAACAACGCTTACCAAGGGCATCGTGAGCGCGCTTGGCGCCGCGCGCGAGGAAGACGTTACGAGCCCGACCTTCACGCTGCTTCATGCATATGGCGAGTCGCAGACTGTGTTTCACGGCGACCTCTATCGCATCGAAAATTTTCACGATTTCGAAACGCTCGGCATAGAGGACCTTTTCTCAAAGCCAGCCATCGTCATACTCGAATGGTCGGAACGCTTTCCGCTTGCTTCGCTGTGGCCCGAGATTCGCATTCGCCTGGAACATCTGGGCGGGGATTCGCGTCGCATTTCGATTCTCTAGCGCATCCTAACTCTCTCGCCACCTGCTCTTTGCGTTGTCTTGCTCTGCCTGCCTTCGGCTGCTAGTTTGAAAAAGCCTCTTCTGACGATAGTAATGGCCAACGAAATCCTATTCGCGGCTTCCGACACCACTCCTCGCATTGAGCTGACGAGCTATAGCCTCACCCTTCCGATGGCCTCGCTTGCGATTGGCGTCGATAACATTCATCACGACGTGTACCTCAGCCCGAGATTTGTTCAGGCCTCGCGCGATTATCTTTTCGAACTGATTCGCCAGAACACCGCCGGTGCTTTTATCGCGGGCGTGGAGCTGCGCAATGCGAAGACCATTGATGGCGCAGGGTTCAGGAAGCTGCTTAGCGACCTGTTGCAATCTTCGGTTACACAAGCGAAATATCAAAAAAACATTGAAATCGACATCTTATTTCGCCTGGCGATCTTGAAATTTCTCACGCAGGAGCTCGGCAACCAGTTCGCTAACCTCATCCTCGAAGGGAAAGAATGGATCCGGCAGCGTGGAGAGCAGTTTGAGCGCAGTCAACAGGCGCATGTCATTAAGGCAAAACTCTCCGAACTGCAATCCGCTCGAAGGGGCGTGCTCCGGTCCGTGGGACAACAGGTCGCGCAAATGGTTGTTGACGCGGAAGAAAACGTCGTTTGCAAAGCGCGGCGTGCACTTTTCGGAGAGGAATTCGCGGAGCTCTATGATTTACTGAAGAATCGTATTATTTTTCTGGACGGAGGCAAGGATGACTCCTACTTCCTCGAACATTACGTGCTTCTCGGCAACTATGTGCGCGACCCTGATCGATTCGAAACCATGGATGCCCTTTTTCAGGAATTTCTGCAGCAAGCCGGTGTGGCCATTCCGCGTGAGTCCGACTTTGTAGAGGCACAGCAAGGCTATCAGTCCATGCTCGACCAGGCGCAAGGGATGCGCGACGAAATTGCAAACTTGGAAGAGCATCGCGAATCGCTGCGGAAAAAGCTGGACCGCGGCGATAGTTTTTTGACGAAGTTTCTTGGACCAGGCGATCCCGCCAATATAAAAGCTTCGCTTAACGATGTTGAACTCCGGCTGAAACACCAGCAGCTGAAGCTCGAAGAATTCGGACCGCAAGTCGAAGTGTCCAAGCAGAAACTAGATTTTTTCCTGAAGGATCACGACTCCCGGCTAGGCGATTTTCTGAATGATCCTCAAAACGCGCGCCGGCTCTTCGACCCAGGGTGCGCGCCGGAGTCGCTGCGCGCCGTCCGTACGCAATTGCTTTCGCGGTTGGTGGAGCGCCTTGAACAGCACGAAGTTCTCTATCACATTCTGGCGGGTTACGAGATACGTGCGATTGCCGCTCAGTTCCATCCGCCGTTGCACCTGCAGCAGCTTCGCAAGGCGCTGGTATCCAGGGATGAGCTGAAACGCGTCGAGCAAGTGTTGAAGCAGGTCCACGCCAAGCAGCTGTCAGCGAAGCCCGTCGAGGAACTCTCGCGAAAGATTCGCCGCTACTCGCGCGACGAAATCGAGTCTTTTGTACTGCGTTTTGCGGTGGACTTTCTTCGTCTGCGCCGTGAACTGCGCGATGCGGAGCATCTGACTACCTGCATGGAACGCATCAACCTGGTTTCCACTGAACAATCGCGCGACCTTTCGCGGCTGAATAATCGATTGTATGAGTGTGTTCTTCCCGAAGAAGCCAAGCCAAAACAGGATCCTGTCGTTTCCCACGTAATCATCAAAGCCGATGTGCGCGGCTCGACACGCATGACCCAGGACTTGCTTTCCCGCGGACTTAATCCGGCTTCCCACTTCAGTCTCAACCTTCATGAGCCGGTGAAGAAGTTGCTCGACCGCTACTCCGCAAAGAAAGTGTTCATTGAAGGCGACGCCATTATCCTTGCGATCTTCGAGACGGAATCCAGTCGTTCTTATGCACGGCCTGTGGCCAAGGCTTGCATTCTTGCCCGCCAGATCCTTGCTGTCTGTAATTCCTATAACGATGGCGCCGTGAAGTCCAATCTCCCCGCGCTCGAACTTGGACTCGGAGTGGCCTTTCAGGGATCCGCACCTACATATTGGACTGACGGCGACTCACGCATCATGATTTCCAAAGCCCTCAACCTGTCCGATCGCCTTTCCAGTTGCACGAAGCTCGCTCGGCGCATGCTAGCGTCGCAAAAGTCGAACTTCTCCGTCTTTCATTTCTTACAGGCCATGCAGGGTGCATCCGCCGAGGAACTGGATGAATTTCTGGTACGCTACAACCGAAACGGAATAGAACTGAACGAGGAAGGTTTCCAAAAGCTATCCGAAGAGATTTCGCTCGACTCGATCGAGACGAAATTGGACCTACCGTGGGCAAAGGAAACAGTCACGCTTTTCTACGGCGAAGTTCCGATGGGAGAAACGGTTGAACTTCTCGTGCTGCGCAGAGGAAAGGCTCGCGAGCTCCTTCAGGATGGAAAACTCGGCAGCCCGTCAGAACATTCCTACTACGAGGTCTGTACAGCACCCGCTCTTTTCGATTTGGTCGCCGCTCTGATTCGAACCCATCAGACCTCCACGTTTGTCTCCAGCCGCACCTAGCCTCTATACTTTTTGCGGAGGCGAAAGGGATCCGGTGATCTTCCCGGCCTCAAAGCCTTTTTCAGTTCCCGCGCGTGCAAACGTCCAGAAGTCCTGAACGCCAAAAATACAGAAATTAGACGGCTTAGAGAAGCTCGCGTAGCACCACCGTAGCACCAACTTTGACTGCTCGAGGAGAGTGGATGGATGTCTCCTTCTTGATCGACGAGTTGGAATGCATCGGAATACGATTCGAGATCATGCAAAGGTCGCCAAGACCGCCGGCGATCGCGATCTGGTACCCGCCCCGGTTCTCCAAAACCCGAAAACGGGTTTACGTTGTCCGCGAGTTACGAGCCGCCGTCCGCCAAATTGACGCAACTTTAGCCACTTCGAATATTACTAACCTAGTAGTTTATTGATATTATTCATAAACGGCGCCCATTTTACACTGCTTGTAGCGAACAACAACGAATGATTTTTTCAATTTCGCGGCGGTGTGTCGGGAGGTAAGAGGGGGGTGGAGGCCGTTTGGTTGAAGTTCCCCGGCTGCGGTGACTCCAACTGCGGCCCAAGACACAGGCACACGCACAGCCCGAGGGGATTACGGGACGGCGCTGGCAGGGCTGCGAGAAATGAGCCGTCTTTTGGAACTCGGTATGCGCCTCGCCGCCGAGATCCAAGAACGGGCTTCTTCTGATTACGATTTCGACGGCCGCGCGTTGGAGCAATTGAGCGACGTTGAGCTACTGCAAATTCTCGCTCGCGGTCAGGGAATGACAGAATCTAGGTTCTTGCAAATCGCGCGTGGCCAACTCCTTCAAGGCTCTGTTCCATCCGAAGTGTGAATTGAGGAATCACAAGAAGTTAAAACGCAGCGGTAGCGAGCCAGGCTCTGGAGAAGATGAGCGCCGTCCCATCGCCTGGCTCTTCACCGTCTCCTCTACTTCGGTATATCCCATCCTTCAAGCAGGCCGGATTCAAGGACGCTCGGCCACGGGTTCGTCGAATCAGCCAAGCTGCTTGGGGGCGGAGGGTCCGGTTGGATGCACGGCGTTTGCGTAGGCGCGGTCGGATGAGGCAAATTCGGCACTGCCGCGTTCGGAGTATGAAAGTTTAGAGCGCGCGCCAAGTTCTGTATGTCGTGCGAAGTGTCGCGCGCGGTCAGCGGCTCGAGCCCGAACCGCCATTCGATTAGTTTCAAGATCGACGTGTGGTCAAAGGTCATTCCCTTCACCTTTGGGTCGTCAGGATTGCCGCGGCTGAACGGGGACGCCACAACCGTGGGAACCCGGAAGCCCAGCAGGGCCTTATCGTTTACAAGGTCCGTGTCGACGCTGTTCGCCGGGGCCGCGGCGCGTGGTGGCGGCACGTGGTCGAAAAACCCGCCCCACTCGTCATAGGTCACGACGAAAACGGTGCTGGGCCACTGCGGGCCGTTTGCCACAGCCAGGAAGACGTCCGCGAGGAACGCGTCGCCCGCCTGTATGTGAGCGGGCGGATGGTCGTCATTTGTCGTGCCGGGTGCCGAAAAACCCGTGAACGCCGGGTCAACGAACGAAACCGCGGGCAGCGTTCCATTCTGAGCGTCACTCACGAAAGATCCTATGTTGGGAAACGGAGTTGTAATCCCATTCAAGAAGTACTTATTCCCCCAGAAAAACAGAATTGGGATATTCGACCAGTAATACCGCGCGCTCACGCCCGCAGCCAGCAAGCGGTCCCAGATGGTTGGCAGGTTGGTCGGCAACAATGCGTTTACGAGCCTGTCAGTCTGCGCCGCGTGCACAAAGAAACGATTCGGAAAGGTCGGGCCGAGGATTGAGCAGAAAGAGTGATCGAGCGTCGTGTAGTTGCGAGCCAGCGCGCTAGAGAACGGCCGGTCCGCTTCGACGTAATAGCCGATCACGTAGTCGTCATGCTTACCCGAGCGCAAGAACCCATCCATCGCGCCGCCGTCGTATTGCACGCGCCCGCCCTCATAGGAGTGGTCTGGGTCGGGGTGGTCGCAGCCCTGAAAGTCAGGGGCCAGGGCGTGGGTCGCGTGCGCTACCCCGGCAGAATCCAGGTAAGTGAGCCCGGCCTGCATTCCTTCCGCGTTCGGCAGCCAGCCGAGGAAGTGGTCGAAGCTCCGATTCTCCATCATCACCACAACAATGTGCTCGATGCCGGACTCTACCGGCGGCGGGAGCGAGGCGATCCCGAAGTCCTGGGCCAATGTTTCGCCACCCGGCCATCCGCTCACACGCCCGAGCAAAGCGGCCCCGCCAGCCAGTGCGGTGCCGCGGAGCAGGTCACGTCGTTTGATCTTCATCGTTACACCTCGATGTAGCCAGGATTTCCGTTTTGGCATCCTAACCCGCAGCAGTATACCCCCCCCGACTCCTTTGCAACCGTAATTTTGCGCTCCGGGCGCGAGCGCGCGATCTGCCAGCCAGATGTGCGCCTTTGGGATGAAGTCATCCCCCACCCGCTGGTGCCGTGCCGATGGGACCGGCTCAAGGAGGAGGCTTTTCGTGAGGAGCTTTACTTATCAATCCGGCGAGGAACTAAGAAAAAGCGATCGCATAACCTATCACGGTAACCCTCGAGAAGTTGAGTTTGTGCTCGTTGATCCGACAGGCGAAGCAGCTACGGGCTGGTACCTCGAGAAATTTCCTGGTGGCGGCATAATGATTTACGCCGAGGGATTCGGCAACGTATTCCTCGAAGAAAGCGATACCGACGAGGATCCGGAATTCCTATCGAGGGTGTAGGATAGGTCTCAATGGTGGCTGCACCGGATGAACCGAACTCTAACGACTGCAAATACTCACAGCTATTCCGCCACATCCAATACAAGCGAACCGCCACTACTCGGGTCGAGGGAGCCGACATTGTTACGAAATCACTGGGGAATGCCTGGCCGAAATTACTCTTGACTCAAGACTCGTCATACCCTATTGTGGCCTAGGCCTAGACCAATATACCCTATGTTGAAGCGCACCTGAGAGGAACTCCCCGTTCATGAAAACCCGCGAACAGCGAGACTTATTTCCCGGTGCGTTGGAGATGATGATTCTCAGAACACTCAAGCGGCAGCCACTGCATGGCTATGCCCTCGTCCAGCACATCAAGCGAACCTCGAAGGACTTGCTACAGATCGAAGAAGGGTCACTCTACCCCGCTCTGCAGCGCCTGCTGAAGGACGAGTTGGTCAAAGCAGAGTGGGGCATTTCCTCCACAAACCGTCGCGTTCGGATTTATAAGTTGACAGCAGCAGGAGCGAAGCATCTGGAGCACGAGGTGTCGCGTTTTGAAAAGATGCTCGAAGGAATTACACGGGTCTTAGCGCCGGGTGAATCATGATGTGGCTAAGACAACTGTTTTCGCGACGCCGCCTCTACGGCGATCTCTCGGAAGAGATTCAGGAACACCTCGAAGAGAAGATCGAAGAGCTGGTTGCTGGCGGGATGTCCCGGAAAGAGGCAGCGTATGCTGCGCACCGCGAATTTGGAAACGTAATGCTGACCAAAGAGGACAGCCGCAAAGTGTGGCGCTGGGCGGCGATGGAAGATTTTTTCACGGATGTCCGATTTGGTGCGCGGATGCTCCGGAAGAACCCCGGATTTACTGTGATTGTCGTGTTCACACTGGCCCTGGGCATCGCCGCGAACGCAACGATTTTCAGTTTCTTGAGTGCGTGGATTCTGAAGAAACCGGCGGTGAGCGATCCGGATCGCCTGATGGTTGTGTACGGAACGAATTCCAACGAGTTGCGGGAAATAAATCAGAACCCGGTGTCAGCTCCTAATTTCTTCACCTGGGAAAAGGAAAATCGTGTGTTTTCCCAGATGGCCGCGATGGACCCTTACGAAGCGGCGAGTCTGACGGGCCAAGGAGAACCGGAACGCGTGAGCGCGATGCGCGTGACCGCTAATTATTTTGCAATTCTGGGTGTTTCCCCGGCGCTGGGGCGAGCTTTCGCAGCCGGCGAAGATCAAAGCGGCAGCGATCGCGTGGTCATCCTGAGCCATAGGCTGTGGGAACGCCGGTACGGTTCGGATCCTAAGGTGGTCGGGGCCACAGTCCGCTTGAACGGCGAGAGTCACACGGTGATCGGCGTAATGCCTTCAGGATTCATACTGCACTCGTTTCTAACGCAGATGTGGACGCCACTGGTATTGCAGGACGCGCAGCAGAGTGCGGCGGCGCGTGAGAACCGCAATCTCTATTTATTCGCCCGGCTCAAAACCGGGATAAGCGCGAAGCAGGCGCGGGCGGACATCGCGACGCTCGGGCGGCTGGCGGCGGAGGCTTTCCCGGACACGGAAAAAGGCTGGGGGGCTGAAACGCTTCCGCTACAGGACTTCATGATTCGAACTTACCCCGCGGGGTCAGCTATGGTGATTTGGATGTCCGCGGCCGGATTTGTTCTGTTGATCGCATGCGCGAACATTGCGGGGTTGCTCCTGGCGCGGGCGGCGGGCCGCGGGAAAGAGATGGCCATTCGCGCGGCCATCGGCGCGGGCCGCGGGCGAATGATCCGGCAATTACTGACCGAGGCGGGGCTGATCGCTCTACTCGGCGGTGCGCTGGGTCTTGCACTGACGTTCTGGAGTGCGCGAGCTCTGCAATCGGCACTGGCGTTCGACGAGCAGTCCCAGGCACTACAACCGGCGGTGGACGGACACGTGCTCTTCTGTACTTCCGCAATATCCTTGCTGGCTGCTCTTTTATTCGGACTTGCCCCCGCGCTGCAAGCGGGGACTCCGAATGTCTCCGCGATATTGAAGAACGATAGTGCAACGGTCTCGGCAGGCCGGGGGCGCAGCCGCTTTCGGAGCGTGCTGGTGGCGGGAGAAGTTGCTCTGGCCGTGTTCTTGTTGACGGGCGCGGCACTCTTCATCAAGGCAGCCAACGATGCAATCCACTCTGACCCGGGGTTCGATCCCCAAAATCTTTTGACCGCCCGACTCTCCTTGGCGAACGCTCGGTATGGAAAGGCAACAACGCAATCCGCATTCTTTCAGGAGCTGCTGGAAAAGCTGAAAGTGCTTCCCGGGGTGGAGTCGGCGGCAGTGACATCCAACTTGCCAGCGTGGGACGCAGGGGACGTGTCTTTTCGCTTGAAAGGCCAGGAGAATACGCCGGCCGGAGCGCGCCCGCGCGCCTTTCATTTTGTCGTGAGTCCGGACTATTTTGGGACGGCAGGAATCGCTCTGATTGCCGGGCGCGGGTTTACCGAATCGGATAATGCGAACGCGCCCGCCGTGACACTGATCTGCGAAGTCTTTGCCCGCCGCTATTTCCCAAATGGAGATGCGATTGGGAAGCAGGTTCTGATCGATTCGGGCGACGCGAAGAGTGCTCAGTGGCGTCAAATCGTTGGGATCGTTCGCAGCGTGAAGATTGACCCGCTCGATTCAGTAACTCACGCTGAAATCTACGAACCCTTTCTGCAACGGCCTGCATCTTCGATGGCGGTGATGGTCAGAGCGAAGTCCAATCCCGAAGCGCTGGCCCCCGGTCTGCGCGAAGCGGTATGGGCACTCGACAAAGATCAGCCGATCACAAGCGTGATGAGCATGCAGGATCAGAAGACCATAGAAACCACCGGAAGTGGGTTGATAGAAACGATACAAGCGATTTGCGCTGGAATGGCGCTGATCTTGGCGGTGGTGGGGCTCTACGGGCTCGTTTCCTTTTCGGTGGGACAGCGTAGCCGAGAGATAGGAATTCGCATTGCATTGGGGGCCGAGAGGAAAAATATCTTGCAGCTGGTGCTGCGCGATGGAATGAAGCTCGCGCTCATTGGAGTGGCAATCGGATTGGTTGGCGCGTTTCCACTTCCACGAGCCTTCGGCAGCCTCTTCCCGGGTTTTCACGTTGCCGGCGGTTGGATTTTTGTACTCGTCTCGGTCCTGATGGGCGGCGTCGTCGTACTGGCGTGCTACGTTCCCGCGCGGCGGGCGATGCACTTGGATCCAATGGTGGCACTGCGATACGAGTGACAAGTTTGGAATGCTAGAAGAACACCGCGGATGTTTTAGTCCTGGATGAAACATGAACTGGGTTAAGCAACTATTCTCGCGTCGCCGCCTCTACGGCGATCTCTCCCAAGAGATTCAGGAACATCTCGAAGAGAAGATTGAGGAACTCGTTGCGAACGGCATGTCCAGAAAAGAAGCCGTCGCCACGGCGCGCCGCGAATTTGGCAATGTCACACTAATTGAAGAAGACAGCCGCAACGCTTGGCGCTGGCCCTCCATTGAAGATTTTTTCATGGACCTTCGCTTCGGTGCGCGCATGCTGCGCAAGAACCCGGGCTTCGCGACCGTGGCCATTGTGACGCTGGCACTTGGAATAGCGGCCAATACGACCGTCTTTAGTGCGGTGAACGGCTGGATGTTGCGACGCCCGCGCATCAAGGATCCCGCCAGGGTGGTCGTGATCGTAACCACCGACCCAGCCAAGGAAGGATGGGGATGGGACCGCCAACCTGTTTCGGCCTTTGATTTCGTGGCATGGCGGGAGCAGAGCCGATCCTTTGAGGCTATGGTGGCGGGCGAGCCGGAGGAATTTGCGCTGAACGGAGAAGGCGAACCGGAAAGGGTTCCAGGACTGCGGGTGTCCGCAGACTATTTCCATGCTCTGGGCGTTGAGGCTGCTCTGGGGCGGACCTTCCTGTCGGATGAGGACCAGTCTGGTCGCAACCGAGTCGTCATTCTGAGCCACGGATTGTGGCAACGTCGGTTCGGCTCCAACCCCAAGGTGATGGGGGAGGTCGTGCGCCTGAATGGCGAGGGCTATACCGTGATCGGTGTGATGTCCAGCAACTACCGGATTGGGGTGTACGGCGGCCCCGAATTGTGGGCGCCACTCGTCTTCCCCCCTGAAAGCCTTCTCCCTACCGCCCGCGGGAACCGCAGCCTGGAAGTCATGGCTCGGCTGAATTCCGGGGCAAGTGTTGAGACGGCAAGGGCTGAGATGGCAGCTCTCGCCCAACGCTCCGAGCAAGCCCACCCCGGCACGAGCAAGGGTTGGAGCGGCTCAGCAATGTCGATCCAGCACTACATTGCCGATGAGTTTGGGGTTGGCATGAGGCTGCAGATGGGAGTGGCCTTCTTTGTCCTGCTCATTGCTTGCGTGAACATTGCGAGCCTCCAGCTTGCGCGCGGCGCAGAGCGCCAAACGGAGTTCGTCGTGCGGACGGCTCTGGGCGCGGGCCGTTTCCGCCTGGTCCGCCAATCGCTCGTTGAAAGTCTTCTCATTGCTCTTGCAGGGGGTGGGCTAGGCCTGCTGCTTGCTTCGCGGGGTGTGGACTTGTTCCGTAGGGGTCTCAGCATGACCGCCGACGTTAGTTCGATAGGGCGCGAAATGACCATCGATCATACCGTGATGATCTTCACGCTCGGCGTATCGGTTCTCGCAGCCGTTCTTTTCGGCTTAATGCCGGCCGTGCACCAGACGGCCCTGGGTCTCCACTCGACGCTCAAAGAAGGTAGCCGCGCGATTTCGCAGAGCAAGGCCCGCCACCGGACACAGAGTGTGCTGGTGACTGCGGAAATCGCCCTGGCGCTGGTGCTCCTGATCGCAGCAGGAGTTTTCGTCCAGGAATTTCTCGACAGAGTTCACGCTGGTTTCGGAATTGACTCGAATCAGGTCTTGACAGCAAACATCTCCCTTTCGAACGCGGGATACAAAGATCCCTCCAAGCAGGCGGCCTTCTTCCAGGAAGCTATCCAGCGCCTCGAAGCGCTTCCCGGTGTAATTTCGGCGGGCGCGACGAGTACCCTGCCGCTTGGGGATTACGAGCGCTCAGTCACGTTTAGCATCGAGGGCCGTCCTGCTGTGTCACGCACGGAGAGGGCGCGGACGGATTATTTCGCGATCAGCCCCGATTATCTTCGCACGCTGGGCATCCCGCTGATTCGCGGCCGCAATTTCTTATCTTCCGACAGCGCGCAGGCGTCGCCGGTAGCCCTTGTAAATCAGGCTTTTGTTCGGCGTTACTTCCCGAATGAGGATTCCATCGGTAAGCGCATTCGGCTTGACACCAGTGGATTGGACCGGTCGGATTGGAGTGAAATCGTGGGCGTAGTCGGTGACGTGAGAGACTCGTTTGAGCAGCGGAAATATGTACCCCAGGCCTACGAGCCCTATCCACAGAAGTCATCCTCCTTGATGACTCTCGTCGTGCGGACGGGATCCGATCCGTCGGCCTTCGCTCCGATGTTACGCCGCGCTGTCTGGGATGTGGACAAGGACCAACCCATCGCCACCGTCCAAACCATGAACCAAGTAATGGCCCGGTCCGGCGCCGGGATGCGCGTGGCGAACATTCTCATCGGCGCGTTCGCGGGTCTCGGGATGGCCTTGGCTGCGGTAGGAATCTTTGCGTTGATGGCTTACGCAGTCGCGCGGCGGACACATGAAATTGGAATCCGCATGGCACTCGGCGCCCGGAGAAGCGATGTGCTCAGAATGGTGATGAAAAAAGGAATGGTTCTGGGGGCCGTGGGGATTGGAAGTGGTTTGGCTTTGGCCGCTCCCTTAGTGTGGCTCAAGCTAGGCCTCGTTAACGACGATTTCCTGCCATTCGGTCAACGCGGCCCCGTCTTTTTGGCCGCCGTTTTGCTGATTTGGCTTGTGGCACTCCTAGCCAGTTACGTTCCTGCGCGGCGGGCGACCAAAGTGGACCCGATTGTCGCCCTGAGGCACGAGTAGAGGAGCTGCAGCCGACACCTGTGCTCCGTACAGATTGAAACAGGCGGCTTTCGAAGGAAACTAACATGGCAGGGACTAAGCCAAAAATCCGATTCAGTAAAGTGATAGAGATCCTTCTCTGGCTTGCCGGGCTGGGAGTGCTCGCCGAGAACATTTTCCGAATCCATCCTGGTCGCACCACGAGCCGGGGCTCGATCTCGCTCTCAATACAGGGCTCCGCCGCGGATCCATGTATCTCGACCTCGTCTGGGAAAATATTGACCTGGTGAATCGTATTGCTAGAATCCCGCGAACAAAAAACGGAGACCCGGTGACGATCCCTCTAAACGCAGCAGCACTCCGAACCTTGGCAATCTTTCGCGCTCGTGCCGATGGATCTGGCCGTGTCGTGCGGAACATCGCCGGCGAGACGCTCAACACCACGGCGCATTGGTTCGTTTCCGCCGCGCGAGCCGCCGGCATCCGAAATTTTCGCTGGCATGATTTGCGGCACACCTTCGCTTCGCGTTTGCGTCAAGCAGGGCTGCCACTCGGAAATATTGCCGAGCTCCTCGGACACAAAGGCCTCGCGATGACTCAGCGCTACGCGCATCTTTCGATCACGAATTTACACGACGCCGTTTCTCGGTTGGAACGTAGCACCACTGTAGCACCAGAGGCTCAAGAGCAAATTTCTGTGAGCGCGCACATCAACTGAAACTGTTTGCTATCATCGATTTGCACACAGCGGAGGCGAAAGGGATCCGGTGATCTTCCCGGCCTTCAAAGCCGGCGATTCGGCTCTTCGCGAGCCGAGTGGTGGGTTCGACTCCCACACGCTTCCGCCAAGTACTCGGAAACAAATACTTTAAGCATTCTGTTCTGTACCAATTGGAACATTTGTACCGATTGACCGCTGGCCGATCTTCTCCGGCTGCTGGGCTCGCAACAAATTTCACTCAAATGAGGTCAATGTGAAAAGAGAACGCCTAACACAGATCGTCCTGGTGATCGTGGGGCTGTTGAATCTGGCCCTAATTTATTTTCTATATATGGATCTGCGGCATTCCAGCTGGCTTTTGGAGCGGAAGAACGAGGTCGAGCCGATGTTTCTGAGCTTCTTTATTCCGGTCGGGGTCTTTCTACTCGTGGCCGCAAGGAGACCATCTGAGCATCGCTCCATGATTGCTCTAGCAGCTTGGTGGAACATCTCCCATGGCGTGGTGATGGCTATTCAAACCGTGGAAGCCTGGATTCACAGCGTCCACAGGAACTTTACTGATGTGATCGTATTCCTTGTGATCGGAGGCGTCCTATTAGTGCTTCTGCCAGCAAAGCGAGAGGCAGTCGCGCCAGGAGTTGCGTGAACGAGCGCAGAAACCCCACACTCTGCGCGGATAACCCGGATAACCGTTTCCTCTCGTGTTCTTTTAACGGTTTTTCCCCGAGGGGATGACAGTGTAGCCCAGCGGCTCTAGGGCAGATTGGCGTTACATCGGGGTTACATTGACCACGTCGCAGGAGTGATTGAGCACCCTACCAATCGCGGCGCTCGCACTGTAGACTCAGTGGTTCTTGTCGTGGTCAACGACGATACTGGAAAGCCAGTTTCAGAGGGCAGCGGTTTTATTGCTTCGTCTGACGGAAAGATCGTCACCAATCATCACGTAATCGCTGGCGCTCATTCGGCAGTTGTAAAGCTAAACAATGGATCATTCTTTCCTGTGGAAGGTATTCTTGCCGATGATTCAGACCGGGACATAGCTGTTATCAAGGTTTCGGGTAAAAACCTACCTGTTCTAAAGATGGCTGACTCTGATTCACTGGCGGCTGGGGATCATGTTGTCGCAATTGGTAGCCCTCTCGGTCTAGAAAACTCAGTCTCTGACGGCATAATCAGCGGATTTAGGGAAGACGGAAAAGGTAGAAGTTGGGTCCAAACTACTGCTCCTGCTTCTCACGGGAATAGCGGTGGTCCCCTTCTGACCATGGACGAAAAGGTAGCAGGAGTCGTGACTTGGAAGGCTACGGCGGGGGAGAACTTGAACTTCGCTGTTCCGAGCAAGTTGATCGCTGCACTTCTTGCCAGTTCAACCGTCAAACCCCTTGGAACCGTATCCAAAACCGAGCCAACTTCCGCAACCTCGTCAGCAGACGAACGAGTTTGGACTTCGATGACGAACGGCCACGATTACAAAGTTCGGATAGATGGAGATTACATTTACATTCAGTGGATAAATCTTCCGCCCGCATTGCAGTCAACAGCGGCCTTCACTAGGTGCGAGTTAAAAAAATCAGGTGATAAGTGGATCGGAAAGAGCGTTAGTAACTTCCCGCACGCCTTTAGGTCTGGGGCAAAGTGGTGCCGACTAGAGACCGACATTGAAATAGATAAAATTTCGGATTCACGGATTGAAGGTGTCGCATTGGCGTGGACCTCGATGAACGTCGGCAAATGTCAGCCAGAACGCCCGGAACGGAAACAATTCATTTGGATTCCGAAGTAGCAATTTGTACCGACCGCGCAGATACCCGGTAGAACGCACAGGGAAGCACCCTGCCGTGACTTCGTTCAGCGTCGCTAGAACTGGCATCGCAAAGTTAAACCTAGTTATTCTTTTGCGTCAGCGCCGCACTCGCCTTCGGGCGTAGCAGGGCTTGGCGGACCTTGTTGATTAAATATCCATTTCCGAATGCCAGGATTGCCGACACTCCGAACACAATCGCTCTATGCGAAGGGTGTTGGCGAAAATCTAGCTCAAACTCCCAATCCATGTCGGGATGCGGGTCGTATTTCTTGCTTGGAAACACTTTCTCAGATTGCTGGTGAATTGCGTGCCGCCACTCGTAAGGCAGAAATCCTTCAAGTATGGCTGCTTCAACCAGCACTAGCGCCAAAAGGACCATCACCAGCAAGGGCTTTTTCATGTTTGAAGTCTAGGTATCATTGTAAGCGACGGTGCAGGAAACAAGGCTGAAGTCCGATAAGCTTGCGTCTCAAAGTGAAAACGCGGTTATTCCTGCGCGTGAACGCCAAGCGCCTGCGGGCGACGGGGTAGGTGCTATACTCCGCGCTCGTAAGGTATTGTTAATTAGGGAGACAGCACATGGAAGCAGCGGCAATTCTTGTCCAGACGATAATCAATAGCAGCACATCTCTAAAGATGGGACTTGAAACTCAAGCTGCACAGAGTCCGACCGCAGCAGCAGACTTTCTGAGACCGTATTATGTTGCGGCTTGTCTCGCCATCAATAAGGCACATGCAGAAAACCCCGGCACTCGTTAACCACGACAGGCACCAGATGCCCCGTAGGACGCTATTGGGGGCGATTTAAAGCCACAATCTCTAGCTTGCTATAGCAAAGTACTTGGCATTTCAAAGTTTAAACTTGGTTATGTGGGCACAAGGTTGCCCCAAAACGAAGTTAAAACGCCGTTACTCTCAGCCATCCCGGTAACCCCTGTTTGAACAAAGTGCAGTTGCTTCGATCCATCTCCGTTGCATTACCCTTTGTTCCGTTCGTTCTGGTGTGCAGGCTACTGCACGGAATGCAGTAGATGTGTCTTGTACGGGTGAACAGGCCCGAACTTCAGACCATCAGCATAGAAGTGCCTTATTCCTTCAGGGTGAAGTCGTTTTGGCCGGGTTTCGACGTGGACGAAAGTGTTCTTGGCAGGGGTGGAAGGGGTTCGGCTTCAGGGTGGAAGCGTGGCCCAGCGAAATGTCATTTGTCCGATAAGCGCGGCGCTATACAGACAAGTGGATTACTTTCCGAGTGGGTGTTCACAATTGTCGCAGTATCAGGAATGACTACATGGCGTGAGTATGCGTCGTGAAGGGTTGTTGCTTGACTCCCACAGCGTCGCGGCACAGAATACGCGGCAATATTCCCTCCGAACGGATTCTGTGTCCCACTGAAAATTCCAGGCTGCGTCCAAAGAGGGAAGTTGAAAGGAAAATCAAATGACACGAGGACAAAGACTCAAAGTTGTAGGAGCGACCATGGCCTTTGCTGGAGTTGCGATGGCCGGGATGTTGTTCAATTCGCCGCGTGGAAGGGCCGATGACCGAGGTGGCGATTCCGATTCGAGGATTGAGCAGGGATTTGAGATTGCGCCGGTCCCGCTGAACCTGGAGGGAAAGAATCCAGCATTGGTGGGATTGGGCAGTTACATTGTAAATGCACAGGCTGACTGCGATGGCTGCCACAGCGCCGGGCCTGCCACTCAATTCGCCCCGGGCGGAAACCCATACTTTCTCGGTCACCAGACGGAGAAGATTAATCCGGCAACCTACTTGGGTGGCGGCAGGGATTTTGGTGGGTACCCAACACCAACTTCTCCCTTGCACATTATTTCTCGTAACTTAACACCCGATAAAACCGGGCTGCCTGAAGGGGGTCACACGTTTGCAGAGTTTGTACAGATCATCAGGACTGGCAAAGATTTTGATCATCTGCACCCAACCTGCACGGGAATGCCAAACTCAAGCTGCGTGCCGCCTCCATTTGACGGCGATCTTTTACAAATAATGCCCTGGCCCATTTATGAACATATGACGGATCATGACCTCCGCGCCATCTACGAATATCTCAGCGCGATCCCTTGCATCGCAGGCCCGCCAGCACCTAGCCCATTGCACAACGATTGTTCCTAAGGCTGACGCGGAAAAACCGCCCCCAGATCTCCCTCAGTGCTCTGCAGGCACTGAGGGAGATCTCTTCGTCCATGAATTGCATGGTTACGCAGGCAGAAGCGCGTTTTCCATTCATTTTCCAATTGAGCCTATACAAGTTTGTAAGAAAAGCCGCCTTTGCCTTTCGTGAACCGACAGACTTTTCATGCCGCGCCCGACGCGCTGCGCGTTGGCAGCTTCGTTAGCGCGTGCTTCGTCGGCGGCGAGCTTTGAACGCCGAGGCGCGGTAGGTGCATTAGTTCGACTCAACGGACTTGCATAGTGCGGGTTCACTGCTGGCCGTGCGGACGCCGGAACGTACTCGGCGAAACCGCTGGCAATCGCATCTTGGCTTTCGGCGACGGCGCGCACAATTTCATGCGTCAATTCAGTTCCGTTCCGGCGAGCACGTCCGTATGCAATTTGCAAATCACCACGAGTGGGTTGCGGCAGCGCCGGTTTCTCTAAATGGTCCAACGCTTTTGTGAAAGCCAAGTTCTGGCACTTGCGCGCGAATTCTTCCGAAGACAGGGCCTGCACGCGCGCAACCGTGACTTCGCCCGACCTAATTAATCGTCTTGCCTCAGATTCGATTGGGTCCGTAGGTTCGACATCCGTTGCCGGTATCTGAGCAGGAACGGGGCGCACCTTGACGTACGCGTAAGTCAATGCGTCAGCATCGTAGCCGTTAAGATTTTCCGCACGGACAACGGATGCCATTGCGAGAAGTGTCTGCTCGTCGGCCACGAATTCTGGGTGGCGAGCCTTTACAATTTCAAGAGCAAGAGCTATGCGCGTTAGTTCTTGCTCTTCCTGAGACATTATTTCTGGTTGATTCACTGTTTCTCTCCCTTCAAGAGCCTTCATCTTTTAGAGGTGCAGACGGTCCGGGATGAAGGGGCCGGACCGTCGCATCGAGAGGCGCTTGTGGGTCGCACAAGTACTCACTCGCACTGTCACGTTGACCTGTGACAAGTTCTATTTTGTGCGAGGGACCATACAACGACCTTGCACCGCTTTTTTGCTCTTGCCATTCAACGCGCATCGGAGTAGGGTCCCACCACTTCTCCTCGGATGTCCCGACGACGACGCTTCACAGGGTTGGTTCAAAATGCTTTGTGCTCCCGGGCAACACAACTGTTGCTGTTCTATCGCACAACGCTAAGGCCAGTGACGCCTTCGGCGACCCCAACTGTAGGTGATGTGGAGAAGTTCGTGCGTTGGTCCAGGCAATTAACGAAGAAAGGGGTCAAGAAGATGCCAGTAATTAGGAAAGCCGCTCTCGTTGTGGCTGCGGCGGTGTTCGCAGCGGTGACTGCAACTCCCGCGAACAACGCCGAGCAGGTGGTGTTCAGCGATACCGGTGCTTTGATGAACCTAGTTGGGAATACCAAGGCCACTACGACGCCGTTCGGCTTCTGGATTTGGTGCTCGGGGTCTGCCGCTCCGGGAAGCAATGGCGGCTATCAAAACGCTAATGCCTGTCAAGGGTCGATGTATTTCTACAACCTCGAAACAAAGGCAACGGGCGTCATTGGCCAAGTAACGGAAGGCCCGGCGGGGATTTACACGATGCATATTGTTCAGGGGACTGCTGCCCAATTGTTTAGTGGCACCCTAAATCCCGCATATACGTGCACTCTCACCAACATGACGCCGAACCCGAAGGGACCCGGGAACACGGTACAAGTGGGCTGCATATTTATGGACCCGGCCCTCGGTGGCGGGTTGGGCACGGCTACGGATACCGGCGCTGTTGTGAACGTCACTGGCCCTCATTGATTAGGAAACGCTCATAGGCCCGGCTAGTCCCAGGTGAATCTGGCGACTGGGCAGTGCCGACTTCTGCGGTAGCTAGGGGTGTCCGTTCGAGCCCTCATCTTTCGCGCTCATTCTACTGTCGCGATGGATATTTTGAGAGCGCGGTTGGCCGCAGTGAGTTGTAGAGACGCATACAAAATTCGGCCCCGGCATGGCTGAGAGCCAGTGCCGGACGCGCATTTGTACCTGACGCTCGAAATCTGGTTTCGGTAGGGACATGTCCTCATTCCAAAGGTATTGCTCAAGCTCTCGCGCCAGCTTGTTCAGCGGGTGCTCCGGGAGTTCGGAAAGGATAGCTTCGGCTTTTTCTGCGGGAGTTGCGCTCGCTGCCTCTTGAATCGCGCGCGTATGGTTTGTGATACCTAGTTGGCGGGTCAGCCATGCATTGATGTCCGCCTCGACGCTACTAGAAACAGGCGCGGTTTCGCGCGCAGCTTCTACCCGGTCGCATAGCGCTAACAGGTCTCGCGTCGTGGGCTTGAGTTCCCTTTTTTCGAGAGAAGGTTCTTTGGTGCCGACAATTGGGGAGATTTCGTCCAGGCGATTCTCGATTTCAGTGCGGCGCGCTTTCGATGTCCGGCTGAGCTTGAGTTCGCGGCGGAGCGCACGGTACTCGTCGCGCGCAACTCGGTCGGAAGGCTCCTGCCACCTGTGTTTGTAACTCATCGTTTTCCTTACGCAGCCAACTTCAGTTCTTGCCGTTGCGGGTGACGGCGATTTCGCGCCTGCTGCTTCGCGGTCGCCCATCGGCAGTTTCCGGGTTCGTAGTTCCCATTCGTGTTGATGCGGTCGATGGAATATCGTCTCGTTGGGCGAGGCTTCGGGCCCATGTCTTCCAGGAACGCGACGAAGGAGTTCTGCCAGCGTTCGCACACGGAGATACGGCGCGCGCCGTACAGCCGGAACTTAGGGTGGTTCGCTTGATAGCAGCGTCGACGCATGTTCCGCCAAGCGCAGTATTCAGGGGTGTGTTTGTCCGGCCGTGCGCAGCCGCGTTTCTGCCGCGGACCGGGGCGGAGGAAGACGAGCTTGTTTGTCTCTACAGCTTTCAGCATTGAAAAGGGTTTCTCTAAAAGGGTTTGTTACTGTGACGCCTCCCCGTTCTGGTTCCGTTTTCCGCACAAAGCCAGGTTCTGCGCGGACATGATTCCCGCACAAAAACCGCACAGATTCCGGACGAGGAAATTTCTGTTAGGTAAGAGTGGCCTTGGGTCCCATCGAGCCGGGGGTCACCCCCCGGTAGGGGGTCGGCTCATTCCATAAAGTAGTGCCTTCTTCTGGCCGGATGGAAAGCAGAGCGCAGCGACAGCAGGGTCACCGTCCAGCGGAGAGAAGGGGAATCCCGCTCTGCCTTGTAGGCTACGTGCGATGGGACGCACGGTCTGATCGAGTTCCTCCTCTCCAGACAAACATTTTCAGCAGCTTTCCAGGTCGCACGAAGGGTTGCCGACAATCCAGGAGTTAGCCAACTTACCCACGCTGCTTTGCAAACTAAAGTAAGCCGCACAGAGATATTGACAAGCAGGATCGACATTCAATATAGTCGCTTATCGATATATCGATTATCGAGCACATATGCCAAAACGAAAACTCGATCCATTGCCCTCGGCGGCGTTTCAGATCCTGCTCGCTCTAGCTGATGAAGATCGGCATGGTTACGGCATTATGCGGCAAGTTGCGGAGCAGACCGAAAGCCGCATGCGACTGGGCCCTGGAACCCTATACAGCTCCATCCAAACTCTACTCGAAGCCAAACTTATCGAAGAGGTAGGCCAGCGTGAGGACGCCAAACTCGGCCAGGAGCGGCGCCGTTATTACCGGCTGACTTCGGGTGGACGCAAACTGGCACGGTCCGAGGCCGAACGGCTTGCCGATTTGCTGCGCGTCGCGCGGGCCAAGAAGATCTTAAAGGGGGACTATGTCTGAGAAGATATACGCCTGCCTGTTGCGCCTGTTTCCTTCCCATTTTCGCGAGGCTTACGGCGACGAAGCGCTGCAACTCTTCCGCGACCGCGCCCGCGATGAAAAAGGATTCTTCCAGCAGGTTGGTCTTTGGCTTGACCTGCTGGCCGATTTAGCAGTCTCGGTCCCACGCCAGTACCGCGACGTCCGACCGGCGCTCGCCGACGCCGCAGTCCAGCAGCGTTTGGGGAGCGCGCCTGCCTTTTTTGTTCTCGTAGATGAATCACCCGGTCCGGAGGCACTGATTTTTGGATGTGTTCTCTCGATGATTGCCTTAAGCACGTTCTCGATATTACTTGGCCACGGCGGAAACCACCGGCCACTGAGTGCTTCAGGCTATCAACGGGGCTATGCAACCGATTCGCGCCCGTCCGCCATGGCACACGCGACGGGACAGGTTCCCGCCGATGCCGAAGACGTCACTATGAGCGCAAGCCGCATGGAACTGAACGAAGCCATGCCAAGCGAGTCGCAATCGACTGCTCTCCTCCCGCCAGACAGCTCCCCACGCCCCGAAGCGCTGCCTCCGCAACTCCTGGATGCCGCGGAGCGGAAGCGATTGATGAACGCGGTGATCGACAACCTAAAACAGCATTACATTGATCCCCAGGTCGCACGGAAGATGGCGGATGCGCTGTTGGCTCACAACAAAAATGGCGATGACGACGCGGTCACGGACGGCAGGGCCTTCGCCGACCTGCTGACCAGGCAGATGCGAGAAGTGAGCCAGGACATGCACCTCGAGGTGGTCTACAGTCAGAGTCCCCTGCCCCATCTCCTGACGGAACCGTCACCGGAAGACCTCGCGCGTTATCGAAAGGAGTTGGAGCAAGACAACTGCACTTTCAAGAGGGTCGAGATCCTGCCGAACAATATCGGCTATCTAAAGCTGAATACTTTCCCCAATCCTTCTATGTGCCAGGCAACGGCGAGGGCAGCGATGGCTTCCTTGAACCACGCGGACGCAATCATCTTTGATTTGCGCGACAACCGCGGCGGTGAGCCGGCCATGACCGCGCTGATGGCCGCCTACCTCTTCGATCATCCGGAATACTGGTACAACCCTAGGGAAAATACGACAGAGCAGTCCTGGACGCTCTCGCCGGTTCCAGCAAACAAACTCGCGGACAAGCCGGTATACGTCTTAACGTCGGCCAGGACTTTTTCCGGCGCGGAGCAGTTCTGCTACGACCTGAAGATGCTGAAGCGCGCCACCCTAGTAGGTGAAAAGACGGGTGGGGCCGCGCACGCGGGCGTTTTTCACCGTATTGATGATCACTTCGGTATCGGCATTCCCGAAACGAAGACGATCAATCCCTTTTCAAAGACCGACTGGGCGGAGACGGGCGTCGAGCCGGATGTCAAGGTGAAGGCCGCGGATGCGCTGGAAACGGCAAAGAAACTTGCGGAAAGTAAGCTGCAGAGGAAGTAAGAGTCTGGAAACTTGCTGGATAACAGGCAATCTCTAACGAGGCCGGCCGTTGTCAAGAGTTTTTTGCATCTTTCTTAAGCTCTTGAGTTTTTCTTTCCTTCTTTAGACACACCCGCGCGCTTGCGCAAGAGCGCCTTGTTCCCAGACCGATCCATTCCAGTCGTCGCTCTCTGATTTGCGTCACCCTACTCGCTCGGTCCC
>Ga0207646_10000312_pt1 | contig 66106 bp, 69 predicted proteins | sample KBSK5502metaG_FD_184343 | JGI IMG/M metagenome (GOLD analysis project Ga0207646, IMG submission 184343) | Corn, switchgrass and miscanthus rhizosphere microbial communities from Kellogg Biological Station, Michigan, USA - KBS K5-50-2 metaG... | ecosystem: Host-associated > Plants > Roots >... | reverse complement strand
ACGTATCGACGGCCGCGCAGGGTGTCGCTCCACGCGCGTCGGTCCAGATGAACCAGGCGTGCATGTTGTCGCTGATCAGCGTGTTGTAGTCGCCCTGGAACTGGGCCCCAAGGCTGTTGGTCGACGAGCCGTCCGGATCAGAGGAAGCAGAGGAGATCTTGAGCGGCGCCGAGAAAGCGCCTCCGCCGACCGACTCCGCAATGTAGCTGTCGTAGCGCACGACGCCCGCGCCGGGAGCCGTGCCCGCCGCCACGGCGTCGAGCGCCTGGGTGGCCACAGTCACCTTCGATCCGTCGGGCGACACGGCCACGCCGGGGAAGAATGCGCTCCGCCCCGCCACGTCCAATACCGTCATGGCCGGCGTCCATGTGTCGCCGCCGTTGGACGAAGTGGTCAGCATGATCTGGCCCCGTCCACTCCGAAAGTCCGTCCAGGCCACGTAAACCTTGCCCGTTACCTGGTTGACGTCGACGCTCGGGAAGCTGTCATTGCGGAAGCTGGAGCCGGGCAGAGGGCTTGGGATGTCGACCACCGTGCTGGCGACAGCCTGTCTGCTGAAGGTCTGTCCGCCGTCGGTGGACTTGACGAACATCTGCGCATTTGTCTTGGTTCCGTTGATCTGGGTTCCGCTTTCGAAGAAGACGTAGACCTCACCGTTCGGCCCCGTGCGGATGGCCGAGCCCTGGCGGCCGCCGATGGCGTTGTTGTTATGCGCCGGCGTGAGCTGCTGCGCGGGCGAGAACGTTCGGCCGCCGTCGGTCGACCGCGAGAACATGATCGGCTCGGCGCGGCCCGGACCGCCCTGGAACAGGGTCCAGCTGACGTAGACGTTGCCGGCGAAGGCCGACTTGGAGCCGGCGTCAACCCACAGGTCGATCTTGTCGTTGAAGTCGACCGGGTTCGTCCTGTCGGTGGCCAGGACCGGGTCTGACCAGGTGTTGCCGCCGTCAGACGAGCGCGAGACGGTGAGTAGCTCGGAGTTGGTCACAACCCCGCGCACGCCGGCCAGGCTGCCGTAATAGGCGACCCCATCGCGGCTGAAGGCAATGGACGGGTCGCCATCCGAGGCGAGCCCGGGTATGCCGAGGTCGCGGGCCAGCTTGCCGAAGCCCGGCAGGGTGTGGATCATGCCGCCGTTGAAGCTGGCGGTGTTGTCGCCGCCGGCCGGGGCCGAGAACTGGCTCCAGCTGGCGCCGCCGTTGCTGCTCACGTACACGCCGGACAGGCCGATGCCGAACTTGAACGAGCAGCTGGTGGCAGTACAAGCCTGCTCGTCGATCTCGTCGTTGGAGCCGGCGATGAGATTCATCGGATTGGTCGGGTTCTGCGCGATTGCGGGCTCGTTCTGCTTGTTCTGCGGGAAGGGAGCCGGCTGGACCAGGTTGGTCTGTGTATCGAAGTTGACGGTGGCGGCCTGGGCCGGACCAGCGCCTGCGAGCAGGCCCAGAAGCACGCCGAGAGTGATGGCGAGGGATCTCCAGATTGCTCTCATTCAACAACCTCCTTGCGAGCGCTCATAAGCGTGTCTCGGTTCCTGGGCAATTGTCAAGCGGCGAACTTGCGCTCGCGATCAGAGCCCTAGGTAAGCCTTGCGAACGCCCGGATCTTCCTTCACTTCGGCGGCCGCGCCGCTCAACACGACCCGTCCGTTCTCGAGCACATACGCACGGCTCGCCGCGTCCAGCGCGACGAGCACGTCCTGTTCGACGAGGATGAGAGCCGTGCCTTCGCGATTGATCTGCTGCACGACCTCGATCAAGTGGTCGACGACGTTGGGGGCGAGGCCGAGCGACAGCTCGTCGATCATCAGGAGCTTCGGCCGGGCCATCAAGCCGCGCCCGATCGCAACCATCTGCTGCTCTCCGCCCGACAACGTGCCCGCATCGCGAGAGAGCTTGTCCGCAAGCGCGGGGAAATGACCGAGCACGCGCTTCATGTCGTCGCGAACCTCGCGATCTCTCCGGAGATAAGCGCCCAAGAGCAGGTTCTTCTCGACCGACATCGTTCCGAACAAACGGCGGCCCTGGGGAACGTGTGCGATGCCCTTTCGCACGAGGGATTCGGGGCGGGCGCGAGTGACGTCCTCGCCCGCGAGCGTGATCGTGCCCGATGTAGCGCGAATCAGTCCGCTCAGGGCGCCGAGCAGAGTGGACTTTCCGGCGCCGTTCGCGCCCACGAGCGCGATGAGCTCCGCATGCGCGACCTCGAGGTCGATCCCGAAGAGCACCGGCCCTGCGTCGAAGCCGGCCGTCAGGCCGCGGACCTCGAGCAGCGGCCGAGGACTGGCATTCAATAAGGCCCCTCCTGGTCGCGCTCGTGGCGCAGCCGTTTCGCATATCGCTCCCCGAGGTAGGCCTGGATCACGCGCTCATCTCGAAGCACGACCTCGGGCTCGCCCTGGGCCAGGACGCGACCCGACTCGAGGACGATGGCCCTGCGACAGACCCCGATGATCACGCGCATGACGTGCTCGATCAAAAGGACGGTCACCCCGGTCGCATGGACTGCCCGCACCATGTCGAGCGCTTGGTCGATCTCGACGTTGTTGAGCCCGGCCATCACCTCATCGAGAAGGAGCACGTGCGGCCTGGTCGCCACCGCCCTCGCCACCTCGAGCCGCTTGCGATCCGGGATCGTGAGCGCGGACACCGGAAGTGAGGCCTTCGCCGCGAGGCCCACGAGCTCCAGCACCCCATCCGCCTGCTTGAACGCCTCCTTAGGTCCGCTGCGTGCGGCCTCGCTGCCGAACAGCGCGCCGATGGCCGCGTTCTCCCTCACCGTCATCGAGCCGAACGGGCGCACGATCTGGAAGGTTCGGCCGATCCCGAGCCTCGCGATCCGGTATGGCGCCATCCCGGCGATCGAGCCGCCCTCCCAGCGGATATCGCCGCCATCGAGCCGGTAGACGCCGCTGATGCAGTTGAGGAGCGTCGTCTTGCCGGCGCCGTTGGGACCGATGATCCCGATGATTTCCCCGCCGGCCACTTCGAAGGACACGGAGTCCACCGCGGCGACCCCTCCAAAACGCTTGGTCACCGCGCGCAGCTCCAGCTGGGGCGATGCCGCGCTCAAAGAGAGGTTTCGCGCAGCGACCGCCGGAGGTAGCCCAGGCTGAACCGGGTGCGGCCGCCGAAGAAGTCGATGATGCCGCGCGGCACGAAGATGACGACCCCGACCAGCAGGACGCCGAGGATGATCTGAGCCACGATCGGGCGCGCCGTTGCCGACACGAACGGGATGTCGACCGAGATCGGCAGGGTGCCGCCAAGAAACTGGATCAGCAGCTGGAGCAAGACCGCGCCTGCCGCCGGGCCGAACACCGTGCCGGTGCCGCCCAGAAGCGCCATCAGGATCATCTGGACGTTGTATTCGATCGGGAATGCGTTGTCCTGGTTGATGAACACGTTCCACTGGGAGAAGATCCCTCCCGCCAGCCCGGTCAGCGCAGCCGCGAGGGAGAATGCGGCGACCTTGTAGGCAGTGGTGTTGACACCCAGGACCGCGGCCGCCTCCTCGTTTTCGCGGATGGCGATGAGGCCGTAGCCGAAACGGCTCCGCAGCACCCACCAGGTCACGGCGATCGAGGCCGCGGCAGCCGCGAGCATCAGATAGAAGAAAAAGAGCCCGCGATTGTTGGTCGCGTAGATGGGCAGGAACAGCCCGCTCGCCCCACCGAACACGGCCTGGCCACGGTAGTCGATGTTCTGCACCAGCTCGCCCACCGCCACCCCCACGCCGAGGCTGGCGACGGCGAAGTAATGGCCGCGCAGCCGCAGCAAGGGAAGACCCACGAAGGCCGCGAACGCGGCGGCGACCAGCGGCGCAAACGGAAGCGAGACCAGGAACGGCCACCTCGCCTTGGCGATGAGCATGCCGGTCGTGTAGGCGCCGATGCCGAAGAACGCGACGTTGCCGAAAGCGGCATAGCCGGTGATGCCGCCGATGATGTTCCAGGCCGTCGCCATGACGATGAACATCGCGGTGATCGTCGCGAGCCGGAACCAGAGCCGATCCGCCAGCAGCGGGATGTTGGCCGATTGGGCGGCGTCGAGTGATGTCAGCGGAGCGAGCAGCGCGTAAGCGCCGACGACGGCGGCGAGAATAAGGAAGATCCGCCGCCAGCGCCGATTCGAATCGCCCCTCACCATCACCGCAGCCTGCCCATCAGGCCCTGCGGGCGGGTCACCAGCACCAGGACCATCAGCCCGAACGCGATCGCGTTGGCGAACACCGAACCCGAGCCGGGTATTGACTGCCCGAATGCCTCCACCAGCCCGAACGCCAGGCCGCCGACCACCGTCGCGCTGACCCTCCCCAGCCCGCCGAGGATCACGACCACGAAGGCTTGCAGCGTGAACGGCTCACCAGCGGTCGGCGTGATCGCCTGGATCATGGCGATCAGCCCGCCGGCCACGCCGGCGCAGGCGGCGCCGAGCCCGTACGTGATGGCGTAAGCGTGGCGGAGGTCGATCCCCACCAGCTGCGCCGCGTCGCGGTCGGCCGCGATCGCGTTGATCGCCAGGCCGATGCGGGTCCGGTTCAGGATGAAGGCCAGGGCGGCGGACAGTAGGATCGCGACTCCGAGCGAGATGAGCGGGACGTATGGAATGACCACCCTGCCGAGCTCCAATCCCTGGCCTGAGTAGGACGGCGTCACCGAGCGAAAGTCGGAACCGAAGACCAGCAGCAGGATGTTGACGAGGATCAGGTTCAAACCGAACGTGAGCAGGAATGTGAAGAGCAGCGGAGCCCTGATGATCCGGTTGATCACGCCGCGCTGCATCGTGTAACCGAGCAGGAACAGCGCCACGGCGTCAACCGGCAGCGTCAGGAAGGGGTCGATGTGCAGGGCGCTGAAGAGCTGCCAGGTGATGTAGCCGCCGATGATCACGAGGCCACCGTGCGCGAGGTTGACGATGTTCAGGACGCCCCAGACGAGGCCGAAGCCGACGCCCACCGCGACGTAAACGCCTCCGGCCAGCAGGCCGAGAATGACCAGCTGGACGAAGTCGGCCGTGGCTAGCGGTCCTCGATCAGCGCTGGTCCCAGGAGGGCGTCGGGTACATGGGCTGGGCGTCGGCCACGTCCGCCGGGAAGACGGTGTGGTGCACGCCGTTCTGGATCTGCTCGACGACCATGGGCTTGTAGATGTTGATCCCGCGGGGGTCGAACTTGATCTCGCCAAAGAACACGGTCACGTCCAGCGCCGCGAGCGCATCGCGAACCTTCTTGGGATCCAGCGAACCCGCATTCTCGATGGCGCGTTGGAGGGCCAGGCACGCGGCGGTCGACTCGGCGACGTGGTAGTCGGGATCGCCCAGGCCTGGGAACTTCGCCTTGTAGGCGGCAACGTAGTCGGATTCGCTCAGGTAGAAGGCCGGCGTGTATTTGACTTGCGGCGTCCACTGCGAGCCGTCGAATACGTAGTTGGCGTCCTTGCCGAGTGCGGAGATGAAGTCCGGCGTCGAGGGACCCACCGAGTAGGCAAAGATCTTCGCGTTCAGCTTCTGCTCTTTGGCCGCCTTGTTGATGGCGATCGCCTCGGTGAGGTGGCCTGAGTTCAGGACGATGTCGGCGTTGGCCGCCTTCGCCGCCTGCACCTCGGCGGTCAGGTTGGTGGCGCCGTTCTTGTACTTCTTGAACAGGACGACGGTCATGCCTTTGGTGGGCGCGTAGTCATTGATCGCGTTCGCCACCTCGAGGCTGAAGTTGTCATCGGCGCTGAGCATGGCGACGGTCGTCGGCTTCGGGTTGAGCGTCGCCGCCATGTCGATCACGCCCTCGAGGTACTTGTTGGCGGGGCTGAGCACGCCGAAGGTGTACTTGTAGCCCTGGTTGAAGATCGACTGGGCGGCCCCATTGGCCTCGACCATCGGAATCTGGTTCTGCTCAGCGATGGCGGCGTCGGTCGCGGTGGCCGCGCTGCCATACGGGCCGAGGAGAAAGTTGGCTTTGTCTTCGGTGATGAGCTTTTGCATCAGCACCGCCGACTGATTGGCGTTGCTGGTGTCGTCGTAGTACTTGATCACGACGGGGTGCTTGACCCCATTGACGAGGATCCCGCCGCGCGTGTTGATCCAGTCGAGCCACAGGCTGTAACCCTGCTGGGTGAGGTTGGACTCTTTGACCAGGGACCCGGTGAGGCCCAGCGGGGCTCCAAGGATGATGGTCGAGCCTGTCGCCGGCCCGGCACTGGTGCTGCCACCACACGCAGCCAGGACCACCGCCGCCACAGCGAGCAAAACCAACTTGCGCACTGTCCTCACCTCGCGATCCAGATCAGCCGGCGTCGATTCGAATCTTAATCCGAAGGTTAAGAGCCGGCCACTTCCTCGATTGGCTCTCCAGGCATCGAGCCGGGATAGCGCGATCGGGCCACCGCGGCTGTGATCACCACGGGGACGCTGAGCGCCGCCGCCACCAGGAAGAGGACGCCGTACTGATGGGCCTGGGCGAAGGCCGCGCCAACCCCGGTTCCGATCGCGCCGCCCGTGAACGCGCCGGTGACGAAAAGGGCGGCCGCGGTGCCTCGGACCTCAGGCGCAATCTCAGTCGCCCAGGCCTGCATGGTCGAATGGAAGATCGCGTAGCACCCGCCGATCAGCACACTGGCGAGGAGAATCGCGACGACGTGCTGGTCGAAGGCGGCCAGCAGGTAGCCCGCGATCGCCATCGCGCCGCCGATTCCGACCGGCACCGAAGCCGGGGTTCGCGGGGCGATTCGCTTTACCACCCGCGTGCCGGCGAGGACCGCCACTCCGTAGGTCGCGACCACAAGTCCGGCCACGGCCGGGTTCGCTCCCGTCGACTCGAGCGCCGGGGCGAAGTAGACGAGAAAGCCGATCACCATCGCCCCTTCGGGGATGGCGAACAGGATCAGGAAGCGCGCCCACGGACGGCGGAGCGCTTGTCGAAGCTGCGCGATCGGGCCTCCGGTTGATGGGGGTGCGGTCGACTCCGGCAGACTGCGCATGGCCACGACCAGGCCGGCTGCGATGACCGCCGTGATGCCGAAGCTCAGCCTCCAGGTGAGGTAGTGCGCGAACAGACCCGCGCTCAGGCTGCCTATCGCAGTTCCGATGGCGACCGAGGCGAGCAGGTCGGCGATCACGGCATGGCGGGCCTTGAAGGGGATCATGTCGCCCACGTAGACGAGCGCGGTCGGGAGGATGGCGCACACGGACGCACCGGCGATGATCCGCGCCGCGATCAGAAGGTCCAGGTTGGGCGCGAGCGCTGAAAGCGCGCAGGCCGCCGCCGTGGCGCCGAGGCTGATCCGGATGATGCGGATGCGGCCGGCCCGGTCTGAGGCGAAGCCCCAGAAGGGCTGCGCCAACCCGTACACGAAGTAGTACGCGGTGGCGGCGATGGCGACGGATCCCAGCGGTGCGTGGAACTCGAGCGAGATCGGGATCAGGACTGGCGCCATCGCGAAGCGGTCGATCATGGTCACGAATGGGCCGGCCGAAAGCAGCCGGACGTTGAACCCCACGTCTCGCATGGCGGGCGTCCTTAAAGGAGGGCGTCGTAAAGCTCGACCGTCCGAGCTGCGATCGCCGGCCAGCCGAAATGTTTCAAGACGCGTTCGCGGCCGGCCTTCCCCATCCGGTTCGCGAGATCGGGGTCTGAGAGCACCTCGTCGACCCTCGCGGCCAAAGAGCTCGTGAACGCGTCGAGCCGCTCCGGGTCGTAGTCGATCAGGTAGCCCGTCTCGCCCTCAACGACGATCTCCGGGATCCCGCCGACGCGGGACGCCACCACCGCCGTCTCACAGGCCATCGCCTCGAGGTTGACGAGGCCGAAAGGCTCGTACACGGACGGGCACACGAACACCGCGGCGCCCGTGTACAGGTGGATCAGATCTTCGAGCGGGATGAAGCGGCCGATCCAGACGAGATTCCCCCGCTCCGCGCGCACACGTTCCGCAAGGGCGGCAACCTCATCACCGATCTCGGGCGTGTCCGGAGAGCTGGCCACGATCACGAGCTGATAGCGGGGATCGATCCGATTGGCGGCGGCCAGGAGCAGATGAAGGCCTTTCTGGCGAGTGACCCTCCCCGCGAAGAGCGCGAACGGCGCGCTGGGATCGACACCCAGCTTCGTCAGGGCCGCGTCCGAGGGGGCCGGCTTGTAGACCTCGGCGTCGATCCCGTTGTGGATGACGTGAACGCGGTCGGGCCGCACGTTCGGATACGACGTCAGCACGTCCTCGCGCATTCCCTTCGACACGGCGATCACCGCGTCCGCAGATTCGATCGCCGTCTGCTCGCAGAACCGCGAGATCGCGTAGCCGCCCCCGAGCTGCTCGGCTTTCCACGGGCGGAGCGGCTCGAGGCTGTGCATGGTGACGACATGAGGAACCGACCACGCGAGCTTCGAGAGATGGCCGCCGAAGTTTGCGTACCACGTGTGGCTGTGCACGAGATCGACGCCTTTGACCGCGGCGGCCATGGCGAGGTTGATCGACATCGCCTGGAGCGCGGTTGATTCAGGCTTGGGCTCCGACAGATCCGACCATGGCTGATGGGCGGTCACGCCCGGCTCGTCTCTCGGCAATCCCCAGCACTGGACCGAGACATCGACGAGACTGCGCAGCTCGCGCGCGAGATACTCGACGTGAATTCCCGCGCCGCCATACACGTCGGGTGGGTACTCGCGGGTGAGCAAGGCGACCTTGCGCATGCTCAGCCGCCCAGCTTGTCGGCGAGGTCGAGGAAGTCGGTTGCCTGCACATCGGCATCGGGATCAGGCAGCAGGTCCGCTCCCCCGCGAGGTCCCTTTTCCAACGGCCTCTCCACGAATGCGGCGCGCAGGCCGGCGGCCTGGGCGGCGCGCAGGTCGCCCTTGTGCGCGGCCACCATCATCACCTCACCCGATTCCAGCCCCAGCGCGGAAGCGGCGCCGAGGTACACCTCGGGGTCGGGTTTGTAGTGGTGAAAGTCTTCCGCCGACAAGATTCGCTGGAACGGTAGTCGCGCGAAGCGGACCAGCGCCGCCTGTTGGGATCGATTGCCATTCGACAGCGTCGACACCGTGAAGCGCTTCGCCAGCCGCGCCAGGCCCGGTGCGGCATCAGGCCATGCCGGCAGGCGCTCCCAGGCAAGGGTCAGCTCATCGCGGTCGGCCGAATCGAAGCCTTCGATGCCGAGATCGTCCAGGACCTGGTCGAGCGACGTTCGGTGGAGCCGGTCGAAGTTCGTCCACGGCAGCTCGCCGCGTCGCACACGATCCATCGAAGGCATGTAGAGGGCGCGCCACGCATCCGCCAGTCGACCCCAATCGCCGTCAACGCCGCGCGAGCCGCCGATGCGACTGGCCTCCGCCGCAACGCCCGATCGCCAATCGACGGCGGTGCCGAAGACGTCGAACGTGAGTGCTCGCACTCCGCTCAGATCGGCGCTTGCATCCATTTCCTGGTGAGTTAGCATGCGGGAGAAGCGCCAGCGTTCGCCAGGCGTTAGTAGGGGGATTGAGATGAGAAGGTCTCACAAGGCATTTCTCGTGCTGGTGGCCACCGCGCTTGCGGTGATGGCAAGCTCGGTCACGGCCGCCGCGTCACCCGGTTCCGAGACGGGAACCATCGATGGCGCGAACTTCCTGATCCAGATGCCGGCCACATGGAACGGAACCCTTGTCCTCTACAGCCATGGCTATGTGGTGCCGGGCAACCCGTTGACGGCAGTAGACGTGGGCGACCCGGCGACCGGCGCCTGGCTGCTCGCCAACGGGTACGCCATCGCGGGGTCTTCGTATAGCGTCAACGGCTGGGCGGTGCAGGCGGCCCTCCACGACCAGATCGCCCTGCTCGATCACTTCACGGATGAGCACGGCAAGCCGCTGCGCACCATCGCTTGGGGTCATTCCCTTGGCGGCATGATCACCGCCGGCCTCATCCAGCGCAATCCAGAAAGGTTTGCCGGAGCCATCCCGATGTGCGGAGTGGTGGCCGGTGGCGTTGGCGTGTGGAACCAAGGGTTGGACGCCGAGTTCGTGTTCAAGACGTTGGCGCCCGAGCCGGCAGCCGCGGGCCTACAGCTGGTGAACATCACCAACACAGGCTTCGATACTGGCAGCAACTTTCAACTCGCTGAATTCGTTGCGGCTCAGGAGCAAGCCACCCCGAAGGGCCGTGCCCGGCTCGCGCTTGTTGCGGCGATAGGTGATACGCCGGGATGGTTCAGCCGCACCTCGGCCGAACCCGCGCCTGACGATTTCGCGGGCAGGGAATTGAACCAGTACAGGTGGGACTCGCAGGTCGACTTCCCGTTCTTGTTCGCGCTGCGGGCCGACCTCGAGATGCACGCGGGCGGCAACCCGTCGTGGAACGCGGGTGTGGACTACCGCACGCAGCTCAACGAATCGATCAACAAGGACGAGGTCGAGGCGCTGTACGGCCAGGCCGGCCTCGATCTGCAGGCCGACCTCGACAAGCTGGCTGCAGCGCCCCGTATATCCGCCCAACGGAACGCGCTCGAGTATCTGAGTAGGTTCATCACCTACAACGGCGTGATCGAATCGCCCGTGCTGACGATGCACACGACCGGCGACGGCCTGGTGCTGCCCCAGGACGAGCAGGCGTACAGCAGCGTGATCGCCTCGCGGGACAACTCCGACCTGCTGCGACAGACCTTCGTGCACCGGGCCGGGCACTGCACCTTCACTCCCGGCGAGACCGTGACGGCGTTCCAGACTTTGATCCACCGGCTGAACACCGGCAGCTGGGGCACTACGACCCAGCCATCAGCGATGAACGCCGCGGCCGCGGCCCTGGGTGCAGCCTTCAATCCGGCCGGTCCGTCTTTCATCCAGTTCCAGCCGTCCGTGTTCATGCGCCCGTTCGACGCGCACAACCGGGGCGAGGGTTTCGGGTGATCTAGCCCTTGAAGCTCGACGGTGGGCCCGGCGGCAGGTACGGCGTCGGGTCAACGGGCTTCTGGTTGATGCGCAGCTCGAAGTGCAGGTGCGCGCCGGTCGAGTTCCCGGTCGAGCCCTCGAGCCCGACCGGCTGCCCCTGCGTCACGCGGTCTCCGAGCTTGACGAGCGCCGTCGACAGGTGGCCGTAAAGAGTGTCCAGCCCACCTGAGTGGGCGATGACGACGTAGTTGCCGTAGCCGCTGCTGGAGCTCCCGACCAGCGCCACGACGCCATCATCGGCCGCATAGACCGGCGAGCCGAATGGTTCGACCAGGTCGATCCCGGTGTGGAAATGCGGGTAGATGCCGTAAGGCGGTTCGAACCAGAACGAACTCGGCCCGAAAGCCTGCGAGATGTGCGCCTGCGGCTCCGGCCAGATGAAGCGGTACTGGGTCGAGTGGCCGGCACTGGCCGGGATCTGGCCTACGCTGTTCGATTGCGACCACAGCTGGACCTGCGTCCAGACCGCCTGCATGGCCGCGGCGATGATGGCGTCCTGCTGCTGCTGCAGCATGTCGGTCACCTGCTGCGCCAGCTGGGCCGACTGCCTGCTCAGCAGGTAGAGCTCGGTTTGGGTCTGATTGATCTTCACCTGCAGGTCGGCCATCGACTGCTCCTGCTGCGCCTGAAGTGCCTTCAGCTGTGACAGCTCCGAGTCGAGCAGCTCGCGCTGCTTGATCTGCTCATCGCGTGCGGCCTGCTCCTTCTCGCGCTCGGCCTGGCGCTGGTTGAGGTCGAGGTCAAGCGAGCCCTTGAGCTCGGTCGCGCGAGCGCCGGCGACGTTGAGGTCGGAGATCCGCGTGAGCAGGTCGCTCAGGCTCTGCGCCTCGCCGAGGACGACGAGGACTGAGCTGGGCGCGACGTAAATGGCGCGGGCGACCTCGCGGAGCTGCTTTCGCTCCGCATCGATCCGTTGGGCGAGGATCGCCTCGCGGCGCTGAGCGTCCGCGATCTGGACGTCCAGGTCGGCGATCTTCTGCTGGACTTCGGCGATCTTCGCCTGCACCGCCTGCTGCTGGGCGGCGTTGTCCTGGAGCGAGTTCCGAAGCTGCTGCTGGGCAGCCAGGGCGTCGGCGAGGTTGCTGCCGAGCTGCGCGCGTATCTGGTCGATGAGCGCCTGCTGCTGCTGAGGATCGGTTGGCGCGGTGTCCGCGTTGGCTCCGAATGGGCCGGCGCCGAGGAGCACGAGTGCGAGCACCAGCGCGAGAAGGAGACCCTTCACGATTCCAGATGCCTCCGCAGGCTGACGAGCGACGACCCGGAGCCGAGGCCCAGGCCGGCGGCAAACACCGTCGCCGCCGCCAGGGCGGCGACTGTGGCCGTGATGCCGGGCGCGAACTGTGCGAACGAGGACGATCCCGCCGCGATCCCGGTCATGGCCAGCCCGAAGGTGACAGTGCCCGCAACCGCGCCCGCGAGGCCACCGGTGATGGCGCCTTCGACGACGAACGGCCCTCGCACCATCCAGCGCGGCGCGCCAACGAGCTGCATGATCGCCACTTCGTCTCGCCGCGAATGAATCGCCGCGCGAATGCTGTTGACGGTCACGGTTACGGCCACGAAACCGAGCAGCGCGAGAAATGCCAGGCCCGCCACCGCGACGCCGAAGAGCACCGCCTGAATACGTTGGTAGGCGCCCTGGTCGTAGGACGTGGGATAGACGGGATCGACGGCGATGTCGTTGCGGACCATGACGTCGATCGCCGCCACATCGTTGATGTTCTTCACCTGCACGTCGAGGCTCGCGGGAAATGGATTGCTTTCACTCGCGTCGGCGAGCTGCGGCAGGCCGGGGATGCGCTGAGCCCGCTTGAGCGCTTCCGACTTGGTCGTGTAGGCGACACTCGCGACCCGCGAGTCCTGTGCAAGCCGGTCCCACAACGCGTCGACATCCGCGGAGGCGGCGCTGTCGCGCATGTACACGTGCAGCACCGACGCCTGTCCGGCTTCGACCTGCTCCAGGTTGTAGAGCGCGAGGCCGCTCAGGCCGATGACTCCGGTCAGAAACAAGAGGAGAGTCATCGAGCCCAGCGCCGGCGCCGTGCTGCTCATGTTCCGGAACCAGTTCCGCGCGGCGCCCCGGAATATGTAGCGGAAGATGTTCGAGGCGACCACCTGCACCATCCGCCTGCGTGGGAAATGTCCCTTTACGACGATGCCAGCCACGTCAGCCTCCCGGTACGGCCGGCCGGCTGGTCGCGGACCAAGCGGCCCTGGACGAGAGTGAGAACGCGGCGCTGAAGGCGCCTCACGATCTCGACGTTGTGGGTCGCGATGAGCACCGCCGTGCCGAAGGCGGCGATGTCCTCGAAGAGGTCCATCATCTCCCACGACGTCTCGAGGTCGAGGTTGCCCGTCGGCTCGTCCGCGATCAGGAGAGGCGGCTGGGCGACCACCGCGCGAGCTACGGCTACTCGCTGCTGCTGCCCGCCCGAAAGCTGATGCGGAAACGCGCGGCCGCGATCGCCGAGGCCAACCGCTTCCAGGGCGTCGAGCGCGCGATCGGAAGCCTCCTCGTCGGAAACGCGCAGGTCGGTCACCTGGAGGGCGAGGGCGACGTTTTCCATTGCTGTCAGGCGCGGCAGCAGCTTGTAGTCCTGGAAGACGACGCCCACGCGCCGGCGCACGCCGGCCACATGTGATGCCTTGAGCGAGTGTGCGGGGACGCCATCGACCCAGACCTCGCCCTTTGTCGGGCGAATCTCGCGGTTGATGAGCTTCAGGAGCGTGGTCTTGCCGGCGCCGCTTGGCCCGACGAGAAACGCCAGCTCACCCGGCTCCAGCGCCAGGTGGACGTCGTCGAGCGCCAGCCTTGAGCCGTACGCCCGAGTTACCCCTATGAATTCGACGATTGAGCGCAACTCCGTAAGAGGTAACGTGGAATCGCACCGATCCCTGAGCTTAAGTCGTTAAGGGATGTAAGTTCTCGTTAACCCTGGCTCAGATCGGCGGAGGCCCGCTTGCCGAGGAGCTTCCGGAGGGTTTCCGGGAGCGTCTGTCGGGTGGCTCTGGTCTTGATGAGGAACCCCAGCACGCCGAGGTCCTTGGCCCGCTCGAGCTCTCCCGTCTCGAGCGTGTCGGTCAGGAGGACCACCGGCAGCGCACTGGTTGCCTCGTGGGCGCGTATTGTCTCGAGCGCATCGACCTGCTTCAGGTCGGGCAGTGTGTCGAGCACCAGGACGTCCGGCATCGAGTCCTGCAGCTGGTCCTGGGTCGACCGCCAATCGTGCCGTACATCAACATGCCATCCAACCGACGCCAGGGCCTCCCTGTATAGGTCTGCGAAGGCAGCATCACCTATCGCAAGCAACACACGACCGACCGTTGGAGACCGATTTACTTCCTGCTTCAAAGTCCTCCAAAGCTCCCACAGCCCGACGCCACCAACGCTATGAGGGCCGGCAGCGCAGCGTCGCCGTACAAGTGTGGGAGGCACAGCTCGCACAGTTGCAGTACCGGGGCGAGCCTCGCGTCCTTACTATGTGTGGGTAGTCATCCGAAGGTCACGCCGCCTCGTGTAGAGCCTTCGCCCCGGCCCTCTGCGGCCGAACACGAATCAGCAGCAGAGCCACGACGAAACCCGCCACGGCGATCAGCGCGCCGATTTCGAACGCTGTAGTGAACCCGGTCGTGAGCGCGTGAGCGATCGCCGCGTGGGTCGGCCGGACATTCACGAGCTGGTTTTTGGTCACGTCGGCGGCAACGGTGCCAAGCACCGCGAGGCCGATCGAGCCGCCCAACTGCTGGCTCACATTGAGCACCGCCGAAGCGAGGCCCCTCTCGTGCTGGGCCGCACCCGAGACGGCAACCAGCGTGGTCGGCAAGAAGATCAGCCCGAGGCCAATCGAAAGAATGACGAGCGGGCCGAAGATGTCGGACAGGTACGCGGCGTGGTCGCCGATGCGCGACAGCCACAACAGGCCGATGCCGACCACGACCGCGCCCAGCGTGATCGGCACGCGCGGGCCGACCCGGCCGATGAGCCTGGAGGTGGCCTGGGCCGTGATGACGACGCCGACGCCGAGCGGCAGGAACGCGAACCCGGCCTTGAGCGGGCTGTAGCCGAGAACGTTCTGAACGATCTGTGTGAGGAAGAAAAGCACTGCGAGCGTCATCGCGCCCGCGACCATCCGGAGCACGTAGGCACCGGATCGGTTGCGATTCGCGAACAGGCTCACGGGCATCAGCGGCTGCTTGCTGCGAAGCTCGATGATCAGGAACAGCACGAGCAGGGCGGCGCCGAGACCGAGCGCGGCCACGGTGATCGTGTCGCTCCACTCGTGCGTAGCTGCGCGCGACAGGCCGTAAACGAGCAGGGTCATTCCGCCGGTGACCGTGATCGCGCCGGGGAGGTCGAGACGGCCTGACCGGCCTTCCGATGCCGCGAGAACTCGTGGCGCGGCGACGGCCAGCAGCAGGGCGATGGGGACGTTGACGAACATGACCCAGCGCCACGAGACGTAGTTGGTGATCAGCCCGCCCAGGATCAAGCCGATGGCTCCCCCGCTCCCCGCCGCGCCGGCGTAGATGCCCAGCGCGCGATTGCGAGCGGCGCCTTCCTTGAACGTGTCGGCGATCAGCGAGAGCGCGGTCGGGGCGACGATCGCCGCCCCCGCTCCCTGCACGACGCGAGAGATGATCAGCCATGTCGACGACGCTGCCAGCCCGCCGGCGAAGGAGCCGGCCGCGAAGAGGAGGACGCCTCCGATGAATATCCGGCGCCGGCCGAACAGGTCTCCGGCCCGGCCGCCCAGCAAGAGCAGGCCGCCGAAGGCCAGCGAATACGCGTTGACGACCCACTCGAGGTCGGTCGAGGAGAACTTCAGCGCACGCTGGATCGACGGCAGCGCGACGTTCACGATGGTGGTGTCGAGCACGACCATCAGCTGCGCAAAAGCGATCACGATGAGCGCGACGCCCAGGTTGCGAGGCACGGAGGTCTTGTTGGCGATCGATGCATGTGACATTTGCGATGGCTCCTTTTCTTCTTTGAATCCGGCGGGTGACTGCCTGAGGCGCAGAAATTCGTTGATTCCGACCAGGCGGAACTGCAGCAGCTCGTATCGGGGGAAAGCCGGCGCCGCGGTCGCGTAATCGACAACCTCAGGGTCGATCAGCGTGTAGTCGCGACCCTTGTAGGTGACGAGGCACCGTCCCGAGGCCTGGACGTTGAGGTACCACCCGGCGTTCTTGCCGAACGTGCGCGGCATGACGAACGTGTTGCCGAGCGGCCGCATGCCGAGTGGCGTCGCGTACATGCGACCGGAGGTACGGCCCTTGTGGTGCAGCACGCCGAGGATCGGCATCCAGCGCCGCCCCGCGATGGCCAGGACGACGGGATTGATCAGACGAGCTGCGAAACGGACGATGCGGCGAGCCCTCGGACCTAGATTGATTCCATACATGACCGCCAGAAGCCGGTCTAGGAGACCATTATTCCCTTGAGCGGATGATTTCTTGGGCTGACGATCTGCCGGAGGAACTTAGGAGGCTCTCTGCCCCTTTCCCAGCTTCTCGTCAGCGGCCGTGATCAGGCGCCGCATCATGTCGCTCAGGAGCCGGTGCTCGCTGGGCTTCAGCGCGTTGAAGAACTCGTCGGCAGCCTCGTCGAACGCCCTGGAGGCGCGCTTCTGGACCGTACGGCCCTTCGGGGTGAGGACCAGCGCGTAAGATCGCCGGTCGGCCGCGTTGCGGCGGCGCACCACCACCCCCTGCCGTTCGAGCTCGTCGATGAGCTCGACGATGGTGGTCCGATCTATCCCCAGCTGTTCTCCCAGCTCCTGCTGGGAGATCGGGCCCTTGGCGAGAAGGTTCAGCACCCCGCACATCCGCACGGTCAGGCCCATCGGGGCGAGACGGCGGCCGGCCAGCTCCTGCCCCGTCCGGGCGGCGATGGTCAGCAGGGCTCCAGCTCGATCGGCCAGCGAAGGTGGTATCGGCATGCGACCCGATTATGCCCAATGCCGGCCGAGATCAGTCAGCGCGGGTGACGATCAGCCAGACGCAAGAGGGAGGTCGAGCGCGAACACCGTGCCGAGCTCTGGCGTGCTGCTCTCGACCACCAGGCTGCCGCCGTGGCGCTCAGCCAGCTGGCGGCTGATGTACAGCCCGAGCCCGACGCCCGGGATCTTGACGACCGCCGGGTTCGCGCCTCGGTAGAAGCGATCGAAGACGTGCTCGCGCTCTTCTTCTTTGATCCCGATGCCACTGTCCTCCACACGCACCACCGCCCGCTGCGATTCGGTCGAAAGGTCGATGAACAGGCGGGCCGGCGGAGCTGAATACGACAGGCTGTTGTTGATCAAGTTGTCGAGCACTCGGCCCAGCTGGCCTTTGTCGCCCGTGACGGTGACCGCATCGTGGGCCAGGCTCACGGAGATGTCCGCGTGCAGCAGATCGGCCCGCGGCCGAGCCCGGGCGACGGCATCTTCGACGATCTCTCGCAGGTCGATCAGGTTGCCCTTCAGCGGAGCTGTGTCGGTCTCAACCAGCGACGCTTGCAGCAAGGCCTCGACGATTCGATTCAGCTCGCCCGTCTTCGCCACGACGACTTGAAGCGGCGCCGCCCACGACTCTGGCACGCGGCCAAGCGACCCGTCAGCAAGCATCGACAGATATCCCGCCACCACGGTGATCGGCGTCCTGAGCTCGTGCGCCGCGATGTTGAGAAACGCGCTCTTCGCCTGGCTGGCCGCCCTGGCCGATGCATAGAGTCGCGTCATCTCCTCCTGATGCTCGCGTGTGACCACAAATGTCGCGAGCACGAATGAGGTCAGCGCCACGCAAACGTTGAAGACCTGCAGTGTGATCATCCTCTGGCCGAGGGTTTCGGTCGCGAACGGACCCGTTCCGTGGACCGCCGCCCAGATGGCAATCCCCGATGCGACCAGGGCAGCCGGAGCAGCTCCGCGAAGACGGTATCGCCATGCGGCGATCATGATCAGCGGGAAGGCCAGGTATTCGAGACGCAGCTGGCTTTGAAAGAGCCCGAACGTGACAAGCCCGGTTCCCAACAGGAGGGCCGCGAGCACGGCTCCGCTGCGCAGCGTCAGCGCCGCCCCCGGCGCTCGCGACAGCAGGCTCAGGAGAAAAGGGGCGACGAGCAGCACGCCCATCGCATCTCCCGCCCACCACACCGCCCAGGTCGGCCAGAAGGCACTCGACGGCACCGCCCCGAAGACCACGAGCACGCTCGTTCCGACCGTGGCGCTGATCGTCATGCTTAAAAGGGCGCCGAGCCCGATGATCGCCGCGGCGTCTCGCAAACGGTCGAGCTCGAGCCGGAAGCCGACGAACCTCAGCAGCCCGGCGGCGACCAGCGGCGCAAGTGTGTTGCCGGTCGCGATCAAGGCGGCGCCGAGCGGCGACGGACCTATGGGGACGTTGACCGCCAACGCGCCGATGAACACGGCGGGCCAGACTCGCCGGCCGAAAACGAGGATCGCCACCAGGGCTATCCCCGTCGGCGGCCAGATCGGCGTCACCTGGCCGTGCACGAGCGCCAGCTTCAGGCTCAGGACGCCGGCGATCCAGTAGGTGATGGCGACCAGAGCCAACAGCAAGAAGGCGCGTGAAATGTCCTGATAACGGCCTGGTTCAGCCAAGGCTGCCAGCGCCAGCCGACCCCAGCGTGCGATTCCGCCTACAGCAAATTCATTATCCCGCCGGCGCCGCGGATTCCTATCGCGTTAGGCGAGCAGGTTATCGTTCCAGCCGCGCAGCGTGGCCCCGGCCGCGTAGGTGCTTTCGAAGAACTGGCGGATCTCGTCGCCAGGCGACGAGCTCGCACGAACCGACGTGTATGGGAGTGCAAACTCGCCCAACTTCGGGTTCCAGCCGGCCGTGCGCTCGATCCCGTCCGGCTTCGGATACGTATACGAGAAGAAGGCAGGCTCTGGGAACTCCGCGTGGCCGGGCCAGAACCCACAGCAGATCTGCTCGGCGTCCGCCGATCGCCGGTAGATGAGCCCCGCACCCGGCGGCGGGTCCGCGGGGCGGCCCGAATATCGCGCGTAGGCCAGATCGAAGGTGCCCCAGAAAAAATGCACCGGCGAGTGCCGCCCTTTGAATCGTGAGCGATGAGCTTTCATGACGAGGTCGACCTGCGACAGGACCCCGAAGAATCGATTCGCCCACTCCGGCTCGTACGACGCGTGAATGTCGTCGTCGGCGAAGGGAATCGGATTTGGGACCTCGTCGGGAATGGGCCTGATCTGGACGTCGACGCCCAATGCCTCGAGGCTCGACATGAAGTTCCTGTAGAAAGCAGCCACAGATCCACCCCCAAGCGGCAACCGGCGCACCTCGCCGCCGGTGGTCAGGATCACGACCTCGTGATCGATGAGGTCTACGTCGGCCTGAAAGATCACGCCCGCGGACGCCATCGGGCTCGTGGTCAGGCCGCGCGCGGTCACATAGAGGGGGACGTTGGCCCATTGGGGCTCGGACGGAGTCAGCGCCAGCCGGACCTTGCCCAGGATTTGAAGCTTCATGTGCAGCGTGTCCCGCGTGTCCTTCCACGCCTCGTAAGGAAGCTCTGGCCAGGCCTCTGAAGCTCCGACACGTTGCCCCGCGACCACGAACCTAAGTGTAGGAAGCTGCTCAGACTTGGTGGTACGCCCTCAGCCGGTCGACGCGGTTGGATTGCGCGAAGAGGCGGACCAGCACCAGCCCCGTGATGAAGCCGCCGACGTGCGCGGAGTACGCGATGCCTCCCGCGGTGGCGTTGCTGAGCGAGGCCAGGCCGTCGACCAGCTGCAGGAGAAACCACAGCCCGATGAAGACCCACGCCGGGACTCGAGCCAACCAGAAGAAGAACCCGAGCGTGACCAATGTCCGCACGTGGCTCGTCGGATACAGCACGAGGTAACCGGCGAGGACTCCGGCGATGGCCCCGCTCGCGCCGAGTCCCGGTGCGTTCGATCCCACCGAGGTCGCGATCTCGAGGCCGTTGGCGCCCAGCCCGCATATGAAGTAGAAGGCGAGGTAGCGAATGACGCCCATGGATCGCTCGACGTGGATGCCGAACACGAACAGGAACAGCATGTTGCCGAGGATGTGCGCCCAGCCCGCATGCATGAACATCGACGTGAAGAGGGTCAGCCAGAAGGGCGAAGGTGTGCCTGCGACGAGCGCGCATTGGTGCGAGTACTCGCAGGGCACGAGCGAGTAGGCGTTGATGAAGTTGTCGAGCTGCGAGCCCTGGGTTCCCAGGGCCAGCTCGTAAAAGAAGACCAGGAAGTTGACCACGATCAGCCCGATCGTTACGACCGGGATCGCCGAGGTCGGATCATCGGTATCGTCCGAGCTGAGCGGGATCATCCCTTCAACTTTCCATGATCCGGCGCGCCCGTTCCGCGACAGGCATGTCGACGAACTCGCCATCCTCGGTCCTCGTCGCCGCCCCACCGGACTTCTCGAACGCCGCCAGCACTCGAGTCGCCCACGTCATCTCTTCCGGCGTGGAGGCGAAGACCTCGTGGATGATCGGCACCTGGCGCGGGTGTATGGCCGACTTGCCGAAGAACCCGAGTCGGCGCGCGGCCTCGGTCTCACGTCGCAGGCCGGTCTCATCTTCCAGGAGCGGATGGACGCCGTCGCTCGGCGGTGGCTTGCCGGCCGCCCGGGCAGCGGTCACGAGGTACGAGCGCGCGAACAGCGTCTCCTGTTCGCCGGCGGCGATGCCGAGGTCGGCCGCGAGGTCGAGACCGCCGTAAGAAAGCAGGGCGCACGCCGGCGCGCTGGCGATGTCGAAGGCCGCGATCACTCCGCGCGCCGATTCGATCGTGCAGTCGAGAGGAATGTCCGGCGCGCGATCGGCCACCCACGCGACGTCGGCCGCGGAGTCCACCTTGGGGATGCGAAATCCCAGCACCGACCCGGCCAGCGCGTCCAGGTCGCGCGCGCAGGTTTCGGAGTGAGCCTTGTTGACGCGAACCCAGCACGGCCGCGAGCCGGCCACCTCCGCAACCATCGCCCTCGCGCGATCTTTGAGGTCGGGCGGCACAGCGTCCTCGAGGTCGAGCAGCACGACGTCCGCTCCAACGTCGAAAACAAGGCGCAAGAGTCTCTCGTTGTGACCCGGCGCAAAGAGCCAGCTGCGCGGCGACCGCGTCACGCCGCCGCCGGCGCGGTTAGGAAATGTCTTCACGGACGAGCTGGCGCGCGATCACGGTCCGGAGGATGTCGTTGGTGCCTTCCCCGATCGCCATCAGCGGCGCGTCGCGGTAGAAGCGCTCGATCTCGTATTCGGTGGAGTAGCCGTAGCCGCCATGGATGCGCATCGCCTCGAGCGACGCCTTGATGCAGACCTCAGACGCGTAGAGCTTGGCCATCCCGGTCTCGAGGTCCGCCCGCCGGCCCGAGTCGAGGGCCGATGCCGCCCACCACGTCAGCAGGCGCGCGGCCTGCACCTCCGTCGCCATGTCAGCGAGCTTCAGCTGGATGGCCTGGAACTCGGCGATGGGCCGGCCGAACGCGCGGCGCTCGCGCGCGTAGGCGAGGGCACGATCGAGGCTCGCCTGCGCGACACCAACGGCGCGCCCCGCGATGTTGACGCGTCCAAATTCGAGCGCAGAAAGCGCCTGCTGCAGCCCATGGCCCTCCTCGCCGCCGAGCAGGTTCTCCACGGAGACGCGGCAGTCGCTAAAGAAAACCTCTGAAGACTCGGGACCCTTGTAACCCAGCTTGTCGAGATCATTGCCGACCGCGAAGCCAGGGGTTCCCTGCTCGATCATCAGCACGCTCATGCCGCGATGGCGGGGCTGGGCGCCAGGGTCGGTCTTGACCAGCACCGGCAGCGGGTCCGCATGCCGCGCATTCGTGATCCAGGTCTTGGCGCCATTCACGACGTAGTGATCGCCATCGCGTCGGGCCACGGTCGCGATGCCCTGCAGATCGCTGCCCGCCTGCGGTTCGGTGAGCGCGATGCCCGAACGCCGCTTGCCGGTGGCGAGATCCGGCAGCCACCGCGTGCGCTGTTCGGGCGTGCCGGCTCGGGCGAGCATCAGCGTCGCCAGCGAGTGCGAGCCGAGGATTCCCGCCACGCCCATCCACGCCTTCGAGATCTCCTCGAAGACGACCGAATAGGAGACCGCATCGATGGCGATGCCCCCGAACGCCTCGGGCACGAGCATCCCGAACAAGCCCATCGCCTTCATCTCGTCGACGATCTCTTCGGGGTAGCGACCTGCCAGCTCCCACTCGCGCGCCACGGGAGCGATGCTCTTGCGGGCGAAATCACGCATGAGGTCGCGGAATGCCGCCTGCTGCTCTGACAGCTCGAAGTCCATCGCGCTCCTAGCCCTCGGGGGAAGGTTTCGCGGTCGGACCGCGCCCGCGCCGGTAGATCATCGCGGTGCGGCGGAACGTGATCACCTCGGTCCCATCCTGGTTGAGGCCCGTCGTCCGCACGGTGACGATGCCGACGTTCTTGCGCGATTTCGACTCGCGGGTCTCCAGCACCTCGGACCGCGAGTACACCGTGTCGCCCTCGAACACGGGATTGGGCAGGCGCACCTCATCCCAGCCGAGGTTGGCCATGACGTTCTGCGACACGTCGGTCACGCTCTGGCCGGTCACAAGCGCGAGCGTGAGACAGCTGTTGACAAGCGGCTTCCCGAACTCCGTCTTGGCCGCGTAGTGGTGATCGAAGTGGATGGGCGCGGTGTTCTGCGTCAAGAGCGTGAACCATATGTTGTCCGCGGTCGTGATGGTTCGGCCAAGTGGGTGCTCGTACACGTCGCCGACCTCGAAGTCCTCGAAGAACCGGCCGCGCCAGCCCACTTTCACGGTCATTGTTTTGCCGCGGGCCCTTTCAAGAGCGGCCTGAGATCGGGCAGTCGGTCGAAGAGCTGCCAGACATAGCGTGCCGTCCCACGCTCTCGATGCCCGTGCAGATCCTCGAGGTCGGGATCGTTGCGGTAACCCTCGAAGGCCTCACGCGAGCTCCACTCGACGAGGATCAAGACCTGGCGCGGTTCGACGTCCCCGCCGACGCTGTCGCTGAACGCGCCCAACGCGACAACTCGCCCGCCGTGCCTCTCCACCTCACCGACCGAGCGCCGGGAGTAGGCCAGGTACTCCTCCCGATCGGCGATGTCGAACAGGTTGAGCGCATAGACGGGACCGCCCACGAAGCGAAGTGTCACACACCGAGGATTCGGCTCTCAGCCGGGGAATATTTGATTGCGCCCGCAAGTACTTGTTCACGGCTCTGACAGGAGGTTGTGAGATGAGCGAGCAAGGTTGGTGACGCAACAGCTTCCGAACGATCTTCTCGCCGACTCCATGGCAGGACCTGGAGTGCGGGCCCCCGGAGGGCGCGCCCACCGCATTCCAAAGATCCGTGGTCGTGCCCAGGAGGTTGCAGCCATGACTACATGGAGGCGCTGGCAAGATTGGGTCGTCGTCGCGCTGGGGGTCATCACGTTTCTGACTCCGTTCGTTTTTGGTGACACGTCGCAGACGGTCGCCGCTTCGACCGCGTACGTCCTTGGCGTGCTGATCGCCCTCGGTGGGTTGCTGAACGCGGCCATGAGCAAGGCGGGTGGGCTCGAGATCATCCCGGCCGTCCTGGCCGTGATCTTGTTCGTCAGCCCGTTTGCTTTCGGCTTCACCGGGGTGACAGCGCTGGCGTGGACCGCATACATCATCGCCATCCTGGTGGCGCTGGCCGTGGGCAGCCTGCTCGCGACGCAGACGCGGCGCGCGACGGCCTGAGCTGATCGATCAGAAGATGAGGCGGGATCCGGTAGGGTCCCGCCTCTTTCTATATTGGTCGGATGCGAGCCGGTGAGCTGATCAGGGAGTCGGTCTCATCCTGGCCGGGTGTCGAGGCCCGGCCGCACCGCTTCGGCGGGACCGAATACAGGTACGGACGAAAGGAGATGGGCCACGTCCACGGCGATCGGCTGGCCGACCTGCCTCTGCCGCGCAAGCTTCACGACGAGGTGATCGCGGCCGGTCGCGCGAAGCCTCACCACGTGCTTCCCGACACCGGATGGGTGAGCTGCTGGATGGAGGGCCCCGAAGACGCCGCCGCGGTGATCGAGCTCTTCAGGCTCCAGTACGAGCGCTACTCAGCCGGCTAGGACTGGCCCAACGTCAAGATGAGCGCCGCGCCCACCGCCCACACGACCACGATGATGCCGGCGCCCAGCCACCGCCCTCGCCAGGCTCGAAACACCACCACCGCGACCGTCCCCCAGGGCATCACGAAACGTCCCGCGCCGAGGGGTGTGGTGACCGCAAGCGCCGTGTTGAGGACCATCCCAAAAACGACCAGGCATCCCCAGATGCCCAGAGAGTGAAGTGATGCGCCGACTACGGGCCCGAACCCGAGGATCGTGGCGAGACAGGGCGCGAAGATGGCTCCGCCGAAGACGACCAGCGTCGCTGCGACGACCAGGCCGTCCGTCCGCTCGACGCTGGCGGGCTGGCCGAGTGTGGTCGCGAGGCCGATCAGCCCTGGGAACAGGATCGCGCCACCCAGTACGAGACCTGCCCAGACCAGGATTTTCGTGCCGTTCGACAGGCTCGTGTCTGGAGCGTCCGATTCGCCGGCCCATGCCGGCGTGAACACGGCGCTGGCGGGAGCCCCGATCACGGCCGGCGTGAACACCGAGCCGTCAGAAGACCCGATCTCGGCCGGCGTCAAGGGGGCATCAGGTGGGTCGCTCGGGCTGGGAAGCTCGACGCCCTGAGGCAACCATGAAGGTAGCGGCGCATCCGAGGCTATTTGAGTGATCGGCACTGCCACGCTGTCAGAAGCCGTCGGCTGCCAAGCCTGGCCATCCCACCAATAAGCGCCATCGGGCGATACCTGGGGAGGAGTCGCCATCGGCTCGACATATTAGGTTCTCGAACGCGGTATTAAGTACGGTTAAGCGAAGCTTTTTTCACGTCGCTAAACGAGGTTCAGTTGGGTGCGACCTGGACCTTCAGCCCCTTTCCTGAGAGGAACGCGTCGATCGCTTTGGAATAGTCATCCAGAGCGAATCGATCGGTGATCATGGCCGCGGAGTCGATGACACCTTTGGCGAGTAGAGCGAGCGCGCGCTCGAAGCTGTGCAGGACCGCCATCGACCCGATGATCTTGATCTCGTCGTTATAGACGCGGAAAGGCGAGATCGTGGCTTTGGCGTCGGCGTTCGCAACTCCGAACATCAGGAACGTGCCGCCGCGCGCGACTCGCCGGATGCCGTCCTCGATGGCGGGCACCGCACCGGTGGCGTCGATGACCACATCCCAACCATCCGGCTTGTCCAGCTCGGCGGCCGAGACGGCGACGCGGTCAGCGGCCAGCCGCTTGGCCAGGTCGTGGCGCTTGGGATTGGTGTCGACGATGTCAAGTCGCTCGGCGCCGCTGTCCTTGACGAGCTGCCCGAGCAGCAATCCCATCGTGCCGGCGCCATAGATCAGGTAATCGTCCGCGGCCCTGATCCCGACCTGGTCGAGTCCGTGGACGGCGCACGAGAGAGGCTCGACCAGCGCACCCCAGTGGCGAGGCATGTCGGTCGGCAGGCGGAAAGCATTCACGGCCGGCACCGCCACCAGCTCGGCGCACGCGCCGTTGGCTGAGCCGACACCGATGCCGTTCCAGTTCTCGCAGAGATTGAAGCGGCCCATGCGGCACTGCCGGCAGGTGCCGTCGAACAGCGACGGATCGACGGCGACAAAGTCGCCGGCGCGCAGGTTGCGGACCTCGCCGCCGACCGCGACCACCTCGCCGCAGAACTCGTGGCCGGGAATGATCGGGTACCGGGTCGGGGCGAACTCGCCGCGGATGACGTGAATGTCCGTGCCGCAGATGCCGCAGGCCTCGACCTTGATCACCGCCTGGTCGGGCGCCGGGGTCGGATCGTCGACCTCCTTGACCGCGACCTCGTTCGGTTCTTCGATGACGACCGCCTTCATTTCACCGCTCCCATCGTGAGGCCTCGGATCAGCTGCTTCTGCGCGATCCATCCTGCCAGCAGCACAGGCAGGCTCGCGAGAGTGGCCGCCGCGGCGAGCTTGGCATAGAAAAGCCCACGGCCGCTGATGAAACCGACCAGGAAAATCGGCGCGGTGGCCGCGACTGACGAGGTGAAGTTGACGGCGTAGAAGAACTCGTTCCAGCTGAAGATCAGGCAGATCAACGACGTGGCCGCAATTCCAGGCGCGATCAGCGGCACGACTATCCGTGTCAGCTCACGGAAAAACCCCGCGCCGTCCACTCGGGCAGCCTCGAAAAGATCGTTGGGGATCTCCAGAAGGAACGAGCGTAAGAGCCAGACCCCCAGCGGCAGGTTGATCGTGGTGTAGATGAGCACCAGGGCGAAGATGTTGTCCAGAAGGTGCAGGTCTCGAGCTAGCAAATAGAGCGGGACCAGGCTGGCGGCGAAGGGCAGGAATCGTGTCGAGATGAAGAAGAAGAGCACATCGCGCGTCCGCTTCACCGGCCTGATGGCCAGCGCATAGGCGGCGGGCAGCGCGAGGATCAAGACCAGCAGCGTCGAGCCGATGCTTGCGACCGCCGAGTTGATGAAAAACGGCGGGAAATCACCCGAGAGCACCTCCTGGAACTCCGCCAGCGTGGGTGCGAAAAGGATCGTCGGCGGCGAGCTGGCGGCCTGCGGCTCCGTCTTCAGGCTCTCCAGCCACATCCACAAGACGGGGAAGAAAAAGATGAACACGACCAGCCAACCGACGACCGACCACACGACCTTCGAAAGAGCGGCGCGGCGGCCATCGACGCTGGAGGCGATCATCGTCTCGCCTCCACCTGGAAGATGGAGAACAGCGTTCGCAGCGCAAACGTGGCGACGATGGTGGTGATGATCACCGCGACGACTCCGATCGCGGATGCCTGCCCGATGCTGAAGCCCTGGAAGGCGACGAGATAAAGCAAGAACGGCAGGTTGGTCGTGTCTTCACCAGGACCGCCGTAGGTCAGCATGAAAATCGAGTCGAACGTCTGCACGACGAAAAGCGATCCCAGGAGCGCACCCAGCTCGATGAACGGCCTGACCAAGGGCAGCGTGATGCGGCGGAAAGTCTGAATGGCGTTCGCGCCATCCACCTTCGCCGCCTCGAGGATCTCGAGGTTCTGCGACTGGAGGCCGGCGAGGATGATCAGCATCATGAACGGCGTCCAGCGCCACACCTCCACGGCAACGACGGCCACCATCGGGAACTGGTTGACCCAGTCCACGCGACCAAGCCCGAAGGGGCTTAGGAGGTAAGGCAGGAGCCCGAACAACGGGTTGAGGAGCGTGTCCTTCCAGATCAGAGCGCCGGCTGTGGGCATGATTAGAAACGGCGCGATCATCAGCGTCCGCATCAGGCCCTTTCCGAAAACCTCGGAGTTCAGGAGCATGGCAACCCCCAGCCCGATGACTACCGAGAACGCGATCACCGACAGTGTGAGCAGCACGGTGTTGAAAATCGCGGTCCGGATGCTCTCGTCGGTCAGAAGCCTCGAATAGTTGTCGAGGCCGGAGAACCGGAAGCTCCCTTCCTTGAGAAGGTTCCACGAGAAAAAGCTGTAGTAAATCGTCAGCGCAAACGGGATCTGGGTCACGAGGACGACGTAGATGAAGGCGGGCAGCAGTGGCAGCCGCCGCAGCCACGAATCTCGCCGTGCAACGGAGGCGGCGGTTTGTTCCCGCCTGCCTCCGCTGCCGGACGCCGACTGGAGGAGAGTCGCGATGTTAGTTAATGCTGGTAGTTCTTGCCGACGGCTGCAGCCAGCGCCTGCGCTTTTTGCAGCGCCTGATCGACCGTCTGGCCTCCGGCGATCACCTTGGCGAACTCCTGCGAGACCTGGTCGCCAAGTTGCTGGAATTCGTCGATGTCGACGTACTGGACGCCAACGTAGGGAACCGGGTCCACGGTCGGATGAGCGACGTCTGCGTGCGCGATCGACTGGAGGGTGACGTCCGCGAAAGCGCCTGCGGCCGTCTTGTACTCAGGAATCGAATAGGTCGAGGTGCGCGTTCCTGGCGATACGCGGGCCCAGCCCAGCTTGGTCCCGACCAGCTTGGCGTAGTCCTTGTTGGTGGCCCAGTCGGCGAAGGTCCACGCGGCGTCCTTCTTCGTGCTGGTGGAAGGCATGCCGAGCGACCAGGCCCACAGCCAACCCGACCAATCCTTGACCTTGGTGGGGGCGTAGGCGTAGCCCGAGTTCTTCGCGGCGTCGCCGGTGAAGAAGCTCGCTGCCACGGTCGCGTCGTACCACATGGCAACCTTGCCGCTGTTGTATGCGTTCAGGCACTCGGTGAACCCGGCGTTGCCTGCGCCTGGCTCGCCGGCCGACTTGAGGAGGTTCACGTAAAAGGTCACGGCGTCATGCCATGGCTGCGTATTGAGCTGGGCGTTCCAGTTCTGGTCGAACCAACGTCCACCGTAGGTGTTGACCACCGTGTCCAGCGGCGCCAGCTGCTCGCCCCAACCAGGGAGCCCACGCAAGCAGATGCCGTTGACGCTCGAGCTGTTGACTGCTTTCGCGGCCGCCGCCACCTGGTCCCACGTCGGGTGGTCGGGCATCGTCACGCCCGCGGCGGAGAGAAGGTCCTTGCGGTACATCAGCATCGACGACTCTCCGTAGAAGGGCACGGCGTAGAGGTTGCCGTTGTAGCTGAGCGCCCCCCTGATTCCGGGGATCAGGTCGTCCGGCGCGTATGACGAGTCCTTGGCGATGAACGGGCTCAAATTCTCGATCCATCCCTTCTTGGCCCACAGAGGAACCTCGTAAGTGCCGATCGTGAAGAGGTCATAGCGACCGCTCTTGGCCGCCACGTCCTGCGTCACCTGCTGCCGGAGCTGGTCTTCTGGCAGGGTCACGATATTGACCTTGATGCCCGAGTGCGAGCTCTCGAAATCGGGGACGAGCTTTTTCAGGTCGGCCATCGAGGGGTTGTCAACAGCCGCCAAGGTGATGGTGCTCGCGCTGCCGCCTCCGCCCCCTCCTGCGCCTCCAGAGCACGCTGCGCCTGCCAGAGCAATCAGGAGCGCAAAGATTGGTATGGCCAGGCGACGGTCCGAGGATCGAAGATTCCTACCATTCATGGAGACTCACCCCTTTTGAACAGACTCCAGCCGCAGGCCACCGCCTGCCGGCGTTCTCGACAACGTTGTCAAAAGACAACGTTGTCAAGGTATAACATGGGTGCGATGAAAATGCAAGATGGCTTCGAAATACCATCGATGCAGCGCGTCACGTCCCGCCCCGTACAACGTTGACAAAATCCAAGCTCTCGGCGGCACGGAACCGATCGCGGCCCACCATGCGGGAGGTGGCGGCCGCCGCCAGAGTCAGCATCAAGACCGTATCTCGCGTCGTCAACGGCGAGCGCGGGGTGACACCCAGGTTGAGCGAACGCGTCGCCGCCGCCGTCGAAAGAGTCGGCTACCGCCACAACCTGACTGCCAGCAGCCTCCGGCGAACCGACGGGCGAAGCGCCAGCATCGGCGTGGTCCTGGAGGACGTCGCGAACCCGTTTTCTTCCGCTCTGCACCGCTCGATCGAGGATGTCGCGGTGACGCGGGGAGTGCTCGTCTTTGCGGGGAGCTCAGACGAGGACGAAGACCGCGAACGTGAGCTGATCGCCGCATTCACCTCTCGCCGGGTCGACGGCCTGATCATCCTGCCCTCCAGTCACGACCACAGCTACCTGGTCATGGAGCGCCGGGTGGGGACGGCGATCGTTTTCGTCGACCGTGCACCGTCGTTCTTCGACGCCGACGCGGTCCTGGCCGACAACACCGAGGGAGTGCGGCGCGGCATCGGACACCTCGTCGCGCACGGCCACCGGCGAATCGGCTACCTCGGCGACATGCACACGATCGCGACGGCCGCCGACCGGCATCGCGGCTACGCCGAGGAGGTCGTGGCCCGAAACCTCGACGTCGACGATCGCCTGGTGCGTCTTGACGTGCGTGGGACTGAAAGCGCTGAGGCCGCCGTTATGGAGCTCTTCGCGCTGAGAGAGCCCCCAACCGCTCTCTTCACCGGACAGAACCTCATCACGATCGGAGCCTGTAGGGCGCTGCGGCGTTTGGGCCTACATCGGAAGATCGCGCTGGTCGGATTCGACGACATGTTGCTTGCCGACCTGCTCGAGCCCGCCATAACGGTCATCGCGCAGGATCCGGCGGCGATGGGCCGTATCGCGGCGGAGCTTTTGTTTCGCCGGCTCGACGGAGACCCATCGCCTTCAGAGCACCACGTAGTCCCGACGAAGATGATCACCCGAGGTTCTGGCGAGATCCGGCCTTGATCGTCGTTTGCGGCGAGGCGCTGATCGACGTCGTGCCGGCGGCCGACGGCACGCGGAAGCCGACGCCAGGCGGCGGCCCATTCAACACCGCGCGAGCGCTGGCCCGCCTTGGCGCGCCGACCGCATTCCTCGGCCGCCTGTCGACGGACGCTTTCGGGGTCATGCTCGCCCAGCAGCTGAAAGCTGACGGCGCCGACCTCTCGCTGGTCAGCTACGGCCCCGAGTTGACAACGCTGGCCGTGGCCGAGGTCGATGGCCAAGGCCTCGCGGAGTACGACTTCTTCGTCAAGGGGACGTCGGCGCCGAATCTCACGCCGGAGATGCTACCCGCCAGATTGCCCGCAGAGGTGACCGCCCTGCACATCGGCACGCTGGGGCTGGTCCTGGAACCGATGGCGACCACGCTGGTCGAGCTGGCGCTTCGCGAGGACGACCACCGGCTCGTCATGCTCGATCCCAACATCCGATCGAACCTCGTGACAGATGCCAGTGAGTATCGCGACCGCCTCGATGGCCTGGTGGCGCACAGCACGATCGTGAAGGCAAGTGAAACCGACCTCGAGTGGCTGTTTCCGGAGCTGGACTCGGAGGCCGGCGCCGATCGCCTGCTGGCCCTGGGCGCGCGACTCGTCCTGGTGACTTTGGGTGCGGAAGGAGCGCTCGCGGCGAGCTCGGGCCGCCGGATTCGGGTCGCCGCCCCGGAAGTCGAGGTGGTCGACACGATTGGGGCCGGCGACGCCTTCGGCGCGGCTGTTCTAGCGTGGCTGCACGATCACGCTTCGCTGCGAGCCGATCTCGCGCTCGACCACGACGAGCTCCAATCCATGGTCAGCTTCGCCTGCCTGGTCGCCGCCATCACCTGCACGCGGGTGGGGGCGGATCCGCCGTGGCGCAGGGAGCTGGCCGAAAGCCCCTGGGCCTAGGCCCTGACGACCGGCGCTGACAGCCGTTCGTGAACCAACCTGACGACCATCGAGCCTTCGCCGACGGCGGTGGCAACCCTCTTGATGGAGCCGTGTCGAACATCGCCGGCCGCGAAAATACCCGGCAGGCTGGTTTCCAGCAGGAGTGGAGTCCAGCCATCAGTCGGAGCTACGTCTGATCCGGTCAGGATGAATCCGTCCTCGTCCACCTGAAGGCATTTGTTCAGCCAGTCGGTGTTCGGCTCGGCGCCGATGAATGAAAACAGTCCACAGGCCGGCAGCTCCGTTCGTTCGCCGTCCGCCGACTCGATTACCACCGCCTCGAGCACGTTCGCACCCAGCAGCGCTTTGACTTGAGTGAGGTGATGAACCGTGATCCGAGGATCGCGTTCGATCTGGTCGATGAGGTAGCGCGACATGGTTGCGTCCAGCGACGTTCCGCGGATCACTAGATGCACCTCCAGGCGCCGGCTCAGGAAAACGGCCGCCTGGCCGGCCGAGTTGCCCCCTCCCACCACGACCACAGGCCCGGTGCACTTCTGCGCCTCGACCTCGGTCGCGGCGTAATAGACGCCCGAACCTTCCATCTCGGCGAGCCTCTCCACCGGCAGGCGTCTGTATCTCGCCCCTGTCGCCACCACGATCGCTCGAGCGCTCAGCGTCCGGCCGTCTGACAGCTCGACGGTGTGAACGCCGCCGGCCGAGTTGAGCGTCTTGGCGCGCGATCCGACCAGGATGGCGGCCGAGAACTTCTCCGCCTGGAGGGCCGCGCGGGCGGCCAGCTCGGCGCCGGAAAGTCCCGCCGGGAAGCCCACGTAGTTCTCGATGCGTGACGAGGTGCCGGCCTGACCACCGACTGCCGCTGCTTCGACGACCACCGTCGACAAGCCCTCGGATCCGCCGTAGACGGACGCGGCCAGGCCGGCCAGGCCGGCGCCGACCACCAGAAGGTCGCATGCGTCTTCTCGACGGGACACATCAGCCGAGATGCCGAACACCGCGGCGACCTCCGCCAGGGAGGGATTGCGCAGGATGGGCTGTCCGGCGACCAGCACGAGTGGGATGTCCGCGACGGTGAATCCGAAATTTCGCAGGAGCGTTTCCGCGCGGGGGTCGGATTCGACGTCGATCCAGGTCACGGCGACGCGATTGCGGGCCAGCAGGTCGAGGATCGTTCGGGTGGACTCGCTGAATCGAGACCCGATGACCTTGGGTCCGGTGCCAAGACGCAGAAGCAGGGAATGCCGCAGGAGAAACGCCCGGATGACGATCTCGCTGAGCGTGATGTCCTCGGCGATGACGGTCCGGAGCTGATCGAGGGGTATCCGAAGGACTCGGCTGGGGACCGTCGTCGTCGCCGTCACGTAAGCGCCCTCATTGCTCAGGATGTTCATGACGCCGACGAACTGTCCGGGATTGAAGGCGGTGCTGGTCGTCTCCGCCGAGTCCCCGAAATGGGCAACGGCTTCCACATTGCCCGACAGAACCACCACGAAGTCCGATCCTCGTTCGCCCTCCCGGAACAGCACGAGCCCGGCCGGAACGCTTTCCTCGATCCCATAGCGACTCAGCTTCGCGACCTGCGCGTCATCCAGGATCGGAAATGCGCCCGCGAAGTCCGCTTCCTCCGCCTTCGCGCCGACGCGCTCCAGCGCCACCGTGATCGGTACGGGTTGCGTCTCGGGGTTCATCGGTTCGCCCTCATCGCGAGGGGGTCGAATCAGTGTACGGCGGTGCCTGGAAACGCCTTCTCGCCGGCCCGGATCGGAACTTTCAGCCAGTTCTCTGGGGGCGGCAGCGGGCAATCCCACTCGGGGTTGTACGCGCAGTTCGGGTTGTAGGCGTAGTTGAAGTCGATCACGACCTCGTCACCGTGCGCGTGCAGCTCGAGGTAGCGGCCGGCTCCGTACGTTTCCTTCCCCGACGTCGCATCGCGAAAGGGCAGGAAAAGGTCGTGCGAGCCTGCGGATGCATAGAGCGTCACCTGTGTCTCGACACCATCGACCTGAAAGCGCACGATCCCGAAACGCCGGTAGACCTGCTCCTGGCCATTGGTCGTTGCCATTCGCACCTCTCCGGACTGCACCGCCCGATCGACCTTGGCGCGAATCACGAGCGATGGGTTCTCCGCGAAGTACTTCAGGCCATCGAAACCGTGCTGCTGCTCGTGCGTCAGCGGGGCCCTGTGGTCGTGCGCGAAGAAATCGTCCTTCTCCGCCCGAAACCTCTGCAGATCCGTGATTTTCGTCGCCACGCTCGATTACGAAACCTCAGCCAGGACTTCCTTGAACGTGCGCCCGTACGGCCAGAAGTTTCCCTTTTCGCCGCGCTCCCACGCTTCGCGCATACCCGGCGCACCGAGGTCCCAATCCGGACGGACCTTCTTCGTGATCGCGCGCAGGTCGTGTCGGAGGTCGTCTTTCGACGGGCGGCCCCAGTACCAGTAGCCGTTGTATATGGCGTGGATCACAAGCCCAGGCTCCAGCAAGATCGTGTGCGGGACCATCGGGTTGTGCTGCGGGTCGGTGTACTCCGCGATATCCAGGTCTTTCTGGATGATGCGCCCGACATCAGATAGGAAAGGCCAGTGAGCGCCCACGCCGGTGCGCATCTCGTTGAGCTCGAGCAGTCCGTCGGTCGAGATCGTGACGATCTTGGTGTACGCGACCCCGATCTCGGGCTCGAGCTCGACCAGGAGCCGATGCTGCTGGCGGTCCTTGGGGCAGAACGCGCCTCGCGAAAGCACGAGGATCATCGGGTCGCTGCCCTGCAGGTCGGAGAGCTTGCGCTTCTTGGTCGTATGGTCAGGCAGCTCGTAATCCGGAAACTTTCCCCCAGGCCGTATGTCTTCTCTCATAACATCGAAAACACGCAGGTTGGGGGGCTAATTCCCACATGGAAGGCGACATGACTTGAGCTCAGCCACTGTTGGTGTTTTCGGCGGCTCCGGGCTGTACAGGCTGCTCGACGAGATCGAGCTCATTGAAGTAAGCACGCCGTACGGCAAACCGAGCGAGGCCATCGCCATCGGCACTGTCGGCGACCGCCGCGTCGCGTTCATGCCCCGTCACGGCTCCAAGCACACGATTCCGCCTGCGGCCATCAACTATCGCGCGAACCTTTGGGCCTTCAAAGAGCTGGGAGTCGAGCGCGTCATCGCGCCCGCGGCCGTCGGCAGCTTGCAGCCGGCGATCGCGCCGGGGCATTTCGTCGTGTGCGACCAGTTCGTCGACCGCACGTGGGGGCGATCCGACAGCTATTACATGGAGGGACCGCGCGTCGCGCACCTGTCGCCGGCCGATCCGTACTGCCCCGAGCTCAGGCCGCTGGCGGTCGAGGTCGGCCGCGAGCAAGGGATCGAAATCCATGACCAGGGCACCGTCGTGGTCATCCAGGGTCCCCGGTTCGCGTCACGCGCGGAAAGTCGCTGGTATGGAGCGCAGGGCTGGCACGTCATCAACATGACCCAGTACCCCGAGGTGGTGCTCGCCCGTGAGCTGCAGATGTGTTACGTCAACGTGGCGCTGGTCACGGACTTTGACGCGGGCCTCGAGGGCGATCCGAGCGTTGCCGCGGTCAGCGTTGCCGACGTGCTGTCGGTGATGGCCTCGAACAACGAGCGCGTTCGCCGCCTGATCCTGACCCTGATCGAGCGGCTGCCTGCAGCTCGATCGTGTTCGTGCGGCCGGGGGATGCGCACAGCCTTCGTCAGCTAGTTGGCGCCAGCCGGCCCGGGATCTCGTGGGGTAGCCAGAACCAGCGCAGGTGCTCGAAGTCGGCGCTGAGCTGGACAGGATCCGGCGCGGTGCGCGGAGCGGCCAGGATCCGGTGGGCCTCCTCGAGGTAGCGCGGAAGCGCCGACTCGGGCTCGAGGTGTCTGTGCGCCGACCACGGCACCTTCGTGTCGGAATAGCTGATGTCCCGCAGGCTGAGAGGCGGCTCGGGCGGCCCGGCGGCGTGCGTCCAGAGTCCGGTGAGGGCGTCGAATCGGTACTCAGGCAGCAGGCGCCAGCCTTCGGCGGCCACGATCTCGACCGCCTCGAGGATGAACTCGAACACCGCCTCGGATATGAAGTAGTTGAAGTTGACCCGGACCCATCCCGGCTTGATGCCTTCACAGCCGAGGCTGATCTCGCGCTCGAACTCGTGCGACTTCTCGAGATCGATGCCGAGCAGGCGGTGCCCGTACGGCCCCGCGCACGAGCAGCCCCCGCGCGACTGGATGCCGAACATGTCGTTGAGCAGCGCGACGACGTAGTTGTGGTGGAGATAGCGGCCCCGGTGCCGCACCACGAACGAAACGATCGACAGCCGGTCGAGGTCCGGGTTGCCCAGGATCTCGATGTCCGGCCGCCGCCGCCAGCGTTCGATCGCGCGACGGATGAACGACTCCTCGCGGCGGCGGATCTCCGCTGCCCCAACCGCCTCCTTGAGCTGGAAGACAAGGCCGGCGCGAATCGAATCCACGATCGCGGGGGTGCCGCCTTCCTCGCGGTGCTCGATGTCGGACAGGTAGACGTGCTCGGTCGGGTTTACGTAGGCGACCGTCCCGCCGCCCGGCACGCTGGGCACGCGGTTTCGAAACAGCTCGCGGCGCGCTGCCAGCACTCCGGGCGTGCCCGGACCGCCGATGAACTTGTGAGGGGAGATAAAGACGGCGTCGAGGTACGGCTCACTCGGCCCCCGCGACGCGCTGCCCATCTCGATCTCCATGTAGGGGGCGGCCGCGGCGAAGTCCCAGAAGGAAAGCGCGCCATGGCTGTGGAGCGCGACCGAGATCGCCCGCCAATCGCTGATGATCCCGGTCACGTTGGAGGCGGCCGAGAAGCTTCCGATCTTGACGGGGCGGTCGCGGTAGCGGATGAGCTCTTCCATCAGGTGCTGCTGATCGATGTGGCCGTCGTGGTCCTCGCGGATGACGACCACGTCCGCGATCGACTCCCGCCAGGGAAGCTCGTTGGAATGGTGCTCGTAGGGCCCGATGAAGACGACAGGGCGTTCCGCCGCGGGGATCAGCTGCCCGAGTCGATAGCGGTCGTCGAGGTCCGCCGGAATCCGCAGGTTGAGGACGTCGATGATCCGGTCGATGGCGCCCGTCGAGCCGGAACCGCAAAAGATGATGGCATGCTCCTCGCTCGCGCCGAGGGCGGCACGAATGATCTCGCGCGCCTCTTCCCGAAATCGGGTCGTCTGGAGGCCGGTTCCTGAGGACTCCGTGTGGGTGTTGGCGTAGAGAGGGAGCACGACCTCACGGATGAAGTCTTCGATGAAGGACAGGGCTCGGCCGGACGCCGTGTAATCGGCATAGGTGACGCGGCGCGGCCCGAACGGCCCCATCACCGCCTCGTCCTCGCCGATCACCGAGGACCGGATCCTCTCGATCAGGCCAACATTGGCGCCCATCGCGTCAACCTTAGGCGGTCGGCGCCGGCCCGGCTTCTCAGCCGGCGATGAGCCGGTATCTGTGCTCCGGGCGGCCCGGGCTCCCGTAACGCATGGTGAGCTCCGCCTTGCCAAGCTGGCAGAGGTGATCCAGATAGCGACGGGCGGTGACCCGGCTGACGCCGGCCGCATCCGCGACCGCAGAGGCCGCGAGCCCCGATCGCGACTGTCGCAGCGCTTGCGCGATCAGGTCGAGGGTCGTGTCCGACAACCCTTTCGGCAGCGGCTGGTTGCGCGCCGACCGGAGGGCGCCGAAGATCCTGTCGACGTCGCTCTGTTCCGCTTGACCGATCTGGACCATGCGCTGGCGCGCGCTCGCGTAGGAGAGCAGCTTCTCCTCGAACGTGGCGAACAGAAAGGGCTTGATGAGGTAGTGGACTACTCCGCCGCGCATGGCGGCGCGGAGGCTCTCGACCTCGCGGGCGGCGGTGATCGAAATCACGTCGACTGGCCGATCATCCTCGCGCAAGCGCTGCAGCACGTCGAGCCCGGACATGTCCGGCAGGTAGATGTCAAGCAGGATCAGGTCCGGCCGCAGCCGCTCAACCAGCTCCAGCGCCTGGGCGCCGGTGTGAGCTTTGGCCGCCACGGCAAATCCTTTCACCCTCTCGACATACGCGCAGTGGAGCTCGGCGACTCGGAAGTCATCGTCGACGACGAGGGTCTGGATCACGGCCTGGCAGCGACTCGCAGTGGCAGGCGCACGACGAAGACCGCGCCGCCCTCGTTGACCGCGCTGACATCGCCGCCATGGCGCCGCGCGACCTGCCGGACCAGCGCGAGACCAAACCCACGCCGCCTATGCCCCGGGGCCGACTTGGTGCTGAAGCCTTCCTGGAAGATCTGCCCGTCGACGCCGTCCGGAATGCCGAAACCGGAATCATGCACGCGAATGACCAGCTGATCGTCTTGCTGGTTCACCGACACGCTGACCCACCGCTCATCGGCCGATGACGAGGCCGCGTCGAGCGCGTTGTCGATGAGGTTGCCGAGCAGGGTGATCAAGTCCTCGCTGTCGAGCGAGCTGCGGGTCATGACGGTGTCATCGCTGACCCGAAGCTCGATACCCCGTTCTGAGGCGACTGCCGCCTTCGCCAGCAACAGGGCGCCGAGGACCGGGTCGCCGACTCGTTCGAGGAGCGCTTCAGTCAGCTCCTGGTGCACGCCCGACGTCTGGGCGATGAGCTTGATCGCGTCCTCGCCTCGGCCCATCTGGACCAGGCCCGCGATCGTATGGAGGCGATTCGCGAACTCGTGCGCCTGGGCGCGCAGTGCCTCGGTCAGGCTCTCGATGCCCATGCCGCGTGACAGGCCGGTCAACTCGGTCGTGTCGCGCAGCGTTGCGACATGACCGATCTCGTGGCCCCTGACGCTGATGGATCGGCGGCTTGCCACCAGCACCCGGTCGCCGGCGAGGAGAACCTCGTCTTCGTCGTTCAGGCCACCGGTCAGGAATTTCAGCAGCCGCCCCTGCGGCAGCACCTGCGAGACCTTGCGGCCGACGCAATCCGCCGGCAGGGCAAGAAGCCGGCGCGCCTCGTCGTTCGCCAGCGTGATCGTGTGGTCGCGATCGGTGGCGATCGCGCCCTCGTGGATGCCCTGCAAGCTGGCCTCTCTCTCCTCGAGCAACCCCGCGATCTCATAGGGCTCCAGACCGAAGGTCTGACGCTTCAATCGCGAGGCGAGCAGCAGCGATCCCCCCACACCCAGGCCGAGCGCGAGGACGAGCGTCACGGCGAATCCGGGTAGCTCGTGCATGAGCTGCTGGCTCACCGCGGTCTCCAGGAAGCCGACCGAGACCATGCCGATCACCTGGCCTTCGTAGAAGATCGGGGCCTTTCCTCGGGCTGACACGCCCAGCGTCCCCTGCTGGACCCCGACCCATGTGTTGCCCGCGAGCACGCTGCTAGGGTTCTCGTCCACTGGCTTGCCGATCATCGCGGGGTTCGGGTGGGAGAAGCGGATGCCCCGCCGGTCGGTGACCACCACGTACCTGGCGCCGGTCGCATGGCGTGTGTCCTCGGCGGTTTGCTGGATGAGGCCGCCTGGATCTCCCGCGAGCAGCGCCTGCTGCACCGCGTTGTTGGATGCGACCGTCTCCGCGATCGCGAGCGACCGCTGCTCGTACTGGCGGTCGAGCTCCTGGCTCGCCTGCCACAGGGCCGCGGCTGCGCCGAGGATTCCAGACAGGGCGATGATCACGACCTGGAAAACCAGGATCTGATAGGCGAGGGGAAGGCGGGTCTTCACCGGAGAGTCCACAGCGGATCGTAGGCCCTTAAAGGCCGTTCGCGCAGCGACCAAAACGACCAAAAAGGCCACAACGACCGCATGGATTGCGCCGGCGGCCGACCGCTTGCAGAGTCCGAGGTGGATGGCATCGGCAATCGAGCTTCGTGGCGTCACGAAGCGATTCCTCACCCCTTCTGGCGGCGTCTATACCGCCCTGCACGATCTCGACCTGGCTGTGGAGCCCGGCGAGTTCTGCGCCGTGGTCGGGCCGACCGGCTGCGGCAAGTCGACGACGCTGGCACTGATCTCGGGCCTCGAGCCGGCGAGCGAAGGCGAGGTCGAGGTTTTCGGCAAGCCCGTGCGAGGCATCGCGAGCGGCATCGGGTACGTGTTCCAGAGCGACGCCGTGTTCCCGTGGAAGACGGTCCTGGAGAACGTGGCCGCCGGGCCGCGCTATCACGGGTCGTCGACACGCGACGCCAGAGCCGCGGCCCGCGAGTGGATCGCGCGCGTGGGGCTGGCCGGCTTCGCGGACCGTTACCCGTACCAGCTCTCGGGCGGCATGCGCAAGCGCGTCGCCCTGGCGCAGAGCCTGATCAACGGGCCTCAGATCCTGCTGATGGACGAGCCCTTCAGCGCCCTGGACGTCCAGACGCGATCGCTGATGGAGAACGAGCTGCTCAGCCTTTGGTCGTCGACCTCCGCATCCGTGGTCTTCGTCACGCACGACCTCGAGGAGGCGATCTCGATGAGCGACCGCGTGTTCGTCATCACCGCCGCGCCCGGCACGGTGAAGAGCAACTACAGGGTCGATCTGCCCCGTCCCCGCAACGTCGCCGAGATCAGGTTCCAGCCTCGGTTCACCGAGATCTACGAGGAGATCTGGAACGACCTTCGCGACGAGGTCCTCGTGAGCTATGAACGTCAGAAGCGCAGCGGCGCGGCTTAGGGCGCCGGTGAGCGCCCCAGTCGAGCCTAAGGCGCGGGCCGGGATCGACCTCACCTCCACGCGGGCTCGTGACGTCCGGCGCCGCAGGCTCGCCGTGCTGGGACTGCAGCTGCTGGTCGCGGTCGTCTGGCTTGGCAGCTGGGAGGTGACGACACGGCTCGGTTGGGTCGATAAGTTCTTCTTCGCGCAGCCGTCTGAGATCGCGCTCAAGCTCTGGACCTGGTTCACGCAGGGGACCGAGCTCGGGCCGCTGTGGGACCAGGTCCTGACGACCATGGAGGAGACCGTCGGTGGTTTCATCGTCGGCTCGCTCTTCGGCGTGGTCTTCGGTGTGGCGCTGGGCCGCATCCGGCTGCTCGCCGACGTGCTCTCGCCCTACATCAAAGCGGCGAACGCGATACCGCGCGTCGTGGTGGGCGCGCTGTTCGCCATCTCGCTGGGTCTCGACATCAAGTCGAAGATCGCCACCGCCGCCATCCTCGTGTTCTTCGTGGTCTTCTTCAACGCCTTTCAAGGCGTGCGCGAGGTGGACCGCAACCTGATCGCCAACGCTCGCATCCTCGGCGCCGGGAACCGGCGGCTGACGACCGAGGTCATCCTTCCCTCAGCCCTTTCCTGGATCACCGCCAGCCTTCACACGAGCTTCGGGCTCGCGCTGGTCGGAGCCGTCGTGGGCGAGCTCTTCGGCGCGACGTCCGGAGTCGGCGAGCTGATCTACAGCGCCAAGAACAACTTCGACGCCGACGGCGTGTTCGCCGGCATGGCGCTGCTGGCTGCCATTGCGCTGGTGGCAGAGGCGTTGATCACAGCGCTCGAGACCCGTCTTGTCCGGTGGCGGCCGCAGGTCAACACCGAAGCCAGGATTTGAAAGAAGGAGCTTCGTCTATGCGATTGGATCTTCGACGGTTGTGTTTGGCGGTCGGGGGACTTGCGATCCTCGCCGCATGCGGCTCGACGCCATCCTCAACTGGCGGCGTGCAAACGGTCTCGCTCAAGATCATGGTCGGGGGCCTGAGCAAGCAGATCTACCTTCCGAACATGCTCGCGCAGCAGCTCGGGTACTTCAAGGATCAGCACCTTGACGTGACGCTGATCGATGAGGGATCTGGGCAGGCGTCCGAAGATGAGGTGCTCGCCGGCAACGTGGAAGCCGGCTCCGGCGCGTACGTGCACCCGATGGTGCTCAATGCCGCCGGCAAGAAGATCGAGACCATCTGCCAGTTCGGCATCGCGCCGGGCGAGGCAGAGGTGATCGACGCCAGGAAGGCCGGCTCGATCCAGTCGCCCAACGACCTCCAGGGCAAGAACCTCGGCGTCACCGAGCTCGGCTCGGGCACGCACACGCTGACGCTCGCCATCCTTGGCAAGGCGGGCATCGACCCGACCAAGGAGCATTTCGTCGCTGTTGGCGCCGGCGACACGTTCATCGCGGCCATCGACCATCAGACGATCGACGGCGGGATGACGACGGAACCCACGATCTCGCGCCTTACCTCGTCGGGCAAGGGCAAGGTTCTCGTCGACCTTCGCACCCCCGAATCGACGCGTGCCGCGCTGGGCGGCGACTATCCGTTCATCGGCATCTTCGCCAAGAACGACTGGGTCAACGCCAACAAGGACGCTGCCCAGCGGCTGGTCAATGCGTACGTCAAGACCCTCAAGTTCATCCACTCGCACACAGCGGCCCAAATCGCCGCCAAGATGCCGCCCGACTATTACGCCGGCAACCAGGATCTCTACGTGAACGCCCTGCAGAACCAGATCTCGATCTTCGGAACGGACTGCAAGATGCCCGCGGGCGGTCCCGAGACAGTGATGAAGATCCAGCAGGCTTACGTGCCCAGCTTCAAGGGAAAGACGGCCAACCTGGGCGAGACGTTCACGAACGAGTTCGCCGACAAGGCGAGCTGATTCGCATCGGTTAGCCACGATGGGGACCGGGCGGCGTGCCCGGTCCCTTACCACACACGATCAGTCGCCAGTGTTGGCGAATCTTCTGCGAACGGTCGACGAGCACCCGAGGCTTCAGCCCATCGCGTTGCGCAAGAACTCGAACTGTCTGGCATTCGCCTTGCGGGCGAGACCGAGCGGGTAAGCGGTGAATCCGTGCACGGCCTCCGGATAGGTCACCACCTCCGCCACATTGCCCGCGAGCCGCCAGCGCTCGGACATGAACAGAGAGTCGTCGATGAGGCAGTCCAACGTCCCGACGCTGAACAGGGCTGCCGGCATGTCGCTGAGATTTGCGTACAGCGGTGATATGTCGGGGTCCCGTCTCTGCTCGAATGAGCGGCCCGGCAGGAAGTTGTCGACGAACCATTTGACGATCGACCGCGACAGGACCAGGTTGCGCTCGCCCCAGAGGAGCTGGCTCGGGGTGCCGTTCAAGTCGTAGGCGCCGAACACGAGATTCGCCGCGGCGATGCGGCCCTTGATCCCGTGCCGATCGCGAAGCCTGAGCAGCGTGACCGCGCTCAGATGAGCTCCGGCGGACTCGCCGCCGATCGCGAACCACGCCGGCGCGTCGAGCAATCGCGGGCCGTGCTCGAGCAGGTGCAGCACCGCGTCCTCGCAGTCATCGGGACCGCTCGGGTACGGGTTCTCGGGACCAAGCCTGTAGCCGATGCTCGCGGCCACCAGGCCGGTTTCGGTCGCAAGCTGCTTCAACAGGACGTCCTGCATGTCATGCGCGCCGAGCGTCCAGCCCCCGCCGTGCAAGTGCAGGTAGATGCCCGTGGGCTTTTGATCGGGCCGGATGACGCGCACCTTGATCGGTCCGCCTCGGCCCGGGACGTCGATATCAACCGCCTCCGCCAGGAAAATCGGCGCCGGGAAGATCCCGGTCCCCTCACGCCGGGACTTTCGCGTGACTGGGGCGGGCACCGTGTGGACCGACGGCACGCTTGCGATAAGGGCTTCGAGCTCGGCGTTGAACGCCCGCGCCTCGTCTATGTCCTTCTGATCGACGCCGGTGACCTGTGCCGTCGCCACGCCGCAATTATGCTCAACCGATGGCTCATGGCCACGACGTCGATCGCTTCAACCGTTGGGCGACCACTTACGACCGTCATTGGATGCAGCGAATCGTTTTTGACCCCATCCAGCGATCGGTCCTGCAAGCGGCCGCGGAGGAGGTTGGCAGCCCGGGCGCGATCCTCGATGTCGGATGTGGCACCGGGAGATTGCTCAAATCGGCGAGAGTTCGCTTCCCCGCCGCAAGGCTTGTCGGCGTCGACGCCGCGGCCGAGATGGTGAGGTACGCGCAGAGCTCGACTCCCGACGGCAGCATCGAGTTCCAGCAGGCGACCGCTGAAGAGCTGCCGTTCCCGAATGCTTCCTTCGACCTGGTGTTCAGCACGATGACATTCCACCACTGGCAGGACCAGGCGCGCGGCGCCGCCGAGGTGGCGAGGGTCTTGACTCCAAGGGGACGCTGGCTCCTCGCCGACTTCGTCGCATCAGGATTCATGAAGCCCGTCCGCGCCCTGCTGAGGCTGCATCAGTTCCCCGATCGCGCCCACCTCCAGGCGATGCTCGCGGACGCGGGGATGAAGGTGGTCAAGGAACAACGGGTGTCGCGCCTGGGCGGGCAGGTCGCGGTGACCGTGATCGCGAAGGCGTAGATCGCCAACTCCTACGCTCCCGCCGGCTTCTTCGGCGCCGTGGATTTGCCGGAAAGGTCCTTCGCCGCCTGCGTGATGATGTCGACGCATGTGTCGAGAGATATCGCCGTGCTGTCGAGAACCAGGTGGTAGTGGCGCGCATCAGCCCAGGCGCCCGCCCTTGGATAGAAGTGGGCGACGTAAGCGCGCCGAGCATGATCCGTATCTCGCTGCATCCTGGCCGCCGTCTTGTAATCGAGGCCTTCATGCGCCATCGCCGCTCGCCGCCTGGCCTCGACGTCTCCGTCCAGGCGGACGTGAAGCACATCCGGGCGGCCCTTCAGGACGAACACCCCTGCCCTGCCCAGTATCACGGCTCCCCCCGCGTCCGGCAGCCTGCGGATCGCGTCCTCGGTCCTCGCGACGTCGGGCGCGATCCCAAGCTCCTCGGGCGAGATGGGCACGCCAACCCACAGCCCGCTGTAGTTGAGCGCGCTGTTCAGCACTCGGTCCACGGCGCTGCGCGGCTCGGAATCATCGGCAAGTGCAGCCACCAGTGGTCCATGAATCGTCTCTATCAGGGATGTCGGGATGGCGCGGTCGACGAAGGGCAACCCCAAACGCTTGGCCACGGCGGGGCCGATGATGCTGCCTCCGGAGCCGTAGGTCGCGGCGATCGTTACTGAGACCATCGCTACTTCGGATCGACGAACGGCTCGAGGCGCTCGATGTCGGATTCCTTCAGGTCGGCGAAAAGCGCCATGTCGTCCCCGCGCGAGATGAACCGTATCGGCAGCACCACGTCCCGCTTGAAGAAGCCGTCGGGCTTGATCACGATCCCGACGAGCTCACCGTCGTCGAACAGGACATCGTGGACACGGCCCAGCCGGTGACCGGTCTTGCCCAACATCACGTTCTCATCACGGTCGATCTCGATCTGGTCGGCCGGCTTGTTGGCGACCTGTTCAGCGTTGGCGGGCAACCCGAGGCCGCCACCCAGGAAGTCGACCTCCTCTTCCAGCGCCTCTCCGCCGGTCAGGGCCTTGAATCGGTAGCTCAAGTACGGCGGCTGCCGGCGGATGTCGTCGACCGACATCGACAGTCGAATCACATCGTGCGAAGCTGACTCGACGGCCGATATCGGGACCACGACCTCGTCGGTGATGAGGAGCTTCTCGTCAGCCAGCAAGCGCCCCGCCAGGGATGACTCATCCTGGATGACGAGCGCCTTGGGATCGAAGCCTTCGGCCTCGACCAGCACGCTGGTGAGCGTCCCGGCCTTTTGTCCGTCGCCGGCGACGACATCAGCGCCGAGGCGGAAATCGGACAGCTGCGGCATCGAAAACAGATTAGCCGTTCGAGGGCTCTACCCCAAAGGCCGGCCTCGGATATCAACCCTGCGAGCTACCGAACTTCAGTCAGGCTCGCGCGTTTGCCGCGAAAACGTCCCTCGCCCGGTAGAGCATCTCGCCCGCGTCGCGCACGACAAGCACCCCCTCGGCTTCGCGGTTCTCCCATTCCGCCGGGTCGATCTCGCGCGGATCCAGGTAGCCCAGGTTGACCCGCCGGCAGCGCTCCTCAGGGATGCCGGTCGCAAGCGTGACCTGGATGCGAGGTGCCTCAGCCTGGCTCTTCGCGTCGTATGTTCCCGCGCCTTTGACGTGCGTGCTGTGCGCTTTGATCATTCCCGGGACTGAGGCGAATCGCTCCGGCTGCCTGGTGAAGTATTCGAGCACGTGGTATCCGACCTGGTCGATCACGCGCCCGTGCGTGTATGAGATCTCGGTGAGGTGCGGCGCGTGGATCACGACCTCGCCGCCGTCCGCGATCGCTGGCTCGGTCTTGTACATGGACTTTGCCGCCGTCCAGAGATCGTCATAGATCGGCGACGGCATCGACAACACTCTCTGAAAGCCATGCGGCACCTCGATGATCTCGAGCTCCGCCGAAAGATCGACCGCCATGCTCCATGCGTCTTCGCATCCGCCGACCCACAGACCGTGCAGCTCATCGCCGCGCACGACCATCGCGATGCACGTGATCGGCTTGGGAACGAGCTCAGTGGCGTGATTGATGACTCGCCGAACGGCCGTGTCCTTGACCCCGATGGTCTTCATGTTGGAGACGAGAGCGCCGAGCCAATGGGTCGCGTCGATCACGCCCGGTCCGGCGATGCCGGGAACGATGTACTTGGCGCCGCCAGAGAATCCCGCAACCTCATGTGGAAAGACTGGGCCGCAGATGATGAGCTCGTCGTAGTCGAGGATCATCCGGTTGAGATCGACGGGAATCTCCTCGGCCAGCAGGCCGTCGGTCAGCTTCTCGACATCGGCGGCCCCGAGGGTCCCGAACCGCGCGAGGGCTTCTGGGCGCTCCCACTCATGGTTGAAGATCGACGTGTTCGGATACCGCACATTGCGCTCCGCGGCCGGCATTCCGACGAGGCGGCCTAACGCATCGTCTGACATGGCCTGGTGAGTGCCGAGCGCGATCATGAAGTCGAGTCGCGCGGCTCGCTCTCCTACCAGAGTGTTCAGGAGTCGAAACAGCATTGGAATTGGAGCGTGTCGAGTTCCATCGGGCAACAAGACCAGCACGCGGCGGCCTGGACGGAGGGCGGCGAGGCCGCGGGCCAGCGCTTCGTGGACTTCGTCTTCGGTCACTCAGACACCGCTGAACGCGCTGAAGCCGCCGTCCACCTCGACCACAATGCCGTTGACGAATCGAGCCCCAGGTCCGCACAGCCAGACGAGCGCGCCGGCCAGGTCATCCGGTACGCCGAAACGCCCCGCGGGTGTGTGCTCGATCACCGCCTTTCCCCGCCTGGTCGGGGTGCCGTCCGCCTCGAGCAGCAGGCCACGGTTCATTTCGCCGATGAACCAACCAGGCGCGATCGCGTTGACTCGAATGGAATCGCCATGCCGGTGCGCTAGCCCGACGGCAAGCGAGCGTGTCAGGTTCTCCACCGCAGCCTTGGCGGCACCATACCCGGCCACGCGGGTCAGTGCGCGTGTGGCCGACATCGACGAGATGTTGACGATCGCCCCGCCTCCGGAATTGACTATCGCCTCCCCGAACACCAGGCTGGGTAACAAGGTGCCGGTGAGATTCAGGTCGACGACTTCTTTGAACGCAGACGCCGACATGGTGAAGAGATCGGCTCCCTCCGCGAGGGTTGCAGCAGGTATGACTCCCCCAGCAGCGTTGACCAGCACATGCACCCCTCCCCACCGCCCGATGACGCTCTCGCGGGCAGCGATGAGCGAGTCACGCTCCAGCACGTCAGCCGCCAGCGCCATCGCCTCGCCGCCACGCGTCTGGATTTGCCCGGCAACATCTTCGGCAACTGCCCTCCGGCGCCCGAGCACCCCGACTCGTGCGCCGGCCATAGCGAGGGCCATCGCAAAGCCTCGGCCCAGCACGCCTGTGCCGCCGGTGACGACCGCGGTCTGGCCGTCGAGACTGTAGAGCGAACGCAAGTAATCAGCGTTCATGGCACGCGATCCAGGATGCGGTCTTTGATGAGGGCTTCGTAGAGTGCGGCTTGCCGCGCCTCGATCTCCCTGTACGCGATCGCGTTCTTCTTGCGCGGCGTGAATACGTTCGCCGTCCCCGATCCACGTGGCGCGGGCCGGCTCACTCCCAGGGTCTCCATCGCGAACAATGCGGCACCCCGGCTGGATGCTTCGCTGGTTCGCGATGCGGCGGTCGGCCGCCCGGTGGCGTCGGCGATCATCTGCATCCACCCCGGCGAGCTGAGCAGCGCGGTGCCGCTCGCCACCAGGCGCCTGGCGCCAGGAAGGATCTCGTCGAGCTTGCGGTCGATCTGCGCGAACTGCACTGCAACCGCCTCGTAAGCGGCCTGCGCCACATCGTCCGCGGTCGTAGCTGACCTGAGGCCGGCGACAGCACCAAAAGCATCAGCAGCGTAACCGAGGCTGCGCTCCCCAAACAGGTGAGGGAGGAACGTCAGGCCGTGCGCACCAGGCGTCCCCTGGCGAATCCGCGCGCCGACACGGAGATTCGTCAGCAGCCAGTCCCGAAGGTTGCCTCCGTTGCTGACCGCTCCGCCGGTCACAAAGCGCGATTCATCGAGCCGGTAGCGCCACAGCCCTCGCGGCAGGCGCGCGTCCGATCCACCGTGCATCACGCGCAGCGCGCCGGAGGTCCCGATCGTGATGGCCCGATTGGCCTTCGAGGCACAGCCGCTGCCGAGGTTCGCCAGCGCGCCGTCTCCGGCGGAGTGCACCCACGGAATTTCCGCCAGGTCCGGCAGAACCCTCGCGTACGCCGGCGCCAGTCCGCGCTCGGCTTTGGCGAGCGGCGGCAAGCTGCCAGGCTCGATGCGAAGCTCGCCGAGCAGCCCTTCGTCCCATCTGCAGTCGTCGAGCCGGAGAAGTCCGGTGCCGGAGGCCATCGACAGGCTGGTGCCGAGGCGGTCGAACAAACGCCAGAAGAGCAGGTCGCCGAAGCTCAGCCATCGCACCGGGCGTCGCCAGAGATCGGGTCGATCCTCGCGCAGCCAGCTCAGCTTGGCCGGCCAGTAGCTCGGGTGAAGCGGGCATCCGGTTCGGCGCCAAACGTCCTCGGCGTCGAGCCGGTCGCGCAGTCGTTCCGCCGCACGCCGGCTGCGCACGGCCGACCAGAGATACACGGGAGTAAGCGCGCGCCTGGAGTCGTCGGCGGCGACGAGCCCATGCCAGAAGGTCGAGACGCCGACGGCTGCGATCCTCCCCGCTCGTCGTGGGCCCGCGACGCGCATCAAGGCGACGAGACAGCGAATCACCAGCCGAGCCAGCCGGTCGGCGTCGATCTCGTCCGCCGCCCTGTACTCGTGCTGAACTTCGAGGCCTCGCACTTCGCGGCCCTGGAGGTCCCAGAGCATTGCGCGCACCGATGACGAGCCGGCGTCGACCGAGGCGACGTATCGGTTCGTGGTCACCCTTTTCGTGATTGCAGTTCTGTTTTCATTTCGAACACAACTTCGTCCTGCCGTTATCTGCTTCGGTCAGGCGCTGCGGTCGAGCGCCAGCTGTTCGCCCTGGCGGCGTTTCTCCCACTGAGCCTCTGCCTCGCCGATTGGAGTCGAAGGGGGCGCGTTGACGAAAGGCCAGATCTCCTCGGCGATGCGCCGCCAGTTGGCGGTGGCGTGAAGGCTGCCGAGCACCGCGTACAGGCCGAGGTTGATGCGCTGCAGGACCACATAGGCGCGCGGCACGTCGCTGTACGGGGCAAGCGGTCCACGCGAATCGAAGAACCGGCGCACGATCGCGGACGCATATGCAGGTGTGATGGTCATCGGTGAGTCGCGGAGCACCGTGGCGTAGAACAGCCCGAAACGATCGACCACCACCTCGGTCGGCACCGGCGCGCCGGCGCGGAGGAAGCCGGCACGCTCCAGCGAGGCTCGGAAACGTTCGCCATCGTTTTCGATGACAAGAAAACGAACCGCGTCCGCGAGCGGGGCGAGATCCTCGGCGCTGAAGTGCTTCGTCAGGCCGAAGTCCAGAAAGGTGACCCGGCCCCGCCCGTGAAACAGGTAGTTGCCGGGATGCGGGTCCCCATTGAAAGCGTGGAGGCGGTATAGGCTGCGGGAGACGAACCGGTTGATCGTCTCGGCGGCCATGTTTCGCTCGTCCTGGTTCCAATGCAGCACATCGTCGAAGCGCGTTCCAGCCACCAGCTCGCTGGTCAGCACGCGAGTCGTGCTCAGCTCGCTCACGACATGCGGAACATGGATGACCGGGTGGCCGTCGTAATACCCGGCGAAAAGCTCCTGGTTCTCCGCCTCCAGGCGATAGTCGACCTCCTCACGCAGCCTCTCGCCCAGCTCATCGATGAGCGAGCGCGTGTCAAGGCCCGGGAAGGCCGCCGCGGCGACCCTCCGCAGCAAAGCGACGTTCCGGACGTCTGAGGTGATGGTGCGGGCGATGGCCGGGTACTGGACCTTGACGGCGACCGCCCTGCCATCCCTCGTGATCGCTCGATGGACCTGTCCGATCGACGCCGCCGCGAAAGGCAGAGCGTCCCAGCGGGAGAAAACCCGCTCCGGCGCAGCTCCCAGCTCGTCCACGATCACCGAGCTGGCCAGCTCCGGGCTCATCGGCGGAGCGTTGTGCTGCAGCCGGGCCATCGCGCTGCGAAAGGTCTGAGGCATGTCCTCGTCGATGTAGCTCGCCATCTGGCCGAGCTTCATGAGGGCGCCCTTCATGGACCCGAGCTCCTCCACGACGTCATCGGCCGTCCGCAGCGCGAGCTCGTGGCGGAGCTCGCCCCGACGCTCCACCGAGGCGAAGATCAGCCGCGGTGACCGGGCCACGTACCGGCCTCCAATGCGGAGAGCGAGCCGCGCAAGCGCAGCACCCCGGCCAACCCGCGACTGCAGCATCGGGCCGCGAGCCGTAGCGGCCTTCATGCGCGCGTCCGCAGCTCGATCCGTTCTCGAGCCTCCAGCACGCCGGGGAAAGACTCAAATGCGAAATCAAGCGCGCCGATGAGCTGGCGGACCGGCTCTCGCTCCATGAGCTCTGGAGGCGGTTCGCCGAAGCCGTACATCGAGCGCGCCCAGGCGGGCAGAGTGCCGACCGCCACCTGCCCGAGGTCGCGCCACAGCTCGCGCGTGAGCGTGTCGAGGCTCGGCGGATCGAGAACGATGCCTATGGCTTCGGACGCCGCCGGCGTGATCTGGCGCAGATCGACCGACTCGAGGTATTCACGCAGAGCACCGACGCCGGTCGGAACCCGGGCCGCCGGAACCCCGATGATCTCGGCGAAACGCGCCATCTCGGCCACGTAGCGGTCCGCATCCGCCGCGTCGAGCGAGCGCCCATAGCGCTGCACGACATGGACGATCGAATCCACCATCCCCGCGTGCACCCACAACAGCAGCTCCGGGTCCGAGGCCTGGTAGGCGAGCCCAGTCACTGGATCGGTTCCGCGCACGTGCGTGTGCACCGTGCGCACCCGAGCCGCGGCGCTTTCGGCGGCGGCCGTGTCGCCATACGTGACGGTGAGGACGTAGCCGGCCGTCGCGGCGATGCGCCCGAATGGATCGCGCTGCCAGCTGCTGTGCTGAGCAACCCCGGCCATCGCCAGTGGATGAAGCGCCTGGACCATCAGCGAACGGATGGCCGCCAGTGGAAAGCTGCGGTCGCGATGCACGCGCCAGACGATGCTGCCGGGTCCGAACAGACCCCCGTCCTTCGGGCGCTCGGCGACCGAGTGCTCGTACGCGCGCGCCAGCGGCTCCATCATCCCGATCTGCGATCTGGCCCCAGCGCTCACGTCGCCACGATACCGGCATCAGGCGACGGCGATCCCCTCTCAGCGGCTTTGAGGTAGTCGCTCTGCACCTGGCTCACTCCATTCAATTTCGTAAAACGGGACGGAGGCTGATACGCAGTGCGGTTACAAACGCGCTCGGGGGATCGAACGTCGCCGCGAGTAACAGCAACTCGTAGTTGCCTGCGAAATGACGTTTGGGGATCGGCCCGCTCTCAGCGTCGTCGCCGGCCTCACGTATCGGGAACGGTCCCAGGTCTTGAACCGCTGGCTGGTGCCCGCATATCAGACGTCGATCCGCTGGACCGGCAACAGGCTGGACGCGGAGGACGCGACCACGTGGGTCCTGGTCAACGAGATGAGCCGGCTCGAGCTGCCGGACCTCGTTCAGCTGGTGGACGAACACTTCGTAGAAACGACATTTGACGCGATCGGCCGGCATTGGTCGGACAGGTACGGCATATCCACCCTGCGCTGGTCGTCGATTCATGCGATCGAGGCGGCTTTCGCGGGACAACCGCCGCTCACGTTCGATTCTCTGACCGACCGCTTGACGGCCGACCAGCGCCTCGTGATCGTGCTTCGATTCCTGCGCGGCCGAACTCTCCCCTCGATCGCGAACCAGCTAGGGCTGGCGGCCGGGGCGAGCGCCAACATGCTCTTTCGAGCCCTCGGTGGTGTCGCGGCACGACTGGGACTCGACGCCGACCCGACCGACCCATCCCAGGTCAACCAGGTGGCGGCCTTCGTAGGTGACCTGGTCGCGAGGCGCAGGCCAATTCGATTCGAAGCAGCTCCGGGCGTCTGGTCTGCGTTGCTGGCGGCGACCCATATCCAGGCCGCAATCGCCGGCAACGACCTGCCGCGAGTTCGATTCGTCAGGTCGCTCGAGCCTCTCGCCGGCGCCAGCCGAGATTTCCCGCGTGTAACGTCCTCACGTATCTGGATAGCGTGACTCTCGGGCAATTGTGGTCGCGGTGACCGAGCCTCGGCTCGCCGGGCTACCTGATCCCGAAGTGGCCGAGGACCCCGCAAGCGCGGTGTACCCCGATTGGGAGGCCGTCTACCAGGACAACGTGGTGGGGATTTACCGGCTGGTCTTCAGAAGGGTCGGGAACGCAGCCGACGCCGAGGACCTCGCCGAGGAGGTCCTCATGCAGACCCTCAAGACATTGCGCCTGCCTGCGCCCGTTCACAACGTTCGCGCTTATCTCGTCAAGACGGCGCGGACGGTGATGGCCGATCACTGGCGACGTCACTATGCCGCCAGGGACGCGGCGCTCGAGCTGGAGCAGCTGCCGCCGGACGCGCTGCTCGCTCCGCCCAACAACGAGTCTGCCGAGCGTGCCCAGCGGCTGCTTGGGCTGCTGCCCGACAACTTCAAGCGCATCCTCGAGCTGCGGTTTCTCCGCGGCTACTCGGTTCGTGAGGCCGCCGACGAGATGGGAGTGACCGAGACGAACGCCCGCGTCATGCAATTCCGCGCTCTTCGCAAGGCAGCTGAGCTAGGCAAGGAGGTACTCACATGACTGACAGCGCAGCTGATCGCGTCGCTCGCTTCGTCGACGACCTGCTTCACGGCCGCCGGCCGCGCCGCTTCGCCGCCTCGCAAGAGGAGGCCGAGGCGATGTCCGCTGCGGCCGGTCTCGTCGCCGGCCGAGTGGGTGCGGACATCCCCGACAAGGCGGCCCTCGACCGCATCCACAGGAAATTGAGCGCAGCTCTCAACGAGAGCCCGGTCCTCGACCTCCGCCCCACCCGTCGCACATGGTTGCGAACCCTCGGCACCGCGGCGGCCGCGGTGGTCGTCGGCGTTGCGCTGGACGAGGTCGCGACGAATCAGCCGCAAGCCGGTACAGGCGACGGCGTGGCGCCCGTCCTCATGCCAGACAACGGCACGTGGCGGCGAGTCGCCGCGGTAACAGAGCTGCCCGCCGGGCATGCGATGCCGGTGTCCACGGGCTCGATCGATGCGGTGGTCGTCAACGATGGCGGCAACATCAGCGCGGTCTCCGGCATCTGCACCCACCTCGGTTGCAAGCTGCAGCCCGACGATGCCAATCGCAAGCTGAACTGTCCCTGCCACCTGACGGCTTTCTCCTGGTCGGGCAAGGTCCTCTACTACAAGCTCAAGAGCGAGCCGGCGACCCTCCCGCAGATTCCCGTGCGGGTTAACGACGGGCAGATCGAACTCTTCGTCGTCTGACGCGATCAGGCGCGACCTTGTAACTCCGTTCCGTAGTTGCTCGCACGATGAGCGACAACCCTGCCAAGCCGCGACCGCCTTCACGCCGAACATTTATCGGCTGGTCGATCGGCATCCTGCTAACGACAATCGTCGCCGCGGTGGCGGCTCCGATTGCCGTATTCATCTTTCCACCGCACGCACCTAACCGCGGCAAGGGAAAGATTCGGGTGGTGCTCCCGACTCCAATCGCCGAGCTGAAAGAGGGCGCCGCGACGCGCTTCGATGCTCCGGCCGGAATGGCTTTCATCATGGCCGACGGCGGCGAGCAGAACGCGGCCGGCGATCCGACGTTCGGCGGCTTCCTGACCCGCGACCAGGGGACGCTGCGAGCGCTCGCGATCACCTGCCCGCACCTCGGGTGCTCCTACGCATTCGACGACGGCAAGCAGCATTTCGTGTGCCCCTGCCACGGGTCGGAGTTCGCGCTCGACGGACGGGTTCTCCATGGGCCGGCCACCAGCCCGCTGTCGCACCTCACATGGCAGACGGGACCCGGCACGAACGAGATCGACGTCGAAGGACTGACCATTGGCAACTGATCGCGCCGGCTCACATGCCGACGCGCTGGGCGCTGGAGTGAATCCGTATTCGAAGCTCTTCGTGCTGAGCCTCTCGCGCGCGACCCTGGTCGATCGCGATCCGGACTGGGTGTTTCGCCGGCTTCACGATCCCGAAACGCTGCTCAGCTGCGTCCCCGGCGGCAGCCTGACCAAGGTGATCGATGCGGAACGCTTCGAAGGTCGCATAGCGATTGGCGCGGGTCCGTTCCAGTTTGCCTGCGCCGGCGAGGGCCGTATCACCGACTCAGATCCAAAAGCCCGCACCGCCTCACTGAGGCTTTGCGGGCTTGCGGACGGGCGCATGCCCTACGTCCGGATCCGGATGTCGATGGCCGTTCACGGCCACCTGGGCGGGTCTGAGGTCCAGATGTCGTTCTGGGTGACCGTCGTCGACCGCACGGGCCTGCTAAGTCGAGGCTGGATCGATCCGATCGCGACCGACCTGCTCGACAGAACCGTCCATCGGATCAAACGAAATCTCGAAGCCACTCACGGGCTCTAGCCCGGCATGAATCACCAACGGGAGAAAACAACATGAAGAAACTGATCATCGCGTTGACGGTCCTCGTCGGCATCGCCCTGGGCGTTGGAACTGCGACCGCCGCCGGAGCCATCACGACCGCCAGCAACAAGACTGCCGCGCCGCCGGCCGGCGGTGCTTCTGGCGCCATCGTCGTCGACTGGAACCAGCAGTTGCTGCAGATCGTGTTGACACCCGGCGCTCAGCCCGCGACCGTGCACCCGACACGGAGCTTCGCCATCTTGCACGCGGCGATTTACGACTCGGTGGTCTCCATCACCAAGGACGACCAGCCATATCTGTTCTCGGTGCCCGCGCCACGTGGCGCGCGCGTCGATGCGGCCGCGGCGCAGGCCGGCCACGACGCACTTGTAGCGCTCTACCCCAACCTCAACCCGAAGCTCAGTGCCTCGCTCGATCAGGTGCTTGCGGGCGAGCTCGCGGCGATTCCGGACGGGGCTTCCAAGCAGCACGGGATCCATGTCGGACACGACGTGGCGGCGCGACTGGTGGCCGCGCGTGCCAACGACGGTTCCGCAGCCACCCCACCCCCATTCGTTGCCGGCACCCGGCCTGGTGACTTCCGGCCGGTTCCGCCAGCCTTCGCCGCGCCCGTCTTCACGGGCTGGGCGAACGTCACACCCTTCGTCCTTGACAGCGCCAAACAGTTTCGCCCCGAGCCCGAGCCTGCCGTGACCAGCCCGGCCTACGCGACCGCCCTCAACGAGGTCAAGAGCCTCGGGCAGAACACCAGCACTGCGCGGACGGACGACCAGACCGTTACCGCCAAGTTCTGGGCCGGGCCGATCTGGAACACATGGAACGAGATCGCCGACAACGCGGCCCTCGCCCACCACACCAACCTCGAGACCACTGCGCGCCTCTTCGCGGTCCTCAACCTGACCTTCGCCGACGGGGTCATCGCCTTTTACGACGCGAAGTACACGTACCGGATCTGGAGACCTGTCACGGCAATCCGCGCGGGGGACACCATCGGCAATCCGGCAATTACGGGCGACCCGACGTGGACGCCCCTCGCCACCACGCCGGCCGACCCCTCCTACCCCGGTGCACACAGCGTCATCAGCGCGGCCGGAGCGACCGCGTTGTCATCCTTCTTCGGCAAGGACGACCAGATCCAGGTGACCTCCGATGTCATGAAAGGCACCGTGAAGACCTTTGACAGCTACCAGGCGGTCATGACGGAGGCCGGCCTGAGCCGGATCTTTGCCGGCGTCCACACCCGGCTCGACCACGAGGCCGGCCTCGAGCTCGGCCGCGACGTCGCGAAATTCGTGCTGGGAGAGTCGAAGTCGTCCGACTTCGGCTCCAGGTAATCACCCACATTTAAAGGAGAAGCACTGACATGCGTTCAAAACTTGGTCTCACGAGCGGCCTGGTGGCCGCTGGGTTCATCGCGGCGGCGTGTTCGTCCGGCACGGGCGGCGGGTCGGGCCTTTATGGCTCGACACCCGCTTCTCCGAGCGCGGCACCAGTGGTTGCGGCCAGCCCATCACCGGCCCCGCCGGTGGCGTCGGGCGCTGCAATCAACGTCGGCACCACGAAAGTGGGCCAGGTCCTGGTCGACTCCACCGGCCAGACCGTCTACCTCTTCCTGGCGGACAAGGGCACGGCGTCAACCTGCAACAGCGCCAGCTGCGTGCAGTACTGGCCACCGGTCCTCACCAACGGCGCCCCGCAAGCCGGCGCGGGCGTGAATGCCTCACTGCTCGGCACCACAGTCCGCGCGGATGGGACCACTCAGGTCACTTACGGCGGCCACCCCCTCTACCGTTTCATCTCCGACAAGAAGCCGGGCGATGCCACCGGTCAGGGCGTCAACGCGTTCGGCGCTCCCTGGTACGTCGTTTCGCCCTCCGGGGCGCAGATCGGATAGCCCTGGTCACATTCACGGAAAGTCACCGCGCACAATCAGGTTGGTTTGGTTCCGCCGGTGGCTTTCCCGGAAGCCGACTACGAGAAGGGGCTGCTAGGCCGCTCCTGAAGCACTCCGTCGACGTAGAGGTCGACCTTCTCGTTGTAGAAGCACAGCAGATTTTCGATTTTCGGGATCTCGGGAATCGGCCGCCGGTAGACCCACACGAAATCCTTGAACGTCTTGTCCCCCAGGCGCAGGTTCCAGTAGCCGGCGTCGCCCTTGTAGGGGCAGTGGGTCACGGTGTCGGTCGATTCGAGCAGATCCATCCGCACGTCCAGCTTGGGAATGTAGTAGCGGGTGGGTAGGCCGGTCTCGAACAGAAGCACCGGCCGGCTGGTCTCGGCGACGGTCTCGCCGTCGACCTCCACACGGACGCGACGCGAGCTGTGGACAGTGTCAACCCTCGTGTACGGATCCCGAGGGTGAACGAAGACCTCCTCGTCTTCCTCGTACCAGGCGTCGATGGCGTTCCAGTAGAAGGCAATGTGGTTTTCCAGGGGAGCCAGGTCGCCGGCGGGCTCCGCATAGCTCCAGGCAAGGTTGTCCACCGACCTACCCGTGGCGGTCGAACCCCAGCGGACAGTCCCCGAGGCGCCGCCGACTCCCTGCTCTTTACGCGCCAGCAGGTCCATGCGGACGTCCGAGGTTGGAAACCAGTACACCGGAGGGCGCTTGGTCTCGAACACGAGCAACACCCGCTGGCTGTCGGCGATCAGTTGTTTGTCGAAGTAGGCTCGCACCCGGCGCGGGCTGTACTCGATGTGCACCCCGTCCTTGAGTCTCGCCCGCTCAGCGGCCAGCCGCACATGCGTCGCCTCTTTCTGATGCGTTGCCATTTCTGTCTCCTTCACAGGCCGTGTTCGGCTCCGTTTGCCTTCCAGGTACGGAACGTCGCCAGCAGGTCTCTCCGCGCCTCCGCCGAGATCGACTCCTCGCTCAGCTTGCCTAGCAATCGGATAGTCACGCGCATCTGCTCGATGTAGGCCTCGCATCCTGAACACGTGCGCACGTGAGCGTCGAAGCGCGATCGTTCCGACTCCGGCAGGGTTCCATCCAGGTACTCGGTGACCAGCTCCACGAGCTCCTGGCAGGTCATCTCGGTGGCCGCGTGACGCATGTGCCTCTCTGTCATTGCTGTAGGTAGCGCTCCATGGCAGCGCGTACTCGGGAGCGAGCACGGTGCAGCAGAACTCGCTCATTCGTATCCGAAATCGCCAGCACGTTACAAACCTCCGCTCCGGAATACCCAAGGACGTCGCGGAGCGTGATCACCTCTCGCTGCCTTTCGGGCAGACCAGCCACGGCGCGGCGTACCTGGTCGAACATCTCCGCCGACAGCAGGCGAGCCTCCGGCATCCCGGCCCAATTCGACGGCGGGGACCACCAGTGACCGGGCCAAGGATCGGAAGCGCCGCGAAACCGATCTGGGTCCACCGATGGACCGGAATCATCGCGCGCAGGCTGCAATCCTGAAAAGGGAGTAGTGCGCGCTTCTTCACTGCCGCGCCGCCTGGCGCGGTTGATGACGATGCGCATGATCCAGGTCTTCAGCTGCGAACGTCCTTCGAAGCGCCCCAGGCCATTGAGGACGCCGAGCCAGGCCTCCTGCACGACTTCCTCGGCGATGGCGAGGCTCCCCACGTAAGTCAGGGCGACCTGGAGCATGGCGGATTGGTATCGGTTGACGAGCTTCGTGAAGGCGTCCTCATCACCCGCGCGCAGCGCGAGCACGAGCTCCGATTCGTCGGTCGCCAATACCGCAGTGATCGAGTTCATGCAGCCCTTGGAACACGAACCGCTACTGGAGCCGTGATGTTCCGTGCCTCTCACACGTGTAACGGATCGGATGGCGGCGTGACTGTACTCGTGTCGCGACAGACCCGAATTCGTAAATCAAGAGTCGAAAGACGAGAAGAGGAGAAGATCAGTTTGAGACGAAGTTTCTTCAAGTTAAGCTGGCTGGCCGCAGCGTGCATTGCGGCCGTGGCCTTTTCACTTGTGCTCGTGACCCGACAACAGCCGGCAGCATCAGCCGGAGTTTCTGGAAATACCGGATCGGCTACCGGACTGGGACAGCTGACGGGGCTGCTTCCAACCCAAAACCTGGTCCTGGAAAGCGCGCTCCAGGTCGACTTGAGTCACGAAACCGTTCGTCTGCCCTTGTACAAGGGAACCGCCAACGGCCACACCGTGTGGTTCATCCTGACGGAGGCATCCGATGTTGGACTCGCGCACAACAGCGGCCTGAACTATGCCCCCAAGCTCGCCAACATTGCGATCAGCTGTCCGCAGTGCGTGCAAACGGTCACCCTGGATTCACCGTCGGCCGACGCGAACAAGTTCGGGCCGGCGGTCGTCCACTTCAAGGGCGAGCCGGACTTCACCCCGACGCGCACGTTGGTACCAGGCCCGCACGGTTTCCCGCCGGCGTCGTTTTCGCCTGGCGCGGTGGCCGGACCCGGATACAGCCCGTTCATTCGGATCGCTGGGTCCGACGTTGTATACAACGCTCCCATCGTGGCGACCGGAGACGGACCTTTTGACGTGACGACCCACACGAACACCGGAGACCGCGTGCTCGGGATTCACATCGCTCCCCCGGCTCCGCCCGGACAGTTTCTCGACTCGTGGGTCGACCTCCTGCTGGTGAAGGGCTTCGACGCCGGCCAGCCCATCCTGTACCTCAGCACCGAGGCCGACGACCCATTGGCGGCGGTCCTGGAGCGGTCCACCTATGTACCCGCCCTCGCCAACGCTGCGTACAACGGTGGCGATGACTTCCTCGGTTCGGCCCGCGAGCGCCTGTTCGGCTTTGTCAATGGACAAAGCGGCGCCAGCAATCCTCAGGCACAGGGGTTCGTGAACATCGTTCTCAACGGCCACGCTGCAGAGGACGCGTCAGCCTCCAACACCGCGTTGATCGACGCGCTGCGCAAGGGTGGCGACCTCCTGAACGTGTTCGGCGATTTTCCAACCCTCAAGGATCCACGGCACGCGGATGCGTACAGCCCACTGTGGGACGCGCAGCTCGGTCAGTGGACGCAGAAAGCGATAGACCAGGGTCTCGACAAGCGGCAGATCGACGAGAACGTCGTCTTCAACCTCGCCGCCACTCGCCCCGACCTCATTACCGGCCCCGGCGGCGCCCCTTATGGCAGCGTCGGCATCGACATCAACTGCGCAGTGATCGGCTTCATCGATGAGGCTCCGACAGCGAACCTCGTCGCTCCCGCGCCCAACTCGCAGTTCCCTCCCCGCTAACTGATCACCCGTTCAAGCATTCAGACTGGCCCGCGGACCCGGTTCTTCCCGGGATCCGCGGGTCACCCGCTAGCATCGAGCCTGCATGAAGGTTGGGGACATCGACGTGGCTCGGATCGGCCTGGGAACAAACCGGCTCACGAAAACGCCGGACAACGTCACGTTCATCAAGGCGGCTGTGGCGGCCGGAGTGCAGATGATCGACACCGCCCACCTGTACGCCGGCGGACAGAGCGAAGAAACGATCGGTGCGGCACTCTCCCCCATCCCCGAGGGCTGCATCGTGGCCACCAAAGGCGGGTTCGGCGGCGCTGGACGCGGCCACCCGGAGGTGTTGAGCGCCGAGATCGAGCAGAGCCTTCGCGCGTTGAGGACGGACAGCATCTATCTCTACTACCTTCACCGCGTCGATCCCCAGACCCCCATCGAAGAGAGCCTCGGCGCGATCAAGGAGTACCGAGACCGCGGCAAGATCCGGCACGTCGGCGTCTCGAACGTCGACATCGACCAGATCGAGCGGGCCCGGCGGGTCGTTCCGATCGTCGCGGTCCAGAACCACTACAACCTGTCCGAGCGCGAGTCGGAGGCAGTCGTCGACTACTGCGCCGGCGAAGACATCGTGTTCGTGCCGTACTTTCCGCTGCGCGGAAGCGGTGGCCGCCCACTTGACGAGATCGCCGAGCGGCGGCGCGCAACGCCGCAGCAGATCACGCTCGCGTGGCTCTTGCGCCGCTCACCGGCGATGCTGCCGATCCCAGGGACGCTGTCGCTGGAACACCTTAAGGAGAACGTCGTCGCGTCGAAGATCGAGCTGACCGACGCGGAGTTCGAGGCGCTCAGCTAGCGAACCAGCCTCTCCACATATATACGGGCGCGCGCGAGCTGTCTAGAGCGGCGACGTCAGCTCCAGCTGAATGTTGTCGGGATCGCGGAACGGCAGCACGCATATCCCAAAGGACGTCAGCTCGCGGACCTCTCCCCGAGTCACACCGCGCTCGTCGAGCATCCGGATCGCCTCGTCGAGGGCGGCGCGGCTCTCCACGCTGAAGCTGAGGTGGTCGAGTCCCACACGGTCCTCGTCGAAATGGTCGCCCTTCTTGGCCACCGGTCGGAGCCCCAGCAGGTAGTCGCCCTTCGCCATGACGCACCCGCCCCACAGCACCGGATAGGTGGGATCGGACATGGGATCGTCCGAGGCCGGCGCCTCGGCGGCAACGTTGAATCCCAAAAGGCTCGTATAGAACTCGCGACTCCGCTCGATGTCGGTCACCGTCAGCCGCAGGTGGTGGATGCTGCCACACTCGATCTGCCCAGCCATAGGACCTCCTTGTTGCCGCCTCGTCATCGCCGGCACTGCCTAAAATCATGCTCGTGCACCAACCATCTGTCACGGCTGCGCCTGAATTCGGGGAGATGGAGCGGCATCGCGCTGAGCTGACCGCTCATTGCTACAGGATGCTCGGTTCGCCCTTCGACGCCGAGGATGCGGTGCAGGAGGCCTTCGTGCGTGCCTGGCGGAGCCGAGATCGCTTCGAAGGACGCGCGGCGATGCGCACGTGGCTCTACCGCATCGCGACCAATGTGTGCCTCGACATGCTGAAGGGCAACGGGCGGCGCGTTCGCGCCATGGATCTGGGGCCCGCACGCGCGCCACTCGAGAGCAACCTCAACGTCCCCACAGACAAGAGATGGATCGAGCCGATCCCCGACCAGCTGATCGCGCCCGAAGCAGACCCGGCCGACCAGGTGGTCGAGCGGGAATCGGTCCGCCTCGCGTTCGTGGCCGCGCTGCAGCGGCTTCCGCCGCGGCAGCGTGCGGTGCTCATACTGCGTGAGGTGCTCCGCTGGGAAGCCTCTGAGGTAGCCGAGCTCCTCGACTCGACCGTTCAATCTGTCAACAGCTCGCTCCAGCGCGCGCGCGCGACGCTCGGCAAGAGCCATGTCAGCTCCAACGATCGGCTGCCCGCGTTGAGCGCCGGCGATCGCGCGATGCTAGAGCGCTACGTGGCGGCTTTCGAGCGCTACGACATGAACGCGCTCACCTCGCTCATTCGCGAAGACGCGTCGCAATCCATGCCGCCTTACGACATGTGGCTCAGCGGCCGCGAAGACATCCTGGCGTGGTGGCTCGGGCCCGGCATCGGTTGTAGCGGCTCGCGCGTGATACCCGTGGGTCGCGCGAACGGGTCGCCTGCGTTCGGGCAGTACAAGCCAAGCCCCCTTGGGGGCTACGAGCCGTGGGCGCTACAGGTCCTGGAGCTCTCGGCCGGGCGGATCGTCGAGTTCACGTTCTTCCTCGACACCGCCAGGATCTTCCCGCTCTTCGGCCTGCCGCCTCGCCTCGACTCTTAGCACTTCCGCGAGCCCGCAGAAGCCGATCAGCGCGGCCAGCTCCAAGCCCGCATCCTTCAATTCCAGCCGGCAGCCACATCTCCGCGCGGCGAGCTGGAGGCGGGCGATCTCATCGATCGTCGTCGCAGTGGGAGCGGAGATCGGCCCGCAGTCGAGCACGATTCTGGTACCGCTCATCACTGATTCAGACCTGAGGTCGGCGCAAAACTAATCGGTCCGGGAATAGGCGCGCCGGCCGATGAGTTTTGGCCGTGGCGCCGTCTATAGCTCCATGAACAAATCACGCTGGCTCTCGCTGATCGTCCTCTGCACCGGTTTCCTTCTGATCGTCGTCGACATGACGATCGTCAACGTCGCACTCCCGTCGATCCAGCGTGACCTGGCGTTCTCGCAGTCCGGGCTCGCGTGGGTGATCAACGCCTACCTCATCGCGTTTGGCGGCCTCCTGCTGCTGGCCGGCCGCCTGGGCGACCTCTTCGGCCGCAAGCGCGTTTACCTCGCCGGCCTCGGCATCTTCATCGGCGCTTCGCTGCTGTGCGGCCTTTCCTTCAGCCAGCCGATGCTGATCGCAGCGCGTTTCGTGCAGGGCATCGGCGGCGCCGTCAGCTCGGCGGTGATCCTGGCCATGATCGTGACGCTGTTCCCAAAGCCGGACGAGCAGGCGAAGGCGTTCGGTGTGTTCAGCTTCGTCGCCTCGGCCGGGGCCGCGATCGGACTCCTGGCCGGCGGGCTGATCACGCAGGCCGTCAGCTGGCACTGGATCTTCTTCGTCAACCTTCCAATCGGCGTCGCGACCGCCGTGGCAGCCGCGCGCATGCTGGAGTCCGACCGCGGGATCGGCGTCGGCAAGGGAGCGGACGTGCTCGGGGCCATCCTGGTCACGGCAGCCCTCATGCTCGGCGTCTACACGATCGTCGAGTCATCGAGCTATGGGCTCGGCTCGCTCCACACGATTGGTTTCGGCGCTCTGTCGATCGCCCTGCTCGCCGCGTTCGCGGTTCGGCAGGCGTTCGGCCAAAACCCCATCCTCCCGCTGCGCCTCTTCGGCTCGCGCAAGCTCTCCGCCGCCAACGTCGTCCAGGCGCTCATGTCCTCGGCCTTCCTCGGCTTCTTCTTCCTCGGGTCGCTCGACCTCGAGCGGGTGCTGGGTTACGGACCGATGGCCATCGGGCTGGCGTTCCTGCCCGTCGCGATCGTGATGGGGCTGTTTTCGCTGCGGCTCTCGGCTCAGCTGATCACGAGGTTCGGACCGCTCGCGATCCTGGTGTCCGGGCAGGTCGTGGTGGCGCTCGCCCTGGCCATGCTCGGCCTTGGCCCGACCAATGCCGGCTACGCGACATACCTGCTGATGCCACTCGCGCTCCTCGGGCTCGGCGGTGGATTGTCGTTCCCCGCGCTGACAATCATCGCGATGGCGGACGCTCGGCCAAGCGACGCGGGCCTGGCGTCCGGCCTCCTGAACACCTCGGGCCAGGTGGGCGGAGCTCTCGGGCTGGCGGTCCTCGCGACCCTGGCCGGCGCTCGAACGCTGAGCCTGACCGCCGACGGCGCCAGCAGCGCCGCCGCGCTGGCAGGTGGGTACCACCTCGCGTGGCTCGTCGGAGCCGGTACCGTGGCAATCACGATCGCACTGGCGGTGTCGGTCTTGCGCGCGCGAACTTCGAACCAGGATGAAATGGCCCTCGCCGAAGGCGAGCGCGCGGCCTAGATCCTTTCCAGAAGGAGAGAAGACATGGGCGACGTTCAAGAGCAAGTCCAGAAAGCCATCGACGAGCTGGTCGAGTCCGGCGCGGAACGCGGCATTCAGGTGGCGGCCTACCGGCGCGGCGAGCTCGCCGTCGACGCGGTCGCCGGAGTCGCCGATCCCGCCACGGGCCGGAGGGTCGAATCGTCGACGCCCTTCTACAACTACTCGATCGGCAAAGGCGCAGCCTCGACCCTCGTTCACATGCTCGCCGAACGCGGCCTGTTCGATTACGACACGCCGGTGGTCGAGCTCTGGCCGGAATTCGGCGCGCACGGCAAAGAGCGGGTGACCGTGCGCCACGTGCTCAACCACTCCGCCGGCGTGCCCGGCATTCCTCTCAGCACGACGGTCGAGGACCTGTGCGACTGGGACAAAATGTGCACCGCGATCGCGGACGAAGAGCTGTGGTGGGAGCCGGGGACGAAGGTCGGATACCACGCCTACACGTTCGGCTACATCGTGGGAGAGATCATCCGCCGGACCACCGGCAAGCGGATCTCGCAGGTCCTGCTCGAGGACCTGTCCGGTCCGCTGGGAGTGGGCGACGAGCTGTATTTCGGTATGCCGGCGCCTGAGCAGCGCAGGCTGGCATGCCTGGAGGATGCTCCGATGGACCCGAGCGCGATGGCGGCGATGGCGGCCATGCCGCCCGACCTCCCGATGTTCCGGGCGGCACCGATGACGCTGATGCCGAACGCCAGCCTGGGCAACCGATCGGACATCCTCGCCGCCGACATTCCCGCCGGGGGCAAGACGTCGGCCAGGGCGATCGCGCGCATGTATGCGGCCATGCTCGACGAGGTGGATGGCGTCCGGCTGATTACACCGGCGCGCCTGCGTGAGGCGACGACATTGTCGACGAGCGGTACAGACGAGGTGTTCGGAAATCCCACAAGATGGGCGCTGGGTTACGCCGTCGGAGGCCTCGGCTCGGCCACAGATTCCGGCTCGGTCTTCGGCGTCGGCGGCAGCGGAGGCAGCTTCGCCTGCGGGAACAGCGCCACCGGGATCTCGTTCGCGGTCACGAAGAACCGGCTCACGATGGATTTCAACACAGCGACCCAGCTCGGCGAGATGGTCACGACCGCTCTTCGCTAGCGGCGTGCCCGTCGCGCGAACGGGAGGAGCTCGGTCAAAGCCTTGACCGTGAACAAGGCACCCGCTCCCGTGAGCTCGTCAGCAGTCGCCGAACCGCTCACGACGCCGACCGCCGGCATGCCGGCCGCGGCCGCCGCTTGCATGTCCCAAATCGCGTCGCCCACGTACCAGCCGCGCGACGGCTCGACGCCGAGCTCGCTCGCGGCAACCAGAAGCAGGTCGGGAGCCGGCTTCGCATGCTCGACTCTGCTGCCGTCGATGATGATCGGAGGCGCCGCAAGCGTTAAGGCCTTGACCGACGCGCCGACCTGTTCGCGCCGGCTCGAGGTTGCGATCGCCCATGGATGCCGGTGCTCGTCTAGAGCCTTCAGCAGCTGGACAGCGCCAGGAAGCGCCTTGGGGTCGGTATTCAGGTCGCTGTAGATCTCGCCTGAGCGGCGATCGATTTCCTCCTCTCGATCAGAGCTCAGGGTCTGGCTCGCCGCCGCGGCCACGACACGCGCCAGCCGCCGGCCATCCGATCCGATGAGGTTGGCGACCTGCGCGCGATCAGCGGGTATTCCCCGTTCTTCGAACGTTCGCAGCCACGCCGCGATCCTGGTCTCGACGGTATCCACCAGCGTGCCGTCGAGATCGAAGATCCACGCGGCTGGTTGCTCCAGGTTGATAGCTGCTGAAGCTAACTCTTTTCCGGAGCTAAGATTCCACTGGGTACCAAGGGAATCCGGTGAGAAGCCGGAGCTGTCGCGCAACTGTGAGCGGGGAGCCCTCATCCAACAAGCGCCACTGAGGTGAAAGCCTCGGGAAGGTGGGCTGGGGGCGGCGATCCGTAAGCCAGGAGACCTGAACGCCCAGACCGGCGACCCGTCCGCGCGCAACGGCACGGAAGCCTCCTGGCGGTCGGCTTTCTGCGGCGCGTTCGGGGTGGTTGACCGCCTGGAGGAAACCACGTGCGCAATCGCCTCATATGGGCCAGCGCGACACTGGCTCTCGTCATCGCCGCTTGTGGCAGCTCGTCGCCGACGTCGTCCGCGAGTCCGGCCAATTCCTGCGTCAACGCCGCCGCCGCCCACCACGCATATGTGGTTGTCGAGCATCTCTCGGGCACTTCCCTGCAGAAGTGCGTGGGATTCGCCGGCGACACGATCGACGGCCAGAGCCTGATGGACCAATCGACGATCACGTATCAAACGCAGACGTTCAGCTTTGGCAAGGGCGTTTGCGCGATCGACAAGGAACCCGCGCAGTTCACCGAGTGCTTCCCCAAGAACAAGCCTTACTGGTCTCTGTTCATCGAGACGGCAGGCGCGTGGGCCCCGGCCCAGACGGGCTACGCCGCCATCAGCCTGCACGACAAGGAGGCGCTCGGCTGGCATTACGTCGACTCGTCGGACCAGAATCCCGCTCCACCGCCTCTCGCCAAGGAGACCTGAGACCAGGACATGAATGCCCGAGCGGTGGCAGCGTGGTCGGCCTGCTGCCTGTTCATCGTTCTCTACACGACCAACCCTGTCTACAAAGTTCTGGTGCTGGCGGCGGCGCTGTCCGCGCTCGCCGCCGGCGCCGGCATCCGACGAATTCGAGGCCTGCTCATCGCGGCGCTCCTCGTCTCGGCCTTCGCGATCGCTCTCAATTTCGTTTCGGCCCATCTGGGAACGACCGTCCTGTTCGAGCTGCCCGCCCAGATTCCAGCCCTCGGCGGTCCGTACACGCTCGAAGCGCTCGTCTTCGGCGCCTCGGGAGGGGTCACGATCTCGGCCGCGATCCTGGCCGCCG